>WNFI01021503.1_pt1 | contig 50878 bp, 46 predicted proteins | sample 5400471 | NCBI WGS metagenome assembly WNFI01 (sample SAMN13153348, study PRJNA577476) | soil metagenome | isolation source: 100 cm saprolite on Douglas fir-dominated hillslope | place: USA:California | collected 2013-09-17
AAAATCTTTTCGAGATCTTATCGTCTGGCAGAAGGCGCATGCCTTTGTGCTGGAGATCTATCGGATGTCTGAAGCATTTCCATCCACTGAGCGCTACGGCGTTACATCGCAACTGCGACGTGCAGCGGTGAGTTTGGCAGCGAATATTGTCGAAGGCTTCCGTAAACGCGGCTCAGCAGACAAGCTTCGTTTCTACAACATTGCTCAAGCTTCAGGTGACGAATGCCTTTATTATCTCGTTTTAATTAGCGACCTAAAATTTGCCGATACCAACTTAGTAACCGAGCGGCTCGAAGAAGTTCTTCGGCTTCTCCAGGCCTACATGAAGGCGATCGAGAACTAATTCTCGCTTCTCGATGCTCGCTCCTCACTTCTTTCAATGAAAATTTCCCTCAACTGGCTCAAAGACTACGTTCAACTCGATGCCTCGATCGACGAACTTCAACGTGCGATCACGTTCCTCGGCTTCGAGGTCGAAGGTGTATTTCGCACCGGAGCGCCCAAGCTCGATCAAGTAGTCGTGGGTGAGGTGCTCGTGCGGGACAAGCATCCGAATGCGGACAAACTCTCCGTGTGTCAGGTCGACATCGGTCCAGCAGGTGGCGTTAAGACCATCGTTTGTGGAGCCCAAAATTATAAAGTAGGGGATCGCGTTCCCGTTGCACTTCCCGGGGCCGTGCTGCCGGGAGATTTCGTCATCAAGCAGTCCAAAATTCGCGGTCAGCTCTCCGATGGCATGATGTGTTCAGCCAAGGAAATTGGAGTAGCGGAGGACGCTTCGGGACTTTTGATTCTCGATGGCCGTCCTGCTTTGGGCACGCCCATCAACGAAGTGCTTCCTGCAGGCGACGTGGTGTTCGACGTGGAAATTACACCCAACCGTCCCGACTGTCTTTCTCATTTGGGTTTGGCTCGTGAATTGGCGGCGTGGTTCAAAAAGGATCTCGTTTATCCCCAGGAAAAATTCAACGGCGTACCACTGAATACGGCGGTTCGTTCCGATTTGCTTTCCGATGTTCAGGTCGAATCGACCGAAGCCTGTCCGCTTTATACCGCACACATCATCAGCGGAATTAAAATTGGACCAAGCGATCGGTGGCGGCCGAATCGTCGTTCGTCATGCGACTGACGGCGAAAAGATTGTTACGCTCGATGGCAAGGAGCGCGTGCTCAATAACCGGATGCTGGTAATTGCGGACGCCTCCAAAGCCATGGTTATCGCTGGAATCATGGGCAGCGAAAATTCCGGCGTCGACGAGACGACAACGGATCTCGTTTTAGAAGGGGCGTACTTTAAACCTCAAGCAATTCGGTGGACTTCCAAGAAACTCGGCCTTTCATCAGATTCGTCTTATCGTTATGAGCGCGGAGTGGATCCACACACTGTGATCGAATCCACGTACCGCGCGATCGATCTCATTTTGCAAACTGCCGGTGGCCATGTAGTCGGACCGGTCTTCAAAGTTGGCAGCGATGTTCCATGGCAGAGAGAGATCGTTGTTACTCCAGCCTACATCACGCAGAAACTGGGATTCACGATCGACGATGATGAGATGATGGCGTCGCTTGAATCGCTCGAACTCAAGGTGGTTCGCGAAGAAGAGGGTCCTGGTGAACGTTTGCGCAATCCGCGTTGGACTGTGTCGATTCCGAGTTGGCGCGGCGATCTCGACCGCCCGATCGATTTGGTGGAAGAAGTCCTTCGGCTTTACGGAACAGAACGGATTCCAACGAGCCCCGTGTTGGCTCCAGGACTGGTTTACGAGGATGACCCGATTGTGCGATTCAACCGCCGTGTGACCGATTATCTGGTCGGGCAACATTTTCACGAGTGCCTGAATTACACGCTCCGCTCTGCGAGCGAGCTCAAGACATGGGTATCTCTCAGCTCCGGCAACGAACTGGCACTCGCCAATCCGTTTGTGGAGAACCAATCGCATCTCCGACCGACCTTGCTCATGGGGTTGCTCGCTTCTATATCGCGAAAAATTACGTTTCAATCCTAGCCGCTGAGGCCGGCATAGACCTGTCACGGCAGGACGCGATACCCGTCGATGGTGCGTTCTACGGATGGCAGGAAGGCCATTCCGCGGCTGGCGGCGAAATGAAAAATGGATACCTGGCGCGCTTCGGTTTGATGAATTTAGCAATGATCAAGTCCCTTGGCATTGAAGGAAAAGTTTGGGCGGGCGTATTCGCGATCGTACCCGAAAAACTTTCGGCGAATTCGATGCGTCGCCGTTACCAACTTTTCAGCCTCATGCCCGCGGTGCTGCGCGATCTCGCTTTGGTGGTCGATGCCGCGACGCCTGCGGGCGAAGTCCGCAAGGCACTGACAAAAATTGTGCGTGCCGCAGTAGCAAACGCGTTCACGCTCGAAAGCGTGGAGGTGTTCGATGTCTACCAAGGGCAGGGCTTGCCAGAAGGGAAGAAGAGCCTGGCATTCTCGCTCGTATTCCGCGCCGCCGATCGCACGCTCACCGACGACGAAGTGAACGCCGTATTTCAAAAGATTCAGGACGAGGTGTTGAAATCGACGCCCTATCAAATCCGAAAATAAAAACCTTAGAGCATCCGGCTCAACCGACTTATGTCCGACTCCACCGAACTCAATATTGACCGCATCGCTCATCTCGCGCGCATCGCCCTCACGCCCGAGGAGAAAGCTCAGTTTTCGGCTCAGCTTGGCAATGTGCTGTCTTACGTCGAACAGTTGAAAAAGGTCGATGTTTCCGGCGTTGAGCCTACTGCGCATGCATTTCCCCTCTACAACGTCTGGGGGGAAGATATTCCGCAGCCGGGACTGCCTGTCGAGGTCGCTTTGAAAAACGCTCCCGCTCAGCGCGACCATATGATCGTGGTGCCCAAGGTGGTGGAATAAAAACCAAAATATGGGAGTGAGAACATAGAATTTAGAAGAGTGCTCGTGATCTGACTTTCTAGATTCTAAATTCCAGCTCCCAGCCCCCTTTCATGTCCTCCGACCTATTTTTCAAACCGATCCCCGAGCTCGCCGCGCTTTTGGAGGCCAAGTAGCTTTCGTCGGTTGAACTAACCGACGCGATTATCTCCCGAACAAAAGCGGTTGATGGTAAGGTAAGAGCGTTTAACTCGTTCGACGAATCCGATGCGCGTAAGCAGGCCAAAGCTTCCGACGAACGTAGGGCCGCTAGTCAGTCGAGAGGGCCACTCGATGGAATTCCTATTGGCATTAAGGATGTAATTGCCGTAACCGATCAGCCGTTGACCGCTTCGAGCAAGATGCTCGCGAATTTTGTTTCTCCTTACGACGCCACGGTCATTAAAAAACTCAAAGCCGCTGGAGCGATTTGTTGGGGACGGCTCAATATGGATGAGTTTGCCATGGGCTCGTCCACGGAAAACTCCGCTTTTCATCCAACCAACAATCCGTGGAATTTGGAACGCGTCCCGGGCGGCAGCTCTGGCGGTAGCGCGGCTGCGTTGGCCGCAGGCGAAGCGATTGCGACGCTGGGCTCGGATACAGGCGGCTCGATTCGCCAACCCGCAGCGCTGTGTGGCGTCACCGGTTTAAAGCCCACTTATGGGTTGGTTTCGCGCTATGGTTTGATTGCCTACGCGTCCTCGCTCGATCAGATCGGTCCATTCGGACGCACGGTGGAAGATGTGGCCATCACGCTGGGAGCGATTGCCGGTCACGATTCGCTCGACTCGACCTCGTTCAGGGCCGACGTGCCTGACTATCGGGCCGAACTAAAAAAGCGCAAAGGTCCGTGGAAACTGGGCATTGCCAAGGAATACATGGGCGAGGGCTTGGACCCCGAGGTGGGTGTAGCCGTGCAGAAAGCCGTTGAATTTTACCGGAGCCAGGGTTGTGAAATAAAAGAAATATCTTTGCCGCACACCGAGTACGCGCTCGCCGCGTACTACATCATCGCCACAGCGGAGTGCTCATCGAATCTCGCGCGCTTCGATGGCATCCGATATGGACATCGCTCGAAAGACGCGAAGGATGCGATCGATATTTATTTCAAGTCTCGTGCGGAGGGTTTTGGCCAGGAGGTAAAACGCCGAATCATCCTCGGCACGTACGTGCTGAGCAGTGGTTATTACGACGCGTATTATCTGCGCGCTCAAAAAGTCCGCACCCTTATCCGACAGGACTTTTTGAACGCCTACCGGGAAGTCGACGCGATTCTCACCCCTACCTCGCCAATTCCAGCCTTCAAACGTGGTGCAAAAGCAGATCCGCTCTCGATGTACCTCCTGGACATCTACACGATCGGTTTAAACCTCGCCGGCTTGCCGGGTATTAGCATCCCCTGTGGATTCACCAGCGAAAACCTACCCATCGGTCTGCAAATCGTCGGCCAGCCATTCAAAGAAGCCGAACTCTTGTCGATCGCGCACGCTTACGAACAGGCTCATGACTGGCATAACCAGCACCCAACCCTCTGAAATTAACCACAGAGGCACAGAGACACGGAGTATTAGTTAACAAATCGTCTTACGCCTAGTTTCAAAAGAGGGGTTTTAAAATTTATCAGCAAACCAAGTTTAAATCGTGTGAGCTTTAAATAGGAAATGATCTGAGCCTCGTGAACGGGCAGGATTTAATCAACGCACTTCAATTCAACGATCACCTCGTTCTCAACCAACAGATCGATTCGGAAAGCTTCTTCAAACGTGATTTTTTTATAAACGACCGGAATTCTCTTCTGGGTTTCTATTCGAAGTTTTCGCTCTACCAATTCATAAGCCAGTGAGGTCTCATAAACAGATTCCAATAGCCCCGGCCCTAAATGTCGATGGACCTCAATGGCTGAGCCAATGATCGCATCCGTGATCTCCTCATTCTGATATTTCACATCTTCACAATAGCAGCGTTTTTCGACCAAATTCATTTTTATAGCTCTGTGCCTCCGTGCCTCTGTGGTTAAATCAATTCATCAATGAAATACGAAGCAGTCATCGGTCTTGAGGTGCATGTTCAGATCAAGACCAAGTCCAAGATGTTCACTCGCGTTGCGGCCGGTTACGGCTACGACGAGAACACGCTGGTCGATCCAGTGATTCTCGCGCTGCCCGGAGTACTTCCGGTGATGAACAAGACCGCTCTCGACGCCATCATCAAGGCGGGTCTCATGCTCGGTTGTGAGATTGCTCCAATCTGTAAGTGGGATCGCAAAAATTATTTCTATCCCGATTCGCCGAAGAATTATCAAATTTCCCAATACGATCAGCCGATCTGCAAAGGCGGTTTTGTCGAGATTGAGCTGCCCGGTCCCTCCCGTAATGTCATGGGCGATCATAAAAAGATCGAACTCACCCGCATCCATCTCGAGGAAGACGTCGGCAAACTCAACCACCTCGAAACGGAGTCGCTGGTGGATTATAACCGAGCGGGCACGCCGCTCATGGAAATTGTCTCGGAGCCGGTTATTCGCTCCGCGGACGAAGCGTTCGCTTACCTCACGTCGCTGAAGCAAACCATGATCTACGGTGGGATTTCCGATTGTGATATGGAAAAGGGGCAACTGCGCTGCGACGCGAATATTTCGATCCGTCCCGTTGGCGAAACGAAGCTTGGAACCAAGGTGGAGTTAAAGAATCTGAACTCCATTTCTTTCGTGCGAGACGGAATCAACGCCGAGATCAAACGCCAGATTTCGGTGGTCGAAGCGGGCGGCACAATCGTACAGGAAACCCGCCAGTACGATGGCGAGACGGGTTATTCTGCCTCCATGCGTTCGAAAGAAATGGCGCACGATTATCGGTATTTTCCCGACCCGGATCTCATGCCGGTTAAAGTAGACGATACGTGGCGCGGCCGCCTTCAGGCAGAATGCCCGGAACTACCCTTCGATAAACAGCGTCGATTCATCGAACAGTATCAGGTGCCATATACGATCACCTCGGTGCTCGTGCCTGAGCTTGAGTTAAGCAATTATTTTGAAGAAACGGCCAAACTATCCGGGAAGCCTCAAGCGGTAGCCAATTGGATTGTAAATGACCTGCTCCGTGAACTTGGCAATTTTAGGAGTGTCGGCGTGGACGATGAATCCAAAAATTTCACCGGAAAAATTGGCTCACTCAACGATCTAAAAATTCGTCCCGCGCACATCGCGGCGCTTGTTAAACTCGTTGATGCCGGTACTATCATTAACAACGTCGCAAAGGCGGTATTTCTTAAGATGTTCGCAAGCGGTGAAATGCCCGACGTGATTGTCGAAAAGGAAGGCCTGAAGATCGAGACTAACTTAGGCGAACTGGAACAGTGGTGCCGCGACGCGATAGCCGCCAACCCGAAAGCTCTCGCCGAGTTCAAAGCCGGCAAGGACAGTGCGATCAACGCCTTTAAAGGTCCGGTGATGAAAGCTGCAAAGGGGAAAGCCAACCCCAAGCTCGTTGACGAAACCCTGCGCAGGCTTCTATCCCGGATGTGACGAGTCCTTTGTCCGATCTGCGAATTAGTCAAATTCCGCGACCCTCATCAAAGCCTTGCGTCTGATAATGCATCCACCCGGAGGGGCATTTTCCGGTTTCGACAGCCACTCGAACATCGGGATATCTCTGTAGATAATCTTTTTCAGGGAAACGTTCGCCGATCGCGAAAACCTCGAGTGGAACTCGGACTGGTTGCCGAAGACGTTGCATCCAAAAACCGCGATGGAGCGGTACAATTTGCTGTTTCTGGGCTTTGCAATCTGAGAGCCCGAAATAGTGACAGGCGAAAGATTTTCTAGTTAGAATCCTATTTTTAACCCATCCCCCGGTGTGCAATAAGTCTGAGTGCCATATCATCACGTCGCCTTTCTTGGCTATCAACGTGTGTTCAGATAATTTTCGGCTGCGTACTTCGTCTTCGATATATGCGTTCCATATCGTCATTTCAGTGGCATTCGCATGATGCGTTCCGTCTTTGAAGCGAAAGAGCGGTATCTTATGACTATGAGGGTAGTAGGTCAGAGGTCCCGCATCTCGATGTACGTCCTCAAGAGCAACCCACATTGCGATTAGAGCACCGGGTGACGCCGGCGTCATGTAAAGAGAGTCGAGATGCTTGGGCTGCATGCTGCTCTTGAAGCAGTTTAAGCTGTTACTTAGCACGACGGGCTGCCCGAGCAATTCGCCCATGAACGAGGAAAGAACAGGCTCCAATGCAATTTCCCGCAACTCGTCATTTAAGAGGTAAAGATCATTGAATTTGAAGAAACCAGTCTCTCGGTCGGCCGCGTGAGCCCAAAAAGTACGCTTTCCGGTAGTGACATTGTCCACAACGACATCTCTGGATCCCTCTCCTAAAAGTTTAGAAAGCGTCGCAACAACGGAATCGATTTTCTGCGGAGAAAAATATTTTTCGAGAATGACATATCCATCGCGGTCGAACCGCTCACGTAAGGGACGAAGGTCGGAAAAATAGATGATGCTCAAAGAATTCTCAGGTCGTTATCGGGTAGGGAGTGGTTATCCTGCTACGATGAAGAACCGGAGAGCCTATTTTCCAGAAAATTAACAAAGATAATTCACATTCGTTATCCCGAATATTTAAGCAGAGGATAATTGTTACATTCCAGATCAATAACTTTGACCCAAAGTGTTCTCGAGAGATATTGCGGTACTACGCAATTACGTTAGCAGTACGGTGATGCATAGAGGCGCTCAAGATATCTGCAACTTGGCGACCACACGTCTTCCACGAAAACCGGGTGGCGCCTTCTTCCGCGGTGCGTTCGGCGAGCCGGCGGTAACGGTTGGGATGATTCCACGATCCTAAAATAAAAGCGGCATACTCGCTTCCGTTAGCAGAAGGATGAAAAAGCTTTCCGTTTATTCCGTTGGCGACAACCGATGAGAGTCCACCGGTGGCCGTGGTCAGGCATGGTACGCCGAACGTGCTGGCTTCGGCGAGGACGATGCCGAACGCTTCGGCCCGCGTTGGAAAAACGAAGAAATGACTTCGTGCGTAGAGGTTGTTCAGTTTCGCGCGGCCTTCCGGCGTTTGCTTGCTGATGAACGGGATGATTTCGACGTATGGAGGCAGGCTAAATCCGTTCGGGGGTTGGCAACCGACAATGGTAAGTCGCGTGCGAACCCCGCTTTTTACGAGAATGTCTGCGGCTTTGACTGCGATATCAGCGCCTTTCCGTTTCCAATCGACGCCGACGAAAAGCAGTTCACATCGCGAACGATCGCGCACATTGATTTTCGCAAGGACATCCTCGAATGAAGGTGGCTCTACGAGATTGGCACCAAAGGGCACGAGGCTCACTTTTGAAGCAGGCACGCGGTAATTTTTGAGGGCGCTATCGATGGCCCATTGAACCGAATAAATAATTTGAGTGCAGCCATCCAGAGCTTGTTGCTCGGCAGCATTTCCATCTCTAAGACTTACGGGAGCCAAATTGGTGAAGGAGGGATAGTAGTTCACTACCCCGGCGAAACATGCATCCGTCCATACGACCACGGGTAGTTTTGTCTGCAGGTAGGCGGTAAGCCAAGTGCTGGAGCTGAACACCGCATCGACTTCTATCCTCGCGAACTGTTGTTGTATCTGCTCGGCATAACTTTTTAGGAGAGGAGGACAGCAGTTACGGAGATATCGCTTGCGGCGGAGAATTCGCCAATAGAAAAAGCGAGCCCAACTGCCCGCGCGATGAGTATCTCGAGGAGATATGACAAAAGTTTCAACGCCTGCCTCCTCGAGGCTTCGTTTCATGAAAAAAGGTAAACCAGACCAAGACCGAGGATTTGCGGGATCGAGGAAATGGTTTGCTAGGAATGCAACGCGCATAGCTGTGTAACTTGTTGTTGGGAGAAAATTGGCGGGCCTCTTGCTCGCATTCCGCGTCAGCACTGCGCATTGCGGAATTGCGCATGAAAAAGACCAATATGGGTTTTAGGGGTGAGCTACTTCAGAATGATCTTCCGAACAGCCTGGAATAAACGAGATCTTCACGCTCGATTTCGCTGCTAATAAACAACTTAAATTACATTTTTCCCGACGAAATGTTCCTGATATTCTGAGGGGACTAGCGATGGGAATCGAGGTTAGTTTGGCTACTTCTCAGAAAAGCGACGAGCGGTTCAAAACGGCGATTACTTAGACCCGTTAACGGCGATTTGGTGCTTTCATTTCTCTATTGAGTGCAATTCTTGCGCATTGAGTTTTTGTCTCAGGCTGCAATCCGTTTTCCAAAACGTATTAGATAAGGCGTGGTGAATGTGGTCACGACAGAGACAGAAATAGCCAGCGAGTAGAGCATGGGGTTCATTACTCCTAAGCTTAATCCCAAACCGGCGATGATAAAACTGAACTCGCCAATTTGCGCTAAGCTAAAGCCTACTTGGACTGAAGTTTTGAACGGTTGTTTTGTGAGCAAGGCCCCAACGGTAGTGCTCACCAATTTTCCTAAAACGGTCACAAAGCTAATCAAGAGTACCCATCGCCACTGAGCCAAAACATCAGTTGGATTGAGCAACATACCAATCGAAACAAAGAATACGGCGGCAAACAAATCGCGTACCGGTAAAATCAATCGTTCGATCCGGTGCAATTCCTTCGATTCAGCAATAAGAGATCCCATGAGAAACGCACCCAGTGCTGCAGAATAGTGGAAGTAGGCGGCTCCGACAACGAAACCGAGACAGAGCCCAACGGCTAGAACCAACAGGACTTCGTCCGTGGTTTTTTCCCCGACGTAATTGATCAGTTTCGGCACAGTCAGCAGGCCAATTCCTATGCAGGCTCCGACGATCAATAGCAGTTTGGCGGTGGCCCCGACGAGAGCCCACATGGATATTCCTTGTGGTGAAGTGAGGGTGGAGAGCGATGTAAGCAGAAGAATTCCGACCAAATCCTCCACGACTAAAACCCCGAAAACCAATTCAGCGAATCGCTCTTTCTTAAGACCGAGTTCGTCGAGTGCTTTGATAATAATCGTGGTAGAAGAGATCGCTAGAATAGCTCCGAGGAAAACGCAGTCGATGGGTGACCACCCAGCGATTTTGCCGGTAAGAAACCCAGCGGTTAACATAAACACCGCTTCGAAGGGCCCTGTGATGGTTGCCGTCAAGCCTACTGCGAGCAGCCGCTTGAAGCTAAATTCCAATCCCAAGCTGAACATCAGAAAGATTACGCCTAGCTCCGACCAGATATGGACACCCTCCATGTCGAGTATCAGCGAAAACGGAGGGGTGTAGGGTCCGGCAATAATTCCGGCGAGCAAGTAGCCCAAGACTAACGGCTGTTTTATCTTTTGGAATGCCCAGCCGACTACAAACGCCAACCCGAGAATCACCGCCAAGTCCTGGATGAAAGGATACAAATGCATGAGGGAGCCGGGAAGCGAAGCCCCTCGGGCCAGTCCTTGCAATGCCCGTCAAAGAAACGTCGCTAAGTGAAGGCTTTTGGCGAAGGTCGGCGCATCCCTGCGACGGCATTTCGCGATTTCAATGTCTGCCGTGTTTCGATTGCCGTCGCAGGGGCGCGCGCCATGATAGCCTGCGTCCTCCTTCCTCCAGCTTGATTGAGGTAGGATCATTATCCTTAATGGCCCTCATTGCGCTTAATTGGACGGCCACAGATTGAAAATAAGCCTAATTTTCAAGCTGCAGCCAATCATGTTGAGCCCGCGAACTCGGTCAAAACACGTCTGTTTTTACGCTCGCGGCCCGGTGGCGTTATCGCGATTGAGGAACACGAAACGGGAATTTTAAGGCGTCGAGGGAGGTTAACGATTTGAACCAAAAACCTCTTGTTCGGGTGAAAAAGGAAGCTCTTCATCCGTCGACCCCTTCACCCCGACGTCGCCATGATCAAGTTGCTCAAATCTTTCCTCGTTTCAATGACGTCGGCGCTCATCGGCTCGCTCGCCGTGTGTGCTCAGGATTCCGTAAAATCGGACTTTGGCTCCTGGCCAAAAGGAACATCTCCGCAAGAAATCGGAAAACGCGTCGCAGAGCATTTTGTGGTGACGCCTCATCCCAATTTCGGCCGGCCCACGCCACCCAAGATCATCACCTATCCCGAAACCTGCAGTTGGTATGGCGCTCTGACTTTTGCGCAGTTAAGCGGAGACAAAGAGCTCACCGCAAAGCTGATCAAGCGTTTTGAACCGCTGTTCGGCCGCGAACCCAAACTCGTTCCCGCACCGGTCAATGTAGACGCTTCGGTTTTTGGCGGCGTGCCGCTGGAAATTTATATCCAAATCAAAGATCCACGTTACTTTACTCTTGGTCTTCACAGCGCAGACAAGCAATGGGACAAACCAGTCAACGAGGATAAAATTAAGCCCGAGGTGAAGGGCTGGATCGAGCAAGGCCTTAGTTCGCAGACGCGTTTCTGGATCGACGATATGTACATGATTACTTCCCTCCAGACGCAGGCTTATCGCGCCACCGGCGACGCCAAGTATCTGGATCGCGCGGCTAAGGAAATGGTCGCGTATTTGGATCAGCTCCAACAGCCAAACGGTTTGTTTTACCACGCTCCGGATGTGCCGTTTTTCTGGGGTCGCGGTGACGGCTGGATGGCCGCAGGAATGTCTGAACTTCTTCTCAATCTGCCGGAAAATCACCCGCAGCGCGTTCGGATCATGGACGGCTACAAGAAGATGATGGAGTCCTTGTTAAAATATCAGGACGAGAATGGCATGTGGCACCAGCTGATCGATCACCCTGAAGCTTGGCCGGAAACATCCTGCACGGGCATGTTCACATTCGCCATGATCACTGGAGTAAAAAACGGTTGGCTCGACAAAGTGACCTACGGTCCGGCGGCGCGTAAAGGCTGGCTCGGCCTCGTGAGTTACATCAACGAAAATGCGGATGTCCGCGAAGTCTGCGAAGGCACTAACAAGAAAAACGACCTCCAGTACTACCTAAACCGCGGTCGCAACATCGGAGACATGCATGGTCAGGCACCGGTACTGTGGTGCGCCTCGGCATTCCTCCGCTGATTGAGGCGGTAGAGCGGGCCCGCTGGGACCGCCGTTGGAGTTATAACACGGAAGAACTAAAATTCGGCGTAAGCAGATTGCGCCCGTCGAAGGCAAGGTCTGCATTTTCCGAGTGACGGCGGGCTCAGCCTGCTTTGCCAAAGCTTCACAGGTCGCAGGCGGTCCCGCCCTACCTTAGCTTTGCCTACGGCGCCGTAATCAACTCCCAAAATGACAAGTCCCCGCGACTCAGTTCCTTTGAATTACCACAGCAGTGCCGTAGCATAGTACTTCTGTTGCGGATACCTTGCTTACCTCCGAAGCGTCGTAGCGCATGCCTACCACGGCGTTCGCGCCCAACGAGCGAGCATGGCTCAGCATGAGATCATAGGCCTGTTGCCGGGCTTGTTCGCACATTTCGCTGTAGGCACCGATCTGGCCTCCAATGATGCTCTTGAGTCCGCCGAAGAATCCCTGCGCGATGGTCGGCGTCCTAACAATGATGCCGCGAACGATTCCTTTGTACTCTACAATGGAATAGCCTTCGATGGTAAACGTGGTGCTGACGGCGAGTGAATTCATGTGAGTTAATTCGTTTCTTATGCTTGGTGAATTAAATCATATTTGGAGAAGCCCGGCATTTATAATCGAAAATCTCATTTGTACTAAAATTCTGGACGATTCTTGCCTTGCTGACTGCTGGTTCTCAGTGTCGCCGCTATGCAATCGTACGAGTTGCTTAAGGAACTGCTGCAGAAAACCAGCGCCAAACATGTTGCGGCAGAGACGGGGTTGTCTCTTTCAATGGTTTACAAGTGGGCGGAGCCCGCGGAGGAGGGGAGCGGTACCTCGAACCCGCTGGATCGCATCGCTCAATTGCTCAAGGCCACCGGCGATACGCGCATCGCGCAGTGGGTCTGCGAACGTGCGGGAGGATTTTTTATCAAGAACTCCAAGGCCGGTGTCACGGCTCCGCAGCTGATTCCGGCCACCAATGATATCGTCCAGGAATTCGCCGATATGCTCGCCGTGATTGCTCAGGCGTCGGCTGACAACACGATTACCCGCGAAGAAGCGCGTTCGATTCGCGCTCGCTGGGAGGAGCTAAAGTCGGTGACGGAAGGCTTTGTTCGGAATTGCGAACAAGGTGACTTCGGTGCGCTAAAAAAAGACGCACCAAAAAAATAATCGCGACGTTCGTTTTGATTGAGGCAATACATGGCTCGTGATGGATGCCGGCATTGAGCGTGAGAACTTCCGTTGATTGAGCGACAAGGCTGCCTTGCTGAGTGGCCGGTTGTGCGAATTGAAGCTGGACTGCCGTAGGGTTCGAAGTGCGTTGATCGTCGCGAATCCGGCGAATCAGTCTTTATCGTTTTGACGGAGGGGAATCCGCAGTCGCGATTAAAGCGATCCATATTCGACGCCAAAGGCCCAAAGAGCCTCAGGAGTCGACCGGAAGTCCCAAGTCCGTCGGTAGAAAAGTTCGTGATAGAGCATCTCAGAAGAGAGTTGAACTCCGACGATCCTTTAAAATCGGCGGAGTCATGCCCATGGTACGCTGCTAGAATTTGAGCAGATGCTTCGTTAAAAAGGCGGTTTGCAAACCGTTCAGTTCCTTGATGCCTTTTTTTGCCAGTTCAACCAGCGAGGTGAGCTGCTCTTGAGAGAACGTCGCCTCCTCTCCGCTCCCTTGCACTTCGACGAACTGGCCTCGGCCGGTCATGACGACGTTGAAATCTACTTCGGCGTCCTTGTCTTCGACATAGGCGAGATCGAGCAGCTCCTGTCCGGCAAAAACGCCGACGCTCACTGCGGCTATGGAATCCGCAAGTGGGTTTTCCGAGATTCGCTTGGCATCGAGTAGTTTTTGAATAGCGAGCCGGGCGGCCAAATAAGCGCCCGTGATCGAAGCAGTGCGCGTTCCTCCGTCAGCTTGGAGGACGTCGCAATCGACCCACAAAGTATTTTCTCCCAATTTTTGCAGATCAATAATTGCTCGGAGCGAGCGCCCGATGAGGCGTTGGATCTCCACCGTGCGTCCATCGATCTTACCCTTCGCGATATCGCGTTGTTTGCGATCGAGCGTGGAATAGGGGAGCATGGAATACTCCGCGGTGAGCCAGCCGCCCTTCACGCCCTGTTGCTTCATCCAGCTTGGTACCTTGGGTTCGATGGTGGCCGCGCAGATGACGCGCGTATCGCCAAATCCAACGAGCACCGAGCCGGCAGCATACGGTGCAATATTCGCTTCGAACGTGATTTTACGGAGCTGATCGGCTTTGCGGCCATCGGCCCGGGAAGAGGAAGTCATTTCAGAAGTATTTAGTGGTGAGTGACGAGTGACAAGTGTCATCAGAAACACGGTCAATTCTCACGTAACTCGAACTGTAAGGACGCGCCGGTCGTGCCGAGAGGTTTGGCCGCTCATCACTCATCGCCACTTATCACTTTTTCATCATCGCATCGCGCTTCGCCTTAAATTCACTTATCGGCTTCCACGTGGGCCAAGTATCGGCATTCGCGACGTCATAGCCGACTGCGAAAAGAATTTGCGCATCCTGAGCGCCGCCTTCGAAGTTCCAGTCAGGCTTAATCTCGTCTGTGACCTTGTGGTAATCGTTGGCGATATATTCGTCGATGCGTTTCAGGCCCCAGCCTTCGGGTTTACCGACGAAGTCGACGCCACCACCGGTGTCGAGGGCGGGCAAGCCGACCTTGGCGAATTCGAAATGGTCTGAGCGATAATAGCTGCCGTTTTCCGGTTTCGGATCGGCCTTGAGCACCCGTCCGCGGGCGGTGAGCTCCGTTTTTAAAATGTCGACCAGCGTCGAGTTATCCTCACCGATCAACGTGAAATCCGTGGTGGGACCGAGCGGGTTGAGTCCGTCTTTGTTGATATTCGCGAGAGTCTTTTCCAGCGGGTAGAGTGGATGTTCCGCATAGTATTTCGCACCGAGCAGGCCTTTTTCTTCGAGGGTGGGGAAGAAAAAGATCAGCGTACGCTTAGGCTTGGTCGGCATGGAGGCGTACGCCTTGGCGATAGCCAGTAATCCGGCCGTGCCCGATGCATTGTCGGCCGCGCCGTTGTAGATTTGGTCGCCCGTCTTGTTGAGGTCGCGGCCAAGATGATCCCAGTGCGCAGAAAAGAGGACATATTCATTTTTCAGTTTTGGATCTGAGCCTTCAAGCTTCGCTATTACGTTATGCGAAACGCTGTTTCGAAGTGTAGTCTTCACCTCGAAATTCGCCTTTGCACCCAAACTGATGGGGCGAAAATCTTTTTTGAGTGCGGCCTTCTTGAGCGCCCAGAAATCGTGGCCGCTCGTCTTTGTGAGCTCGAGTGCCTTGTCCAATGTGATCCAGCCTTGGACGGGTACGAGGCCGGCATTACCGTCGTTTGAAGCGATGTCGAAAGTTTCGTGCGCCCATGAATTGAGGACGACGGCATAAGGATAGGCTGCGGGGCCGGTTTCGTGGACGATGATTACAGCAGCTGCTCCCTTGGTCGCCGCGATTTCATATTTGTAGGTCCACCGACCGTAATACGTCATCGCTTTTCCGCGAAACATGGAGTCGTCGAGTTTGGTCGGATCCTTCGGATCCGGAATCGCTGGATCATTGATCAACATGAGGATTGTTTTGCCGCGCACATCGACGCCTTTGTAGTCGTCCCAGCCATATTCAGGCGCAACGACTCCATAGCCTACGAAAACAACCTCGGAGTCTTTGATATTCAGCTCCTTTTTGACCTGATGAGTACTGGCCACATAGTCGTTGGGAAAATTCAGCTCGATTTTCTTTTCGGCAACCGTGAACGAAGCCGTGGGATCCGGCGTGAAGCCGACGATCGGTACCTCTTGCACATACGTGCCATCCGGATTGCCTGGTTGAAGCCCGATTTTCTTCAACTGCTCGGTTAAGTACGCGACCGTTTTTTCCTCGCCCTGGGTAGCCGGACCGCGCCCTTCGAACTCGTCCGACGCGAGTACCTTCACGTGCCTGAATATTTCGTCAGGGGTAATCGCGTTCAAAGCGGATTCGGGCGCGGTGGCCCGAAGAGCGGTTAGAGTGACCCCTGGGGCCAGCGTTATGAAGAGGGCCAAAGAACGGGCAAACACCGATTTTCGCATGAGAAAAAACACCGACAAATTACCCTGTTTGCAAACCGAACCGACGCTGAGGAGTTCGATTGAAGCAGCGGGCTGGCGCGTCCCGGCGACGGCTTTTTACGATTGAGACGCTCACTCTGCTTGCCATTGCCGTCGCCAAGACGCGCCGGCCCACCTCTCAGCGATGCCGTAATTATTTCCCACATAGCTCTTAGTTCCTTTTTATCGAGACATTGGTATTATACGCTTCCATGCCTCGCCGACCTATACCTCGCAACCTCTACGCGTGCGGCTCTTCGGCTATGGGCAACCTGATAATTTTCTCCGCGGCGTCGGCTGGGCTGGCCATGGCAGCAATGAGTCGGTCGTTGAAATCCTTAGCCGGATCGTGACCCATTTTCTTAAGCGCTTGAATCAAAGCCGCCACTTCGACGAGGCGGGCAATGTCGCGGCCCGGACGCACATAGATTTCGATGAGCGGAATCTTGATTCCCAGGATTTCGTAAAAGTTCTCTTCCAGGCCGGTGCGCTCTTCCTCTACCTCGGGCGTCCATTCGCGTAGCGAGACGACCATGTCGATTCGCTTTTCAAGGCGGATGGACTTAATGCCGAACATCTCGGCAATGTTTATGATGCCGATGCCACGGCACTCCATGTAGCCGCGATTGAGCGGACGACTCGAGGCCATTAATTCCCGTTCATCCAGAAGTTTGATGACGGTGAGATCATCCGCGACGAGCGAGTGGCCGCGTTCGATCAGCGCTAGAGCGCATTCCGATTTGCCCACGCCGCTATCACCACGGAGCATCACACCGACCCCTTTTAGGTCGAGCGTTGTGGCGTGCTCGATCGTGCTCGGGGCAAATTCGTTATCGATGCACAACGTGGCCACGTTTACGAAATTCATCGTGATCAACGGAGTGCGGATGATCGGAAGATTCCGTTCCTCTGCCACCTCGAGCATCGACTTCGTCGGATGAAAATTGCGCGTGAGAACCAGGCAGGGAATATGGCGGTTGACGAGTTCGTGGAATATTTCGTTTTGCCGCTCAACACTGAGGCTTTTCAGATAAGTCATTTCCGCCGCTCCAAGGACTTGGACGCGCTTATTTGCGAAGTATTTAAAAAACCCCGTGAGAGCAAGCGAGGGCCGATTGATGCTGGGCTCGCGAATGAGCCGATGCAGACCCACCTGCGGCGTGACCAGCTCCATTTTGAGCTTGGCTCCGTAGGTTTCGACAAAGTGAGCCACGGTAATGCCGTGGATGGATTTATTCATACTCATGCACTCAGAGGTTAAACTCCCGGCCGAGATAAAACTCACGGGCCTGGTCATCGTGAATCAGAAAATCGCCCGTGCCTTCGGTAAGCACCTTTCCTTGGTGCAAAAGATAACCTCGATCGACGATGCGCAGGGTTTCACGGACATTGTGGTCGGTGACTATAATGCCGATGCCTCGTGATTTTAGCTGCAAAATGATCTTCTGCACTTCGGCGACTGAGATGGGATCGATTGCCGCAAACGGCTCGTCCATCAGCAGGAATTTAGGCTCGGTCACTAACGCGCGCGCAATTTCCAAGCGTCGGCGCTCTCCACCTGAAAGTGTGTAGGCTTTTTGTTTGGCGAGATGTGTCAACCCAAGCTCAGCCAGATGCTTGGCCACGAGTGCGGGACGTTCGCTCCGCGGCACAGACAGTGTCTCGACGATCGCAAGAATATTTTGCTCGACGGTCAGCTTGCGAAAAACCGATGCCTCTTGCGGGAGATAGCCGAGGCCCATCCGCGCACGTTCGTGCATTCGGTAACGCGTGATATCCCGGTTGCCCAGAAAAACGCGTCCGCGCGTGGCTGGGTACAAACCCACGATCATATAGAACGTGGTGGTTTTGCCGGCACCGTTGGGCCCCAGTAGACCGACTACCTCGCCGGCATTTGCGTAAATGTTCACACCATCCACCACGGTTCGCGTGCTGAAGGACTTTACCAGCCCCTCGGCCCGAATGGAAAGACCGGTGCCGCTGGGTGACGGTGCGGTGGCTGGGTTTCCGGTCGTGGTCGCAGATTCCATGACTTTATTTAGATGTCTCTGGTTTCGGCCCAGGAGCGGCCGGGGGCGCATCCTTTTTCGGATCGAAACCGAGGTCCTTGATTCCAGGTCCCGTGACCTTCAACCGTTTGTCCGCCCATGGTTCGGCGATGACCTTTTGCTGGCCGCGTAAGATGGTGATGCGAAAGGCTTCCCAAGTGACATCCAGTGCGCTGTCACGAACCACGGGATCTTCAGTCAAAACGATTTTATCTTCGAGGGGCAGAACCTGAGCCTGACCGCAATTTGCCTCGCGCACTCCCTGCACGATGTGGACGTGTCCGGTGGCAATCAAAGTTTTGAACTTGTTGGATTCGGTCAGCAGGGCGGAAGCCGACCCTTTCCGAAAAACCACGGCCTCAAGCTTATCGCAGGTAAGGATGAGGTTGGTGCCAGTTACAACGACCTCGTCTTCGAAAGTGATGGTCGTCTCATCCTTACTCGCGCTCACAATCGTGGACGAACCCTTGGACATAATTGTCGTGTTGGTCACATCCGCCCCGTTAAGCGAGAGCGCGGCGGACACGCAGAAAAGAAAAGAAAAGAGACGGCCCAGGGTCATTTTAGAATGTCGATCAACTGTGCTTTAAAGACTACACGTACATTCTTCTCGATGGAAATGGTTTTTTGGTCGTTGAGATACTTCCAGCCTTGGCCATTGGCATCGAATTCATCGTGAATGACGCGAATTGAATCCTTGCTGGTCACGGTGCGAGCGTTCGGAGCGACTGTAGCCGAAGGACTGAGTACGATCATCTCGATCCGATCCGTGCTGTCTTTTGAGAAGACCGTGAGGTGAAGGTCTTTGATATCGAGTTGTTCCAGGCTGACATAGTTGGCCTCGGTACCTTGAATCAGGGAGGAACGAAACCCTTCCTTCGTAAACAGGGGCAGTCGGAAATTGGTGACGGGTGCGTTGGGCTGCACGCGCTGCGCGTAGGCCGCCGGGCCAGTGGCGAGTATGATAAAAATGATGAGTGGCTTGAGTCCGGTCACGTTTCAACGAACGTCAGACCTCGGTTCGCCAGTAAAAGTTCACACACCTCGCGCACGGCACCGTGTCCAGCTTCGCGCGTAGTAATATAGTCGGCCGCCGTGAGGGCTGCTGGCATGCCGCCGGGCACGGTTACACCGATCGCCGCGTAATTGATTGCGCCGACATCGATATCGTCATCGCCCATGTACACACAGTCATCGGCGGTTAGATTTAAGTCGCCGAGCAGTTCAGACAAAGCCTTCTTTTTGTCAGTGCGGCCTTGAATGAGGTGCGGAATTTTTAATTCTGTGGCTCGGATGGTGGATGCTTGCGACTCGCGACCCGAGATCCATGCGACGACGATTCCAGCACGGTGGCAGCGCATCAGTCCCATGCCGTCGAGGATCGAAAAAACCTTTGTTTCCGTTCCGTCCGATGAGATTCGAAGGGTCCCATCGGTGAGGATGCCATCGACGTCCATCGCAAAGAGTTTGATCGCTTTCCAGCGTGGGGGATCGATCGGCGCTTTCGTGGTCATGGTTTGGGGCGATTAGCCGAGCCACGTGGCAATTTGGTCGATCACCTTGTCTCGTGTCGGGCGGAAATAGGCTTCTCAGGCGATGAGTCCGTTCCAGCGAGGCGCGAATATTATCGAGTTTCAGCGGAGAAAGCGCGCGAAGGTCGAAGAGATCGAAGGTCTTTTCGTACTCGCTGGCGAAATAATCGCAGACCTCCTCGGCGATCAGCGTCATCTCACCGTAGGTGACAAAGGTCGCATGGTCTCCGGAGCGAAGTCGCTTCGGAGACCAAATATCGTTATAATTGGGATCCCAAGTCACCGCGTGTTTTCCACGACGATAGAGCCCTTTGTGTTCGAAGAGCAGGACCGGATTGTTGTCCTCGTATGCAGCGAGTAATGCGTTAAACGCGTCCTGAGGCGTACTGGGGTAAAGCGCCTTGATGCCCGGCATCGCGAGCAAGAACGAATCGAGTTCCTGGGAATGAAACGAACCCATCGTGAGTCCACCACCGGTGGGGAGGCGCAGCACGAGAGGGCAGGCCGCGCCGGACCGGAAATGCATTGTCGCCGCGTTCAGCGTAATCTGCGTCGCGCTCTCCGAGAATTGAAATTCCTCGATCGGCCGATGGCCATTGAGCGCGAGGCCAATGGCATAACCCGTGCAGGCACTTTCAGCCAGCGGAGTATTAAACACGCGCGGGCGGCCAAAATCCTTGAGCAATCCTTCCGTGACCTTGAACGCGCCGCCGTAGGCCGCGATATCTTGTCCGAGGATAAGTGATTCCGGACGCTCAGTGAGGATTTTGCGCAGGCCTCGGTTCAACGCCTGCGCTAAGTTAAGGTTTTCGGTTTTTGGTTCGGAATGCGGGGCCGAATCGAGCGAAGGGATCCAGTTAAGGGGTGGAGATTTTGGAGCGTAGACCTCGGCGAGCATTTGCGACGGATCAGCCGGCTTCTGTGCCATCGCGATCTTGATACCCTCTTCAATGAAAGTGGAGAGTTCTGCTTCAATTTGATCGAGCTGGGAAGCATGTCCCGATTCGCTCAACTTGGTCCGGAGCCTTGGCAACGGATCTTGGCCCACGAAACGCTCTGCCGCTCCTGGAGGGAGATAATCTCCCGTGTCGTACGCTGCGTGACCGCGTAGTCGCAGCGTGTTCGCTTCGATTAATAGTGGGCGGGAGGTCTTACGGACCTTATCGAGTGCTGCAGCGAACGTGGTGAGAGATTTTTCAACGTCGGTGCAATCGAGCGCGAAGCCTTCCATCCCGTAACCCGCCGCGCGTTGCCACAACTCTACGCCGAGATACTGCTCCGTGGTCGGAGTAGAGTAGGCGTACTTGTTGTTTTCTATGACGAAAAGAATGGGAAGCGAAAGCAGCGACGCGAGGTTAAGCGATTCATGGATATCTCCCGTGCTACTTCCACCATCGCCGAAAAATGTGATGCCGACCGCCGGCCGCCCCAGACGGCGTTGCGAATCGGTCGAGCCTAGGACCGTCGAAAGCATCGCTCCAAGGTGAGAGATCATTGGGAAACTCCGATTTTTAGGATCGCCGTGATGGATGTTTCCTTCGCGTCCTTTGGTCGGGCTGGCGCCGTTTGCAAAATACTGGTTTAGGTGATCGACGAGGTGATCGCTCCAAATCAGATGTCCGCCAAGGCCGCGATGGGTGAACGAAATGACGTCGTTCTTTTTGTCCGCCAAAAGCGCTAGCGGGACAATCAGACCTTCATTACCTTGTCCTCCGGTCACGGTGCCTCGTATCAATCCCTGTCGAAACAGTTCAAGAATGCGATTGTCGGCCGTACGCGCCAGGTACATCCAGGCATACGTGCGCAGCAGTGCGGAAGGAAGATCGTTGAGTTCGGCCGCAGAGAGATCGCGGACCAGAATGGCGGGAGGTTTGGGCAAAGCCATGTCTGCCGATACGGTGAGGGGAGCGCGGACGGTTTCGAGAAAAAACGAAGCGTTTCTCACCGTATGCTCCTTCGACAGCTTAATCGAGTGAGTAGTCCTTGTGGGCTAGGTGGTAGTCCAGCGTCAGCTTGATCGCAGTCTTCAAATTAACCTTGGGCTTCCAACCGAGTCCCTTTTTAGCAGCTGCGATGGACGGTACGCGATTTTGAATATCCTGATAGTATTTGCCAAAATATTCCTTCGAAGGGACGGAAACGATTTTGGCCGCCTTAACGTGCTCCTGGAAGTCCGGGTAGTCTTTGAATGCGGCTACCATGATTTTCGCCAATTCGGCGATGCTCACGTTGTTGGCTGGGTTGCCGATGTTAAAGATCTGGCGTGAGGCACACCCATTCTTATTTTCGATAATGCGCAGGAGGGCATCCACGCCATCGTCAATAAAGGTAAACGACCGGCTTTGTTTGCCGCCGTCGACCAGTTTGATCGGGCGCTTGAAAATGATGTTGCTGATGAATTGGGTAAAGACGCGCGAACTGCCTTCCTTGGGTTCGAAGACGTTATCAAGCTTGGGCCCAATCCAGTTGAACGGACGGAAGAGGGTGTAATCGACTCCGTCTCGCACACCGTACGCAAAGATCACGCGGTCGAGGAGTTGCTTTGAACAGGCATAGATCCACCGTTGTTTTTCGATCGGACCGTAAACCAGCGGACTCACGTGCTCGTCGAGGTCTTTGTCGGGAGACATGCCGTAGACCTCGGACGTGGATGGGAAAATGATCCGCTTCTTGTACTTGGCGCATTTGCGTACGATCTCGAGATTGGCTTCGAAATCCAATTCGAACACCCGAAGCGGGTCCTTCACGTACTGTGTGGGATTGGCAATCGCCACGAGCGGCAGGATGGCATCGCACTTCTTCACGTGGTATTCGATCCACTCGCGGTTGATGGTGATGTCGCCCTCTACAAAGTGAAACCGTTCATGGCCCAGACTTCCGTCCAGCTTGTGGCTGCCCACGTCCATGCCGAAGACTTCCCAGTCTTTCTGCTTCAGAATTGCGTGCGTGAGGCTGCTGCCGATGAAACCGTTGGCGCCGAGTATGAGAACTTTGAGACTCATGATTGAAAATAGAGGATCAGGTTAACCATGAAATGTTTCAAAAGACACGAACGAATTAAGCGGGACACTAGGAAGAATGGGTTCACCCGCGAAGACGGGCCATCCGTAGAGTGGTCTGTGCGCTAATTTCGAATCAGAGGGACAATACGATTTAGACAGAATCAAAAAATGGACAGAATCACAAATTAGGGAGATCGAAAGAACGCTCTATTTCTGTGATCTTTGTGTTCTTTTGTGGCTAATTCTCTGTGGTTCCAAATCCAATCATTGAACGGCTTGCCGAGAGAGTTGGCTTATTTTCAAGATAAGACGTCGCCGACCTTTAGTTTAGGAGTTGATATTTTCTCTTTCGGATTGGCGGCTGAAACCCACTCGGACTTGGTAATTTCCAAGGCACCATCAGCAGTTGCAACCACGAGAGGTTCGATCGAAAGAATTTCGCCAGGGGCGCCCTGAGCGTCTCGCGCTGCGGCTGACGTATGTTCGGCCCACCACGTCATGCAGCGCGCCGATCCTACATCGAAAAATGCACCGGGATAAGGGTCGGTCACAGCGCGGATTAAGTTGAAAAGCTGGAGACTCGACTGCGTCCAAATCATACGCCCGTCTTCCGGCTTGCGTCCGCTAAAGTAGGTGGCTTCCGCATCGTTCTGTGGCGTTTCCTTTGCCTTGCCGGCCAGTAAGGCATCGATCTGTCGAGCGAGTACTTTGCGCGCAAGGGGCATTACTTTGCGAAAAACTTCTTCGGCGGTTTCGCGTGGTCCGATAGCCGTCCCCTCTTGATCAACGATATTACCAGCGTCCGCCTGCTTGACCATGCGATGCAAAGTCATCCCCGTTTCATTTGCGCCATGCACAATCGCCCAATTGATCGGCGCACGTCCACGAAACTTCGGCAAAAGGGAGCCATGCATGTTGAACGCGCCCAACGGTGCGAGATCGAGGATCTTCGTGCTGATCATGTTTCGGTAGTACACCGAAAGGATCAGATCTGGTTTAAGGGCCGCGATTTTTTCCAACCACTCCGGTGAGGCGAGTGTTGTCGGTGTATGGACCGGTACGTTGTGTTTATGCGCAGCGACCGCAGGGGTCTTGAACCAAATTTTTTCGTTCGGATTATCCTCGTGCGTGATCAGCGCAACGACGTTGTCGCCACGACTGAGCAGGAGATTAAGACAAGTATAACCGACTTCGCTGTAGCCGAAAAAGAGGATGCGGGGCTTGGACATGTCTGTGGTTAACTAAGGTCTTCTATATCTACCAGTGTGGATTTAAGGGCGAGAGCTTGAGCTGAGCTCAATACCCTGTGCTGCTGAGACTTTAACTCGCGCAAAGGCGCAGAGACGCAAAGTTAAGAGATGAGTTGCCTGACTTTGCGTCTCTGCGCCTTTGCGCGAGTTCTCTCCGTCGGCTCCGCGCGCGGGCGAGGAACAGAGATAGAGATGTCGACCGATATTTTCTTACCCTGGCCCATCTCATGCATGCGCTTGGATACGGTTTTCTTCCAAGCGGAGGTATTGTGACGAAGACGGATCATGTAGGCATTGAGTTCTCGGCGTTCCTTTAGAGAAAGCCGTGAAATCTCCTGCTTGAGCTCTAGCATCGTCATTATTCAGCTTTCTTCTCCAAAATTTGGCTGACGAAATACCGCTGGCGTCCGCGGACCACTTGATAGCTGCGGCCGACGTATTCGCCGATTAGGCCGATGCCGACGATCGCGACGCTGACGAGGAAGAATAGAATTCCAAACAAGGTAAACACGCCCTCGGCTTCGGCGCCCATGAAGAGGCGGCGGATCGCTAAAACGATGACGAGCAGCAGACTTCCCGCCGAGCAGGCCATGCCGAGCATCGTGAACCACTGCAGGGGCGCGATGGTGAAGGCCGTGATAAGGTCGAAGTTTAATCGGATCAGTTTAAAAACGGAATAGTTCGATACTCCTGCGTGGCGCTCTTCGTGGCGGACTGCGACTTCCGTCGGATTGCTCGAATAGCTGTAGGCGAGTGCGGGAATGAACGTATTGATCGCGCCACTGCGCACGATGGCGTCGGTGACGTTGCGTTTGTACGCTCGCAACATGCAGCCCATGTCCGTCATCCGGATGTTGGTGGTTTGGTCGCGGACGAAATTGACGAGTTTGGATGCATAGCGCCGGAACGCGCTGTCTTGGCGGTTGACGCGATAGCCACCCACGCAGTCGTAGCCTGCATCGATGGCGGCGAGCAGCTTGGGGATTTCCTCGGGCGGATTCTGCAGATCGGCATCGAGCGTAATGATCACTTCGCCCCGCACGTGCTCGAAACCGGCAATGATCGCCATGTGCTGACCGTAGTTGGCGTTGAATTCGATGACACGTGTTACGTCGGAGCGCGCCGTATATTGTTGTGAGAGCAGCTGGCTCGATTTGTCCGCGCTGCCGTCGTTAATAAACACGATTTCGTAACTCTTCCCGACGCTGTCTAGGACCGGATAGAGCCGGGCAAACAGCGTGGGCAAATTGAGTGACTCGTTGTAGACGGGAATGACAATCGAAAGGTACGGCGAAGCGCTCATGATTTTTTCGAGGCTTTAAGAATTGAAACGAGCGCATCAACCACACGCAGAACGTCGGCGCGGGTCATGGTCGGGAAAAGCGGCAGAGTCAGCGTATTGCGGCCGACGTATTCGGCATGCGGATAATCGCCGTCTTTCCAACCTAGTCGCCGATAGAGCGCAAAAAGATGGATAACCGGATAATGCACTCCTGTGCCGATGCCCGCAGCGTGTAGTTTAGCCATCACTTCAGCGCGTTTAAGAGTAATTTTCTTTTCGGGTAGGATCACCTGAAACATATGCCAGTTGCTGTTTTCGAAATCGGCGATCGGAAGTTCAAGGCCGAGGTCGCTGATATCTGCCGCCGTGAAAGTTTCGAAATAGGCGCGCGCCAGTTCGCGACGCTTGGCGGTGAAGGCCGCGAGGTGGGGCAATTGACCGAGACCGACTCGGGCGGCTACATCGGTGAGATTATATTTTCCGCCCACGAGCTCGACCTCCATGCCGTCAAAGCCGGAGCGAACGACGCCTTGCAGGCGATATTGCTCCGCGAGCTTGGCTTCGCGGTCGTCATTCATGACGAGACAGCCGGCTTCGATTGCGGTGATGTTTTTGTTGGCGTGGAAACTAAAGGAAACGAAATCGCCAAACGAACCGATGCGTTTGCCCTTCCATGTACTGCCGAAGGACTGCGCGGCGTCCTCTACCACGCGAAGTTTGTGGCGCTGGGCGATTTGGTAGAGCCAGTCGCGATCGACCGGTAAGCCCGAAAGATCAACGGGAATAATCGCGCGGGTCGCGGGAGTGATCGCCGCCTCGATGCGGTTGAGATCGATGTTGCGCGTGACCGGATCGATATCGACGAACACCGGTTTGGCGCCGACATCGAGGATCACGTTGCTTGTGGCCACCCAGGACATGGGCGTTGTGATGACCTCGTGTCCCGGACCGATCCCGGCGATGCGGAGGGCGATCTCCATCGTGCACGTGCCGGAGTTGAATACGCGGACCGGCCGGCCGCCGACATACTCGGACAGCTTGGCTTCGAACGTCTTCACTTGCGGCCCTGACGTGATCCAGCCGGAGCGTAATACGTCGACAACGCCGGCGATCGTTTCGTCGTCGATCACAGGTCGCGTGAATGGTAGAAAATTCTCCACAGGTTTAGTAACAGGAGCGGAAGCGGACATGATCAGGGTTTATTACTGAACAGATAATGATCCTCGGTCTCGCCAATCAAATAATAATGGAAGTCGGGATCAGCGAAGGCGGAACGTTGAGGAGGAGCGTCGTTAAAAGGGAGTCCTTTGTCCTTGGCCGCTTGTTCGGCTCTTTTCCAAGCAGAAACTGCGTTGGTGTAATCGCGGGTCGCCCGTTTTTCGTCTGCATCCTTTTTTCTTGCGACCAGAAAAATTCTTCTCGGTTCATTCCAATCTCGTAGAAATTCCTGTTCGTTAGGAAAACGTCCGCTTTGTTCCGCGGCGGCATCTTCTTCCAATTCGAGCTCTCCTTTAAAACTCACGAGATCGACCACGCGCTCAGCGTAAAAGGTGAAGTCGTGAAAGAATTCGTGGTAATGCATCACTCGATCGCCGGGTAAGGCGCGTTCCTTTACGATGAGGGCGAGCTTCTTCGTTCCGGGTTTTTGTTTTTCAATCGCAGGGCCCGCGCAGGCAACGATGACAAAGAACACGGCAATTGTGACCACAAGACCGCGCAGCGCAGGGCGCGGGCCTTTATTGCGTCCGAGCCAGGGGGTGAGCACGCCACCGGTCAATAAGACGAAAGCGAGCGCATAGACGAACGGCTGCATCGGGGCCGCTTCGGTCGGATCAATCCGGAAGCGAGCCGGGGCGATCACCACAGCGAGCAATGCTACGGCGAGCAGCCCGCAAAAGAATGCGAAGACATTCAGCCCGAGCCGAAGCTTTCGCCCAGATACCTCGTTCCACTGACTGGCCAACCAAGGTCCAATCAATACGGCCAAGGCTGGAAATACGGGTAGGATATAAGGGGCGAGTTTTGACTTTGATGTGCTGAAAAAAAGAAAGATGAAGATCACCCAGGTGGCGAAGAACCATGCATCGGCCCGGCTCTTCCGTGCGGCCCATCCACCCGCGAATGTTTCCTTAATCGAGGCCCACAGGAAACCGACCCAAGGGAATAGTCCACCCAATATAATCGGTATAAAAAATGACCATGGCTTTACACGACTTGCCGCTGAGGTAGAGAAGCGAAGCCAGTGTTCGTACACGATATAGCGGTGCACCCACGTCTCATTCCGAAGCGCAACGAGGATATGCCAGGGCGTCGCGATGATCAGAAAAATCAACAGGCCGGTGGGAAGGTAAAGTGGGCGGAGCCGCTTCCACTGGTTGAAGACCAAAAGCCAGACAAACATGACCGCTCCGGTGAGCAAAAAGCCAATAAAGCCTTTGGTGAGTGTGGCGAGCGCAGCGCTTATGTAGAGTCCGTAGAAGAACCACCGCCTGCTTGCACCGGGAGCCTCGCGAACGCCTAAAATGAAACAAAACAGGGTCGCGCTCATGAGCACCGACACAGCCATATCGAGCACTAGAAAATTGGAGAGGCCGAAATAGAAAGCGGATGTCCCCAATACGATGGCCGATCCGACCCCGGCGGTACGTCCGTAGACCTTTCGTGCCGTGACATAGGTAAAGAGAACGCCTAGCAAGGCGACAAACGCGTTCATAAAGCGCACGGACCATTCGGATTTTCCAAAGACTCGTTCGCTAATCGCCGTTGCCCAGTACATGAGAGGCGGCTTCTCGAAGTAATTTACACCATTGAGGCGGGGAGTAGTCCAGTCACCGCTTGCAACCATTTCGCGCGGAATCTCGGCATAGCGCCCCTCATCGGGATTGGAAAGTGGACGCAGTCCGAGAAACGCGAAGTAGAGAAATCCGAACCCAAGGGCGAGCCACAGTAAATCGCGGCCATATGAAGAGTGTTTTGTCGAGCCGGCAGAGGTGGGCGTAAACATGTCGATGCCGGTCAGGCTCGATTAAAAGTTAAAGCGGTTCAACTCTCATCCGTGCCGGTTTTGAGTGGGTTGAACTATAATCTGGAATCTGGGTCTAGTCTGCGCTGAACTAGATATATCGTTATTCGTTAAACTCTTAACTCTAAGTGAAAATTAAATCTGCTTTCGGTTTTCTTCTCGCCCTTGTCGCCTTGATCAACGCTCCGCTACGGGCCGCGGACGTACCCCTCGCCGTAGACTATACGCGCAGCCATATCGACCTCGTCGCGAACCGCGGCCACCGCGGAACGTTCACCGGGCATGTGGAGAAGTACAACGCTCAGTTCGCCGCGAACGCGGCGTTGGATAAAATTACGTCCGCCGCGATCACCTTTCAATTGGCCGATGCGCACAGCGACAAGCCGAACCGAGATAAGAAAGTACTCAAATGGGTCCACGCGGACAAATTTCCAGAGGCGGCCTATACGCTCCGGCAGTTTTTAAGAGACGGGCAAAAGATCACGGCGGTGGGAGCCTTGGTCCTCAATGGAAAATCCTTGGTTGTGACCTTTCCGGTGACCATCACCGCGAATAGCGGCAGTTTCGTGATCGATGGAACCGCAACGATCGACACCCGCGAATGGGACTTGGGTGTGATGCATAGCTTCGGTATTTTTACCAAAGTGGAGCCGGTGATGAACGTGGATTTCCACTTCGAATTGGCACGGCAGGGATAGGATAGAGGGCGATAAACTAGGCTTAGACTAAGGTGGGTCGCCGCGTCCCTGCCACGGCATTTCCACGATTTCAATGTCCACCCTAGCTTCGATGCCGTAGCAGGGACGTGACTGCCCCGCCTAGGACGCAAAGCCACAATTAAAGGACTGGGAAGGAAGTTTATGAGCACCGAAAATAGATTTTTGTCTATTTTAAGTCGTACACTTATTACCGGCATTGCGATACCGATACGGCCTTTCCTCGGGTTAGGAAAGTCCTAGTTTCCTTGGGGGCTCGCCTTGAAAAAATTCTTCAGGCTACCCTAAATTTTTGCTTGCCGTTAAAGCCTATTGCCGGACTGTGGATTCAAACCACAGTAAACGTATCGGGTTTAAATGAAACTTTCGAAGAAAGGTGAATACGCCCTTCGGGCACTTATCGATATCGGGCTCGCTCATGAGCTCGGAAGGCCGTTGCTTCAGTTGCGAGAACTCGTCGACAAGGAAAAGATTCCGGCGAAGTTTTTGGAGCAGATATTGATCGAGTTACGCTCTGAAGGTTTCCTGGAAAGCGAGCGCGGCAAATTCGGTGGATACCGTTTGGCCCGTCCGGCCAAGGAAATCGTGATCGGACAAGTCGTGCGCAAGCTCGATGGTCCGCTCGCTCCGATCGCGTGTGTTAGCCAAAGCGCTTACTGTAAATGCACGTGTCCCGACGAGGATCACTGCGGTCTGCGTATGCTCATGTTGGACGTGCGCAATGCTATCGCAGGTATTCTCGATCGGTACACGGTAGCCGACGTCGTCGAAGTCGCTTTGCGCAAAATGCGTCGAGACAACGTCGATCTACCTTTTGTCACAGGATCGCCTCGTCTGCGGACCGCCAAGGCTGCAGCCGTCGCCACTCCTTTTGAAACGGGTCTCCACGAATTCTTTTATCGCGAAGGTATATGAAAACCATCAACGCCGCTTCTCCTCTTCCTGATTGGGTCTCCATCGTCCGTGAAAAAGTCGAAGGACTTCGTTACGGTGTCGTACAAATCGTCGTGCATGACAATAAGGTCACGCAGATCGAGCGTACCGAGAAAACTCGGCTTGATGCGCCGGTAACGTCATCCCCGGCCGATACACTGCCCAAGCGCGAACGCTACTGACTTTTCCGACCGGTTTACCGCCGGAGGTGTCCTTAAATAATAGTCCCTTTAGCGACCGGTCGACCGGAGGCTCACTCAAGTTGTCCACTCATGAAAATCCGTAACATCCCTTTTTTCATTCTCATTTTGACGTTGGCGCTGGCCGTATCGTTCGGTTCGGCGAAGGAAATTAAATTGTTGAACGTATCCTACGATCCGACGCGGGAACTCTACGTCCAATTTAACGCTGCATTTGCGAAATCCTGGAAAGCCAAGACGGGCGATGATGTCGTCATCAACCAGTCGCATGGTGGTTCTGGTAAGCAGGCGCGCTCAGTCATCGATGGCCTCGAAGCCGATGTCGTTACTCTCGGAATTGCGGGCGATATTGATGCGATTTCCAAGATTGCGCATTTTATTCCCGCCGATTGGGAGAAACGCCTGCCCGATCGAAGCACGCCCTATACATCGACTATCGTATTTCTCGTGCGTAAAGGAAATCCAAAGGGCATCAAGGATTGGGGTGATCTTGTGAAGTCCGGTGTTTCTATCATCACGCCGAATCCGAAGACATCGAGCGGAGCTCGATGGAATTTTCTCGCAGCCTGGGGCTATGTCTTGCGTCAGCCCGGCGGCAATGAAACCAAGGCGCTAGCCTACGTGACGCAGCTCTTTAAAAATGTACCGGTACTCGACTCGGGTGCTCGTGGTTCGACCATCACGTTCGCTCAACGCGGCCAGGGCGATGTCCTGATCGCATGGGAAAACGAGGCCTATCTCGCGCTCAAGGAATTTGGCGCCGATCAATTTCAAATTGTAACTCCGTCAATCAGCGTCCTCGCCGAACCCCCGGTTAGCATCGTCGACAAGGTCGTGGATAAGCATGGAACCCGTGAGGTTGCGACGGCCTACCTCCAGTACCTCTATTCAGACGAGGGTCAGGAAATCGCGGGTCGCAATTTTTACCGCCCGCGCAATGAAAAGATCGCCGCAAAGTACGCTGCTGCTTTGCCGAAAATCCCTTTGTTCACGGTTCAGGAGGTTTTCGGTTCCTGGGACAAGGTGCAGAAGACCTTCTTCGACGATGATGGCGTCTTCGATAAGATATATGAAAAGAAATAATTTAAACGTGGAGGTGCGATCGCTGCCCAAGGGAAGCGTCACACGCCATGCCATGAAAAAAAACAACTACACTACTTTGGAGCCAGCGAGTCCGAACAATTTCTCGATTTCGGGCGTACCTTTTGATGTCGTGAACGAAATCATCTCGCGCCTGCATGAGCTCGCCTTGAAGTCCGATTATGTTTTCGGATCACCCCTGGGCCCCTGGCAAAAAGAGGGACTGAGTTTTTATCTCTCCCGCTTCGTTTATTTTGGGCCTCACACATCAGACGACGCTGTGCGGCTGGCTTTTCTTGCTGGCTTTGACGGCGTAGATACGCGCGGAACGCAGGCACTTTTGCGTTTTATCGAACGCCTCACGGTCATCCCGGAAATTGGGCAAGGCTTAAACCTTTCCTTTTTTCCTTTGGTGAATTCCTACGGTTTATACCAGAAGAGTCGCGCTGCGGGCCAAGGAACGTCTCTCGGACGGGTTTCGTGGGCTTCCGACCTGTCGCCTGAAATTACCTTGTTGCGTGGAGATGCACTCTTGCGGGCCTACCACGGTTTCATCCGAATCGAGACGGGCGAAGACGAGGAAGTCATCGTTGCCCGGATGCGCGGGCTTTCGCTCGGTCTGGAATATTTAGATCGCACGAGTCTTATATCATCGGAGGACACAGACCCGTTCCCCGTTCGCTGGGAAACTGAGAATGGTCCGGCAACCGAGGGTCCACTGACATTAGCGACCGATCTTCCATTTGCTCCGTTTGAACTCACGTTGCGTCTGCCGCCGACTTGGCGCGACGAGCTCTTCGACGAAGCCGTCGCCCTCATCATTCGCAACTTTGTTCAACGTTACCGTGCCACGCTGGCGCACGGTATAAACCTCTAATCGGTTCATGCGTTTCTGCTGTTCACCTCTTGCAGTTGTGACGATAGCGATCGGCTCCGTTCGGTTTCTTTCAGCCGAACAAACGCTGCTGAACGTTTCATACGACGTTACACGGGAATAATAGTTCTCATTTGCTCATGGTTCAACTCGTCCAACCTCAGTTCTCTCGCGATCTTCGCACTCTGTTCGGACCGCTTTATGAATTGGCGGAGCAATCGACACGAGTGTTGGGTACGCTGGCTGGGACCTTCACAGAAAAAAAGAAGCGTCATGCGATCCCTCGATTCTTGTTCTCAGGACCTGAAGGAGGGCAGGACTCGGTTAAGATCGGGCTTTTCGCCGGTTTGCATGGAGACGAACCCGCGGGTTGCACGGCGTTGGTCCGCCTGCTCTTGGATCTGGCGAACGATCCCGAATTGGCCACCGGCTATGACTTGATGGTTTATCCCGTTTGTAATCCCATCGGCTACTTGTCTGGAAAACGGGAAAATGGCCGAGGAAAAGATTTAAATAGAGAGTTTTGGCGTAGCAGCATTCAACCCGAGATCAAAATTCTCGAAGCCGAACTTCGGCTGCATCAATTCAACGGGATTATCACTCTGCATGCCGATGACACGTGCGACGGACTCTACGGCTATGCGCATGGAGCGACTTTGAACGAGGCGTTGTTGAAGCCAGCCCTGGCGGTTTCGGAGCGGTTTTTACCGCGCGATAGTCGCACGCGAATCGATGGGTTCGAGGCGAATAACGGCATCATCTGCACCTGCTTTGACGGTGTTCTGGCGGCCCCGCCCGAACAACACCCAGCGCCGTTTGATATTATTTTCGAGACTCCGGCGAATGCCTCGTTGGATTTGCAGGTCGAGGCGTCGCTTTCCGCGTTACATACCATCCTGGCCGAGTACCGTGGTTTTATCGCTCAAGGAGCTGATCTGTAATGATTCTCTTCCGCAAACAACGCTCTGTGCTGCCGGGATTCGGGCTCTCTCTCGGATTCACGCTGTTCTATCTCTGCTTAATCGTTCTGCTGCCACTTGCGGCGATCATAGTCAAAACCAGCGGACTGACCTGGGATCAATTTATCAGCGCCGTAACATCGCACAGGGTCATGGCCTCGTATCGCATCAGTTTTGGAGCGTCGTTTGTTGCTGGCGTAGTGAACTCGTTTTTTGGTCTGATCGTGGCTTGGGTGCTCGTGCGTTATTCTTTCCCCGGTAAGCGAATCATCGACGCGCTGGTCGACTTGCCGTTCGCTTTGCCTACCGCGGTCGCGGGAATCGCGCTCACTGCAATCTATGCACCCAACGGTTGGGTGGGGCGGTTTCTTGAGCCACATGGCATCAAGGTCGCGTTCGCCGAACCAGGTATTTTTATCGCTCTCACGTTCATCGGATTGCCTTTCGTCGTTCGGACTTTGCAACCGGTTTTAGAAGAGCTCGACCCGGAGATCGAGGAAGCTGCAGCGACCTTGGGCGCTAACCGCTGGCAAACGCTCACTCGGGTCATACTTCCTGAACTCGTACCCTCCCTCCTGACCGGTTTTGCATTGGCTTTTGCTCGGGCGCTAGGGGAGTACGGTTCTGTGGTCTTCATTTCCGGGAACATGCCGATGCGGACGGAAATCGTCCCGCTGCTCATCATCACGAAATTGGAACAATACGACTATCGCGGCGCGACTGCGATCGCTGTAGTGATGCTGGTCGCGTCGTTTACTCTGCTCTTGGTCATCAATCTGCTCCAGAAGTGGAGCCGTCGTTTTCATCGCGTTTAATCATGTCCGCTATTGCCAACACTCACGCTCAAACCTCTCGCCCCGGCCTAAAGTCGCGCCAGGCGACGCAAGATGCTGCGTGGGTCCGATGGACGCTCACGGGCGTCGCGCTTGTCTTTTTGCTCTTCTTTTTGGTGCTTCCGCTCGCGTCCGTCTTCACGGAAGCTTTGCGCAAGGGTGTCGGCGCATATTTCAAATCCTTCAGCGATCCCAACGCGTGGTCTGCGATCAAACTCACGTTGCTCACGGCAGCTATTTCGGTGCCTTCAAATGTGGTTTTCGGCGTGGCGGCAGCGTGGTGCATCACCAAGTTCTCATTCCGAGGAAAGAGTCTGCTCATTACGCTGATCGATCTTCCCTTCGCGGTTTCCCCGGTGATCTCGGGTATGATTTATGTGCTGCTTTTCGGCGCGCAGGGCTGGCTGGGACCGTGGCTCTTCGACCATAATATCAAGATCATTTTCGCCGTACCGGGAATCGTGCTGGCCACGACCTTTGTCACGTTTCCGTTTGTTGCACGTGAGCTCATCCCGCTCATGCAGACGCAGGGCAACGACGAAGAATACGCCGCGATCATTCTGGGGGCGAACGGGTGGCAGACGTTTTGGCGCGTTACGCTCCCGAACATCAAATGGGGACTTTTGTATGGTGTGGTTCTCTGCAATGCGCGGGCGATGGGAGAGTTCGGTGCGGTGTCCGTTGTTTCTGGCCACATCCGCGGGCAGACCAACACCATGCCGCTCCATGTCGAGATTTTGTACAACGAATACAACTTGGTCGCCGCATTCGCGGTCGCTTCGCTCCTGGCCTTGTTGGCCGTCGTGACCTTGATTCTAAAAACGCTTATCGAATGGCGCCATGCGAGCAGCCGGCCCGACGACCATTAAGCCATATCGAATTTCTACATCCGCATTTCACCTTTCCGTGATTGAAGCATGAGCATTGTTGCCAACAGAATTACCAAGCGATTCGACAACTATACCGCCCTCGATGCGGTCGACCTCAATGTGCCCAGTGGAAAGCTGGTGGGTCTGTTGGGCCCATCGGGCTCGGGCAAGACAACGTTGTTGCGGATCATTGCTGGCTTGGAGCGCGCAGACGAAAATAGCGGACGCATTTTCTTCAACGGCGACGATGTGACGGATGTTCCAGCGGGCAAACGAGAGGTGGGGTTTGTTTTTCAACACTACGCGCTTTTTCGCCACATGACGGTGTTTGAGAACGTGGCGTTTGGCCTGAAGGTAAAACGGTTCAGCCAACGTCCCTCGCGAGCGGCCATAACGGAACGGGTGCGCGAATTGTTGAAATTGGTCCAACTCGAAGGCCTTGAACATCGTTTCGCTTCACAGCTTTCGGGAGGGCAGCGGCAGCGTGTGGCGCTCGCTCGCGCATTGGCCGTTAAACCCAAGGTTTTATTGCTCGACGAACCGTTTGGCGCGCTCGATGCGAAGGTGCGTAAGGAACTGCGCCGCTGGCTGCGCCGGTTGCACGATGAGATTCATCTAACGACGGTTTTTGTGACGCACGATCAAGAGGAGGCGTTGGAAATATCCGACCAAGTCGTGATCATGAACAACGCTCACGTCGAGCAAGTCGGCTCGCCTCAGGAGGTGTATGACCACCCGGCGTCCCCATTCGTTTATCAGTTTCTTGGCAACGTGAACGTAATTCGCGAACAGGCGCTCGCGTTTGCGGGCGGAGCGGCGTTTCGGCATGACGGCCCATTGACCAGCGATGGTCTCGTTTACGTCCGGCCCCACGATATTGAAGTGTTGCCGAACGAGCCCGGAGCGGCCGGTCTTCCTGCGGTTCTGCGTTATATCCATGCGGCTGGACCTCAGGCGCGTCTTACTCTTGAACACGTTCAAACGCGTGAGACCATCGAAGCCGAAATTTCGCGTGCGGAATTGGAACGGATTTCCGTCCAGGTAAATGACATCGTTCTGTTGCGACTTCGTCAGGCGCATTCGTTCGAAGATGACTATACGATTTGAGCTAGATTTTTTTCCTCCAACAATAACCAAAAACCATAACCCATCATGGCTAAGATACACGACGATATCACACAGACTATCGGCAATACCCCGCTGGTGCGTCTCAACCGCACCGCCGCCGCTCACGGCGCACTTGCCGACGTAGTCCTCAAGTTAGAATTCTTCAATCCGCTTTCGAGCGTCAAAGACCGTATCGGTGTCGCGATGATCGAAGACGCAATCAAGAGTGGTCGAATCAATAAGAACACGGTTCTCATCGAGCCAACCAGCGGTAACACCGGAATCGGTCTGGCTTTTGTGGCGGCTGCGAAAGGCCTCAAGCTGATTCTCACGATGCCTGAGACGATGACGATCGAACGCCGTAAGCTACTCAAGATCCTGGGCGCGCGCCTCGTCCTCACCGAAGGACCAAAGGGTATGAAAGGAGCGATCGCTAAAGCCGAAGAACTCCAATCCAAAATTCCAAACAGCATCATCCTTCAACAATTCGCCAACCCGGCGAATCCTGAGATCCATCGTCGCACAACGGCCGAAGAAATCTGGCGGGACACGGACGGCAAGGTGGACTTCTTTGTCTCCGGTATTGGCACCGGCGGCACGATTACCGGCGTGGGTGAAGTGCTCAAATCGCGGAAACCGGATGTGAAAATCATTGCAGTCGAACCCGATGCTTCGCCGATCCTCTCCGGAGGACAGCCAGGTCCGCACAAATTGCAGGGAATTGGAGCGGGCTTCATCCCGGCGGTTCTCAACACGAAGATCTATGATGAAGTGATTCGCGTGAAAGAAGCGGACTCCGGTCCCGTCTCGAAACAAGTGAATCAACTCGATGGTATTCCGATCGGTATTTCCAGCGGTGCAGCTGTGTGGGCTGCGCTTCAGCTCGCCAAGCGTCCTGAAAACAAGGGCAAGCTGATCGTCGTGATTATTCCGTCGAGTAGCGAACGCTACTTGTCTTCTTGGCTGTTTGCTGACATAGGAGTGGAAAGTGATTCAGTCGACGATCTTTTAGGCGCCCCGGCGACGGCCAGCGCCTAAACTACAAACCGCCAGTAACCAAGTTCCTGCTCCCTCATTTGACCGGGGGAGCAGGAATTGCTGACCAAACGGAATTCAAAAATCGCTCGGCAGAGACCTGTAACGGCTTTTTGTCCGGCGGGGTTGCCAAGTGGGAAGGCCGAAGCCTGCAAAGCTTCTACGAGTTGGTTCGATTCCAACCCCCGCCTCCAGCCGTGAGTTTTTTGAAGGAATTCCCGATAAAAGATGCATTTCAATAAAACTAAATTCCCCAGGTGTTTTTTGAACACGGAGCTCATGGAGAGTACAGAGCACAAGATGGAGATCTGGCTTAATCGGATCAATGACCAGTTTATCACCTGAGGGATGAAAGCATTTTCTCTCTGTGCTCTCCGTGAGCTCCGTGTTCAACCGCGTTTTTAGGGTAAAACAAAAATCAGTTTTGAATCAGATGAAAACGTCCGTTTCTTTTTTTCGGGGTCGTTTTTTCTACAGTGCTTAAATCAACGCGCCGTTAATCATGGATGTTTCAGTCACGCCACCCGTCGCAAAAACGATTGCCATTGTCGGTGGCGGATTAAGTGGGAGCTTGGTTGCCGCCAACCTCTTGAGATTGGCCCAAGCGCCGGTGCGAATCGTCTTGATCGAGCGACACCCTCCGCTCGGCAGAGGGGTGGCTTACGGCACAGATTGCCCTGAGCACCTCTTGAACGTCGTGGCGAGCCGCCTCGGCGCTCAGCCTGAAGATCCCGAGCATTTTTACCGCTGGGTTTCAGAGCGGATCGGTGAACCGGGATTTCCGGCCGCGCCGATTGCGCCCACCGATTTTTTGCCTCGCCGTCTCTTCGGGCAGTACATCGCTTATATGCTCACCGAAGCGCGCGGCGCCGCGCAACCTGAGAGTCGGTTCGAAATTATTCCTGCCGAAGCGACCGATCTTGAAGAACGCAATGGGCGAGCCCTTTTAACCTTTGCGGACGGTGTCACGCTCGAGGTCGACCGCGTGGTACTGGCTTTGGGTAATCTGCCCGGCGAATATCCGATCAGGCGCTCGATGCCCTTCTATCATGGTTCGCGGTATGTGCACGTGCCGTGGCGCGAAGGCATGTTGGATTCCATCGGCCGTCGTGACGATGTGTTGATCATTGGCGCAGGACTCTCTGCGATCGACATCATTGTACAATTGGAACTTCAAGGCCATCGCGGACGAATCCACTTGGTGTCTCGTCGCGGCTTGCAGCCGCAAATTCACCGGCAAGTTCAGCCTTATCCGGCCTTTTTTGGAAATGGTTCTTTGCCCGCGACGATTCGCGAAATCGTTCATCGCGTGCGCAAAGAGGTGCGGGATGCCGCGACCATTGGAGTAGACTGGCGTGCCGTCATCGACGCCATTCGTCCGCACGCCCAATCGCTTTGGAAAAATCTTTCGTGGGAAGAAAGTGGACGGCTCAAATATTATGCGGGCCGTCTCCAATCGCTTAGAGAAATTCCCAACGGAGCTGAGGCGGTCTTCCGCATACGCGGCACGAACGAGCTTCATACGCTGCAGGTCGCGAAGGTCATCAACTGTACGGGACCGCGGACGGATTATTCGAAATACCAGCATCCTCTTCTGATCAACTTGCTGGCACGAGGACTAATCGACCACGATCCTCTCGCGCTGGGAATCAATGCGCTGCCTTCAGGCGAAGTGCTGCGCTATCGTGCCGGACCGACCGGCTGGCTGTTCACCCTGGGAGCTCCGCTCAAGGGTGTATTGTGGGAATCCACTGCTGTGCCGGAAATCCGCACTCAGGCAAAAATGCTGGCTCAGACCCTTTTATTATCATGACAGAAATCAGTCGTTATCATCCGCTCACCGCCGATGCTAAAAGCGTATCAAGGGCGCGGCGCATATGGACCGTGGATTGTTGGAACTGCAAAAAGAGAGACGTTCATTTACGGCCCGCGTTTTTTAGGTAATTTGAAAACCTTCGATGACAAAACCCTCCGATCTTTTGGCTGATAAAACCCGTGGCGATTTTCCGATTCTCCATCAAACGGTGCGGGGCAAGCCTCTGGTTTACCTCGATAGCGCAGCGACCTCGCAAAAACCTCAGGTGGTGATTGACGCATTGGTGCGCTACTATCAGCACGACAATGCAAATGTGCACCGCGGGCTGCATGAATTGAGCACGCGCGCCACCCAGGCGTACGAAGGCGCGCGTGGTCGCGTGGCTCAATTTCTCGATGCGAGCACTGCGGAGGAAATCGTTTTCACGCGTGGTACGACGGAAAGTATCAACCTCGTGGCGCAGGCCTGGGGCCGCAAAAATCTCAGGCCTGGCGATGTCGTTTTGCTCACTGAGATGGAACACCACAGTAATCTCGTTCCGTGGCAATTGATCACAGGACAGACGGGCGCTTCGGTGCGATATGTGCCGGTGTCAGGCCGCGACGGACTGATCGATCCGTCAGAGGTGAAAAAGTACTTAACTCCGGACGTGAAGCTTTTCGCCTTTACGCATATCTCGAATTCGCTCGGTACGGTTAACCCGGTGAAAGAGTTTTGTGAGCTGGCCCGCTCGCGCGGCATCGTGACATTGATCGACGCGGCGCAGAGTGCCGGTCATCGGCCGGTCTCGGTACGCGAGATCGACTGCGATTTTCTCGCATTCTCCGGCCACAAAGTCTGCGGTCCCACGGGGATTGGCGTGCTGTGGGGACGGAGCGAGCTGTTGAACGCGATGGATCCCTGGCAGGGCGGGGGAGAGATGATCGCGAGCGTCCGGTACGAAGGCAGCACATGGAAACCGGCACCGTATCGCTTTGAAGCCGGCACACCCAACATTGCAGGTGCGGTCGGTCTCCATGCGGCGCTCGATTATTTGGACAAAATAGGACGCGCAGCCATCGCTGCACACGACGAAGAACTCGCGGCCTATGCGTATGCGCGCGTCAAAGAAATTCCCGGCACGATCATCATTGGACCGGAAAAGGGACGCGCGGGTCTTGTTAGCCTAGCCTTGGAAAGCGTGCATGCCCACGACCTCTCCACATTCCTCGATCAGCAGGCAGTGGCTATCCGCGCAGGGCATCATTGCAACCAGCCACTCATGCGCCGATTGGGATTTCACTCTACAGCCCGGGCTAGCTTTTATTTTTATAACACGACAGCCGAAATAGATCGATTCGTGGATGTTCTCCGCGAAGCCGTGGAGTATTTTAAATAGTTGGATGCATTCCTCAAAGCTCACTTCGGTTTGGGGGTAGGGGCCGTTATCCTTAACGGCCCTCATTGCGCGTGCGTGGCCCCAACAAGGGCGGTTAAGGATAACCGCCCCAACAGTTCAATTTGCGATTTCGGAATCAGTCTATTTATCTATACGCCATGGAACTCGACGAACTCTACCAGCAAGTGATTTTGGATCATGCGAAGCGTCCGCGGAATCGTCGTGAGTTGCCGGAATGCACGGCCATGGCGATGGGAGAGAACCCGTCTTGCGGCGACGAGGTGACGGTGTTCGTTAAACTTTCTCCTGACGGTAAGATCGCTGAAACCACTTTTATGGGAAACGGATGCGCTATCAGTCAGGCTGCCGCATCGATATTAACCACACAACTTGCCGGTAAAACGCGCGACGAAGCGGCCCAGCTGATTCACACTTATCACGCATCGCTGGGATCTGATGGCGAGAGTTACGCCGAAGATGAATCTTTGGGAAATCTCGCGGCCTTGGGCGGAGTAAGAAAATTTCCACAGCGAGTGAAATGTGCCACGCTTGCGAGTCACGCGTTGGAAGATGCCCTCGCTGAAAAGTCGGTATAATCCTAAAAACTGCAATTGAACCACAGAGTCACAGAGGGAAATTCTATGTAAGCAGTGCACAGCGATTTCACGCGTTCGGTGAAGCCCTATGCTGTGTAGTTTGATTCGTAACAATCTGACTCTGTGGCGCGCATGCCGCGCAAAGCCAAGGCGCCTGAAGATGTTTGAAGTGAAAAGATGAGGCCGACCAATGGATAAATCACCGCGCCCGCAACCGCACCGGCTAAGCAAATCAAAATTATCCACATCAGCGCGTACGGGAACCAATGAAGACTTTCGAGGCGCGATGGCATGGAGTGCTCGATGGGCTCGTTAAGGATTCTTGAGGACAGAATACTTAAGAAGAAGCGTATTGGTGCCAAGACGTTCGTTCGACATCAGTTCAAGCTGTGAGTCGATTCGCTTTGCAAGTAGGGGAGTGCCTGACCCGAACAAGCGCGGCTCTATGGTCAGCCAAAGTTCATCAACCAAGCCTGCTTCCATAAAGAGGCCGTAGATCTGGCTACCACCGAGCAGGGCGCAGCGTCGATATTCGCGTTTTTCGAGATCGGCTACGATCTCCGGTGCGCTTTGTGAGGTAAACTCCAGTGCTCCCGGTTGGGCTTCGCTCGCATAGTGTCCCGCCCGTCGCGTGAGCACGACCCGAAGCCTCGCTTTGGTTAACCGAGGTAGAATAAAATCGCGCGACACGCGGTAGGTTTCACCGCCCATCACACTGCAGTCACAGCTCGCCAGCGTGCGGGTGAAGTAGGTCTTATCTTCCGGTGAAGAAAAACCGCTACCCGGAATGTCGTGCCGGGTGATGAAGCCGTCGACGGATTGTGCGGCGATTAAAAATATCTGCATTCGGTGACGGTACGACACACGATACGCGCTGCAAGCGCGGAGCCTTCGTGTCGAATGTCGCTTGCTCCAGAACGCATCGGCGTGAGTATTGGCTTATGACGACCTCTGCGTATGTTCGGCGTGTTTTCGCTTTGACGGCGCTCATTTCTGGAATCTCTTTGGGTGTGAAAGGCGCCGATTTTCCGATTGCGGACGAACATGATTTCGTCGTCCACGAATTTGAGTTCCGTTCTGGAGAAACGCTTCCTGAACTGCGGATTCACTACCGCACGTTCGGCCAGCCGCAACGCGACGAGAAAGGTGTTGTGCGCAACGCCGTGCTCATCACTCACGGCACAAACGGCAGCAGTACGCAATTTATGAAGGCGGAATTTGCCGGTGAACTCTTTGGACCGGGTCAGCCGCTCGATGCGACGCGTTACTACATCATTCTTCCGGATGGGATTGGACATGGAAAATCGAGCAAGCCGAGTGATGGGCTGCATGCGCGGTTTCCACATTATCGTTACCTCGATATGGTCGAGATGGAATTTCAACTCGTGGAGAAAAACGATCATCGATGCGATTCGCCACGATCCGACCTGGATGGGCGGCGACTACAAGACGCAGCCGGTCTCTCTTCGTACCGGTGTCGAGATGCTTTTCGTTATGAGCAGCAATCCAATCGTGCGTCAGCACGACGCGCCGACCTTGGCGAAGAGCGACGCCGTTTTGGACGACTATGTGACTGGCCAACTTAAAACCAGCGATGCGAACGATTTTCTTTATGCATTTGAAGCGTCGGAAGATTACGATCCGGCTCCAAAACTAGAAAAGATTCGGGCTCCGCTGGTGGCTGTAAATTCTGCCGACGATCTCATCAATCCACCGGAATTGGGAATCTTGGAGCGCGAAATCAAGCGCGTTCAAAATGGCCGCGCGGTGATCATTCCTCTCAGCGACAAAACACGTGGCCATGGGACGCATACTCTCGCCGCAATATGGAAGTCCGAGCTAATCAACCTGATGCAGAAGTCGGAGCGAAACTGAAGATTTTCGCGACTTTCCGTGTGAAGGCTTGTCAGAAGGGACCGATTTCACCTTTGTTAACCTACAGTTAACTAAATTCGAATGAAAAAAGCGCTTATTACAGGTATCACCGGTCAAGACGGCTCCTATCTCGCCGAACTGCTTCTTGCGAAAGGTTATGAAGTTCACGGAGTGATCCGGCGTGCTTCCACCTTCAATACAAGTCGGATCGATCACCTTTATCGCGACCCTCACGTTAACGGTGTGCGTCTGTTCCTCCATTACGGAGATCTGGCCGATTCCGTGCAGATGGTGAAGTTGTTGTACGAGCTGCAGCCGGACGAAATCTATAACCTTGGTGCGCAGTCCCACGTTCGCGTCTCATTCGATATTCCGGAGTACACGGGCGACGTCGACGGCTTGGGCGCTCAACGCATTCTCGAAGCCATACGTGAAGCGGGCTTGGTAAAAAAATGCCGTTACTATCAGGCGTCTTCTTCCGAAATGTTTGGCAAGGTGCAGGAAGTTCCCCAAGTGGAAACGACTCCGTTCTGGCCGCGTTCTCCCTACGGTTGCGCCAAAGTTTATGCTTACTGGCTCACTGTAAATTATCGCGAGTCGTACAATCTCCACGCGAGCAATGGCATTTTATTTAATCACGAGTCGCCGCGCCGTGGTGAAACATTCGTGACGCGCAAAATCACCCGCGCCGCAACGCGCATCAAGGTTGGTCTGCAGGACTCGATTTATCTCGGTAATCTCGATGCGCAACGCGATTGGGGTTATGCGAAGGAGTATGTTGAGATGATGTGGCTCATGCTGCAGCAAGATAAGCCGGACGATTATGTCGTCGCGACCAACGAGACACACAGCGTGAAAGAATTTTGCCAGGAGACGTTTGGTCACCTCGGATTGGACTGGGAAAAGTATGTGAAGTACGACCAGCGCTATGAGCGTCCGGCCGAAGTCGAATTGCTCATCGGCAATCCCGCCAAGGCCAAGAAACAACTTGGTTGGGCGCCCAAGGTTCTCTTCAAAGAACTCGTCAAGATCATGGTCGATCACGATCTCGATCTCGCGAAACACGAGCTTCAAGTCAGCAAGCTAGCCAAGGTCAGCTGAGTCCGGCGAGCGGTAGCTGCAATCAGGTATCGGAGCGCGCAGAGTTCGGGGATTGGGTTTTTCCTCTCCGATCCGCCGCGCTCCAGAATTTTTCCTCATGAAACTCTTTATCGCAGGTCACCAAGGCATGGTGGGTTCAGCGCTGGTTCGCCGATTTTCGCGCGAAGCTAACACGCAGGTTTTGTTGCGTTCTCGCAAAGAACTCGACCTCACCTCACAAGCCGCGGTCGATGCTTTCTATGCCGCGGAAAAGCCCGACATCGCGATCATCGCCGCCGCCAAGGTCGGCGGCATCCACGCGAACAACACGTATCCGGCGGAGTTTCTTTTCGACAATCTCGCAATCGCTGCAAACACGATCCACGCAGCCTACAAGCACGGTGTGAAACGGCTCCTGTTCCTCGGGAGTTCTTGCATTTATCCGAAGTTGGCGCCGCAACCGATGCCGGAGGATTGTCTCCTGACGGGGACATTGGAGCCGACCAACGAAGCTTATGCCATTGCGAAAATCACCGGTCTCAAGCTCGCGCAATATTACCGGAAACAGTACGGCGTGCTGTTCCATTCCGCGATGCCGACGAACCTCTATGGTCCGGGCGACAACTACAACCTCCAGAACTCACACGTATTGCCCGCGCTGATCCGCAAGTTTCACGAAGCGAAGAAAGAGAACCGTCCTGAGGTGGTGGCATGGGGTACGGGCAAGCCGATGCGTGAATTCTTGCATGTCGACGATCTCGCCGAAGCCTGTGCTTTCCTTCTTAAATTCGATAATCCACCCGATTGGATCAACGTCGGCACAGGTACGGACGTGACCATCAAAGAGCTAACCGAAACCGTCGCAACGGTGACCGGATTTTCCGGTAAAATTGTATGGGACACTTCGAAGCCCGACGGTACTCCGCGCAAACTGATGGATGTTTCGCGCCTTTCCGGCCTGGGTTGGAAAGCGAAGATTGGCCTGCGAGAAGGTGTCGAGAAGACATACAAATCGTTTTTGGAGGAACAGGCGGCTGGGAAGTTGCGAGGTTAGGGTGTGCTGTCGAAATAAATACCGCAGTCGGGGACAGGGTCATCTGAGGTGGCGCAGGCCCGCCGGTTGGAGGTATAACGCAGAAGAACTTAAATTCGGCGCAAATAGATTGCGCCCATCGAAGACAAGGTCTGCCTCTGCCCTTAATGGGCCGAAAAAAAAGGGCAAAAATTCGTGCTTTCGAGGGTGTCTGAGGGCCTCTTTTGGGGGCTAAAAAAGACCTGAGATAATGCGGTTTTGATGGAGAGAAAAGGGTAAAAGGACACGGAAAATTGCGGAAAAAAGGCCTCTTTTTTGGGCCTCATTTGAGGCCGATTTTGAGCCCCAAAAATAGAAGTTAAAGGGTCCGTTTTTTTCGACGTTTTTGGGACGCAAAAAAAGCGTGAATGAGCATCATTTCATATCCAAAACGGAGGGCAAAGGGGCCGAAAAAAGGTTCATTATTGAGGCGAAAAAGAGGCGCAAATCATGTCCTCAAAAACCGTCGAAGGTCTCGCATTTTAGGGGCAAAATGTTGCCTGAAATACGGTGTTTTGGGGTCGATTTTAGGTCGAAATGAAGGTGTCGTAGAGGGCCGAAAGAGGTCTCTTTAGAGGTCATTTCGAAGGCTGATTTAGGTTCCAAAATGAGCTCAAAACGAGGTCAAATAAGACGTCTTTGAGCCGATTTACGGATGCAAAAAAGGCCCGAAATGAGCACCTTTTGAGGTCGGAAAAGGGCGTAAAAGCGACCTCAAAACGGGTCTTTTTTATGTGGGAAAGCGAGGTTCGAAATAGCGGTTTCGAAGCCGTCACGGACCTCTTTTTTGGCACAAAAATAGGCATGAAATGTGGTCTTTCGAAGGGTTGTTTTTGATGCAAAAAAGGGGCCGTCGAAGGACTGGAAAAGGACCTAAAAGAGATGTATTTTAGACCGCTTCAAAGCTTGATTTAAGGCTTCGAAATGGATGAAAAACGGGGGCAAAAACAGTGTTTTTTAGGTGGTTTTAGGGCGTCGAAAAGCGCTTTATTGGCTATTCAAAAGAGCGCGCAAAAGGTGCTCAAAAAAGGGCTTCAAAGTGGGTTTTTTGGGGGCTTTTTTGAGGTCGAAAATGAGGCGTCGAAGCGGGCTAAATTGGTGACCTTTCGAAGCATTTTTTTGGTGCGATTTGAAGCTCAAATGGACGTCGAAATTAGGTCAAAAAAAAGAGGCAAAAACGGCTCGAAAACGAGGCCTAGATGGGTCTGAAAATGCTCCTTAAAACTCCGTTTAAAAGTCCTCAAAAGGGTCTGATTTGAAGGCAAAATTGGAGCGAAAAAGACCGCAAAATGAGGTCTTTTTAGATCTTAAAATGAGTCTTAAAAAGAGCCGAAAAACGGGCCTAAAAAGGGAGAAAAATGGGCTGTTTTAAAAGCAGCTGAGTTATTGATGAGGAACAACTTATCGGAAGGCGTAGCGTGTGATTTGTAAAGCGACGAGTGACAAGTGAGGAGTGATGAGCTCCTGATCCGTTCTCTGTGTCTCCGTGCCTCTGTGGTTAAATCCGATTCGGTCGCAGACGCGGGCTTATGCGCCGCGCCCCTCGGAATGGCTGCTCAGCTCTGCCTCTGGTTTTGCTGACCTAACTGACCGTCACTTGCAGGCCGGTTTCGGCCACTGAAAAGTCGATGAAACGGGCGCGGGGGTTGGTGGGGTGGGCCTCCAGCTTTTCCCGGATGCGCTTACCGGCGTCGGGATCACGCGCACACAGCAGCATGTAGCCGCCTCCACCCGCGCCTAAGAGTTTGCAGGCCGCTAGATCTGTCCCGCATCTCTGAATGATCTTTTCGATTTCGGGAGTGGTGGTGCCTGTATCCAGGCGCTTATTGAGCTGCCAGGATCTGGCGATTGCTCTCTGGACTCCGGATAGATCACCCTCCTGAAAGGCGTGATAGGTCTGCAGGGCATTGGCACGAATGAGTTCAAGATTCTGCAAGGTGGCGCTGTTGCCTAAAAACATATCGCGTACGATTTCCTTGAGGATGCCCTTCGCGAGTCGTGTAGCGCCGGTGTAGTAGAGCAGGAACGTGCGATTGGCGTAGTCCGCTCCGAGTAGCCGCGGAGGCAGGTAGCGCACGCTCGGGGTCTGACCTTCGCCTGGTTGAGTCTGGATCAACTTCAGGCTGCCAAAAATAGCTCCGGCTTGATCCTGCCAGCCGCCGCCGGTCGTGAGGAGCTGTTCGACGCGCAGCACGCGATGATACAGATCAAGTTCGTCCCAGTTGAGTCCGCACGCGCGGTTGAGCGCGGCGAGCACGGTCGCGGCGAGAATTGATGAGGTGCCGAGACCTGAGCCTTTCGGCACAGCGCACAGCAACGAAATCTCGAGACCGCCGCCGAACATTTTTAGTTGGGCTTGGAGAGTCGAATATTTTTTCCCGGCGAGAAACTCCGGCTGGAACCCGGCCAGCGCGAGCGCGGCTTTGGGCAAACTAAAACCGGAGCGCGGATCGCGATAGCCTTCGAGGTCGGCATACGTCGTGATCGTTTCTGACGAACCAAGGTCGATCGAACGCAGCCTGAACTCAGGTTGGGAAATCGGCCTGATAAAAACCTGAATAGGAGGCTGACCGTTCAACAGGACCGCGACGTTGACCACGGCGCCGCCGTATTCGAAGCAGTAGGGCGGGGTATCGGTCCAGCCGCCTGCCAGATCGAGTCGAACGGGACTACGTCCCCACACGATCTGGTCTTCCTTTAAGATGCTGCTCGGTTGAACTCCGGAAAATTGCTGAGACGAAACAATTCCCGACTGGAGCCGCGCATAGGCTTCATCCTGATATTTCTGCTGCTCCCGTCCCCGGGTTAGATCGGCGAGCAGGAGAAGCAACCGCGATTGATGTCCGGGAGTGGGCAGGGCATCCAGCAGCGCGCGATCATTCCGCTTTAGCCACTGCGCGAGGCTAGGTGCGCCTTGCTGGCAAAATGTGGCGATCGAAGAAAAGTCCTGACTCATGATCCGCGTATCTCCCTGGTGGAGACAGGCAGAAAACTCCGTTTGTAGCGCCGCCGCGTAACCGTCTTGTCGTTGAGCGAAGTAACTCGTGAAATCGATGTGCGCCGGAATTTCCGCCGCAGCCAGCCGCTTCTTTGTTGAGATTTCGGCCGTCAATTTCGGATCCGGCGTTTCGGCAAAAAACCAGTCCAAAAGTGCCTGCGTGATTTCTTTTGCTGCGACGACAGGATAAAGCGGGAGTTGAAAAACATCCGCTTTCATATCCGAAAACGCAAGTGTCCGTGAACTCAGCCAAATGCGTGCGTCCTGTCCGCAGATGGTTGCGCCTGCGTCCGGTTTGCCGCGAAAAACATCGCCGAGGTGATAAGGACGCACAACAAATTGCCCGCGTCCTACCGGAGTGATATCGAGGCAAACGTCCTCGGCCAGATGAGAGAGACGCGATCCATCGGGCAGGCCGGTGAGAACATTGTAGCCACGCAGCGTGATGGAATCGGTTGAGGTCGAACCCTCGACCCAAGTCGGCGCTTTGCTGGTCGGTTTGAACGTGCTCTCCGAAGATGCAATAAAATGCGCGCGTCGCGGTGTTGCCGTGCCGTTCTGGATTTGCTCGATCGATTCGAGAAGTTGGCGACTCGAACCCAGGTGATAAAAGCGCGCATCTTCCAGCGGAATCACGCTCGATGTGAGATCGTTGAACCCAAGCTTGGTCAAAGCTGATGCGGGCTTTTGCCGCGTGCCCAAGGCGGTGCCGATTTCGGTGTAAAGATCCAGATTAGCGGGCAAACCATCGGGCGTTGTGAAGCGTTGCCGTTTGCTGTTCCAGCCGCAGCGCCGCAGAAGAAATTCCAAACCGCGTTGGCTAAAGAGCCAAAGACCGGTATCGACGAAGAAGTCGTACTGAGAGAGGTGTCGATTGATTTCGGTTGGACTTGGTTTTTGTAGAAAAAAGCTAATGCCGCGCTCGGCGATGCCGCGACCGCCACGATCCTTCGGTACGAAGAAGACCCCGAAATGCTGCGCCACTTCCGGCGAGACTCGCATACCGATTCCGCAGATATCCGCGGCAATTTGAGGAATGATCACCGGATCGAAATCCAGCCAAACGTCTCCCGAGCTCACCAGAAGGCGCGCCTGTTCACCGGCTTCGGCTAGTGTCTGAGTATAGGTCGGCAGTTGCTGATCGGCCAGGACTTGGTCGAAACTGCGTCCTGCCGTTCTGCCGAGGACCGGCAACGGAAGGAACGCCTTGCCAACCGCGGCGTAAGCCGGGAGTCGACGACTTTCGCCGCCGGCATGGAGCACCAACCGCTGACTCGACGCCAGCCATGCTTCGAAAGTCTGTGTACCGCTGCGTCCCGGTTTGCTCTGGCGCCATTTGCTGTGAAGCAAGTTGACGGTTCCTCCACCCGAACCGAGCTTGCGACCCGCGGGATCGCTATCCACGAAAAGCGGGGCGGCCGTGGCCTTGTTGAGCCGAGCATACCAGGTCGGACGGCTCCGAATGGAATGGAGAAAATTGGCAATTCGCGGCGGAGTCGAAAGGAGGCACTCGATCATGTGGAGAAATTGGTTTGCCGCGTTTTTGGCTATAAAACAAGCCTGCTGCAAGGGATAGAATAACGAAGCGAAAACATCTAAAAACTGAATCGGACCGGTAAGCGTTGATGGCGAATTTTGTCTGAATTGTGAGCAGCGAGCAGAGCAGCTACATAACAGGCTCGTTGCGTCCTGGGTTCCTCGTTTCCTGCTTTGCCGCAGTCACGCAGACGCGAGATACCATGTACCGAGCGGTCGCGACATCAGCCTACACACAAAATATACAAAAAACGTGCCTTCTCGAGGAGAGCCTGCGGTAGGTGAGCCGGTACGTGCCTGCGACGGCACGGGCAAACAGCGCGAATGTCTCAATCGCGAAATGCCGTCGCGGGAGGCGCCAGCCCACCTTTTCGATCTTCTGTACCTTCTAATGACCGTATGCTTTTAAAAATGCCCTTGCACATCTTGCCATAAATCGAGGCTAATGAACGTTTATTGCCATGATCGAACCAGAGACATTCAACCACATCGAGAATATCAAAAAGCGGGCCGGCCACTTGTGGAGGTTTCTTTGACGTCGAACAAAAGCAGCGTGAAATAGAAGCGTTGGAAGGCCAGATGGCCGCTCCTACGTTCTGGGATAACAGCGAGCGGGCGCAGAAGCACATCGCCAAGCTCAACATCTTGAAAAAGACGATCGGCGGTCTGGTCGCTTTCCATAAGAAGCTCGATGATATCGCAGTGATGATCGAGTTGATCGACACGGCATCTGAGTCCGAGAAGGATGCTTATGCTAGGGAGCTCGACCATACGGTCAAAACGATGGTGGCGGAGTTGGACCAACTTGAAATCGCGAGTTTCCTCAACGGTCAGTTCGACCAGAATAATGCCATTCTCTCGATCCAGTCCGGAGCGGGCGGGACGGAGTCGAATGATTGGGCTGACATGCTCTTCCGCATGTACACCCGCTGGGCGGACCGCGCGGGCTTTACAGTCGAGGTGCAGGACGTCCAAGTGGGAGACCAAGCGGGCATCAGCAAGGCCACGATGATGATCAAAGGGCCGAACGCTTACGGCTTCGCTAAGGCGGAACGTGGCGTGCATCGGTTGGTCCGCATCAGCCCATTTGACTCGAACAAGCGACGTCACACCTCCTTTTGCGCGATCGATGTGATCGCCGAGATCACTGAGGATATTGAGATCGAGATCCCGGAGAGTGAAATCCGCGTGGACGTCTATCGCTCTTCAGGCAAGGGTGGGCAGGGCGTCAATACCACGGATTCTGCTGTACGCCTCACCCACGTCCCGTCGGGAATTGTGGTGGTGTGCCAAAACGAGCGCTCGCAAATTAAGAACCGTGCAAGCGCGCTGACCGTGCTCAAAGCGCGGCTCTACGAAAAGAGATTAGACGAACAACGCAGCGAAATGGAGCGGTTCTACGGCGAGAAGGGTGAAATCGGTTGGGGCAGTCAGATTCGCAGCTACGTTTTCCAGCCTTACCAAATGGTTAAGGATCTTCGCACCGGTATGGAAACGAGCGACGTGCAAGGTGTGATGGATGGCGACTTGGATCGCTTCATCTACGCCTGGCTCCGCGCGGGTTCTCCGCGTCATCGGAACAAGGATATTAAGATGGAAGAATGAGCTCGGCGAAGCCGAGCGATTGAAAATTCAAAATTGAAGATTCAAAAAAAACCAGGCGATGTGCTCCGATATCGGATCAGCCGTTGCAGAATATGCGAAACATGCACAAGC
>WNFI01239251.1_pt2 | contig 50871 bp, 43 predicted proteins | sample 5400471 | NCBI WGS metagenome assembly WNFI01 (sample SAMN13153348, study PRJNA577476) | soil metagenome | isolation source: 100 cm saprolite on Douglas fir-dominated hillslope | place: USA:California | collected 2013-09-17
CGTTCTCCCTGGCCTTCTCCACGGCCTTGCCATACATCGTCGTGGCCTTCCGGGCGGGCGCGTCGGGCTTCTCTTCCGGCTTTGCGGCGGTCTTGGGTTCTTCCTTCTTCGGGGCTTCCGCCGCCGGAGCATCGCCCACGCTGCTGGCGGGAATCGTGCCCGTGAGTTTCTTGTAGCGGATCGTGAGGGTGGTCACGTCGCGCGAGATGAGCTCGACCACCGTGCCGGCCTTCAGGGAAACGACATTGCGGTCGGCCTTCAGCATCGCGGCCTTGGTGAGCGTGATATCCTCGGCGGAAGCGAGGAGGGCGCCGAGCAGGAAGAGGATCATGAGGCGTTTCATGGTGCGATTCTCGTCGGCCAAGGCAGCAAGGCAAGACGGGCGTTGTGCAGGAAAAGTAAAAACCCGCCGTCGTCCCGCAGGCGCGGGACTATGGCAAGGTGGACGGAGGGGGCCCCGTTGTTTCCTGCTAGAAACCCGGGGCTTGTCCTGAAACCTGCGTCCTCTGGCGCAGTTTCAGGCAAGAAAATAGGTTTACGCGGGGCGGGTTTCCGTTTCGCTCGGCGCATGGCAAAGTGGCTGCTGGTCGATGGCTACAACATGGCGTTCCGGGCGTTCTACGGGATGCCGGAGCTGACGCGCTCCGACGGTTTTCCGACCGGGGCGCTGCACGGCTGGGTGAAGACGATGTGGCGGCTGCAGGACCAGGAGAAGCCGGACGCGATGCTGGTGTTTTTCGATCTCGGCGGCTCGCAGGACCGGCTGGCGCTGCATCCGGAATACAAGGCGCAGCGCAAGGACACGCCCGAGCCGCTGGAGAAGCAGATCCCTGTCATCAAGGACCTGACGCGGGCGATGGGCCTCGTGGGCGTGGAACTGGACGGCGTGGAGTCGGACGACCTGGTGGCGTCGCAGGCGCGGGCGCTGGCGAGCGCGGGGCACGAGGTGCTGATCGTGAGCGCCGACAAGGATTTTGCGCAGTGCGTGGACCAGCGGATAAAAATCCTGCTGCCGCCGCCGACCGCGAACCCGAAGCTCGGCTGGCGGGTGCTGGATCCGGCGGGGGTCGTGGAGAAATTCGGCGTGCCTCCGGCGCAGATTGCGGAATACTTGGCGCTGATCGGCGACACCTCGGACAACATCCCGGGCATCAGTGGCGTGGGCCCGAAGACGGCCGTGAAGTGGTTCGCGGAGTTCAAGTCGCTGGAGGGCATCATCGCCCACGCGGCGGAGCTGAAGCCGGACCGTTTCCGCGAGCTGGTGGCGAAGGAGGCCGACAAGCTGCGGATGAACCTGAAGCTGACCACGCTGCGGAGGGAGTCGCCGCTGCTGCAAGTCGGGCCGGGCGAGCCGCAGGCGGCAAAGCTTTTCAAGCTGCTGGAATCGCTCGAGATGAAGTCCAGCCTGGCGGAGGCGAGGGAGCGGTATTCAGGGCAGCAGCAGCTGCTCTGAGCTTGTTTCGGTTAGACTGAATGTAGGAGCCTGCTTGCAGGCGATTCGGGGAATCTCCCATTGGCGCACGTCAAGCATCGCCTGCAAGCAGGCTCCTGCAACAAATCCGTCCCCTGTCCTCCGCGGTCTATTTCGCCGGCGGCTCGAAGATGTAGCCGATGCCGTGCACGGTCTTGAAGCAGTCGAGCGACAGGCCGTTCTTTTCGAAGGCGGCGCGCACCTTGACGATGTACTGGTCGAGCGAGCGGCTGCGGATGTCGGCGTGGATGCCCCAGACGGAATGGATGAGCTCCTTGCGGGTGATGACGACGCCGATGTGGGTGTGGAGGTAGGCGAGGATGCCGAGCTCCTTGCGGCCGGTCTTGAGGCTGGCGCCATTGGGGAACTCGAGCTCGAGGCGCTCGGGGTGGACCTTGACGCCGAGGAACTCGAAGGGGCCGTCGATGGTGCGGACGTTCTTGGTGACGTTGAAGTCGGTCTTGCTCTCGGCGCGGCGGAGCACGGCGTGGATGCGGGCGATCAGCTCGGTGTAGCTGAAGGGCTTGGTGATGTAATCGTCGCCGCCCATGTTGAGGCCCTTGACTTTGTCCTCGTCCTGGGAGTTGGCGGTGAGGAAAATCACGGGCGTGTTGATGTCCTCGTCCTTGAGCTGTTTCAGCAGTTCGAAGCCCGTGGTCTCGGGCATGTTGATATCGAGGAGGAGAAGGTTGGCGAAATTGTGCTGCAGGAAACGCAGGGCCGGGGCGCCGCGGTTGTAGGCCTGCACGTTCATGCCGGCGTCCTCCAAGTGCTGGGTGATGACCTTGGACAGCTCTTCCTCGTCTTCGACAACGACGATCAATGGACGGGGTTCAGCGCACATGGGTGGATTGGGTGACGGGGATGCTTTTACAATTAACCTGCGACTTGTCAAAGCCTTGTTCGCAGGCCCTGCAGGCGCTTGGGGAAGAGAGATTTCTTGTCATTGCCGCAGCGGAGCCGTTCGCTCGTGCCGATGAAAATCACCCTGGGACTGCTGCAACACGCTTGCTCCACCAACCCGGCGGAGAACCTGAAGAAAACCCTCGCGCTGGCCGGGCAGGCGGCGAAGCAGGGGGCGAAGATCATCTGCACGCAGGAGCTTTTCCGTTCACAATATTTCTGCCAGAGCGAGAACCACGACTGTTTCGCCCTCGCCGAGCGCATCCCCGGGCCCAGCACGACGGCGTTCCAGCAACTGGCCAAAAAGCACAAGGTCGTGATCATCGCGTCGCTGTTCGAGAAACGCTCGGCGGGCCTCTACCACAACACCGCGGTGATCATCGACGCCGACGGGAAGCTGCTGGGCATCTACCGGAAGATGCACATCCCGGACGATCCGCTCTACTACGAGAAATTCTACTTCACGCCCGGCGACACGGGTTTTCGCGCCTGGCAGACGAAATACGGCAAGATCGGCGTGCTCATCTGCTGGGACCAGTGGTATCCCGAAGGCGCGCGGCTGACCGCGCTGCAGGGCGCGGAGATCCTGTTTTATCCGACGGCCATCGGCTGGCACCCCGCGGAGAAAAAGGAATTCGGGACCAACCAGCACGGCGCGTGGGAAACCATCCAGCGCTCGCACGGCATCGCCAACGGCTGCTACGTGGCGGTGACGAACCGCATCGGCACCGAGAAGCCCGTCGGTGGCGATGGCATCGAGTTCTGGGGCCAGAGTTTTGTCGCCGGCACCAGCGGTGAAATCCTGGCCAAGGCCGGCACCAACCAGGAGGAGATTCTGCTCGTGCCGGTTGACCTCGGCCAGGTGGATGCCACCCGCACGCACTGGCCGTTCCTGCGCGACCGTCGCATCGACGCCTACGGCGACATCACCAAGCGTTTCAGGGACTGAGTCATGTCCACCAAGAAAACGCCCGCCGCACTCGGCTTCCGGATGCCGGCGGAGTGGGAGCCGCAAGCCGCCGTGTGGCTCTCGTGGCCGCACAACCGGGAGACCTGGCCCGGACAGTTCCGGCCAATCCCGGGGGTGTTCGCGAAGATTGTGGCGCAAATCAGCCGGTTCGAGCCGGTGCGCATCAACTGCGCTGTACGGCTGCAGCCGCGGGCGAAAGGCCTGTGTGCGCAGGCCGGAGCCGACATGGCGCGGGTCACATTCTACAACCATCCGACGAACGACGCGTGGTGCCGTGACCATGGGCCGATTTTCGTGAGGAACGACCGGACGGGCGAAGTCGCCGTGACCGACTGGAAATACAACGCCTGGGGTGGCAAGTATCCGCCCTACGACCTCGACAACCGGATCCCGCCGAGCGTCGCCCGGAAGTTGAAGCTGCGGCGGTTTGAGAACGACATGGTGCTCGAGGGCGGCTCGATCGATATCAACGGCCGCGGTCTGTTGCTCACCAGCGAGCAGTGCCTGTTGAACAAGAACCGCAACCCGCACCTGTCGCGGACGCAGATCGAGCAGAACCTGATGGATTATCTCGGGGTGAAGACGGTGCTGTGGTTAGGCGAGGGGATTGCCGGGGACGACACCGACGGTCACATCGACGACATGACGCGCTTCTTCAAGCCCGACGGCCTGGTGACCGTGGTGGAGCCGAACGGGCGTGAGATGAATCACAAGCCGCTTGCGGAGAATCTGGAGCGGCTGAAGAGTTTTCGCACGGCGACGGGGAAAAGGTTCGACCTCGTCACCCTGCCGATGCCGAAGCCGTTCGGTTTCCGTGGGCAGCGGGTGCCGGCCAGCTATGCCAATTTTCTCATCATCAACGGCGCGGTGCTCGTGCCGCAATTCCGCCAGCCAATGCGCGACGCCGAGGCGTGCGCGATCTTGGGCAATTGCTTTCAGGGCCGCCAAGTCATTCCCCTCGACTGCTATCACCTGATCTGGGGCCTCGGAACATTACATTGCATCTCGCAACAACAGCCGGCTTGAGTGGTCTGACAGCACTTCCATGAAAACATTTGCCATCCTCATCCTGGGCACGGCCGTCCTCCTCGCCGGCTGCGATTCCATGTCCTCCCGCATGTCGGACCGTTTCAGCACCGTGCCGCCGAAGACGCAGGTTTTCCAGGGCGACCAGGCCGCGGTGCTGGCCGCGGCGCTGCAGGCCTTCAAGCGGCTGGACTTTGTGGTGACCCGCTCCAGCCCGGCCCGGATTGATGCGGTGAGCCGGATCAATTCCAGCGTGGCGTTTGGCGATTCCCGGCAGTTGGTCGTTGGCCTGCACTTGAATGCGGCCGGCCCGGGCAAAACGGAGGTCGAACTCACGCTGACCCAGTCGGAACAAAGCCAGGATGTCGGCGGCACGAGCCAGAAGGAGTTGCGGGAGCACAGCTTCTTCGGACTCTATTACGCTACATTGCAGCAGGTTCTGACGGAAGAGAGGGCGCCGGCCGCGGTCAGGAAAGACTGATTTTTTCGCTTGCCGGCGCAGAGGGGATGGGGGACTTTCGACCTCTTGCGCGGCGTTCTTAGGTCAAGCCGGTGTTGCCGCGACACTCCCGCCGGCTTGTTCGACAGTCCAACCCTCAACCAACGGATCCGCAAGGATCCAAGCCGGAAGGCGAGCGCCGTGGAGTAAACGCCCGTCATCCGACCACAGTCATCATGAGTTCGTTAATGCAAGACCTGCTCGCCCAGAGCTCCTTCGACAAGCTGAAGGAAGGCTCCATCGTCTCGGGCGTCATCACCGAAATCCGCGCCAATGAAGTCGTCGTCGACATCGGCGGCAAAGCGGAAGGCGTCATCTCCGCCAACGAATTCGCCGACCTCGGCGAATTGCAGATTGGTTCCACCATCGAGGTCATCCTCGAGAAGCTCGAGGACAAGGAGGGCAATCCCATCCTTTCCTACGAGCAGGCCCAGCAGAAGAAGAACTGGGAAAACATCCTGCAGAAGTGCCAGGAGGGCGCGATCGTCGCCGGCCGCGTCAAGGCCAAGGTCAAGGGCGGCCTGATCGTCTCGATCGGTGTCGATTCCTTCCTGCCCGCCTCGCACATCGACATCCAGCCGCCCAAGAACCTGGACCAATACGTCGGCCAGACCTACGATTTCAAGGTCCTCAAGATCAACCACGAGCGGCAGAACATCGTGCTCTCCCGCCGCGAGCTCATCGAGGAGCAGCGCATCAACAAGCGCCGCGACCTGCTCGAGAAGCTCCAGCCCGGCCAGATCCGCAAGGGCGTCGTCAAGAACATCACCGACTTCGGCGCGTTCATCGACCTCGACGGCATGGACGGCCTGCTGCACATCACCGACATGAGTTGGGGCCGCATCGGCCACCCGTCCGAGATGCTGAAGCAGGGCGAGGAGATCGAGGTGATGATCATCGACATCAACCGCGAGAAAGAGCGCGTCTCCCTCGGCCTCAAGCAGACCAAGAACAACCCGTGGGACAACATCGACCACAAGTTCCCCGTCGGCTCCAAGATCCACGGCAAGGTCGTCAATCTCGTGCCCTATGGCGCGTTCATCGAACTCGAGCCCGGCGTCGAGGGTCTCGTCCACATCACCGAGATGTCCTGGACCAAGCGCATCACCAAACCCTCCGAGCTGCTCAAGGTCGGCCAGGAGCTCGATGCGGTCGTCCTCGGCATCCAGAAGGAGGAGCAGAAGATTTCGCTCGGCCTCCGCCAGCTCGAGCCCAATCCGTGGGACATGGTCCGCCACAACTACCCGGTGGGCGCCCGCGTCCGCGGCAAGGTGCGCAACATGACCACCTACGGCGCCTTCGTCGAACTCGAGGAAGGCATCGACGGCATGGTGCACGTCTCCGACATGTCCTGGACCCGCAAGATCAACCACCCGTCCGAGATGCTCAAGAAGGGCGACGAGGTGGACGCCATCGTCCTCGACGTCGACCCGAACCAGCAGCGCATCAGCCTCGGCATGAAGCAGCTCGCCACCGACCCGTGGACGGACATCGACGCGTTTTTCCGCATCGGCGACGTCGTCCCCGGCGTGATCTCCAAGATCACGACCTTCGGCGCTTTCGTAGAGCTGAAGGACGGCATCGACGGCCTCGTGCACATCTCGCAGATTCAGGAAGAGCGCGTCGACAAGGTGAAGGACGTACTCAAGCCCGGCCAGGAAGTCACCGCCCGCGTCATCAAGATCGACCGCGAGTCGCGCCGCATCGGCCTGAGCATCAAGGCCGCCAACTACTCGGCCGAGCAACTGGCCCAGGAGACGGCGACCTACGACCAGTTCGCCAAGACGACCGGCGCCTCCGACCTCACGAACCTCGGCGACATCTTCGACGAGGCTTCCAAGAAGGAATAAGCTGCCGCGCTGTCCGTGATCCAACTTCAAGGGCGTCCGCTAACCGCGGGCGCCCTTTTTATTGGTGAGGGGATGTTTGTAGGTGGCGTGCTTGCACGCCACGTTGCGCGCGAGCGCGCAACCTACAGGAAATACAGAAGGCCCGTCAGGAGACGGAGCCATCATCCTTCGCCAAGGCTAAGGATGACAGGTCAGCCCCGCGGGCTTGTGGAGGGCACATCTCCGGATGTGCCGCGGCCCAGCGGGAGCTGGGCCCTCCATGAAGGACGTCACACCCCAAATAAAAGCGCCCGCACTACGGCGGGCGCTTGGGTTCGAGCGGTGACCAAAATTACGGCGGCTCAGCTCTTGGCGGAGGCGGGCTGCTTGGCGATGAACTCGCGGATGACCTCGGCGCGGTGCCCGGCCAGGGTCTCCTGCTCCACCTCGTCGGCGGTGCGAATCTTGTTATGGCTCTGCATCTGGCGGCGGATCTTGCCGAGGGCCAGATACTCGAGCTGGCGGATGCGCTCGCGGGTGACCTTGAATTTGCGGCCGACCTCCTCGAGCGTGAGCTCCTTCTCGCCGTCGAGGCCGAAGCGCAGTTTGATGATGCTGGCCTCGCGGGGCTCGAGCGAGTTGACCATGGCGCTGAGGTCCTCCTTGAGATTCTTGTTACCCAGACCCTCGTAGGGACTGACCGCGGCCTCGTCGCCGACCAGGTCGCCGAGGGTGGCCGAGTCATTGTCTTCGCCGACAGGGGCGTCGAGCGAGGCGGGACGCACGCTGACGGTCTTGAGCAGCGCGACCTTGGCGGTCGGGATCTGCAGCTCGGCGGCGATTTCCTCGTTCTCGGGTTCGCGCCCGAGCTCGTCGGTGAGCTTGGCGATCATCTTCCGCATGCGGGAGATCTTGTCCACGAGGTGGACGGGCAGGCGGATGGTCTTGGATTGGTTGGCCAGGGCGCGCTTCATCGACTGCTTGATCCACCATGCGGCGTAGGTGGAGAGCTTGCCGCCCTTGGCGGGATCGAAGCGCTCGACGGCCTTGATCAGGCCGAGGTTGCCCTCGCTGATGAGGTCCATGAGCGGAAGGCCCATCTGGTTGTAGTCGTAGGCGATTTTGACCACGAGGCGCAGGTTGGCCTTGATCATGTGGTCGCGGGCCGCCTTGTCGCCGCGCTTGATGCGGGCGGCGAGCTTGATCTCCTCCTGAATGGTCAGGAGGGGAGTCTGGCGGATCTCGTTGAGATAAAGCTGGAGATTCGAGCGCTCGTCGCGGCGGTCAACGGGCGAGGCCTGGTCGAACTGGGACGGCGCAGCGACGGCCTTGATCTCGGGCCGGAGGCCGAGGCCCTCGTCGGGCGAGGGGATGCTGACGCTGGTCGAGGTGCGATCCGCGGGCATCGCGACTGCTGCCGGCGTGGAGCGGAGAGTCTTTTTGCGGTGAGGCATGGCGGTGAGGCTGGGCGTTGCAGGGCTGGGTGACATCCCAGTCTCCTTGCATATTAGATGCCGGAGGGCGGGAGGAAATTCCCAGATACCCTGTTACGACAGACAATACGCGGTTCTGTGCCGCCCGGGCGCTCAACCGGTGAGCTTGTCGGCCAGACTGATGGCCTTGAACAAGGCCGACGCCTTGTTGATCGTCTCCTGATACTCCGACGCCGGCACTGAGTCCGCCACGATGCCCGCGCCGGCCTGGATGTGGATTTGCCCGGCTTTAACCAATGCCGTCCTTAGGGTTATGCAGGAATCCAGATTGCCGTCGTAGCTGAAATAGCCGAGCGCCCCGGCGTAACTGCCGCGCTGGGCGGCCTCCATTTTAGCAATCAACTGCATGGCGCGGACTTTCGGGGCGCCGCTGACCGTGCCGGCGGGAAAAGTGGCACGCATCAGGTCAAAAGCGGTGCGTTCTGGCGCAAGTTGCCCCTCCACCTGTGACACAATGTGCATCACATGGGAGTAGCGCTCGATGGTCATAAACTCGGGCACCTGGATCGAACCGTAGGCGCAGACCCGGCCGATGTCGTTGCGCGCGAGGTCCACCAGCATGAGGTGCTCGGCGCGCTCCTTTTCGTCGGCCAACAATTCCTTTTCGAGGACGGCGTCCTCGGCCGCGGTCTGGCCGCGTGGCCGCGTGCCGGCGATCGGGCGGATCTCGACCTTGCGGCCGGTGAGGCGCACATGAACCTCGGGCGAGGCTCCGACGAGGGCGAAGTCGCCGGTCTCGAGCAGGAACATGTAGGGCGAGGGATTCACCGTGCGCAGCGCGCGGTAGAGATCGAGGGGCGACTTGGTGAACGCCTGCGAGAATCGCTGGGAGAGGACGATCTGGAAAATGTCGCCGGCGCGGATGAATTCCTGGGAGTCCCCGACCATCTTTTCAAAGGCGGCCTGGGTGAAGTTCCCGGCGGGCACTTTCACCGCGGCGGTGTCGCCGAGCGTGGAGGAGGCAAGCGGCGTCGGTCGGGCGAGGGCGGCCTGCATGCGCTTGAGCTCGGCGCAGGCCGCGTCGTAGGCGGCGCCGGCATCGGCGCCGATGTGGGCGTTGACGATGAGCCGCATGGTCTGGTGGGCGCGGTCAAAGGCCAGGACCGAGTCGCACAGCATGAACCACATCATCGGCACGCCGAGCTCGTCGCGCGCGGCGAGCGGCACCGTCGGCTCCACGCTGTGGATGAACTCGTAGCCCAGGTAACCGACCGCCCCGCCGGTGAACGGCGGCAGGCCCGGCACGCTGACCGGCCGGTAGCCGGCCAGCTCCTTTTGCAATTCGGCGAGCGGGTCGGCCGCGCCGGGCCTGGCCGAGAGGATTTTGCGCGGGTTGCAGCCGATGAAGCTGTAGCGCGAGACGTGCTCGCCGCCCTCGACCGACTCGAGCAGGAAGGCCGGCCCGTTGCCGCGGAGCTTGGCGTAGGCCGAAACGGGCGTCTCCAAATCCGCCAGCAGGTCGGCCCGGACCGGGACGACGTTGCCCTGCCTGCTCAGGCGCAGGAATTCCTCGCGCGGGGGTGAGACTTGCATGCGCTATTCGACGGTGACCGACTTGGCGAGATTGCGCGGCTTGTCCACGTCGCGCTGCAATTCCACCGCGATGTAATAGCTCAGCAACTGCACGGGGATGGTGGCGACAATCGGCAGCACGGCCTCGTGGCACTCGGGAATGCGGATGATCTCGTCGGCCAGGCCGTCGGGCAGGTCGCATTTCTCCGTGGCGACGGCGATGATCTTCCCCTTGCGCGCCTTGATCTCCTGCATGGAGGACACGACCTTGTTGAACATCTCGCCCGACGACACGAAGAAGACCGAGGGGCACTGCTCGCTGATGAGGGCGATGGGGCCGTGCTTCATCTCGGCGGCGGGGTAACCCTCGGCGTGGATGTAGGAAATTTCCTTGAGCTTGAGCGCGCCCTCGAGGGCCACGGGGAAGAGGGAGAGCCGGCCGAGGAAGAGGAAGTCGTGATATTGGGCGTAGCGTTTCGCGATCTCCTTGATCCTGGGCGCCTGCTCGAGCGTCTGGCGCACGAGGTCGGGCACGCGCTTGAGCGCCTGCACGTATTCCACGCCGTCGCTGAAACTCATGTCGCGCATGCGGCCGAGGTAGAGCGCCAGCAGGGCGCCGACGAGTAGCTGGGAGGTGAACGCCTTGGTGGAGGCCACGCCGATCTCGGGGCCGACGTGCTGGTAGACGCCGCCGTCCGCCTCGCGCGCGATGCTGGAGCCGACGACATTGTTGATCGCGAGCACCTTGTAGCCCTTGCGCTTGGCCTCGCGCATCGCCGCGAGGGTGTCGATGGTCTCGCCCGACTGGCTGATGGTGAAGAAGAGCGTGCTGTTGCCCAGCGGCATGTTGCGGTAGCGGAACTCCGAGGCGTAGTCCACCTCGACCGGCACGCGGGCGAAATGCTCGATGAGGTGCTCGGTGACGAGGCAGGCGTGCCACGCGCTGCCGCAGGCGAGGAAGTGAAAGCGGTCGACCTGCCGCAGGTCGACGGCGGAGATGTTCAAGCCGCCGAACTGGGCGGTGCTGCCGTCCTCGGAGAAGCGGCCGCGCATGGTGTTCTCGAGCGCCGCGGGCTGCTCGAAAATCTCCTTCTCCATGAAGTGCGCGTGGCCGTTCATCTCGGAGTCCTCGATCTTCCAGGTGACGGTGTCGATGACCGGCGACACATCCTCGGCGTCGAGGGTGGTGATGGAGAAATTCTTCGCCGTGATGTGCACGATCTCGCCGTCCTTGAGGTAGACGACGTTCTGCGTGCGGCTGATGATGGCCGCGACATCGCTGGCCAGCATGTATTCGCCGTCGCCCACGCCGAGGATGAGCGGCGAGCCTTTGCGGGCGGAGACGATCTCGGCGGGGCAGTCGGTGCACATCACCGCGATGCCGTAGGCGCCCTCGATGTGGCGCAGGGTCTTGCGGACGGACTCGAGAAAGCGGCTGCCCTCCCTGGTCTCCGGTTCCTTCTGGTAATGGTAGGCGATGAGATTGCTGAGCACCTCGGTGTCGGTCTCGGACTTGAAAGTATAGCCCTTGGTCAGCAGGAATTTCTTGATGCTGGCGTAATTCTCGATGACGCCGTTGTGGATGAGGGCGAACTTGCCATCGCTGCTGATGTGCGGGTGGGCGTTGGCGTCGGTGACGCCGCCGTGCGTGGCCCAGCGGGTGTGCCCCAGGCCGGTCGTGCCGGCGAGTTTCTGGGCGGGGGTGCTCTTGATCAGGCCCGCGACGCGGCCGGCTTTCTTGGCGACGTCGAAGTGTCCGCCATTCAGGATGGCGATGCCCGCGGAGTCATAGCCGCGATATTCGAGGCGCTTGAGCCCCTCGAGAATGATGGCCGAGGCCTTCTGTTTGCCGATGTAGCCGACGATTCCGCACATAATGGTTTAAGCTGGCGATTTTTGACGGTGTTCAAATCATACCGCAAGGAATTAGAACAACACCCCGATGGCTGAATCCAGGCGAGTTTTGTCGGTGATCATGGGCGGCGGTCGCGGCACGCGGCTGTTCCCGCTGACCAAGGAGCGCTGCAAGCCCGCGGTGCCCCTCGCGGGCAAATACCGGCTTGTGGACATCCCCATCAGCAATTGCCTGAACTCGGGCTACAACCGGATTTTCCTGCTGTCCCAGTTTCTCACCGCCTCGCTGCACCGGCACATCCAGAAGAGCTTTCATTTCGATCCGTTTGGCGCGGGCTTCATCGACATCCTCTCGGCCGAGCAGACGGAAAAAAGCAACGCCTGGTATGAGGGCACGGCCGACGCGGTGCGCCGCAACCTCGTCCACTTCAACAGCCACCGGCACGACTTAATCCTCATCCTGTCGGGCGACCAGCTCTACCGGATGGATTTCAGCGCCATCATCGACCAGCACGTCGCGACCGGGGCCGACGTGACGATCGCCGCCATCCCGTTTCCCGTCTCGAAGGTGGAGGGGCTGGGCCTGATGCGCGTCGCCGACGACCTGACCATCTCCGAGTTCGTGGAGAAGCCGAAGGATCCGGCGCTCATCGACAGCCTGACGATCAGCCCGACGCTGGCGAAGAAGCTGGCGCCCTCGCCGGAAAAACGCTGCCTCGCCTCGATGGGCATCTATGTCTTCAGCCGCGACGTGCTCCAGCACGCGCTGGAGAACAGCATGAAGGACTTCGGCAAGGAGGTCATCCCCGCCCTGCTGGGCAAGGCCAGGCTCTGCAGCTACATCTTCGAGGGCTACTGGGAGGACATCGGCACCGTGCGCGCCTTCTTCGAGGCGAACCTTGCGCTCGCGCAACCGCTCCCGCCGTTCAATTTCTTCGACCGCAACGCCCCGATCTACACGCACCCGCGCTACCTGCCCGCCTCGAAGGTCAACAAGTGCAACATCGACCACGTGGTCATCGGCGACGGCTGCCTTGTCACGGACTCGACGCTCAAGCACTGCGTCATCGGCATCCGCGCCATCCTCGGCGAAAACTCCAACCTGGAGGACGTGGTGATGATGGGCGCGGATTATTACCAGACGGAGAAGGAGGTGCTGGCGGACAAGGCGCAAAACCGCCCCTCCATCGGGGTCGGCCGCAATTGCCGGATCAGCCGCGCCATCATCGACAAGAACGCCCGCATCGGCGACGGCGTGGTGCTTTCGCCCGAGGGCAAGGCCGACGGGGACTTCGCCCACGGCGTGGTCATCCGCGACGGCATCCTCTGCGTGACCAAGGGCGCGGTGATCCCGTCAGGCTACAGGCTCTGAGGATTCCAAGGGCGGCCCGTGTGGGAGCCGCCATGACGAGATCCTCAGGGGCTTCTATCAGCGTCTTCGGCTCAACGGCAAACCCGCCAAACCGGCCCTGACCGCTGCCATGCGCAAACTCACTGTGCGAGGCGCTCTACGCCTTCTCATTCCGACTGATTAGCCCTTCTTTTTAGCCAGCACATTTTTCTCACTGAAAAGGGTTTGGTCCTTTCCATATTTTGCCAAGAGGCTCTGGAGAGTTTTGGTCGGTTCCAACAAGATCAAGAACGATTCCTTTTCTTTGCCCCTCTTTAGCTGGGGCTCCTTCTCAAGGAGCGACGCGAGATCGTTTGGCAAGGCCACCCAAAGAGTAAGCGCATCATCTCGCACCTCGATTCGGAATACGACATGCCGTCGGCCTGAGATAAACTCGTTGAGCAACTCACCCGGCGAGGGTGGGCCTCCAGGATCGCGAGGAATATCCGCTACTTTTTCGGCGAAAACGTCAAGGAAGGTAGACTGGTCGATCTTAAATAACGTGCCGGCATATTCGGATTGTGTGCCTCTCTCGTGGAGGATTAGTCGATATCTTCCCGGCGGAGCGCCGGTCTTTGTAACTTCCCAAACGCTTTGAGCCTCGTCGTTGGAATAGTGTCCCACGAAGCGGTCATCTTGGACGATCGCGTGCGTGTCGTAAAACGGATTGCTGGACACGAGGCATCCGCCGAGCAACGCCGCTACTGAAATCAGCAGCGCGGTTGGGATAAGTTTCATTGGCTCTGATACCAATTTGGACATGAAAGGTAACCTCACTGTGCGGAGCTCCAAAGTGGAGCACAGTGAGGTTGCGCGAAACTTGGGGAGGGTCAATGCTGACGCTCGCCGCCACCCGGCCCAACGTACCTTCCGCCATCCGCGCTTCCGTTGCGTTGCACTTCCGACCTGAAACTATTCCTTTTTCACAATTTTAAAAGAGCCTTCGCAATGTCCAACACGAAGAGGTCGGTACGATGCGTCCCATTCCAAACACCGATCAATAAGACCTCCTGGTCTTCGATCTTTCCAAGAACTTCACGCAGGCTCGTCTTTTGTCCCTTTGCTGAGGTGAAGCCGTATCGCACGATCTTGCCTTCCTCGACGACAAACAAGGCAAACCACGTGCCACTACCTGTGGCCGACCAAGGAAATTCATCTTCCGCTCCGCTTCGGAAGTAACCGGGGACGGACCCGAGAAATGAATCTAGCGCGCCCATCTTTTTCTGCTCACGGTGTCGGGTTTGGTAAGGGAACGAGAAGCTTCTTGAAATTTTTTACGGTCACTACGCTAAGCACGATATAGAAAACCAACTCTGTCGGAATGATGCCACGCATCAGGATGTTCAGCCCGTGAATGACGACTAACGCATAGATCGTCGCCATGCCTACCTTCTGTGCGATGAGCCGATAAGTCGTCCAACCGAAAAATATCATTCCAGCCGGCCAAAGCACTGCGCTTGTCACTTTGTAGGACGCGGCTTGAGCGTAGCTGGGAACGCTCGCAGTCGAAGGCATAATAATCGCGAGGAAATGCGTGAGACAGGAGTACGTGACGTAAGACCAAAACGCTGCGTAGAGGTAGCCAAACCAATAATTCTTAAGAGAGCGGTCGATCATTTCATGTCTTTTGCCGAACGTTCCAGATGTGCCATGGCGGGGCGCAGCCCCGACATTGGCACTGGCATCTCGTTGGGCTCTTTCTTCATCGGAAGACGACAATTTGGCCGGGGCGACCAAGGGCAGCTTTATCGCTCATAGGAACGGCGACCTGCTCGATGACGTAGTGCGCCAAACGTGGCGGCACAACCGAGAGGCGAGGCTTATGCGCCACAAGACTGTCGTATTCATGCGCTGAGGTGAGATACTTGTGGATGTAAGAAATGCGCGTCGAATTCACGAACCGCAGCTCTTCGACTAGGTCCGCAGCCATTCCCGCGCGCTCACAATCGCCGATCAGTGCTCCGAAGGTCTTCTTGTCGGTCTTGATGTTGAGCCCGGCGTAATGCCCTTTCGCATTCAGAAAGATGCGGAGCCACATCTCAAGGTATAGCAGCATAAGCGACAGATATTCGACGTAGAATCCACTCGCATAGGCATTCTTCGCGCGTTCGGTAATTTCCGCCAGTCGATCTGCGATCTTCTCGCTGTCGGAGAATGTGATTTCGGGAATCGAATTCACGACAAACGGCACCTTCCCGGAGGCTCCGCCTTCGGCGAGCATCTGCTCGGTGGTCAATTGATGTTCGTCTGCCATGTTTTGCCCAACGTTCAAGATGAGCCACGGCCGCTCGGGGCCGTTGGCTCTGGCGCCTGGTTGGGCTCTTCTTTCATCCGAATATGCGGAAAATGATGAACCAAGTCATGCCGACGCCAAGGGACAAAAAGAACAGCGCGATGAAAATGGCGAAGCCCGATGACCACGGCTGCTTCACGAGAAGACCCACACCATCTTTCTTGATTCCTTCTTTCACGCCCCAAGCGAATGCTCCTCCGTTGGCCAAACCCCAAACGGCGAACGCAGAGAGGAAAATGGCCGTGCCGATTTTGGTGAGCCGGTCATTCTTCGTGGCAAAACCGGAAGTCAATACGAGCATACCAACCACACCCAGAACGCTGATGCTCCGAATTGCGACGGAGTAGGGGCTGGCTTTAACGCGCTTCATCTTTCTTTGCCCAACAGTGTTATTCAGATTCAGGATAAAACCACACTATTTACAGGCCCGCTGCAGGCAGGGGAGCAGGAAAGTCATTCTGGCTCAAGGGCGGAGTGAGGGTCCGGCGTTTTTCGGGATTGTCTAGGAGTCCGGCAAAGGCCTCACTTTTTACATCGGGCCAACTCACATGGAGCATGGCCCGATTTCTTTTCCCGATTGGAAGCAGGCACTCGCCCGAGCGGGGCTGGAACCGGTGCGACGGGGCGCATTCGAACGGGAGATCCTCAATTTTCTGCGACACTGCAAAGTCAACCACGCCGCGGCGACCGTCGAGCTGGTCAGGCAATATCTGACCGTCCACGAAAAGCCATCCACCGGCCCGGCCCGCGAGACCCTGCGCTGGTTTTTCTGGACGGCATGGGGCAGTCTATACGCGGCGCGGCGTGAGGGCGATCAGCGCCAGGCCGCCCGCCAGGAAGAAAAGGGAATAGAAGGTGCCGCGGCTCAGTCCGAGGATTAGCTCGGCGTCGGGCTCGCGGAAAATCTCACCCATCGCCCGGGCCAGCGAGTAGGCGACGAGAAACTCGCCCGAAAGCCGTCCGGGTTGCGTCTTGGTGACATCACTTTTCCAAAACCGCCACTGCATGAAGGCCAGCAGCAGCAGGCCCTCCAGGGCCGCCTCGTAGAGCTGCGACGGATGGCGGGGAAGATCGCCACCGCCGGTTTTGGCAAAGATGACCGCCCAGGGCACATCGGTCACCTTGCCCCAGAGCTCGCCGTTGATGAAGTTGGCCAGACGGCCGAAAAACAGTCCGGCCGGGACCGTGGTCGCAATCGCATCCGTCACCTGAAAGAAAGGGAGTTTGCGCCGGCGGGTAAACCACCAGACCGCGAGAATGACACCGACAAAGCCGCCGTGGCTGGCCATGCCGCCTTCCCACACCATGAAGAAGGCCCAGGGCGGGTGGAAGAGCTGCTCCGGGTGATAGAGGAGGAAACTCCCGAGGCGGCCGCCGATCATCACCCCGAGGACCAGCCAGGTCATCAGATCCCAGACCGCGGCGGTATCGAGCAGGGAACGACCGGCACGGTGATAGCGCTGGAGCAGCCAGAAGGCCGCGACAAAACCGAGCAGATAGGACAGGCCATACCACCGGATGCCGAACTTCTCGCTGAAACGGATGAGAAACGGGTCCAGGTCATGAACCCAATAGGCGAGGGAAGGGGCGGAGGACAGAGGACAGAGCACAGGGGGACTGAAGACGGAGGACGAAGGACTGAGTAGGTGAAGCCGGCGGTGATTGAACACAATATCTTTTGAGGAGGCAGCCACAAAGCTGGATTGCTCAATTTGTCCGACACACCCTGACGCTGCCCCGACTTCGTCGGGGCCAGTGTCACCCCTCTCAAGAGGGGACTCCAAACTCACGCTGCCGAAAATCCCCTCTGGAGAGGGGTGCCCGTAAGGGCGGGGTGTGTGTAGGGGCGGCCGGTTCCTATTTGCTCGGGCGACAGGGTCAACCAGTCCGCCTAATGATCGGCGCATCCGCTGGAGTTTCCTTGCCCGGGCCGCGCGCGGCACGCTTAGTCTAGGGCATGAGTCTTCCCCAGACCACGCCGCTAAACGCCTTTCACCGGCAGCATGGCGGGCGCATGGTGGACTTCGCCGGCTGGGACATGCCGGTGCAATACAAGAGCATCCTCGAGGAGCACAAGGCCGTGCGCCGCGCCTGCGGATTGTTTGACGTGAGCCACATGGGCGAGGCGGACGTCAAGGGGCCGGAGGCGCTCAAGTTCCTCCAGCACCTCGTCACCAACGATTGCAGCAAGCTTTTCCCCGGGCGGGTGCTTTACACCGTGATGTGCCATCCGCACGGCGGGGTGGTGGACGACCTGCTGGTCTACATGCGTGGCGAGGGCGACTACCTCCTCTGCATCAACGCCGGCAACATTGCCAAGGACATCGCCTGGATGCAGGAGCAGGCGAAGGGCTTCAACTGCACCGTCGTGGACCGTTCACCCGACTACGCGCAGCTCGCCATCCAGGGACCGACCGCCGTCGCACTGGTGCAGACGCTCACGAAGACCAACCTCACCGGGATCAAATACTACCACTTTGCCAACGGCGAAGTCGCCGGCGTGAAATGCATCATCAGCCGCACCGGCTACACCGGCGAGGATGGCGTGGAGCTTTACTGCGCGGCAGGTGACGGCGTGCGGCTTGCGGAAGCAGTGGTCGCGGCGGGCGGGCCGTTCGGCTTGGAACTGACCGGGCTCGGCGCGCGCGACAGCCTGCGCCTCGAGGCCGGCTTCCCACTTTACGGACACGAGATCACCGAGCACATCACACCGATCACGGCCGGGCTCGGCTGGGTGGTGAAGTTCGACAAGGGCCCGTTCATCGGCTCCGACGCGCTCAAGGCCGAGAAGGAAAATGGCTCCGCAAAAAAAATCGTGTTCTTCAAGACCGGCGACCGCCGCATCGTGCGTGCCGGCGCGCCGGTGCTCAACGCCGCCGCCGAAGTGGGGTCGGTGGTCTCCGGCACATTGTCACCCATTCTTAACGAAGCGATCGGCTCGGCGCTGGTGGAATCAGCCGCGGCCAGGGAACAGCTCGCAGTGGACATCCGCGGCACGAGGCTGAATTTGCAACTCGTCAAGCCGCCCTTTGTCCCACTGAAGAAAAGCTGAACAACCACGAATAAACACGAATGGACACGAAGGCCGAAATTAGTGTGTATTGGTGTTCATTAGTGGTTAACTCCCTCCCTCGATTTCACCCATGAGCAACATCCCCGCTGATCGCAAATACGCCAAGTCCCACGAATGGCTCAAGGTCGCCGCCGACGGCACCGCCCTGGTCGGCATCACCGACTACGCGCAGAGCAGCCTGGGCGACATCACCTTTGTCCAGGTGCCCAAGGTGGGCGCGACCCTAAAGGCGGGCGAACCGTTCGGCGTCGTGGAATCGGTCAAGGCCGCGTCTGACGTGTACTCGCCCGTGGCCGGCACGGTGGTCGAGGTGAACAAGGCCCTCGACGCCAATCCCGAGAAAGTGAACCAGTCACCCTACGCCGACGGCTGGATGTTGAAGCTGAAGCTGGCCAACCCCGGGGAGGCGGCCAAGCTGCTGGGTCCGGAGGATTACGGGAAACTTACGACCTGAGCCGCCTTCTTTTCGGACACACCTCACAAGCGGCAATCCGGCCCCATTCATTGGATGCACATCCTTCCCCGTCACGTAATCCTCCTCGGCATCGTTGCCTTCATCACTTTGGTGGCGGGCTGCGGCAGGAACGCCGCCACGGCGGCCATGGCCGCCGCGGAGCAAAAGCAGCCGGTGGAGGTGGTCAACGTCGTCCGGCGCGACCTGGCCGAGACGCTCAATATCGTCGGCTCGCTCGCCGCGAACGAGAGTGCCACCATCCGGCCGGAGATCAGCGGCCTCGTGCGCGCCATCGCCTTCGATGAGGGCCAGCAGGTCAAACGCGGGCAGCTGCTCGCCAAGATCGACGATGCCGAGCTTCGCGCGCAGGTGACCCAGGGCGAGGCGCGTTTCGAGCTGGCCCAGCTCAACCTGCAGCGGGCGGAAGACCTCCGCCAGACCCAGGCCAACACCAAGGCGGACATGGACCGCGCGCACAGTGAATTTGCTACCGCGCAGGCCGACCTCGATCTGCTCAAGGTGCGACTCGACCGGACCGAGATCAAGGCGCCCTTCGACGGTCTCGTCGGCGCGCGCACGCTGTCCCCGGGTGATTATATCAACCCCCAGTCGGTGGTCACCACCATCGATGATCTCAGCCGCATGAAGATCGAGTTCCAGGTGCCCGAGCGGTTCTTCGCCAAGGTCGCGCCGGGCACCAAGTTCGTCGTGTCGGCCCGCTCCTCGGGCAATACCGGCAAGCCCGACCGGAGGATCGCGGGCGAGGTTTACTTTGTCAGCTCGTCCATTGACCGGGCCACCCGCTCCAGCCAGGTGAAGGGCTACCTCGCCGAGGCCCCGGCGGCCCTGAAGCCCGGCATGTTTGCCAACGTCGAGCTGGTGCTCTCCATCAAGCCGGGCGCGCTCACCGTGCCCGAGGGCGCCATCCTCACGACCCCGCGCGGGGCGCAGGTTATCGCCGTGCGCGACGAGAAGGGCGAGAAGGTCGCGGATTTTGTCCCGGTCAGGCTGGGCCTGCGCTCGAAGGGCCTCGTCGAGATCGAGCCGGTCAATGCCAATGCCCGGCTCGACGACCAGCAGCCGGTCGTGGCGTCCGGCGTGGGCGCCTTGATTCTGTTCCCGGGCGCCAAACTGGAACCGCGTCCGCAGAAGGAGCAATTCCGCGTCGGTGGCGGAGACTAGGCGGCCATGGTTCTGTCCGATCTCTCCATCAAGCGCCCGGTCATCTGCCTGGTCGCCTCCATCCTGATCGTGCTGGTCGGCACCCTGGCGTTCAACCGCCTGCCGGTGCGCGAATACCCGAACACCGACTCGCCCATCATCTCCGTCGAGACGAGCTATCCCGGCGCCTCGGCCGAGGTCGTCGAGTCCAAGATCACCGAGCCGCTCGAGAAGGAAATTTCCTCCATCGACGGCATCCGCGTCCTGCGCTCCTCCTCCGCCGAGCAGCGCTCGCAGATCACCGTCGAGTTCAACCTCAACCGCGACATCAGCGACGCGGCCAACGACGTGCGCGACCGCGTGGCGCGCGCGCGCAACCGGCTGCCGCTGGAGGTGCAGGAGCCCCAGATCAGCAAGACCGACGCCGACGCCAATCCGATCATGAGCATCTCGTTCACCTCGGAGCGTTACACCCGGCTGGAACTCTACGATTTTGTCGAACGCTACGCCCTGCAGCGCGTGCAGACCATCCCCGGGGTGGGCACGGTCCAGATCCGCGGGCCGCGCTACGCCATGCGCCTGTGGGTCGACTCCGACCGGCTGGCCGCCTACGGACTGACGTCCACCGACATCGAACGCGCGCTGCGCCAGCAGAACGTCGAGATTCCCGGCGGCCGCATCGAGTCGACCTCCCGCGAGTTCACCGTGCGGGTGCAGGGCAACATGGCCGAGGTGGCGGACTTTGAAAACCTGGTGCTCGCCACCCGCGGCGACTACCAGGTGAAGTTTTCCGACGTCGGCCGCGTCGAGCTGGGCTCGAACGACTACCGCAACGTCGCCTTCTTCAAGAGCCTGCCCTCGGTCAGTCTCTCGGTCCAGCGGCAGGCGCAGGCCAACATCCTCGAGCTGGCCAACGGCATCAAGGCGCTGCTGCCCATCATCCGCGCCGAGGTCCCGCCGGGCGTGAACGTCAACGTGAGCTACGACACGAGCACCTTTGTCGAGCGCTCGGTCCGCGAGGTCTACACCACCCTCTGGGAGGCGTCGGCCCTGGTGGTGCTGATGATCTTCCTCTTCCTGCGCAACTGGCGCGCGACCCTCATCCCGCTGCTCGCCATCCCGGTGTCCCTCATCGGCACCTTCGCGGTCATGAGCTGGCTGGGCTTCACGCTCAACGTGCTCACGCTGCTGGCGCTGGTGCTGGCGGTCGGCCTCGTGGTGGATGACGCCATCGTGGTGCTGGAAAACATCTACCGGCGCATCGAGGAGGGCGAGGCGCCGCTGCACGCCGCGATCTTCGGCGCCCGGCAGGTCGCCTTCGCCGTCATCGCCACGACGCTGACGCTGGTGGCGGTGTTCGTGCCGGTGGCGTTCCAGTCGGGGCAGACCGGGCGGTTGTTCTTCGAGTTCGGCCTGACGCTGGCGGTGTCGGTGCTGGTGTCGGCCTTTGTCGCGCTGACGCTCACGCCCATGCTCTGTTCGCGCATGCTGCAGCGCAAGGTGAAGGACGGTCACACGGCGCACGGCTGGTTCTACGAGAAGACCGAGCCGTTCTTCGCGCGCCTCAACGCCATTTATGCCGGTGCGCTGTCGGGCGCACTGCGGCTGCGCTGGGGGGTGCTGGCCGCGGCGCTGCTTTTCGCGGGCGGCGGGCTGTTTCTCTACACGCTCCTGCAGCGGGAGCTGACGCCGGTTGAGGACCGCGGGATTTTCCAGGCGCAGTTCATCGCGCCCGTCGGGTCCTCCTTCGACTACAGCGTCGCCTACATGCGGGAACTGGAGCAGTTGATCCTGACCGTGCCCGAGGTGGAGCGCACCTTCGTGCGCTCGGGCGACGGCCGGGCGTTCATCTTCACCACCCTGGTGCCGTGGGAGCAGCGCAAGCGCAAGACCCAGGAGATCATCGCCGAGCTGCGCGGCAAGATGCAGCGCATGGAAACCGGCGGGCAGGCTTTCCCTTCGCCCGTGCGGCCGTTCGGCTCGCGCGGCGGCTCCCCCGGCATCGCGCTGGTTTTGCAGGGCAGTGATTTCCGGCAGCTGCAGACCCTCGGCAACCAGATGCTGGAGGAGATGCGCAAGAGCGGGATGTTCTTCCAGCCCCGCCTCGACCCCTCGCCGGCCAAGCCGCAGCTCGAGGTGCGCATCGACCGCGACCGGGCGGCCGACCTGAAGGTGCCGGTCTCCGACATCGCCTCCTCCCTGGAGACCCTGTTCGGCGGGCGGCGCGTCACGGAATTCCAGCGGGGCAACCAGCAATACGACGTGATGGTCCAGATCGAGGACGCGGACCGCGCGACACCCTCGGACCTGAGCCGGGTCTACGTGCGCTCGCAGGTCGGGGGCACGCAGGCGGTCGGCCCGTCCAACGGCAACCTGGTGCAGCTTTCCAACCTCGTGAGCTACTCCGAGAGCGTGGTGCCGGAAAATTACCCGCACTTCAACCGGCTGCGGTCCGTCACGATCTCCGGCCAGCTCGCCGGGGATCGGACCATCGGCGACGGCGTGACTTTTCTGCAGCGGAAGGCGGCGGAGCTGCTCCCCGGCGGCTACAGCTTCTCGTGGGATGGAGAAACGCGCGACTTCGTCGAGAGCGCCAACGACACCTATATGCTGTTCGGGCTGGCGCTGGTGTTCACCTTCCTGATTCTTGCCGCCCAGTTCGAATCCTGGGTGCATCCGGTGACGATCTTCACGGGGGTCGTCCTCGCCGTGGCCGGCGGGCTGCTGTCGCTTTATTGCTCACGCTTCTGGGGGGTGGCGATGACCGACAACATCTTCTCGCGCTTCGGGCTGATCATGCTGATCGGCTTGGTGGCGAAGAACGGCATCCTGATCGTCGAGTTCGCCAACCAGCTCCAGTTGAAAGGCAAGAGCGCCTTTGATGCGGCCTACGAGGCGGCGACGGTGCGCTTCCGCCCGATCATCATGACCGCCATCGCCACGGTGCTGGGCGCGGTGCCGATCGCCTTCGCCACCGGGGCGGGCGCGGAGACGCGCAATCCGCTCGGCCTGGTGGTGGTGGGCGGGCTGAGCCTCGCGACCTTCATGACGCTGTTCGTCGTCCCGATCGTCTACATCCTGGTGGATGCGGCGTGTGTAAAGTTTACCGGCAAGTCCAGCGCCCACGGCCTGCGGAAGGCACAGGAGATCGAACGCGAGACCGCGGGCTTGGAGTCAGCCCCGGCGCACGCAAAATGAGTTGCGCGATAGGCGGGACTACTTGGCCGCTTTCTTGGCCCGGACGCGCTCGCTGGACTTCAGGATGCGCTTGCGCAGCCGCAAGTTCTTCGGCGTGACCTCGACGAACTCGTCGGCGGCGATGTATTCGATCGCGCGCTCGAGCGAGAGCTTTGACGCCGGGGTGAGGCCGGTGGCGACGCCCGAACCCTGGGAGCGGAAGTTGGTGAGCTGCTTGGCCCGGACGGCATTGCAGGCGATGTCCTCGTTGCGGGGATTTTCGCCGACAATCATGCCTTCGTAGACCTGCTCGCCGGGATTGACGAAAAGCTTGCCGCGTTCCTGCACCATCACAAGGGCATAGCCCGTCGTCTCCCCGGCCTCGGTGGCCAGGATGGTGCCGGTGATGCGGGTGAGGACCTCGCCGGCGTAGGGGCCGTATTCCTTGAAAAGATGGCTGAGCACCCCGCGGCCGCTGGTGGCGTTGACGACGTCGATCTCCATGCCAATGAGACCGCGCGTGGTGATCGTCGCCTCGATCATCGTGGTGTGCGGCAGCTTCTCCATGTTGGTGAGCCGGCCCTTGCGGTTGGCGAGGTTGGACATGATGGCGCCGACGCATTCATCGGGCACCTCGATCCAGACGGTCTCGTAGGGCTCGTGCCGCTGGCCGTCCACGATCTTCTCGATCACGGTCGGGCGGGAGACGAGCAGCTCGAATCCCTCGCGGCGCATCGTCTCGACGAGCACGGCGACCTGCATGGCGCCGCGGGCCTTGACGTTGAAGATGCCGGCCTTCTCGGTGTCCTCGATCTTGATGGAGACGTTGGTCTTCAGCTCGCGCATGAGCCGCTCGCGGAGCTGGCGGGAGGTGACGAGCTTGCCTTCCTGGCCGACGAGCGGGCCGTCGTTGACACAGAACTGCATCTCGAGGGTCGGCGGGTCGATCTGGGTGAAGGGCAGGGCGTGGCCGGCCTCGTCGGCCGTGAGCGTGTCGCCGATGTCGATGTCCTCGACGCCGGAGAGACCGACGATGTTGCCGGCGACGGCGGTCTCGGTCTCGCGCGTGCCGAGGCCGGTGAACTCGAAGACCTTGGTGATTTTGGCGCGGATGCGCTTGCCGTCGGCGTGGCGGACGACGAACACGGTGTCACCGACGCTGGCGGAGCCGCCGAGAATCTTGCCGACCGCGATGCGGCCGACATAGTCGCTCCAGTCGATGTTGGAGACGAGCATGTGGAACGGCTCGCTCGGCTTGGCGAACGGGGGCGGGACGTGGTCGAGGATGGTCTGGAAGAGCGGCGACATGTCCTTCTTCTCCTCACCGAGGTGATACATCATGTAGCCGTCGCGGCCGGAGCCGTAGACGACGGGGGCGTCGAACTGCTCGTCGCTGGCGTTGAGCTCCATGAGGAGTTCGAGCACCTTGTCATACATCTTGGCCGGCTCGGCGTTCTCGCGGTCGATCTTGTTGATGACGAGGACGACCTTGAGGCCGCGCGCCAGGGCCTTGCGGAGCACGAAGCGGGTCTGGGCCTGCGGGCCGTCGTAGGCGTCGATGAGCAGGAGGACGCCGTCGACCATCCGAAGCGCGCGCTCCACCTCGCCGCCGAAGTCGGCGTGGCCGGGGGTGTCGACGATGTTGATCGTCTTGTCCTTCCAGTGGACGGAGGTGTTCTTCGCCTTGATGGTGATGCCCTTTTCCTTCTCGAGGTCCATCGAGTCCATGGCGCGCTCCTCGACCTGCTGGTTGGCGCGGAAGACGCCGCCTTCCTTGAGCAATTTGTCCACGAGCGTGGTTTTGCCGTGGTCAACGTGGGCGATAATGGCGATATTACGGATGCTCTGGTTCATGGCGGCGGGACGTGGGAAAGTGGCGTAAACGGCGAAGGTGCAGCCCGGTTTTACGCTTGGCAAGCAGAACCTTGCCCGGCCCGGCGGTCTCCCGCCGGCTGCCGCCTAAACTCCTTAAGGTCAGCGCGCCAGGCCTACTAAAGCTCGTGGTTCCGGGCCAAGGTGCGGCCCAGCGCGCTGACAAAGGGGTGTCTGCCAAAGATAAAGGCCCGGGAGCCTCGCGGCTCCCGGGCCAAAATCGGGGGTGGGTGCTCGCCACGCACTCTTCCCCATTCGCACAGCATTGGGCGCCTCGCTTTCGCGGGCCGTGTGCTTCCCGACGCCACTCACCGCGGCATGCGATGATCTCGGTCTCATGGCGGGACCGTCCCGGCCTTTTCAGACCGGAATCTTTCGAGTGAGGCCTCTTCGCCCGGTTCGGTTCCATCTGCCGATGGTGAACTCGCCGGACGGGTGTTGGCACGCCTGCAACGTCTGCATTTCGCACCAGCACCTTGCCACGGGGACGGCCCCGGCTTTTGGCCGGGCGTTGGCCCCATGTAACGGGTCTGACCTCTTACCTCTCAGGTTGCTTTCGACTTGCAGTTGGGTGACGCGGTTTTACGCGCCGCCCCAAGGAGGAGGTTTTGCGAGCTTTGCCAGACTCGCCCGCTCCCCGCTGCGCCGTGTCCCTTCCGCGCCCCGCCCTTTCGAGCCGGGCCTTTTGGTGGGGTGGACCCACCGGAACACTGCGCTGCGTCCTGGTAATACAGTAGCAACCGAAACCCTCTGGGTAACTGCATGGATGCAAGGCCCGAAACTGGCCCTGGATCTGACTCGGCTCGGCCGCGGCTTCTTAGTTCGCGCCTCACCGCACAATTCCTTAGTCGCAATACTGGATCGGCTGCGACACCGTCCAGAGGAACTGGTGATATTTGCCTGCGGGTGGCTCGCGCCACTGAGGGGAGGGCGACACCAATTATCGCCCGCCTTTCCCCGGTTGCCCGGGATTATCTCAGTCGCGCTCTCAGCGGGTTTTTCATGCCGTTGCGCTGCGACTGTTCTATCAAGGAACGGTGAAAAAATGCGGCCGCCCCACCGCAAAGTCACGGGTTTGTTCCTCGCATCTTATTCACTCCGCCCGCGCCGGATGTTTGCGTTAGGCCGCGTGAATAACTTGTGCCCACCGCTTTGCTCACGGTTTGTTCACAAGGCCGGCCTCTTGGACAGGATTAACATGATTGACCAAGAAGCAGTTTATCGAGGTTTCTCTCCATCCCTTGAATCCTGTCTAAGTATGCCTGCTCCACGCGAACTGCCCGTCTACGAACTCGAGCCCCGCCTCCTGGCGGCGGTGAAGGGGCCGGGCCGGCTCATCGTGTCGGCGCCCACCGGCTCGGGCAAATCCACCCAGGTGCCGCAGATGCTGCTCAACCACGGGCTGCTCGGCTCGGGTGAGGTCGTGGTGCTCCAGCCACGCCGGCTGGCCGCCCGGATGCTGGCCAAGCGCGTGGCCGAGGAGGTCGGCACCAAGCTGGGCGAGATCATCGGCTACCAGATCCGGCTGGACTCGCGGGTCTCGAAGGCCACGCGCATCCGCTTTGTGACCGAGGGCATACTGCTCCGGCAAATGTCGTTTGACCAATCATTGCGCGGCATCAGCGCCATCATCTTCGACGAATTCCACGAGCGTCATCTCTACGGCGACATCTCCCTCGCCCGTGCCCTCCAGATCCAGCAGTCCACCCGGCCCGACTTGAAGCTGATCGTCATGTCGGCCACGCTCGACGCGGCCTTGTTGAAAAATTACCTCGCGCCGTGCGAAGTGCTGACCTCGCAGGGCCGCACTTTTCCGGTGCACATCGAATACCTGCCCAAAGCCGTGGACTTCGAGCACGACCCGGTCTGGGTCGTAGCTACGCGCGAATGCGAGCGCATCGCCGCGCAGACCAAGGGCGACATCCTCGTTTTCATGCCCGGGGCGTTTGAGATCAGCCGCACCGTGCAGGATGTCCAGGGCTCGCACGCCTTGCGCGGCTTTGTCTGCTACCCGCTGCACGGCGAACTGCCACCCGAGCAGCAGGACCGCGCCGTGGCCCGCTACGACACGCGCAAGATCATCGTCTCGACCAACGTTGCGGAAACCTCCCTGACCATCGACGGGGTCGTGGCGGTGGTTGACTGCGGCCTGGCGCGCGTTGCCCGTTTTGATCCGCATCGCGGCATCAACACCTTGCTCATCGAGAAAATCAGCGTCGCCTCGTCCGACCAGCGCGCCGGCCGCGCCGGCCGCACGGCGCCGGGCGTTTGTGTGCGGTTGTGGACGGAGCGGGAGCACGCGCAGCGACCGCTGCAGGAGCTGCCCGAGGTCAAGCGGCTCGACCTCGCCGAGGTAGTACTGACGCTTAAGGCGGCCGGCATCGACGACATCTTTAATTTTCCCTGGCTGGAAAAGCCCGAGCCCAAGGCCTTGGAGCGAGCCGAGACATTGCTGGAGGACTTGGGAGCGATCTCTTCGTCAAAGGGTAGGGCGGGACCGCTGGGCCCGCCGAACGATTACGGCGCGCCCAGCGGTCGCGCCCTACCTTCAAACGACAAACCGCACCCGGAGGTCGCGGTCCACCTTTCTATCTCCGAGCTGGGCCGCCGGATGCTCCGCTTCCCGATGCACCCGCGCTACGCCCGGATGTTCCTGGCGGCGCAGGACTATGGCTGCGTTCGCTCGGTCGCACTCATGGCGGCGCTGACGCAGGGCCGGAACTTCCTCCTCCGCAACGTCGACAAGCGCACCCAAGAGGCGCGGGACGATTTGTTCGGCGAGGAACACGAGTCGGACTTCTTCCTGCTGATGCGGGCGTGGCGCTATGCCGACAAGGCCGGCTACAACCAGGATGCCTGCCGGCGGCTCGGCATCCATGTGCAAGGCGTGCGGCAGGTCGGGCCGTTGTTCGAACAGTTTCTCGAGATCGCCCAGGCCGAGAAGCTTGATATTGTCGAAAAACGGATCGATGGCGTGGCGGTCCGGAAGTGCGTGCTGGTCGGGTTCAGCGATCACCTGGCCAGGCGTCTCGACAAGGGCACGCTGCGCTGTGAGCTCGTGCACAAGCGCCGCGGCGTGCTGGCCCGCGAGAGTGGCATCGACCAGGCGCCGCTGCTCGTCGCGGCGGAAATCACGGAGATTGAAAGTCGGGGCGAGGTGAACGTGCTGCTCAATCTCTGCACGGCCATCGAAGAAGCGTGGCTCAAGGAACTGTTCCCGGAGGACTTCGTCGATGCCGGCGGGGTGGTTTACGACGAAACCGCCAAGCGCGTGCTGGCCCGCAAGGAGCGTCGGTTCCGCGACCTCGTGCTCGAATCAAAGCAGACCGCCGAGGAGCCGGCCGAGGGTGAGGCCGCGGCTTTGCTGGCCCGGGAGGTGTTGGCCGGACGAATTGTGCTCACCGAATGGAACGAGGCGGTGGAGCAGTTGATCATCCGCGTCAACTGCTTGGCCAAGTGGTGGCCCGAACTGGAGGTGAACCCGATCACCGACGCCGACCGGGCGACGCTTATCGAGCAGATTTGCTACGGCTCTTACGGGGCGCGCGAGCTGAAGGACAAGCCGGTCATGCCCGTCCTGCGCGACTGGCTGCTGGCCGAGCAACTGGCGGTGCTCGACGATTATCTGCCCGAGCGACTGGTCATGGCGAACGGCCGCAAAGCGCGCCTGACCTACGCGAAGGACGGTCCGCCGGTGCTGAGCGCGCGCATCCAGGAGCTCTACGGCGTGAACGCAAAGTTCACCCTCGGTCGCGGTCGCGTGCCGGTGACGATCGAGGTGCTCGCGCCCAACCAGCGCCCCATCCAGGTGACCGACGACCTCAGCAATTTCTGGCGCGAGGTCTACCCGAAGCTCAAGCCCGCGCTCTCCCGCCGCTACCCGCGGCATGAGTGGAGATAGCGCGCCAACCTCCTTCGTCCCGCAGTCGCGGGGCTATGAAGGTCACGCGAATGGCGTTGAAAAGGCGGGCCCACCCAAGCCAGCTCAAAACGGGCTGATGAGCGGAATGGATGAACGTCCGTTGCGACGGTAAATTTTGAAATCGCGGTCTAGGGTCCAGATCTCGGATTCAGGATGCAGCTCATTCATGCGGACAAGGCAGGCATCGGCAAAGGACATGGGCAGATCGGCATAGCGGGCGAGGAGGCTGCGAATGGCGGCTTGCTCACGATTGAAATCAAAGGCGACGCGAAAGAAACCGCTTTCGGCCATGATAAGAAGATCGTTCGGGTCGCGGTGCTGGCGTTTGAGCAAAAAACAGGCTTCGGTAAGCACCGCGTCACAGGTCAGCAGAGGTTTGGGCGCGCTGCGCACGGCTTCAACCACCCAAGCGTGGTCTTTTTCGGCTTCCTCCAGGAGGGCGATGAGCGGCCCGGTATCAACGAGCCAGATTTTCACCGGCCAAATCCTTCCATGTATTTGGGATTGGTGGAGAGGTCGCCCGGCCCGCCCTTGTATTTGCCGATCAAATGCTTCACCAGGTCATAGGCGCTGGGCGCGGCATTTTCTTTGGGCACCACTCCATACGCGCGGAGTGCCTTGCGCACCAACTGGCCTTGCGAAATCTTGCCCTTCTTGGCCGCGGCCCGCAAAGCGGCACGCTCAGCCTTGGACAGGCGGATGGAAAGTGTTTCGACGTGCATGACACACAGGCAAGACATCAACCGACTTGAAGCAAGACAAAACCCCACCCAGGTCACCGACGACCTGAGCAACTTCTGGCGCAAGCAATACCCCAAGATCAAGACGGAGCTGTCGCGCCGGTATCCCAGGCACGAGTGGCGCTAGCGCGGCCCTCTCCCTCGTTAGGACTGCGGGGCAGAGGTTAATGGGACAGTGGGCAAGCACCCCGAGCCCGAGGCTTGCCAACTACAATCCAAAATGGGAGCGTTGCTTGTTGGTCACCACCCTGAATCGCCGATCTCATGCGCCGCATATTTTGCCTGATCGTCCTCCTGTTGACCGGCTATGCCAGCGGCGATGAACTTAATCCCCAGTCTTTTTCGGATTACCGTGGCCGTGGTTTCCATAGAAAGCAGAAAGGCGACTGGGATGGGGCGATAGCCGACTTCACCAAGGTCATTGAACTGGCACCCAGTGATGATGCCTACTCCAATCTGGCCAGAGTGAAGGACCTTAAAGGCGACAAGGCCGGCGCGCTGGCTGACTTCACCAAGGCCATCGAATTGAATCCCAAGGGCATTTTCGCGTATTACCAACGAGGCTGCCTGCACTATGATTTGCATGAGATGACTGATGCCTTGGAGGATTTTAGAAAAGTTTCCGAACTCCAACCCACCGACGATCTGGCCGACTATGCGCAAGTTCGCATTTGGTTAGTCAGATTGCACCTCGGCGAATCAGATGCGGCGACCGGGGAACTTTCGAAATATCTTGGCGCGCGCACGAGGGGGAAACCGGATGACTGGCCGGCGAGGATTCTCCAGTTTCTGGTTGGGCAACTGCCGGAAGGGGATTTTTTCAAAGCGGCGGAGAACACCAATGCCCAGATTGACCAAATACAGCATTGCGAAGCTTTCTTCTATGCCGGCGCCAGCCGGCTCTTTGCTGGTGACCGGGTCGGGGCCAAGGATGATTTCGAGAAATCTCTCGCCACCAACCTGACTTTCTGGACCGAGTATTCCAGCGCGGCGGCGGAGTTGAGGTTTCTCAAAGCCGCAAAGTAAGCGGGTCGGTGTAGCGCGAGTCGATCGAGGTGCTCGCTCCCAGTCAACGGCCCAGCGAGGCGACCGCTGATCAGTGACGCAGAACAGCGCCGACGATGGCCGCGAGGATACTTGCGGCGATGACCAGCACGGCCAGCATCATGAACCAATGCGGCACAAAGCGGGTCGAGGTGAACGTTTGAGGCTTTGGTTTGGGCTTCGGCAGCAAAGGCGTTGCGGCCAGGGCCAGAAAAAACAAGGTGAAGACACCGAACAGCCATTTGCCGGAATCACCGGCCTGCCACATCAGCCAGGTCATGTAGCCGGAGGCGATGCCGGGGAGCAGGGCAATGGTGCTGAGAATCCAGCGGCCTTTCATGATGATTGATAGAGGGAGGTTTCTACAAACGATCAAGCCCGCAATCTCCCATCGTTACCTACGGCATGACTGGCGGTGGGTCTTGGCTTACGATACCGCTCCTGATCGCTTCTGAAATCCGGGTAGATGCGCACCGCAAGACCGACCGAGCAGAGCAAAAGAACCGCGGCGGTCAGGCGGATTTTCCCCGTGCCGAAGATCGCGGGAAACAGGGCCAATATCGTCGCCAGGCAAAAGGCGAGAAACGCCCCGGAGGGCGACATGACCATTAATCCGGCGAGAACGACCAGGGCCGCGGTGATGGTCAGGGCCCGCGCTGACGCCGGCTGCATGGCTTTCATGCGGGCACACTGTCCGGGCCAGGATGGACTGTCAATGGCCCCCCGGTGTCCTATTTGCCTTGTCATCGCGAGCCCGGCACGGCCGGGCGTGGCGATCCAGGTAGATGGATTGCTTCGTCGTCCCGCCCAGCGGGACTCCTCGCAATGACAAATTAGGACAGGGCCGCAATCGTGGCGGCGCTTATGACGCCGCGGGTGGATTATTTCGCTTTAGTGCCGGCATAATACCTGCGTATTTCTATCGCGATGGCGGCAACCAACAAGGCGCTGGATCAGCTCAACAACCTGCGGGCGGAGGTTCGCAGCCTGGGCGCCACCTTGGGCCGCACCATCGCCGCGCTGGAGGGTGAAAAAACCCTCGCGACCGTCGAGACGCTGCGCACCCTGGCGAAGAGCAGCCGCGGCGGTGATGCCGCCGCCGCGCGCAGCCTGGCCCAGACCGTCAGCCGCCTGACCCCGGCCGAGGCGCTCAACCAGGCAATGGCCTTCACGCTTTATTTCGAGCTGGTCAACCTCGCCGAGGAAAACTTTCGCATCCGGATCCTGCGCGAGCGCAGCCGGAAACACCGCAGTGCCATCGCGGCGGGCGAGCGGAGCGAGCCGATGCGCGAGTCCATCGAGGCGGCCGTGCGGGAACTGAAGGAGGCCGGCGTGACCAAATCCCGGATGCAAAAGCTGGTGAAGCAGCTGGCCATCGAGCTCGTCTTCACGGCGCACCCGACGGAATCGAAGCGCCGAACCATGCTGGAGAAGCTGGCCACCTTGGGCGACATCATGCGGCGGCACACGCTGGAGGAAATCCAGCACGCCCCAGAGGACATCAAGCGCGAGATCGTGTCGCTCTGGCTGACCGACCGCAGCCGCACCGAGCGGCCCGAGGTGGCCGACGAGGCGCGCACGGGGCTGTGGTATTTCGACCGGACGCTCTTCTCGGTGCTGCCGCGACTGCACGAGGACCTGCAAGACGCGCTGGATCGCAATTTTCCCGGTGTGCGGGCGCCGCGACGCTGGCTTTCGTTCGGGTCGTGGATCGGCGGGGATCGCGACGGCAATCCCGGCGTCACGGCCGCGGTCACCGCGCAGGTGCTGCGGATGCACCGGCGCCAGCGTTATCCGCGCGAGCCCTATCGCATCATCCTGAGCAGCCTGCGCGAGCAACTCATGGCCCAGGCCGATCCCGGACTGCTGGAACCGGCTGCAGCCGGCGCCAGCCCGGTCACAACGGCGGAGGTGCGCGAAATCCTGGCGGCCATCGAGACCGACCTGTTGCGCGGTCGGGCCGCGCCGCTCGCCGGCGGCGAATTGAAGGATGCCCTGACCGATGTGGATGTGTTCGGCCTCCACATGGCCCGGCTGGATTTGAGGCAACACTCGGGTTGGCACGCCAGGGCGGTGGCGGAGATCCTCCGCCAGCCGGACTACGAGCAGCGCGACGAGAGCCAGAAACTTTCGCTGCTGGCCACGACCTTGGCGGAAGCCCGGCCGCTGGACGCAACACGCACGGCCGGTCTTTCCGAGGATGCGCGCGCCGTGCTCGAGCCGCTGCAACTGGCCGTTCGGGCGCAGGCGGAGTATGGCGCCGATGCCCTGGGGATTTATATCATCAGCATGACGAACGAGGTGTCGGACGTGCTGGAAGTGCAATTGCTTCAGGCCTGGGCCGGGGTCCGGCTGCCGATCGCCCCGTTGTTTGAGACGCTCGACGACCTCCAACGCGCGCCGTCGATCCTCGCCGCCCTCTACACTCATCCGGCCTATGCGCCGGAGCTGGCGCAACACGGGCGGCACCAGCACGTGATGCTCGGTTACTCCGACAGCAACAAGGACTGCGGCTACCTCACCGCCAACTGGGCGCTCTACCAGGCGCAGGATGCCATCATGCGCGTCTGCCGGCAGCACAAGGTCAAGGTCACGCTCTTCCACGGCCGCGGCGGCAGCATCGCGCGCGGCGGCGGGCCGGCAGCCAAGGCCATCCTGGCCCAGCCGGTCGGCCTGAAGGACGGCGGCATCCGCGTGACCGAGCAGGGCGAAGTGCTTTCGACCCGCTATCACGACTTTGACCTCGCGCACCGCGTGCTTGAGCAGATGGCTTATGGCGTGCTGTTGGGCGCAAACGAGGCGCAGGGCGGCGCGCGCAAGCTGCCCCGGCACTGGGTGAAGGCGATGGAGGAGATGAGCGCGGCGGCGCTGGCGGCTTACACCGCTTGCGTGCACGACGACCCGGAATTTCTGGACTTCTGGCGGCAGGCCACGCCGATCGACGAGATCGGCGATCTCAATTTCGGCTCGCGCCCGACCTACCGGCGCAAGGGCAGTGTGAGCGTCGCGGACCTGCGCGCCATCCCGTGGGTTTTTTCGTGGATGCAAAGCCGGTTCAATTTTCCCGGCTGGTATGGCCTCGGCCACGGGCTCGATGCCATCCTGCAGCGCGGGCCGGAGGGCGAAAAACTGCTGCGCGAGATGTATCAGCAATGGCCGTTCTTCCAGACCACCATCGCCAACGCCCAGCTCACGATGTGCAAGGCCGACATGTCCATCGCCAGAGTCTATGCCTCGCTGGTCGAGGACGAGGCCATCCGGGAGAAAATCCTCACCCGCATCCTCGATGAATTCCGCCTGGCCGAGAAGGCCGTGCTGGCCGTGACCGGGCAGAGGGAGCTGCTGGAGAACGAGCCGGTGCTCGCCCGCTCCATCAAGCTCCGCAATCCCTACGTGGATCCGCTCAACTACCTGCAGGTCGAGATGCTCAAGCGCCGCCGGGGCGGCCAGCTGGGCCAGGCCGGCCGGGAGGGCACCCGCGCCGTGATGGAGCTGACGATCAATGGCATCGCCGGCGGCCTGAAGAACACGGGCTGAGCCTAGGGCTTCGCGGGCGTAGCGGTCACAAAGACGAGATACATGCTGCCGGCGGTGATGCTGGTGTCCTCGGTGTTGGCCCCGAGGGTGAGGCTTTCGTCGCTGGCGGTGGCCCGGCGGAAGAGATCCAGCTTCTGGCCGGCCACGGTGATGGCCATGTTGGCCGGCTCGAATTGCCTGGTCAACCATGCGGGGCGGGGCAGGCGGTTGGCGTGGGCGATCCAGACGGCCGAGTGGCCGATGACGGCCAGCTCCATCAGATCCACTGCGCTGTAGAGGGCGTCGCGATTGTCGGCCTGCACCCAGTCGGCGCCCGTCAACTCGCCGGGCAGGGCGGTGAACGGCGAATCGATATTCACGTAGGCGTTCCGGTCGTTGCGGGCGTTGATCTCGACGTGGACGGTGGAGCCGTAGGGGGCGGTGTAGTTGAGGGTCTTGATGTATTTCCCGGCCATCGCGGGGCCGGCCGCCTTGGTGCTGGTTGCCGCCGTGGCGACGATGGTGCGGATGGGTGACTGCTTCGGTAGGGCGACAGCGGGCATGGCGGGTTGGGCTCCCGTGAATTCATGCGACACAATGCTGACGCTTCCGCTGGTGAGACCGGCGCTGCGTGCGATCACGATCAGCGTACCCGGCGTGCGGCCGGCGCGGACGGCGACGCGATTGATGCCGGCTTCGAGGTCGAGGTAGAGATTGTTGGTCGAGTTGATCTTCCCGCTGTTGTAACCGCCGCGCCAGGTGCCGGCCCCAGTGCACTCGAAGTCCACGCGCTGCTGGAAGGTCGGGCAGCGGTCACCCTTTGCGTCCACGGCCTCGACATCGATCAGCGCAATGTCCGCGCCGTCGGCGCAAAGCCCGCCTGGCCCGGTGACCGGCGTGAGCCGCAAGGCAACGGGCGCACCGACAGTATGCGTGGCCGTGGTGGCGATTGCTTTGCCACCGCGCGAGGCAACGGCCTTGATTTCACCCGGCGCAAAGGCCACATCGGGGAAAGTGAAGAGGAAACGGTCGGACACCCTGCCGTGGCCGAGCGACTGGCCGTTGAGAAAGAGTTCAACGTCGTCGCTGTTGGAGGCGACGTAGACCGTCTTCCTCGTGCCGGCGGGGTAGGTCCAATGACCAATGATATGGGCGCGCGGTTCGTCGCCAAACATGACCTGACAGACATAGTAAGCCTCCTTCGGCAGGCGAACGCCGTCCACCTCGCCGCTGGCGCGGGCCACCTCGACGGCCACGCGGCCGCCGCTGGTACTGTCGGAGAAAATCCAGTTGGCGCCACCGGCATGCTCGGGTGCGCCAAGTTTCTTCACGTATTGGCCGGCCTCGTTGACGGCGAACTGCTCGGACGTGAGCTGGTAGGTCTGGCCCTTGGCCTCGGGGTAGCCGAAATTGGGCGGCGAGGCATCGTCCCACACGCGGCGGGGTGATTCCTCGCGGTCGTATTCGCCCTCGACGACGGGCAGGCGGGCGATCTCCCGGCCGCCCTCGGTGCCGACGCCGATGTCCATGAACCCGGCGGTGATGGCGTCCGCGCGGCGGTGGGCATAAGCCCGGCCGCCATGCGGATCGTATTTGACGCCATCGCGCGCAGTGTCCACGCCGCGCCGCGGGTGTCGGACTCGCCGTCGGTGCCGGGCTGGAGCGCGATGATGCCGAGGCGGTCGCCGGCAGCGATGCTCGCGGGGCCGGTGGCACTGTGGCCCCAGCGGACGAAGTTGCCGCCGGCATCCTTCATGAGCTGCAGGGTGTAGAAGTGCATCCAGTCCGGCTGCGCGGCGCCGAGGCCCGGCCATTCGTCGGTGGGCTTCTGGCCCCAGCCGTGCAGTTTCAGATGCTGGCCGTTGATGAAGAAACCGGCTTGCGCGTCCCAGCGCACGGCGCGGATGCCGAGCGGGATTTCGGCGGTGTCGATGACCGTACCGCCCGACCAGAGCGAAAGCGCCACGCGGTAGAGGTGCGGATAAGCCGGCTCCCAAAGCCGTGGGTTGGGGAAGACAACATTGGTCCCGAGTTTCTTCGTTTCACCAGCGGCCAGGCGGTCGCCAAGCTTGAGCGCAAAGACGGATCTGCCGTCCCGGTCGAACAGCTCGGCGCGCAGTTCGACGTCGGCCGCGGCGGCGCGCTCGTTGCGCACGGGAACCTCCAGGCCGACCTTGGCCGATTTCTCCGTGACCTCGGTGGCGTAAACATAGGGTCCCTCGGTCTGGAGAAAACTGTAGAGCGGCAGCGTGACGTGCAGCGGGTCGGTCACGATGAGCCGGACGTTGCGGTAAAGGCCGCCGTGCGCCGGATGCCAGTGCGGGTTGTTCCAGGGGATCTGGTCGGCCTGCAGGTCGGCGAGGTTGTCGGGGATGGCCTCGTTGAACTTGGCGGAAAGCTGGCCGAGGTTGGGGTGAGTCTTCTCATTGGTCGCGGCCTGCGCGGCGATCCCCGGGTCGAGCGGATCCTTCATGAACCGGTTGTCCACCATCACAGCGACGACATTGGGCGCGCCAAATTTCAGGTGCGGGGTTAGGTCGAAGCCGAACGGAGTGAAGCCGGTCTTTGCGGTGCCCAGCAGCGCGCCGTTCAGGTAAACTTCTGCGACCTGTCGCGCCGCCTCAAACTCGATGAACACCTTCCGGCCGGCCCACGCGGCGGGTGCGTTGAATGTTTTCCGATACCAGGTGCGGCCGCTCCACTGGATCTGTTCGCCGCGATGTCCAGGCGTGGACCAGTTGTCGAACGTGTCGGTGTCGTTGAAGGTGTGCGGCGTGGAGACGGTCGACCACGCGGAGTCATCGAACCCCGGCGCCTCGGCGCCCGCCGGGTCGGCCTTCAGGAATTTCCAGTCGGGGTTGAAATTGAGTGTCTGGCGCTCGCTGGCGACGGCTGTGGCGAGCCCAAAGGCAAACAGGGCGACGAGGGGTAGTCTCATGCAGCCCGCAATGTCGCGCGGAAAACGCCGCCGCTCCAGAGCAAACTTGCCGGTATCGTTAAACGTGATCCTAGCTATGGCTCTCGGCTAAGGCAGAAATTCTCGAGGAGATTTCGTCTTTGGGAATGTCTAGCGGTATCTCCATCCTAATTTTGTGTCTGCTCTGGAGAGCTTTCAGATAGCGAATCTGATTAATTGTCGCCTTCGTCCGCAGCCAATCATCCAAAAAATCGTATAGCTCGCTCCACTCTGCGTTTGGACGATAACGCACCTGAGTCTCAGGTGTTACGGATCCATCCCTCAGTTTTTCCTTCAGTGCTCGTATCTCAAATGAGCCAACATCCTTAATCTCAATTTGAAGGCTCTTATGCGGAAATCTGGTTAAGAAGTTACGGGTATCAGTTGAGGTCTGTTTTTCCGCGTTTATTAAACGCTGTTTCTGTTCTCTGACCTTCTTTTGCTTCTTCTCCCCTTCACTGCGAACCAAGTCAGGGTGGTGAATTTGCACCTCGGCAGCGAAGCGCCGCTCTCCGTCGGTATCGTCCCATCCGTTTTTCGTTTGGTCGAGGAGCAGAACCAGGTCCCTCGTGGCAGTTTTTGTGATACGCTTAAACTGTTTGTCGTGAATTTGAATGTAGCGGTAGTAGGCGTCACAACGGCGATAGAGCTTCTTTAGTTCACTGTAAGCGACCTTAGTTCTAATTCCCGTCTCTGGCAGACTGAATTCCTGCATCATTCGGCTAATATCTTGCGGATCGGAATACTCTAGAGGGGCGGACTCCCAGCCTGCTACGAGGCTCTGAACAGTTCCCTCCCCACAGTAGTAGGTTTCACCCCCGTTGATGTTGGTAACGAGGACAGGGGCATCGCCCTTTAAAGAGCCCGACTTAAAACGGGCCCGTATTACTTCTATCGGCAAATTAATCTTCTGGCCGTCCTGAGTGACCGTGATCTCACGGCGTTCTAATTTCTCATATTTAATCCCATCCTCGTAGACGGGCATACCGTTCACCTTTTCCACCGGAGCTCTTGTAACACTGAGCTCAATTTTGGGCTCATCGGCCCCAATTAGCTTTTTGAACCAATTCATGTCACGTTCGATACTGTGGATTCTTCGCTTCGCTCAGAATAACAAATCTCGGGCCTAGCGCCGCTTCTTCTTCCCGTTCTTCAGCTCGATGTTGAGGTAAGTCTTGGCGAGCATCTGCGATTCGTAGAACTCCACGAGCCGGACGCCCTCGCGGGGCTTGATCAGATCCTTCTTCGTGGCGTGGTCGATCTGCTGCTTGATGCGGCGGCAGAGCTCCTCCCACTGGTATTGCACGCCCTCGATGACGTCGGCGATGCGCGAGCCGGCGAGCGCCTCCTCGATGTAGAAGCCGTTGGGCTCGTCGTCCTCGAGGAACACGTGGACCTCGTTGACGCGGCCGAAGAGATTGTGCAGGTCGCCCATGATGTCCTGGTAGGCGCCGGTGAGATAGACGCCGAGGTAGTAGGGCTCGTTGTTCAGCGGGTGGAGCGTGATGTAGTCCTTCACGTCCTGCAGGTCGATGAAGCTGTCCACCTTGCCGTCGGAGTCGCAGGTGATGTCCACGAGGACGGCGTTGACCGTGGGCTTCTCCTTCAGCCGGTGCAGCGGAGTGATGGGGAAGAGCTGCTTGAGCGCCCAGCTGTCGAGCAGCGACTGGAAGACCGAAAAATTGCAGACGTATTGGTCGGCGAGGAGTTTTTTCAGGTCGTGCAGCTCCTCGGGCTGGTAGCCGGATTTGGTGCCCTCCCGGTCGATCTGCTCGCAAATCTGCCAGAAAATCTGCTCGGCGGCGGCCCGGTTCTCGAGGTCGAGGTAGCCGAGGTTGAAGAGGGAGAAGGCCTCCTCCTTTTTTTGCAGCGCATCGTGGAAGCGCTCAAGCCGGCCGAGCTTGGCCTTGTTCTTCAGCAGAATCTCCATGGCGGTGACGATCTTGTGCCGGGACTTCGGCTGGTGCTGCTGGCCGAGGGACTCGTGCTTGTTGATGCGCTCGAAGACCTCGACGACCAGCATGGAGTGGGGGGCGGCGACGGCGCGGCCGGACTCGGTGACGATGTCGGGCAGCCTGACGCCCGAAGCGGTGCAGATCTCGCGGATGTTGAACACGACGTCGCGGGCGTATTCACCCAGCGTGTAGTTCATCGAGGACTCGAAGTTGGTGCGCGAGCCGTCGTAGTCGATGCCGAGGCCGCCGCCGACGTCGAGGTAGCCCATGGGGAAGCCCATCTTGGCGAGCTGGCAGTAGAAGCGCGCGGCCTCCGTGACGGCGGCCTTGATCGTGATGATGTTGGGCACCTGCGAGCCGATGTGGAAATGCACGAGCTTGAGGCACTGCTGCATCTTGGCGGCCTTGAGCTTCTCGACCGCAAAAAGAATCTCGGCGGTATTGAGGCCGAACTTGGCATTGTCGCCGGTGGACATGGCCCACTTGCCCTCGCCGCGGGTCTGGAGCTTCACGCGGAAGCCGATCAGGGGCTTCACGCCGGTCTCCCTGGAGATCTCGATGATGCTGTCGACCTCGGAGAGCTGCTCGATGACGATGATGATCCGCTTGCCCAGCTTGCGGCCGAGCAGGGCGAGCCGCATGTAGTCGTGGTCCTTGTAGCCGTTGCAGATGATGAGCCGCTGGGCGCCCTCGTGCATGGCGAGCGCGATCATCAGCTCGGGCTTGGAGCCGGCCTCGAGGCCGAAATGGTAGTCCTTGCCGGCCGACACGATCTCGTCGACGACCTCGCGGAGCTGGTTGACCTTGATGGGGAAAACGCCGCGATATTCGCCCTTGTAGCCCTCCTCCTTGATCGCCTTCTGGAAAACCTGGTTCAGCTGGGTGACGCGGTGGCGCAGCGTGTCCTGCAGGCGGATGACCAGCGGCGCCTTGAGGCCCATGCTGGTCGCCTCGTCAATCACGTCCATCAGCCGGATGGTGCGCCCGTCGGCGAGCGGCTGCACCTGCACGAATCCCTCGGAATCCACCGAGAAGTGGTTGGCGCCCCAGCGCTTAAAACCATAATGTTCCTCGGACTGCGCGGCCGACCAGTTGGATGCGGATTTGGTCTTCAATTTATCGGGGTGAGAAGGGCGGGGGTTAGGCTTGCTTTTTGAGATGCGGCTGGGCTTATTCGCCCTTTTCAAATTTTTCAAAACCTCCGCAGACGCAATGACTAAGTTACATCTCCTCCTCGCTCAAGCCCAACCAGCCGCGCCTTCCGGCGCCTCCACCCTCATGCAGCTGGCGCCGCTCGTGCTGATGTTCGCCGCGATGTATTTCCTGCTCATCGCCCCCCAGCGCAAGAAACAGAAGGAGCACGAGAAGATGCTGACCCAGCTGCAGGCGGGCGACGAGGTCGTGACCTCCGGCGGCATCTACGGCACCATCACCAGCGTGAAGGACGACCGCTTCGTCGTCCGCATCGGCGACAACAACGCCAAGGTCGAGGTCGGCAAGGGCTTCATCAGCACGGTCATCAAGAAAACCGACGCCGCCTGAGCGTCCGTCGCCGCCCGCCCGTCCCCGGCGCACCCCCGCCGCGTCCGCCCCCCTTTAACAACCAACACCCATGCTCAGTCGCAACCTCTGGAAAATAGTGCTGTCCGCCGCCCTCGTGCTGTGGGCGGTGTTCACCCTCATGCCGCTGAAGGACCAGCCCTTCGGCGACTACGTCAAACAGGAAGCCGCCGGCAAGCCCGCCGAATTCACCAAGCTCATGGCCCAGGTGGCTGACCGGGTGAAATCCGGCCAGGCGCCCACGGTCTATGTCGCCCTCAAGCAGATCGGCCTCGAGCAGAAGCTCGACCTCTCGCAGTTCTTCCCGGACATCCGGATGGAGGCGTCGCTCAAGAACATTGAGAAGCGCAACAACATCCTCCTCGACGAACTGCTCCGCCGCTCCAAGGGCAAGTTGCAACTCGGCCTCGACCTGAAGGGCGGCGTCGCCTTCACCCTCGAGGTCGACCCCAACGTCGCCAACACGGACAAGCCGCAGGTTCGCAAGGAGAAGCTCGACAAGGCGGTCGAGATCATCGGCAACCGCATCAACGGCCTCGGCGTCACCGAGCCCATCATCCGCCCGGTCGGCGAAAACCGCATCGAGGTCCAGCTGCCCGGCGTTTCCACCAAGGACAATCCCGAGATCGTCAACAGCCTCAAGAAACCCGCCCGGCTCGACTTCAAGATGGTGCATCCCACCATCGCGCCGCCGCAGGAGAGGCCCGCGGGCTACGAGCCCAAGTCGCTCGAGGTGGATAACAACCGGGGCCAGAGCTACCTCGAGGAGCTCTATGTCAAACAGATCCCCGAGATGACCGGCGAGGGCGTGGCCGACTCCTACCCGGTCATGGACGAGTTCGGCCGCTTCAAGATCATCCTCAAGTTCACCCCGGCCGGCAGCAAGCAGTTCGCCGACGTCACCAAGGCGATCGCCGACGAGGGCGAGCGCAGCGGCCGCACCGGCCGCCTCGCCATCGTGCTTGATGGCAAGCTCTACTCCGCGCCGACCGTGAAGCAGCAGATCAGCGGCGGCAGCGCCGAGATTTCCGGCTCCTTCACCCAGCGCGAGGCCATCGACCTCGCCAACGTGCTCAACAACCCGCTCGACCTGCCGCTCCAGATCAAGGAGCAGTATGAGGTCGGCCCCTCGCTCGCCGAGGACGCCATCTCCAGCGGCGTGAAGGCCTCCATCATCGGCACGACCGCGGTCTGCGCGTTCATGATCACCTTCTACGCGACCGGCGGCCTCGTGGCCGTGCTCACGCTCGCGGTGAACATCGTCATCATCCTTGGCGTCATGGCCAGCCTGGGGGCGACGATGACACTGCCCGGCCTCGCCGGCATCGTGCTCACCATCGGCATGGCGGTGGACGCGAACATCCTGATCTTCGAGCGCATGCGCGAGGAACTGGCCCTCGGCAAGACCCTCTCCAGCGCCAACCAGGGCGGCTTCGACAAGGCGCTCACCACCATCCTCGACGCCCACTTCGTGCAGCTCATCATCTGCGGCATCATGATCTGGCTGGGCACCGGCCCGATCAAGGGCTTCGGCGTCACCCTGCTCATCGGCGTGCTCTCCACGCTGTTCTCCGTGCTCATCACCGCCCACCTCATCATGGAGCTGCTGATCGACTCCGACTTCGTGAAAAAAATCACGTTCCGGCGCATGCTGGGCGACCTCAAGGTGGACTTCGTGAAATACGGCAAGCCCTGCGCCATCGGCTCGGTCGCGCTCGTGGTGGTCAGCATCGGCTACGTCTTCTACCAGGGCGACCACATCTACGGCATCGACTTCGCGGGCGGCGACCAGATCACCGCCCGCGGCGACCAGATCACCGCCCGTTTCACGCAGAAGATCGACGGCGCGAACATCCGCGCCGTGGCCAAGGCCAACAATATCGGCGAGGTCAGCCCGACCTACGTCAGCGACTTGGGCAGCGGCAAGGAGCAGCTCAAGCTCGAGACCGCCTACGGCAAGTCCGACGCGCTGTTCGACGCCCTGCAGAAGGCCTATCCGAACGCCGGCCTCGACAAGGTCGGCACCAGCCAGATCGGCGCCACCATCGGCAAGGAGATCCGGTGGAACGCCGTCCTCGCGATCGGCGTCTCGATGCTCGTCATCCTCGTCTACATCGCCTTCCGCTTCGAGTTCGGCTTCGGCATCGGCGCGATGGCGTCCACGCTGCACGACATCCTGATGAACATCGGCATCTTCGTGCTCTTCGGCCACCAGTTTTCCGCGCCGATGGTCGCCGCCATCCTCTGCGTCGCCGGCTACTCGATCAACGAGACCGTCGTCGTCTTCGACCGGATCCGGGAGGAGTTGAAGCTCAACCCGACCGGCTCGCTGCGCGACATCATCAACAACGCCATCCGGAAGGTTTTCGCCCGCACCATCATGACCGCGACGACCACCTTCCTCGCGGCGCTGGCGCTCTTCCTCTTCGGCGGCGGCCAGCTGCACGACATCGCGTTCACCTTCCTCGTCGGCATCGTCACCTCGACCTTCTCCGCCATCTTCATCGCCGCCCAGGTCTTCTACTGGTGGCACAAGGGCGACCGGAAGCACGTCGAGGCCCACTCCGACATCGCGCCCAAATACGAATGGGCCGGCTCCTCCCGCGCCTCGGAATAAGGTGGAACGCGTTGCCCCCAACGCGTTCAGCCCGTTGAGGGCAACGGGCTCCACCTAAGAAGAACTGAACACCGATGCGCTGGAATTACACGCCGGTCCGCGCGGAAAGCGTGGCGACCCTCGCGTCGAGCCTCGGCACGACGCCCGTCGTGGCCGAACTGCTCCTGCGCACGGGGTTGACGGAGCCCGCCGCCGCTGCGCGTTTCCTGCAGCCGGCGCTCGCGACTCTCGCGGATCCCTTCCTGCTCTTTAACCTGGAGGCCGCGGTTGACCGGCTGCTCCGCGCGCTGCGGGGCAAGGAGCGGATCGTCGTGCTCGGCGACTACGACGTGGACGGAGTGTGCAGCACCGCCATCCTCGTCAGCCTCCTGCGCCGGCTCGGGCTCAACCCGCGCTACGTGGTGCCCCGCCGGCTGGAGGAGGGCTACGGCCTCTCCCGCACGTCCATCGACCGCGCGCTGGAGGAGGGCAGGCCGGACCTGTTTATCGCGCTGGATTGCGGCACCAACTCCAACGATGAGGTCGCCTATCTCCGCTCGCTCGGCGTCGAGGTCATCATCGTCGACCATCACCGCTCCACCGAGCCGCCGGCGACCGGTGCGCTGCTGATCAACCCGCACGTCCATCCTGTGCCGGGCGACGAGGCCTGGCGCTACCTCTGCACCGTCGGACTCGTGTTCAAGCTCGCGCACGGCCTGCTCAAGAAACTGCGCGCGGAAAACAACCCCGTGGCGCTGTCCATCGTGCTCAAGGATTACCTCGACCTCGTGGCCATGGGCACGATCGCCGACCTCGTGACGCTGACCGGGGAAAACCGGGTCTTCGCCCGCCACGGTCTGCGCGTGGTGGCCGAGACGCGCCGCCCGGGCCTGCAGGCGCTCATGGCCGTGTCGGGCCTGAAGCGCGAGCAGGGCATCGCGCCCACCGACATTTCCTTCCGCCTCGGGCCGCGCATCAACGCCAGCGGCCGGCTCGCCGACGCCGCCCTGTCCGTCGACCTGCTGCTCAGCGAGGATCCGCTGTTCTGCGACAACACCGCCCGCCGGCTCGACGACCTCAACCGCGAGCGGCAGGACATCGAGCGGTTGATCACCGAGCGCGCCGAGCGCTACGTCGAGGAGCATTTCAGCGCGGCCAGCGGGCTCGTGCTGTTCGACGAGGCCTGGCACCCCGGCGTGGTCGGCATCGTCGCGGGCCGCATCTCGCGCAAATACAACCGGCCCACCATCGTGCTGGGCAACGAGGGCGAACTCGCCAAGGGCTCGGGGCGCGGCATCACCGGCTTCAATCTCGTCGAGATCCTCGGCGCCTGCTCCGCCTGCCTCGAAAGCTGGGGCGGCCACCCGATGGCGGTGGGCGTCTCGCTGAAAAAGCCGCGGCTCGGGGAATTTCGCGCGCAATTCGACGAGGTCATCCGGCGCGGCCGGGACGGCGGGGCGGCCGAGCCGGGCGTGGAATTGTCCGGCTGGCTGGACGCGACGCAGCTCACCGAGCAGTTGATGGAACAGCTGGAGCAATTGCAGCCCTTCGGCATGGGCCATCCCGAGCCGGTGTTCGGCGTGCGCGGCATCCGGCTGCGCACCCGGCCCGACGTGTTCAAGGAGCAGCATTTCCGCTTTGCCGGCGAGGACAGCGCCGGGCGTCGCATCAGCGGCGTGGCCTGGAAACAGGCGGACCGCTTGCCGCCGGTCGGCGCGCCGCTCGAGCTGGCCATCCAACTCAACTGGAACTATTACAACGGCCGCCGGATGCTGCAGATGGAGCTGCTCGACTGGAGGCTCGCGCCGGGACAAAATTCTGCTTGAAGTCGCCCGAGGATATTCGCTTATTCGCCCTTCCTTCGTGCGGGCATAGCTCAACTGGATAGAGCGCCAGACTACGAATCTGGAGGTTTGGGGTTCGACTCCCTATGCCCGCACCATTCTTCACTGCGCCGGTCCATCGAGACCGGCGCAGCTGCGTCTGGCCGGCCGGGCGAACCCCAAACGGGTCTGGGGTGTCAAGCCACTCGCCGGTAGCCCGTAGACGACTCGCTATGCCCGCCACTTTTTAACCGTCGGCTCCTCCGAGGAGCGGCGGTTTTTGTTTTCACCGGCCGGCAAATAGGCTTCATTGAGAGCATGTCCGCCCCGGCATCCCCGCTCACCGCCCTGCTTTTCACCCCGGGTTCACGCTTGGAACGGCTGCCCAAGGCGGTCGCGAGCGGCGCTGAAGGTGTCATTGTGGACCTTGAGGACTCGATCGCCGTTGCGGACAAGGATCGCGTGCGCACCGACGTCGCGGCGTATTTCAAAAAACACGGCGGCGTGCCGGCCGACCGGCTGTTTGTCAGCGCTATCCGGATCAACAATCTGCGCGGGCCCGCCGGTCTGGCTGATCTCGACGCGCTCAACGCCGCGGGCATCAAGCCCGACATCGTCATGCTGTCCAAAGTCGAGTCCGCGACTGAGGTGCAGCTCGCCGCGCGCAAGCTGCCGGAGAGCGTACGCTTCATTTGCCTGATCGAGACAGTGCAGGGCGTCCGCCGTTGCGCCTCCATCGCCGAGGCCTCGCCGCGCATTGCGGCGCTGGCGTTCGGCGGGCTCGACTTGTCCGCCGAGACCGGTGGTGAGCCGACTTGGGACGCGTTGCTTTGGCCACGCACCACCGTTGTGCACGCGTGCGCCGCCGCCGGCCTGCTCGCGCTCGACCAGCCCTACATTGATTTCGCGAATGCCGCCGGGCTTGAGCAGGAGTGCGTCCAGACCCGCCCGCTGGGTTTCACGGGCAAGCTCGCCATCCACCCCGACCAGGTCGCCATCATTCAGCGCGCCTACCAGCCCACCGCCGGGCAGGTGGCGCGCGCGCGGAAAATCGTCGCGGCCTACGACGCCGCGGGCGGCAACGTGGCCAATGTCGACGGCCAGATGATCGACGTGCCCATCTACCGCTCCGCCCAGCGCGTGCTCCAGCGCGCGGGACAACTGGCTAACCGCTAATTTCCCGATATCGCATTGCGAAAACTGTCTCCCCATTAGCGCAGATTAGCGGTTACAAAATTTCATGTCCGACTTCCTGGCATACGTTTCTACTGGTGAAAAGCGTTACCGCGAGCGCTTCGGGCTGGATTTCGAGCAATTTGCCGTCGGCCAGAAATTCCAGCACCGGCCGGGCCTGACGCTTTCGCAGCAGGACAGCCGCGACGAGTGCCTCGACACGCTCAATCAGCAGATGCTGCACTTCGACGAGGCCTTCGCGGCGCATACCGAGTGGAAGAAATGCCTGGTGGATTCCACGCTCACCACCAAGGTCGCCATCGGCCTGACCTGGAAAACCTTCGCCAAGCGCACGCGGCTGCTCGGTTTTGACGAGATCACGCTGACCAAGCCGGTCTTCGGTGGTGACACGCTCTATGCCGAGTCGGAGGTTCTGCAGAAGGCCGACTGGCCGGAGGACGCGAAAGTGGGACGCCTCAAGATCTGCACGCGAGGTCTGAACCAGCGCGGCGAGGTGGTCGCCCGGCTGGTCTACGATCTCCTGATCGCCCGCGCCGGTCAGGATAACTTCACGAAGGTGAATTACTGAACATGGCCTCAAAAACAGAAATTAGGACTGGTTGGTCGATGTCTGCTTTTTGCGACTTCTGTGGCTAACTCAATTTCATGAACCGCCACGCCTCACACGTTGAAATCTCGCCGGGCGTCTTCCGCGAGCGGATGGGCTTGTTCTACGAGGACATCGTGGTCGGCGAGACCTACGAACACCGGCCCGGAAAAACCTTTACGATCGAGGAGAGCATGACGCACTCGCTGCGCGCCCTCGACCAGACCCCGGAACTCACCGACCAGAGCTTTCACGCGCACGTGGACGACGGCGCCTGGACGATCAACCCGCTGCATGTGCTCGCGGTGCTCACCGGCATGATGACCAAGACCTTCTCCAAGGTGGTGGCGAACCTGGCCTGGAAGAACGTGAAGTTTTTCGAGCCGGTGCGCGATGGCGACACGGTATACGCCGAGTCCACGGTGCTGGAGAAACGCGAGTCCAAGTCGCGCCCCGGGCAGGGCATCATCGAGGTTCGCACGACGGCGCGCACGCACCATGGCCGGCTTGTCTGCACCTTCGAGCGGAGCATCCTCGTCTATGGCCGCGGCCAGGGGCCCTACGAGGCGGCGGGCTATTGATTCACGCGCTGGCCGGCGCAGATGACCGTGGCCACCTGATTGCCGCCGAGTTCGTAGGCGAGCTGGCGCTCGTCCTTGTGGTGCAGGAGCAGCAAGTCGGCGCGCTGGCCGGCCTCGATCGTGCCGCGGTCGGACAACCCGAGCACGGCCGCCCCGTTGACCGTGGCGGCCGTGATGGCCTCGGCCGGCGACAGTCCGCAGAAGCGCACCGCAAGCGCGATGGCGAGCGGCATCGAGTGGGCCGGCGACGTGCCGGGGTTGCAGTTGGTCGCCAGCGCCACGGCGCCACCCTGGCTGACAAAGCTGCCGGCCCGGGCATAGCGGCCGTCCACATGGAAGCCGGTGCAGGGCAGGATGACGCCCATCGTCCGCGACTTGGCGAGCAGGGTCAGGTCGGTCTTGGTGGTGGCCTCAAGGTGGTCGACGCTGCGCGCGCCGAGCCGGATGGCCTCGGGAATCATGCCCAGCGAGTTGAACTGGTCGGCATGGACGCGAATGGGATGGTGCTTGGCGGCTTTCTCAAAAAATCGCACGCAGGCCTCGAGTGACCAGGCCCCCTCCTCGCAATAGGCATCCACGGTGATGTCGGGAAACTCCTTGGAAACCGCCGGCAGCATTTCCTTCACGACCATCCGGGCGTATTCGTCGGGGTCGCCCTCAAAGGCGTGGCCGAGCAGCGCGGTCGGGACGATGGTGCCGGGCCATTCGTTGCCGGCCCGAACGATGGCGCGCAACATCTTCAGCTCCGCCTCGGACTCCAGCCCGTAGCCGCTCTTGATCTCCACGGTCGTCGTGCCCTCGCGGAGCATCGCCTCGAGCCGGGTTTTCAAGTGGGCCGCGAGCTGTTTCTTCGTCGCCTCGCGGACGGCCCGCACGGTGGCGTGGATGCCGCCGCCGGCCTTGAGAATCTCGAGGTAGGGGACGCCGCGCAGCCTCTGTTCCCACTCATTGAGCCGGTCGCCCGCCCAACAGGCGTGGGTGTGGCAGTCGACAAAGCCCGGCAGGAGCACGCGACCCTGCGCCTCGATGATCTCGGCGTCGGCCGGCACCTCCACCTTGGGACCGACGGCGGCGATCTTGCCGTCGGTGATGAGGACCTCGCCTTGCGGGATGATGCCGAGCTCGCCCAGCTCCTTGCCGCGTCGCGGCCGGGTGGGCCCGGCGAGGGTGAGGATGCGGGCGTTGCGGATCAGGAGGGACATGAAGCAGAAGTGTTAACCACGGAATACACAGAAGACACAGAATAATTCAGGCAGAGATTTAGCCACAAAAAGCACAAAGGAGCCATATGGCTTCGGTTGCATGTCTCGTGCGCCTATAGGCGCGTGCGAACTGCAGCGCTTCGGAAAGATTTTTTGTGACTTCTTCTGGCCAAGTTTCTGGGATTCATTCTCTCCGTTTGGCCAAGCTCGTCAGGAAGGTGAGGAAGAGGTGGGCTGCGACCCGGGCCGTGCGGCCGTCGAGGTCGTGTTTCGGGTTCAGTTCCATCAAGTCAAAGCAGCGGACGCGAGGATCCAATCCGCAGCAGGCGACCTGCGCCTCGGCCTCGCGGACGGTCCAGCCGGAGGGATTCAGGGCACTGACGCCCGGGGCATGGGCGCTGCCGAGCACGTCAAGGTCGAAGCTGACGAAAAGATTCGCGGCGTCCGGCAGCTGCAAAGGGGCGTTCTCGGAAATTATCTTGCCGCCATGCCGTTTGAACCAGGCCAGGTGTTCGGGGGAGTTCACGAGCGGGCGGAAACCGTGCAAGTGAAGCGCGCTGACTCCGCACTCCTCGATCAGCTTGCGAAACGGCATGCCCGAGCCGCGGGTTTCGCGGACGTCGAGATGCGCGTCGAAGTAAACTCCGGCGAGGTCGGGATGCTTCGTCGCCACCGCGCGGACGAAGGGGAAGGTCAGGTCGTGCCCGCCGCCGATCGCAATTGGGAAGAGCCCGGCATCGAGCAACGCGGCGGTCGCGGCCGTGACACGGCGATGTGTTTCCTCGAGCGAACGGCCGGGCTTCACGTCGCCGGCATCGAACACGCGGGGCAATCCGGGCAGGTCGGCGCCATAGGGGGCAAGCGCGGCGCGGAAAGCCCTGGGGCCGCCCTTGGCGCCGGGACGGCCATGGTTCAGCTTCACGCCGGTGTCGTTGGGCAGGCCCAGAAGTGCCACGGTGCAGCCGCGCGGTGAATCGCGCCGGATGGTCGCCGCGAAGCGGCCGGTCGGAATGGCGGGCCAGGTTGCGGGGGTGGTGTGCGGAATTTTCACGGCGGGATAGGATGGAGCGCGTTGCCCTCAACGCGCTGAGCGTCTTGGGGGCAAGCCGCTCCACCCGCGCATGGGTATGGGCGCGCTGAGCTTGTCGGCGCATTTTTGGGCGAGTTCGTAGCCGGCGTCGGCGTGGCGGAAGACGCCCATCATCGGGTCGTTGGTGAGGACGCGCTCGAGCCGGACCGCGGCCGCGGGCGTGCCGTCGGCGACGATGACCTGACCGGCGTGCTGGCTGTAACCGATGCCGACGCCGCCGCCGTGATGAAAACTGACCCACGAGGCGCCGCTCGCGATGTTGACCATGGCGTTGAGGATGGCCCAGTCGCTGATGGCGTCGGAGCCGTCCTTCATGGCCTCGGTCTCGCGGTTCGGGCTGGCGACCGAGCCACAGTCGAGATGATCGCGGCCGATGACGATGGGCGCCTTCACGCGTCCGTCGGCGACCATCTGGTTGAAAAGCAGGCCGGCGCGATGGCGTTCGCCGAGGCCGAACCAGCAGATGCGCGCCGGCAGACCCTGGAAGGCGACGCGTTCGCCCGCCAGCCTGAGCCAGCGATGCAGGCCGGCGTTGTAGGGAAACAGCTCCATGAGAGCGCGGTCGGTGGCGAAGATGTCCTCCGGGTCGCCGGACAGCGCCACCCAGCGGAAGGGTCCGCGGCCGAGGCAGAACTGCGGGCGGATATAGGCCGGCACGAAGCCGGGAAAATCGAACGCGTGCTTGATGCCCTGGTCGAAGGCGCGCTGCCGGAGATTGTTGCCGTAATCGAAGGTCCTCGCGCCGCGTTTTTGCAGCGTGAGCATGGCCTTCACGTGTCGGGCCATCGAGGCGAGGGAAAGCTTCTGGTATTTCGTGGGATTCTTCTTCCGCAGCGTGGCAGCCGCCTTGAGGTCGTAGCCAACCGGCACGTAGCCGACGAGCGGGTCATGCGCGCTGGTCTGGTCGGTGAGCGAGTCGACGTAGATTTTGCGGACGAGGAGGCGTTCCAGCAGGTCGACGGCGTTGGCCACCACGCCGACGCTCAGCGCTTTCTTTTCGGCGGCGTAGCCCAGGCTGCGGTCAATGGCCTCGTCGAGCGACGGTGCGATTTCGTCGAGGTAGCGGTCGTGGACGCGCTTTTGCAGGCGGGACTTGTCCACGTCGGCGATGAGGCAGGTGCCGCCGGCC
>WNFI01011705.1_pt1 | contig 50841 bp, 56 predicted proteins | sample 5400471 | NCBI WGS metagenome assembly WNFI01 (sample SAMN13153348, study PRJNA577476) | soil metagenome | isolation source: 100 cm saprolite on Douglas fir-dominated hillslope | place: USA:California | collected 2013-09-17
TTGGACCGGCGGCACTCGTGACACAAAACCCAGACCGGAAATGCTCTAAGGTGGCGCTCGGGCCGCAGCGGAGATCAGCGATCATGACAGAGCCATCTTCGGGGACGACGAGCACGCGGGTCTCGAGGCTCATCAAGGCGCCGCGCAAGGCGGTATACCAGGCCTGCCTCGACCCGGACGCCGTGGCCTCGTGGCGGGCGCCGGATTCCATGACGGGCCAGATGCATGTCTTCGACGCGCGCGAAGGCGGCGCGTTCCGAATGTCCCTCACCTATCTGGTCCCTGAGCATTCGCCGGGTGGCAAGAGCTCCGAAGACACCGATACTTTCCAGGGCAGATTTATCGAACTGGTTCCCTTCGAAAAGATCGTGGAAGTGATTGAGTTCGAATCGCAGGACCCGGGGTACGCGGGCGAAATGAAAATCACCACGAGCTTGCGCGACGCCGGCGAAGGCACTGAAATCACCATCCTGTGCGAGGACATACCAGCAGGCATTCGTCGCGAAGACAATGAATTGGGCTCGAAACAATCCCTGCAGAAGCTGGCCGCACTCCTCGAATAGTGCAGTGGGCCCTGCCCGCCGCCGACAGTGTTACGATGAAAAAAAATCGCGCTTACGGCTGCCCCGATCCGCCGGCAGAGCCGTAGACCTGGCCGGTTGCGAAACTCGCATCCGCCGCCGCGAGCTGAACATAGATGGAGCCGAGTTCCGCGGGCTGGCCTGCACGACCGAGCGGGGTCTGTCCTCCGAACTTCTCCAGTTTTTCCTGGGTCGCGCCGCCCGAAACCTGCAGCGGCGTCCAGATCGGACCGGGGGCGACCGCGTTCACGCGGATGCCCTTCGACGCGAGCTGCTTGGCCAGCGACTTCACATAATTCATCGTCGCCGCTTTGGTCTGCGCGTAATCATACAGATCCGGCGACGGATCGTAGGCCTGTTCGGAGGCCGTACCGATGATGACCGACCCGGGCTTGAGATGCGGAAGCGCCGCCTTGATGATCCAGAACGGCGCGTAGATGTTGGTCTTCATGGTCCAGTCGAATTGCTCCGTCGAAATATCCAGGATCGAGGCGTGCGTCTGCTGCCGGCCCGCATTGCTGACGACGATATCCAGACCGCCCAGCCCCTGCACGGCCTGCGCGACGAGCTGCTGGCAAAACGCTTCGTCGCGGATGTCACCCCGAAGCGCCAGACCGATCCTGCCTTCCGCCTTGCTCAAGGCGATTACTTCCCTCGCATCAGGCTCTTCGTCCGGCAAATACTTGATCGCGACATCGGCGCCTTCTCGCGCATAGGCAATCGCAGCCGCGCGACCCCTCCCTAAGTCCCCGCCGGTGACGAGCGCCTTGCCCCCAGCCAGCCGGCCCGAGCCACGATTGCTCGTCTCTCCATGATCCGGCTTCGGCTCCATCTTCCCGGCGAGTCCAGGCCATGGCTGAGATTGTTTCTTGTATGGCGGCTTGGGGATTTGGAGGTCGGATCCTGCAGTTCCTGTACAGCCATTGCTTCACCTCCTTTTGCAATCGCGGGCGCGGACGACGCGGCAATCCGCGCCAATCCAATTCCCGCGCCGCCAACCACATGCCTGCGGCTAAACGAACGCTTCTCGTTCATGTGCGATGCTCCCTTGAATTCGACCGCGATAACCGACGGCTGACGTCAACGTTCCATCGCGGCGGCATCCGGCTGGCATTTGTCCGGCACTTCGAAAACTTTCGTCGAACCTTCCCGAGGCGACGCGAAGGTCTGGCAGTCGTTTCATCGATCAGCGCAGTTTCTCCGATCAGGGCTACACGCCGTTAGCATAGGCCAGCAGCCGATCAATTTTGCGTTGAGCCATCGACGTGGCGGAACCGGGCGCAGGCTTGCGGATTTCCCGCCTCTATCCAGCCAATCATGGAGCGCAAGATGAATCGTGCTGCAATCTTCCTGTCCGTTGCCCTGTCGGCATCCGCCGTCAGCGCGACGGCGAAGGACCAGGCCAGCCAGGCCTTCTTGAAAAAAGCCATCGAGGGCAACTATGCCGAAGTCCAAATGGGTCAGCTTGCTCAGAAGAACTCCCAGAATGACGACGTCAAGAATTTTGGCAAAATGCTGTCGGACGATCATTCCGCTGCCAATCAAAAGGCTCTTGACGCGGCAAGCAAGCTCAGCGTGACCGCTCCGACCGCACCCAGCACCAAAGAAAAGGCCGACTATGAAAAAATGTCAAAGCTGACCGGCACTGCATTCGACCGAACGTTCGCACGGCATATGGTTGAAGATCATCAAAAAGATCTCGCCGAATACAAGAAGGAAGCAAAGCAAAAAGACGCCGCCGGTGAATATGCTTCGGGAGAAGTCGATGTACTGCAAAAACATCTTGATGCAGCGAAGGCCCTACACGTCGACAAATCCGCCAGCAAGTGAGCCTCGGGGTACGCTCGACGGCCGATCGCCCCGGCTGTCGAGCCGCTGTGACGCGCGAGATCGTACCACGATGGCGCCGACACGCCCTCAACCGTCACACCCTGAAGATCGTCAGCCCGAGCAAGAGCAGAACAAGGAAGATGACCACAAAGATGTAGAAAAGAACCCGGGCGATATCAGCGGATGCGGATGAGACGCCGGTGAATCCCAGGATACCAGCCACGATCGACACGACAAAAAATAACAACGCCCATTTGAGAATGGTCATGGCTCGTTCTCCAATTCTATTTTCCGACAACCTCAAAGCCTGCGCGTGGGTTCCCAGCGCCGAAACGCAAAACGCTGCTCTAAAGACTGGACGAGGCGAAAGCTGAATGTTGAGTCCGGTACCGAACAGACGCAATCGGGGCACGGCGGTATCCTTAGGTTGGGTTGCTATTTGTACGGGAGCCTCTTTGATGCCGATTGATGCCGAGCCGCGAGCCAAGCGCGGTGCTACCTCCGTTCGAACGACCGCGGTGTGTAAGATGCCACGCCCGAATGATGCCGTTGCATATCGAGCCGGGTCCTTCCGGATTCGATTATCGGACATTTGAGTGCGCCAGGTGTGACACCGTCGATACGATCATGGTCGTTGCAGACCCGATGAAATCTGCCTCTGTTCATCGGCTTGCCGACAGCCTGAAGCCGCCGCGTTGATCTGTAATGAGCCGACGTCCAACACATCGGGGAGCAGAAGGTCACGACTGGGACGCGCGAGCCCAGGAAGCGCTCGACGAGGCGCGCAAAATGCCGCACGGCACCGCCCGGACGGAAGCCATGAAGAAGGCCGGTCGCCTGCGCGTCGCCGCCGATATGAAGGAGTTGCTCACCACGAAGTCGAACAAACCGACGAGTTCCTGATGCAGGGGAATCTCAGCCTCATTCGAATCGCCGTTCAAATCGGCTTTTCTTCCGCAATGACCGTCGTCATAGCTGCTGCCGCTTTTTGTGTGATCGTATGCATTGCTGGAACAGGTTGATTGTCCTGGGAAACCCGCAGCGGGAGACCACGAATGCCGGCTGATCTCTTGCCCGCGATTTTTACGCTCGACATCGGCGCCAGACCGACGCTCAGCTTCGAGGCCAGGAACCTTCGCGAGGCGCAAGAAATCTGTCATGAATCTTGGTTACGCGAGGATATGGCGCGGCTGAAGTCAGACGACATTCCGCTATGGGACGGAAGGGCTCGACTTCGAGCACGTTATGCGTCGGAAGCGGAAACCGCAGTTTATCGCAAAGCGGCCCGCACGGCCGCTCAGACGCCGGACGAAATCCTGCTTACTTTCCTTGTCGAGCTGGATGGCCGCGACCACCAGGATCGGCTCGCCGAACCGGGGGAGCTTCCGCCGAACGGCGTTTAGTGCACTTGTTTAGTGCACTTGGGGCGCTGCTAACGCCGACGGCCGATAGCGACACCCAGCAGAACCGCCAGGAAAAGTGCGGACAGCGGGGCTTCACGGGTCAAGGCGGCAAGGATGCCCAAGGGCTGCTGTGGCCGCCTGGCCCTTTCAAGCGCCGCGGTCAGACGGGTCACCGCCTCAACGAGCGCCGCCGATACTTCTGCGCCGGCCCTTGTCGCGTCCGTGACCGTATCCATGGCTCGCTCAGCCAGATTGGGCTGAGGCCCTTCATCGTTCATGCTGCAGATCCCTGCGCTGTGTATCGTTTTCGGCGAACCAATTGGCCCGGCGAATGTTTGTTCCCCCGCAACAGACGTCGAGCGGGAAAAGTCCTTGTGATGATCTCCGCGAACTCGGATCGGATGGCAGGGCGACGCGCCAGACGGCGCGGTCCGGAACAAATCCGGGACCTCCCACTTGAATCGGGGTACGGTAAGGCTGGAGCGCCGCGATGCGCAACTGCGATTGGACAACGTCAATCGTGCCCTATGGCGCCGATCAGACGATCTATGTTGTGGTCGACCGTTTCGCCCAGCGAGGTCCCTTCTATCAGGAACGTGAAATCGAGCGGCCAGATCTCGACACTGTCATCGCCGATCTCTTGTCCGGGCGATTTCAAGACCCGGTACGCGTCGTTGCCTTCAACACGCTCGAGCACTGGTCCCACGATTTATCAATAGATGTCGCGCGCGAAATTCAGTCCCGTTGCGATAGTGATGGCTCCGATGTCCCGCAGTATCTCGCAGGCTTCATGGAGATCCATCTCGCCCCAGCCCGTCAATTGGCGCACCATTGGGTTTGAACCGGAAGAACGGCCTCGCACGATGGAGACCGTTCCTCGTCACGGTCGATTGCCGCGCCGCAAGTTGGCGCGGCACCTTGTTCATGCCGCAGCAGCAATCCGGGCGGTCGAGTATCGTCTTGCCGGCTTTCCTCCGGGCGGATTCCGCGGCGAATGATCCAGACTCGAGAGTGCCTCCAATATTTCATCGATCGAGACCGAGCGCTTGCTGCCCGGGATCGCTCGCAAGGAGGGACAAGAATTGACGGCGGCCGCGTCGGAGGCCCACGACGCAAGGATCGCCCGCTGTTCCGCCCTCGACAGGGTGGCGTCGGCCAGCACATCGCGTGGGTGATCGAAGACAGAACCGGGATGCAGAATCGCATTCAGGTCATAGACATTGTCGTCAAAGTTGCGATTGAGATCAGTCATGTCGTCCTCCTTAACTCCTTTCGTTTGGACGAAAAACAACTCTGCAAGTGGCTCGCTCGGGTCGCGGTTTTGGGATCGGCCGCCAAGAGCGCATTGCAGGCCCGGCGGCCCCCGCGTGTACTGTTCCTCAGCTCTTGTCGTTGATCGCGACGCCTCGGACGTTTTCTCTGGCCCGTTCCGATTTCGGCACCGTAATTGACAGCACGCCGCCCTTGAAGACCGCCGACGCCTCCAGTCGGATGTCCTCCTCGTTTAGCCCCGGCAGTTCGGCGGTGATGCGAATTTCCTTTTCGCTCTCGTCAATGTCGATCCGCGGCCAGTCAAGACCTGCGAATGCCCGGGATCGTCCGCTTTGCACGAGATCGAATCCTTGAAACACTTCGTCGAACATGCGGTTCATTTCGCGGTGAAGTGCAAGGAATGGATGAAGGTCGTTATCTCGGCGGACGCCGACATCGCGACCCTTATTCCAGGGAATGATATCTGTGATAGCCATGATGTTGCTCCGTGATGCAGGTGGCTTCCGCCGCGGACAAGCTCGGCGGGAACGCCTTCACCTGCCTGAAAAGGGTCAAGCAGCCGGTCAGGCCGCCTTGGCTTCGAGCTGCGCAACGTCCGGATCCCCCGCTTTGTGGATCGGGATATTGCGAGGCTTCATCGCCTCCGGCACCTCGCGAACCAGCTCAATGCGGAGCAGACCGTTGTCGAACTGAGCGGCCTTCACCTGGACGTAATCGGCTAGATTGAACTGCCGCTTGAACTGCCGGGCCGATATACCCTGATAGATGTAGTCCCGCGGCTCTTTGTCCGCCTTGCGGCCCTCGATCGTGAGCACGTTCTGCTCCGCCGTGACTGCGATCTCATCGGGACTGAAGCCGGCAAGCGCCAGCGAAATCTGGTAGCGATCCTCGCCCAGCCGCTCGATGTTGTAGAGCGGATAGTGCTGCTCGTCAGTGGCGCGCTGGGTTGCGTCAAGCAGATCAAACAGACGATCGAAACCGATGGTCGACCGCCAAAGGGGAGTGAAATCGTAGGTCCTCATAGCCAAATCCTCCGTTGAGCAAAATGGGTACGAGCAGGCTCCGGACACCGCCGGGCGCCCGTTTCTTCCGGGCCCGCAAGGCGCCCGGACCGCGATGTAGCGGCAGCCCAAAAACTAGAAAAGGCTGCTGTGGTTTCAAGGGGCGTCAAAAAAATTTTCATCAGCGATCCACGAGGGTGAAAGCAGCCAGCGCCGCAGCGATGCTTGCCGCGGCCCCGATTATTAAAGCCACGTGGAACGTCGGAATCAGGCGGTCGCCTTCGGCCGCGAGGACGGCGCCGATCAGGGCGGTTGCGATCAGACCGCCGGTCCGGGCGACGGCACTGTTGAAGCCCGACGCCGAGCCGGTATGCCGCGCGTCGACCGAACCCAGCACCGCGGCTGTCAGGGGCGCAACGGCAAGGCTGAGACCCAAGGCGAGCACGACGACGGCAGGAAGCACGTCCTTCCAGTAATCAGCATTCACGCCGATCCGGAGAGCGAGCACAAATCCTGCGGCAACGACGACAGGGCCGACGGCGAGCAGCAGCCGCGATCCTACACGACCGGCGGCGCCCCCGATGATCGGCGAGACTACCGAAAGCACGAGCGGCAGCGGCAGCAGGGCCGCGCCGGCGGCCGTCGACGAGTAGCCGGCGGCCTCTATCAGCACATAGGGAAGCAGCACGAGAACCGCCCCGAGGGCTCCGTAGAGCAGGAGCGTAAGCAGCGTCAGCCCGACGAAGCTCTTCGACGCAAAGAGAGTGAGCGGCATCATGGCCCGCTCGCCGCGCCGCGCTTCGACCCCAACGAACAAAATCAAGAGCGCAGCAGCAATGGCCGCGACGAGGATGGCGCTGGTGGTCCAGCCGCTGCGCCCCGCCCCGATCGTAAGCGCCCAGGTCAGGCCGCCCAGCGCCAGGGTCGCCAGCGAGCCCCCCAGAGTGTCGAGCGTAAAATCGCCGCCGCCGGAATCCTGAGGCACAGTGCGCCAGGCCAGCCAGATGGCGGCCGCCGCCAGCGGCACATTGAGCAGGAAGATGCCGCGCCAGCTGCCGAGGTCGATGAGCCAGCCGCCGAGCACGGGTCCCACTGCGCCTGCGATCGCACTGGCGGACGCCCAGATCCCGATCGCGCGACCCTTGGCTGCTCCGGAAAAGGTTTGGCCGAGAATGGCAAGGCTGTTCGGCATCAGCATTGCCGCGCCGATCCCCTGAACAAACCGGCCCAGCAGCATGACGATGAGGTTCGGCGCAAGCGCACAAGCGACTGAGGCGACCGCGAACAGCGCTACACCGATGATCAGAAGTCGCAGCCGGCCGTAGCGGTCGCCAGCGGCTCCGCCCAACAGCAGCAGTGCGCTCAGCGGCAGCAGATAAGCATTGATGACCCAGGGCAGCGCGCCGGGGTCGGCGGACAGGCTCCGCCCGATCACGGGAAGGCCGACATTGACAACCGATCCGTCGACGAAAGCGAGGCTGGAAGCGAGAATGGTGGCCGCCAGGACCAGTTGCGGTTTCGCAACCGCGATCGTGAGGTCGGCGGCCCTGGGCCTGCTCGATCGGGCGGCGGCCGCATCGCAGGCGATGTGGATAGCGGCGCTCATACTCGCCTTTCCTGGTCGCGATGCCCGCGAGTCGTCCCACCCGCAAAGCTGCAACGATTCCAAGGTCCGTCAAATTCTATTCATTTGCCATCGCCCCGGCGAAAGCCAATGATCCCTGGCGCCGGACAACCAATTGGAGAGTTCGCATCATGCGCTTGCCCATCATTCCCCCTGCGGATTTGAGCACCGAACAAAAGCCGCTGTATGACGATATGCGGCAGGGCATCGCCGAAAATTTTCAGGGGTTCGTCAATATTCGGGATGACGGCGCCCTTCTCGGCCCCTGGAACCCCTGGATACACGAACCAAAATTCGGCAAGGCGGTTTGGGAATTGACCAAGGCGATGGTCTCGCAACCGTCGCTGCCCGCTCCGGTGAGAGAAGTCGCCATTCTCGTCACAGGTGCGCACTTCCGGTCAGCTTATGAACTCTACGCGCACGTTATCGTTGCCGAGCGCCGCGGTCTGTCGGACGAGAAACTGTCAACGATTGTGGCCGGGCAGCGGCCCACCGACCTGACGCGGCAGGAAGCGGTCGCATACGACTTTGCATCCGCGCTGGTCAACGGCGGCGTGTTGCCGGAATTGACCTATCGCGCGGCGATCGAGCAATTCGGCCAGCACGGCGCGGCAGAACTGTCCTACCTCGTTGGCCTGTATTGCCTGGTCTCGGTGACCCTCAATACCTTCGATGTTCCGGTGCCTGACTGATTTTGCGTCGCCTCGGAAAACCGGCGCGAGAATAGTCTCTTTGCCGAAGCAGGGCTCTTCGCCCCGTGCGGCGATGAGTTTTCAACATCGTGCCCGTGCGGGTGGCGCGCGCCTGCGGCAATCCCGATCAGAAGGGGCGATGCTTGCGGTCACGGCTGGTTGCGTCTTGCCGCGTCGAAGCAGTCTGGAAATCTCCCCAGAACAGCACAGCGGCAAAAATGACGAACACCGACACCACGGCAGCGGAAATCAGAATCGAATCGACGGACATTACTACCTCCTGTTGATCTAACGGCGACATCGGGTCTTTGACTCCGATCAAATCGCCAGATGACATCGGCCTTGGCGGCATCACCCGCCGAGCACCGCGGCAAGACGTTTCCTGTGACCAACTGCGCCAAATGTCATTCCGTTGATCGGGTAGCGCAAAGCCCGCTCAAGATCGCGCCGCCGTTCCGGATCCTGCATCTTCGCTCTCCGCTCGAGATGCGGTCCTGTCGGTTGCGAGAGCCCCTGCTGGCTCATTCGTTATTCCACCACGCCTCTACCGCGATGCTTTTGATTGATGTCAAATAGTCGCCGGGTTCCGCAGGCATCATTTTCCTTGGAGCCCGGGATTTTCCTTGGAGGCCGGCGGCCCGGTCGCCCTGGTTCGGAGAAACAATATGCACGCGATGGTGCTGGCTGCGCCGGGCGCACCGCTTGCGATGCAGCAGCGCGAAGACCCACTTCCCGAAGACGGACAAATCCGGGTGAAAGTCAGCGCCTGCGGGGTTTGCCGGACCGACCTCCACGTCGTCGACGCCGAGCTGCCCGACATCAAATACCCGATCGTGCCCGGCCACGAAATCGTCGGCCGCGTCGATCTGATTGGGCGCAACGTCACGACGCACCGGGTCGGCGATCGCGTCGGCATTCCCTGGCTCGGATATACCTGCGGAGTATGTCGGTTCTGCAAGGACGGCATGGAAAATCTCTGCGACCGCCCCTTGTTCACCGGCTACACGCGCGACGGCGGCTTTGCCAGCCACACCGTCGCCGATGCGCGCTATGCCTTCCCGCTCGGCGAGGACGGCGACGACGTTTCGATCGCACCGTTGTTATGCGCGGGCCTGATCGGCTGGCGGTCGCTGGTGATGGCCGGGCCCGGCGAGCGCCTCGGGATCTATGGCTTCGGCGCGGCGGGGCATATCGTCGCCCAGATTGCACGCTGGCAAGGCCGGTCCACCTACGCATTCACCCGAGGCGGCGACATCGCCGCGCAGCAATTCGCCCTCCGCATCGGAGCCGTGTGGGCCGGCGCTTCGGACGAGTTGCCCGATACGCCGCTTGACACGGCCATCATCTACGCGCCTGCCGGCAAGTTGGTGCCGGCAGCGCTGCGCGCGGTGCGCAAGGGCGGCCGGGTGGTGTGCGCGGGCATTCATATGAGCGATATCCCGGCCTTTCCTTATCAACTTCTTTGGCAAGAGCGGCAGCTGGTTTCGGTTGCCAACCTCACGCGCCAGGATGGCCTGGATTTTCTCAAGGTCGCCGGTCAGGCGAAAATTCGAACCGAGACCACGGCGTTTCCGCTCAGCGAGGCGAACGAGGTTCTGGTAAAGCTGCGGGCCGGACAACTTCTGGGAGCCGCGGTGCTCAAGCCATAGATTCGTCAGACATGACAACCTCAAACGCACAGCAATCCAGCACCCAGGACGAGGTCTTTGCGTTTCTGATGGGCCTCACGACGCATCGCCCTGTTCATCGGATCGACACTCACGCGGCTTCGGTATTTCTCGCCGGCCCGCGCGCGCTGAAAGTCAAGCGCGCAGTTTGCTTCCCGTTTCTGGATTATTCGACGCTGGCGAAGCGCAAGGCCGCCTGCGAAGAGGAAATCAAAGTCAACCAGCCTTTCGCGCCGCAAATCTATCATCGCGTGGTTCCGATAACCCGGGGTGAGGATGGATCCCTGAGCATCGACGGCGACGGTACACCGGTTGAATATGCGGTCGAAATGGCCCGCTTCGATGAGAGCCAAACCATTGACCGTCTTGCCGAAGCCGGTGTCCCTGATCTCGATCTGGTTTGCGGCATTGCCGATGCAATCGCAGGGTCTCACGCCGGTGCAGCGCCTGCATCGGCCGAACCGTGGATCGGGTCGATCCCCTCACTTATTGCGGGCAATACGGCCGCGTTCCGGACAACCGCCTGGATTCGCAGGGAAGCCATCGATGAGCTGGATGGTGCGAGCCGATCGGCATTCTCGCGGATACGCAAGCTGCTGCAACAGCGCGGAGAACACGGATTCGTACGTCATTGCCATGGCGACCTGCATCTGGGAAACATCGTTCTGATCGAACACAAGCCCGTCCTGTTCGATGCAATCGAGTTCGACCCGCCGATGGCATCGTGTTCATGTCGATGCGCGCCGCCATCCGCGCCAAGGTGCTGCACGACCGACTCGCTCAAAACTGCAGCGACAACGCCACGGTCGCGGAGACGGCGCACGCGTATTTCGAACTTGCACACCAACTAATCCACCCGCCGGCGCCGAGACTGGTCGCAATCGGCGGGCTGTCCGGCACCGGAAAGTCCGTTCTGGCGCGCGCACTTGGTGCCGTCATCGAGCCGCAGCCGGGAGCCGTGGTGTTGCGTTCGGACATCGCTCGCAAACAACGGTTTCAGGCCGGCGAAACGCAGCGGCTTCCCGCCAGCGCCTATCAGCCGGAAGTCACCACACAGGTCTACGAAGTCCTGGCGCGACGCGCTGGTCGCATTCTTTCACAGGGTCATTCCGTCATCGTGGACGCGGTGTTTGCGCGCCCGTCCGAGCGAAGCGCCATCGGTGACGTCGCCCGGGGGCTAGAGGTCCCATTTATCGGCCTATTTCTTGTGGCCGATCTTGCGACCAGAGTGAGACGGGTCGGCCAACGCAAGGGTGATGCCTCGGACGCCACGCCCGCTATTGCCGAGCTTCAGGAAGGGTATGATATTGGAGCGCTCGATTGGGCGCGCATCGATGCCTCTGGAGAACCTGAGCAGACCCTGGAAAAAGGCAAAGCGGAACTCGACAATTGCAGGCATCCAGGCTTCGGATAAGTTTAACAACAATGTCGTCTTCCCCCAACCCAGCCAGAGGTGTCTCGCGCGCCGGACCGAAGCGGCAGCTGCGCCGCCGCTCGACTCCGCAGTTGCATGGCGGGATGGCATGCGACACGTCGTTCCGACTGATCGCGCGCAGTTGTCTTGAGAATTTGACCGCAAATGGCGAAGCGGCGTCCAGAGGCGACCGCGTAGCCCTGCATGAAATGCGCGTTGCGCTGACCCGTCTGCGTGCCGCCGTTTCCGTTTTCTCGCCGATGGCCGTCGACTCCGAATGGAGTCGATTGAGACGCGAACTGAAGTGGCTGAACGCCCGGCTTGGTGCTGCGCGGGATATGGACGTCGCGATCGAACGGCTGGAGGAAATCCACAAACGGCAGCCCCACACGATATCAGATTACCGATCCTGGACGAAGAAATGCACGGACAGACATCGCCAACTGGCGCGAGCGCTTCGCTCAGACAGGTATCGGCGGCTGGTCAAAAGCACAGCAAACTGGATCGAGAACGGCTCCTGGGCCACGACAGCGGACAAGCACGCGGCGAAGCAGCGCGCTGCCGAGGTCACTTACTATGGCACCCGCAAACTGGCGCACTGGCACGAAAAACTCCTGAACAGGAGTCGCGGGCTTGAAGAAATGGGTACGAAGAAACGGCATCGGCTTCGTCTTGCGAACAAGAGGCTGCGCTATTCGATCGAGTTCTTCGTCGGCCTTCTCGCAGACGATAATTCTTCGATGCAGGCCACGCTGAAGCATCTGCGCAAGGCGCAAGAGTTTTTGGGAGAGCTAAATGACGCGTCCAAAAGCCACACGTTGGCGGCTGCCCCCAAACGAAATGCCGTAAACCGCGGGGAGTCTTCTTGGTTTATCGACGGCAAGCGGAAAAAGCAGCTGATACGGGCAGCAAGCCGGGCTTATCGAAAAATGGCTGCCTTAGAGCCGCGTTGGACCTGAAATCGATGGCTCGGGCGAACTCCATCTGCCGGGCGATCCCTTCGGGCTGGAATCGGGGTCTAGTCACCGGCTGACCGCAGAAGCCATTGTCGATACGACCGTGCGCCTGTGAAGCGGCGCAGTCTGGAGCAGGCCAGCCGGCACCGACATTGCGGTCGCCCGCAGTCTTTGGGCAATGACCGCGGGGCGGCCGGCGGGATCAATCCACCTTGTCGAAGCGGTCGTCGAGCGCGTAGCCGGCGCCGCGCACGGTGCGGATCGGATCCTGTTCGCGACCCGGATTCAGCAACTTGCGCAGGCGTCCGATGTGCACATCCACGGTGCGTTCGTCGATATAGATATCCCGCCCCCAGACGCTGTCGAGCAGCTGCTCGCGGCTGAATACGCGGCCCGGATGCTCCAGGAAAAATTCCAGCAGCCGATATTCGGTCGGCCCGAGATCGATCGGGCGGCCTGAGCGCGCCACCCGCCGCTTGTCGCGGTCGAGTTCGATATCGCCATAGGCGAGCACGGTGGCGAGACGCTCGGGGCTGGCAGCTCTATGCCGGACAGGCCCGGCAGCATCCAGTCCAGCACGATGAGATCGGGAACACGTTCTTTCAATCGCGTATCGGCGTCGTCGCCACGTGCGACGGTCTCGACCTCGTAGCCCTCGGCGTCGAGGTTGTAGCGTAGCAGCGTGGTCAACGCTTCCTCGTCCTCAACCACCAGAATGCGTGCGCTCATATGTGCGGTCTCTCATTAAAGTTGCGCGTGTTCATTCGCAAAACACCCGTGATCACCCCCGGAACAGGTCTGATGGCTGGTCTTGCGGAACACGCGTTAGTTGCCGGGAACATTGGCAAAATTTGTCATGTCGCCCTTGGGCCGCTTGTCGAGAATCTGCTGTCCCTCGATCATGTAGAACACGGTCTCTGCGATATTGGTGGCGTGATCGCCGATCCGCTCGATGTTCTTGGCACAGAACATCAGGTGGATGCAGAAACTGATGTTGCGCGGGTCTTCCATCATATAGGTCAAGAGCTCGCGGAACAGCGAGGTGCAGATAGCGTCGACTTCCTCGTCGCCCTTCCAGACCAGCATCGCCGCCGGCAGATCGTGGGCGGCATAGGCGTCCAGCACGGATTTCACCTGCGACTGCACCAGATCGGTCATATGCTCGAGGCCGCGGATCAGTTTCAGCGGATGAAAGTCGCTGTCGAGCGCGGTGACGCGCTTGCCGATATTTTTCGCAAGATCGCCGATCCGTTCCAGATCGGTCGCGACGCGCAGCGCGCCGACGATTTCGCGCAGGTCCACAGCCATCGGCTGGCGCCGCGCAATGGTCAGCACAGCACGCTCCTCGATCACGCGCTGCAGCTGGTCGATCTCGGTATCGGCCTCGACCACGCGTGCACCCAGCGCGACATCGCGACGGATCAGGGCGCCAACCGATTCGACGATCTGGCGCTCGGCCAATCCGCCCATTTCGGCGACGAGCCGGGTCAGCTCCTGCAGATCGCTGTCGAAGGCCTTGGTGGTATGTTCAAAAGCCATGTTCATTCTCCCCGCGCACTCGCGCGTCAGCCGAAGCGGCCAGTGATGTAGTCCTGGGTACGACGATCGGTCGGCGAGGTGAAGATCTTGTTGGTCTCGCCGAATTCGATCAGCTCGCCGAGATACATGAAGGCGGTCGAATCCGAGACGCGCGCGGCCTGCTGCATGTTGTGGGTGACGATGGCGATGGTATAATCTTCCTTCAATTCGTCGATCAGTTCCTCGATCTTCGCGGTCGAAATCGGATCGAGCGCCGAGCATGGTTCGTCGAACAGGATCACTTCGGGGCGCACGGCAATGGTGCGCGCGATGCAAAGCCGCTGCTGTTGGCCGCCGGAAAGGCTGAGGCCGCTGGCATTGAGCTTGTCCTTGACCTCGTTCCACAACGCACCGCCGCGCAGCGCCCGCTCGACGCGGTTGTCCATCTCGGATTTCGAGATTTTTTCGTAGAGCCGCACGCCGAAAGCGATGTTCTCATAGATCGTCATCGGGAACGGGGTCGGCTTCTGGAACACCATGCCGACCCGCGCACGCAGCAGATTGAGATCGAGCTTGGGCTCGAGAATATTGGTGCTGTCGAGCATGACCTGACCCTCGGCGCGCTGGCCAGGATAGAGGTCGTACATGCGATTGAACACCCGCAACAATGTCGACTTGCCGCAGCCGGAGGGCCCGATAAACGCGGTCACACGATTGGCAAGGAGCGTGAGGTTGATGTGCTTCAGGGCGTGGTTCTCGCCGTAGTAGAAGTTCAGGTCGCGCACGCTGACCTTGGCCCGCGGCTCGCTCTGTCCTGTCACGGGTGGCGCCGAGACCCCGGGAACACTGGTGGATACAGAAAGCTCACTCATTTTACTGTCCTCTCGGCGCCCAGGATCCGCGCGCCGATGTTCAGGGCAAGCACGGTCAAGGTGATGATCAAGGCCCCGCTCCAGGCGAGCTGTTTCCAGTATTCGTAGGGGCTTTGAACGAAGTTGTTGATGGTGACCGGCAGGTTGGCCATGGTCTTGGTGAGGTCGAGGCTGAAGAACTGGTTGCTGAGCGCGGTGAACAGCAGCGGCGCGGTTTCACCGGCAACGCGCGCCGTCGCCAGCAGCACACCGGTAATCAGGCCCGCGCGCGCGGCGCGATAGGCTATGCGCTTGATCACCAGCGAGCGCGGCAGGCCGAGCGCCGACGCCGCCTCGCGCAGGGGATTTGGTACCAGCAGCAGCATATCCTCGGTGGTCCTGACCACCACGGGAATCACGATCACGGCCAGCGCCAGTGCGCCGGCAAACGCCGAGAACCCGCCCATCGGCACCACCACGGCACCGTAAACGAACAGGCCCAACCCGCCTTCGGTCGATCCCGGCGGCGGGGTATTCTGGGTGAATGTCTGCAGGCTGAGGCCGGCAAGGCCGTTGTAGAACAGCGTGACCAGGATAAGCGCCAGCCAGGTCACACCGAACAGCGCAGCCCCGAGGCAGAGCGCTTTGACGACAAGATCGACGCGGCGGCGGGATGCATAGATCGGATTCATTGTCAGTTCCCCGCCTTCTTTTCCAGCCGCATCAGCATCAGCCGCGCCGATGCCAGAACGACGAAGGTCAGCACGAACAGCAGCAGGCCGAGCAGGATCAGGCCGGATTGATGCAACCCGTCGCTTTCCGCGAACTCGCTGGCGATCGCCGCAGAGATCGTGGTGCCCGGCGCGAATACCGACGACGAGATCCGGAACGAATTGCCGATGATGAAGGTCACCGCCATGGTTTCGCCGAGCGCGCGGCCGAGCGCCAGCATGATGCCGCCGATCACGCCGACGCGGGTGTAGGGGATCACCACCTTGCGCACGACTTCCCAGGTGGTGCAGCCGACGCCGTAGGCCGCTTCCTTCAGCACCGGCGGCACCGTCTTGAAGACGTCGACCGAAATCGCGGTGATGAACGGCAGCACCATGATCGCCAGGATCAGCGCCGCGTTGAACAGGCTGAGATAGGATGGCGGCCCCGCGAAAATCGAGCCGATGACCGGGACGCCGTCGAATGTTTTGATCATGAACGGCTGGAAGGTATTGGCCATGAATGGGCCGAGCACGAAGAAGCCCCACATCCCGTAGATGATCGATGGAATTCCGGCGAGCAATTCCACGGCCATGCCGATCGGGCGGCGCAGCCATTGCGGACACAGTTCGGTGAGGAAAATTGCAATGCCGAGGCCGACCGGAATGGCGATCATCATGGCGATCACCGACGTCACCAGGGTGCCGTAGATCGGGGTGAGCGCACCCAGCACCGGCGGGTCCGCCGACGGCGCCCAGCGCTGCGTCCACAGGAACGCAAATCCGTATTGCTTCATCGCCGGCCATGCGCCCGCGATCAAGGAGAGAATGATGCCGCCTAGAATCAGGAGGACCGAGATCGCGCAGGCTCGGGTGGTCCAGTAGAAGGCCCGGTCGCCGAACTTGAACGCGCTCAGTGCTTGGGCGCGATCGTAAGGTCCGGCCGCTTCCATCGCAGTGCGCTGAACGGCCATGTCTGCCACGCGAATCCCCTATCCCATACTACGCCATTTGCAGTTCACACCGTCCGGCGGGCTTCCGGTCGCCGGACGACGAAACGGCGGAGGAGAGGCGAAGCCCCTCCCCCGGGTCACAATCAGCTCTTGATGTCGGAGGACCAGGTCTTTTCGATCAGCTTGACCACGGGCTCAGGCATCGGAATGTAGTCGAGCTCTTCCGCCATCTTGCCGCCCTTGGCGAATGCCCATTTGAAGAACTTGACGGCTTCGGCGGACGCTGCCTTGTCGGTCGGCTCCTTGTGCATCAGGATGAAGGTCGCTGCCGTAATTGGCCACGATGCTTCGCCCGGCTGGTCGGTAAGGATCACATAGTAACCGGGAGCCTTGGCCCAGTCGGCATTGGACGCAGCGGCCTGGAAGGCGGCGATGGTCGGTTGCACGGTCTTGCCGGCCTTGTTGACCATGGCCGCGTATGTCAGCTTGTTCTGCTTAGCATAGGCGTACTCGACATAGCCGATCGAGTTCTTGGTCTGGCCGATATTGCCGGCAACGCCTTCATTGCCCTTGGCGCCAACGCCGGTCGGCCATTCGACCGCGGTGCCGGAACCGACCTTTGTCTTCCAGTCGGCGCTCGTTTTCGAGAGATAGTCGGTGAAATTGAAGGTCGTGCCCGAACCGTCGGAACGGCGCACCACGGTGATGGCGTCGGAGGGCAGCTTCAGCTTCGGATTGAGCTTCGCAATCGCAGGGTCATCCCATTTGGTGATCTTGCCCAGATAGATGTCGCCGAGCAGTTCGCCCGAGAGCACGAGTTCACCCGGTTTGATGCCTTCGAGGTTCACGACTGGAACGATCGCGCCCATTACCATTGGCCACTGCACCAGGCCGTCCTTCTCGAGTGCATCAGCCTTCAGCGGCGCATCGGTGGCACCGAACGTCACGGTTTTGGCCTGTATCTGCTTGATGCCCGCGCCGGAACCGATCGACTGATAGTTCAAACCGTTACCGGTCTCCTTCTTGTAGGCATCGGCCCATTTCGAATAGACGGGGAACGGGAACGTCGCCCCCGCTCCGGTGATATCAGCGGCAAAGGCCGAAGTTGACGCGGCCACAAGGCCGGCAGCAACGATGGTTTTGAGGAAATTCACAGGTTCTCTCCATATGATGAGCGAGGCGTTCTTGACCTGAGAAACGCGCCCCATGCCGCCTCTTTAGAAGCCCGGCATGGACCTATTATTGCAGTTACATGACAGTCATGTGACAGCGAGGACCCACTATATCTGGTGTTAACCGTATTTTCGGGGGAATCCCGCAAGCGATCAAGGAGTTCGGCTGGTCAGCACTCCAGCGGCGGAACCGTGGATAATCGAACCGGATTTCGGTCATGATCGCGGCGCGGCCACACAAGCATCGGACCGTCGATGAACCTGGTTCGTTGCCTGGTTTCGTTAATTTCGTTACGTGGCCTCGTTACCTGGCCTCGCTCGCTGATCGCCGAAAATCGCTCGGCGGCATGCCGTAAGCGGTCCGGAAATTGCGATGGAAGGTGGCGAGACTTTCGAAGCCGCAGGCGGATGCTATTTCCGCGACCGAGCGACTGCCCGGCTGAGCGAGCAGCAGCCGTGCACGTTCCAGCCTGCGGGAGAGCACGTAGCGGGCGTAGCTGGTCCCGGTTGGTTCGAACAGCAGCTGCAATTGCCGCACCGAGATACCAAGCCGCACAGCCATCACCGCCGCCGAAAGCGCGCTGATATGAAGATCCCTTTCGATGATTTCGCGAGCGGCCCGAAGGCGGCTGGCGCGGATGGCAGCCTGGCTGGACGGACCTTCGGCCTCGGCAAGGCCCCGCGAAACGATGGCAAGCTGGGCAAGCGTCTGCACCGCCGCTTCCGCGCTCGCGCCCTTTAGGTAGGGGGCCTGGACCACGAACTCCGCGAAGTAAGACGAGAACAGCGCGGCCAGGCCCGGATCCGCGTTGAGCAACTGAGCCGGCAGCTCCTGGTTTCGCTCGACCATTGGCTTGCATCGCGAAAAGGGGATTTTCAACAGCCGCAGATGGAAACCGCTCTCCCTTGTCGGAGCGGTGACATATGGGAGGTCGGAATAACTCGTCGCCAAAGCCCCGGCGGTAACGACGAATTCGCCATGCCGGCCGGTGTCGAACCAGTTCTCGCCATCGAGCTGCTGATAGATGCAAAGGCTATCGCTTGGTGCATTGGCTATATCGGCCCATGATCGCGACACCTGATAGGACGAGGCATGCAGCTCGACCAGCGTGGCCTCTCCGACCCGAATTGCCGAAAAAGTCCCCTGAAAGGTCGGCTGACGCTCCTTCTCAAGTTCGATGGTCACGCCGAAAATGTTCTGCGCCCGCACCTCCCGCCAATGAGCAAAGCGCTCATGCGGAGGTAATTCGTCGGTTGAAAATTTCAGCATCCAAAATTCAGTATCTCAAGACCGGGTTAGGAGAGCGGCAATGCGCCCCCACCGTGCCTTCGGGAACTTATAAATCGCGCAAAAATTGACCATAGCCGCCTTCCGACTGCCAAACCAGCCCAATCCCAGGCAAAGGTTAAGCGACGCAGGGCTGCACTCGAAGGTGACGCTCGGTGGCGGCGGGGTATTTCGCCAGCATCGCCGCCGGCCGGACCGGGCGGCGGACGAGTTCTCCCTCACAGTTGGGGCAGACGCCGCCAAATACCGTATCGGCGCAGGTCGCGCAGAACGTACACTCGAATGTGCAAATCCGGGCTTCGACACTCTCGGGTAAGAGATCGCGGTCGCAGCATTCGCAATTCGGCTTGAGTCTCAGCATAGGATTCTCCTGATATGAAGCGCGGCTCGCGTCGGCCAAGGAGGGCGGCCACGCCTGTGGTCCTCGGTAAAGCTCGCCAGGACAAGCTGACCGACATCCAATGTGGCTGGCGAGATCGTCAAATGCATGCGCCAGGCCGACCGCTTGCCGAAAAAGTCGCCGCGCAGCCGTCAGTTTGGTCATGGACACCGGCAACGGCGGCTCTCTCGACATCCCAATCATATTGCGCCTATCCTTAAGGCATGACCGACCACGATCATGACCATTCGGAGCTGTCCGAAACCGAGTTGCGGGTGCGTGCGCTCGAGACCATTTTGACCGAGAAGGGCTATGTCGATCCAGCCGCGCTCGATCTCCTGATCGAAACTTACGAGACCAAGGTCGGACCGCGCAACGGTGCCCGCGTGGTTGCACGCGCGTGGAATGATCCGGCCTATCGCGCCCGCCTGCTCGAGGACGCAACGCCGGCGATCGCCGAGCTTGGTTACGCCGGACGTCAGGGCGAACACATCGTCGCGGTCGAGAACACGCCTGCCCTGCACAACATGGTCGTGTGCACGCTGTGCTCCTGCTATCCGTGGCCCGTGCTCGGGCTGCCGCCGGTGTGGTACAAATCGGCACCCTATCGCTCCAAGGCGGTAAAGGATCCGCGCGGCGTCTTGAGGGATTTTGGCTTCGAATTGCCAGAGGGTAGTCAACTTCGCGTCTGGGATTCCACCGCGGAGATTCGCTATTTCGTGCTGCCGATGCGGCCCACCGGCACTGAGGGCTGGAGCGAGGAGCGGCTGGCGGATCTCGTCACGCGCGACAGCTTGATCGGGACCGGACTTCCCAAACAACCTCAAAAGGCAGCCTGATGGATGGCGCGCAGGACATGGGTGGGGTGCAGGGCTTCGGCCCGGTTCAGCCGGAACAGGACGAGCCCGTCTTTCACGCCGAATGGGAACGCCGCGCCTTTGCACTGACGCTCGCGATGGCGATGCCGGGCGGCTGGAATATCGACATGTCACGTTTCGCTCGCGAGGATCGGCCGCATCAGGACTATCTCGGCAAGAGTTACTATCAGATTTGGCTCGCCGGGCTCGAACGGCTGATGCTGGAGCACAACCTGGTTTCACCGGACGAAATCGAAGCCGGCCGGCCGCTGCATCCGCCAAAGCCGGTCGCCAGAACGCTGATGGCCGAAGGCGTCGCCGCCATGCTGCATCGGGGCGGCCCGACCGATCGCGAGGCCAGCAAACCCGCTTTGTTCACAGTTGGAGACCGTGTCAGGGCAAAGACCATCCATCCCCCCACGCATACGCGGCTGCCGCGCTATGTGCGGGGGCGCATCGGGCTGATCGAGCGCGTCCATGGCGCTCACGTCTTTCCCGACAGCAACGCCCATGGCGGGGGCGAACATCCGCAATGGCTCTACACCGTGACATTCGACAGCCGTGAATTGTGGGGTGATGGCGCGGATCCTGATCTGAAAATTTCGATCGATGCCTGGGAGCCTTATCTGGAGCCGGCCTGATGGCGCTCGATCGCAAAGCCGCTTTTGGCGCAACTGTTGCCGTTCCCGGCATTCCCCGCGACGACGACGGGCCGGTGTTTCGCGAGCCATGGGAAGCGCAAGCCTTTGCCATGGCGCTCGCGCTGCACGAGCGCCGGCTATTTACATGGAGCGAATGGGCCGATGCGCTGGCGCGGCAAATCAAGCGCGCCCAGGCATCGGGCGATCCCGACACCGGGGCGACCTATTACCGGCACTGGCTTGCGACGCTGGAGCAGCTGGTCGCCGAAAAAGGCGTCGCGACATCGGATACCCTGCTTCGTACGCGCGACGCCTGGGATCACGCCGCAGATCGCACACCGCACGGCATGCCGATCGAATTGAAGCCAGAGGATTTTCAGGGTTAAAGCCTGCTTCAACCAGGATGAATCAGGCTTTAGTGTCGACTTTTGTTTGAGCATGATCTTTTCGGAAAACTCGTTCCACCCTCGGATCAAGTCCGAGGGCATGCTCCTCCGGAGCATGCTCTAGGCGGAGCGAGCCCGATATTCGAGCCAACCCCTGGCGCGCAGCCGGCAGGCCGGACATTCGCCGCAGCCAAAACCCCAGTCATGCCGCGCGCCGCGCTCGCCGAGATAGCAGGTGTGGGAATGCTCGCGAATGAGATCGACCAGTCCGGCGCCGCCAAGCCTGTTCGCCAGCGCCCAGGTATTGGCCTTGTCCAGCCACATCAGCGGCGTGTGCAACTCGAATGGCCTGGCCATGCCGAGGCTGAGCGCGACCTGCAACGCCTTGATTGTCTCGTCACGGCAGTCCGGATAGCCTGAGTAGTCGGTCTCGCACATGCCGCCGACGATGTGGACGATGCCGCGCCGATAGGCCAGCGCGGCGGCGAAGGTCAGAAACAACAGGTTGCGGCCGGGCACGAAGGTGTTGGGCAGGCCATCCGCACCCATCGCGATCGCGACCTCGCGGGTGAGCGCGGTGTCGGACATGACAGCCAAGGTTGGAATGTCCAGCGTATGGCTTTCACCAAGCCGCATCGCCCAGTCGGCATTCAACGACTTCATGCCATCGAGCAATCGATCGCGGCAATCAAGCTCGACGGCGTGACGCTGCCCATAGCTGAATCCCAGCATTTCGACGCGCGCAAAGCGCTGGAGCGCCCAGGCGAGGCAGGTGGTGGAATCCTGTCCGCCGGAGAACAGCACCAGTGCGGTTTCGTTCTGGAATTGATCGCTCATGGCGTGCCATTAGCACCCCGAGACACCGCCGCCAATGATGTGAATGACTTGAAAAAATGCATGCTTTTCGCTGGGACCAACGCGCGCCTTGCGGCATAGAAGGCCCGATCCCGCTCCAAGCCCCGGTGTGCCATGACCCCTTCCCGCGATATTGCCCGTCTGCTCGACATCATGGCGCAACTGCGAACGCCCGGCACCGGGTGCCCATGGGATCTCGAACAGAACTTTGCGACCATCGCGCCCTACACCATCGAGGAAGCCTATGAAGTCGCCGATGCCATCGCGCGGGGCGATCTCGGCGACCTCTGCGATGAACTCGGCGATCTCCTGCTGCAGGTGGTGTTTCACGCCCGCATGGCGGAGGAGCAGAACGCATTTTCGTTCGGCGACGTGGTCGAGGCCATCACCCGTAAAATGATCCGCCGGCATCCGCATGTGTTCGCCGACAGCAGCGGGCGGCTGACGCCGGCGGATGTCAAGGGTGCGTGGGATCGCATCAAGGCGGAGGAAAAAGCCGAACGCGCCGCGCGGCGGCCCCTGGAAGATGGTTCGCACGCCTCGCTATTGTCCAGCGTCAAGGCGGGACAGCCGGCATTGGCGCGGGCGATGGAATTGCAGCGCAAGGCCTCCAGCGTCGGCTTCGACTGGAACGATCCGCGTGCGGTGCTGCACAAGATTCGCGAGGAGGCGGACGAGATCGAGGCCGCGCTCGATCGCGACGACAAGGTCGAGATGGCTTCCGAGACCGGCGATCTGCTGTTCGCGCTGGTCAACCTCGCGCGTCACGTCGGCGCCGATCCCGACCTCGCGCTGCGCGGCACCAACGCAAAATTCGAGCGGCGGTTTGCCTATATCGAGCGCGCGCTGGCGGCACAGGGCCGCACGCTGGACAAGACATCGCTCGCGGAGATGGACGCGCTGTGGAACGAGGCCAAGGGTAAAGAAAATGACAATCCGAGCACGCGGCCTTCATGCTGAGAGCCTGGCCGGATGTCAGCAGATCCGGCAGTGCAGTAGTGTCCGTCATTGCGAGGAGCCAACGGGTCCGGCCTTCGACCGGCCCGATGGTAAACTCCGCGACGAAGCAATCCAGTCTTTCTTGCGGCTCTGGATTGCTTCGCGGAGATTAGCATCGGGCGGGCATTCGCGCGACCCGGTGGCTCGCAATGACGGCGTGGCCGTCTAAACCCCGGTCTGGGTGATGAACTTGGTGTTGAAATAGCCGTCCATCGCCTCGGTGCCGCCCTCCGAGCCGTATCCGGAATCCTTCACGCCGCCGAACGGCACCTCCGGCAGCGCCAGCCCAAAACTATTGATGGAGATCATGCCGCTCTCGATCGCGGCGCCGACCGCGGTCGCGGTCTTGGTCGAACTGGTGAAGGCGTAGGACGCGAGCCCGAACGGCAGCCGGTTGGCTTCCTCCATGACGTCGTCGAAGGTCGAGAACGGCGAGATCAGGGCCAATGGGCCGAACGGCTCCTCGTTCATCGCACGCGCGTCCTTCGGCACGTCGCTGACCACCGTCGGCTCGTAGAAGTAGCCCTTGTTGCCGATGCGATGGCCGCCGGTCTCGAGCTTGGCGCCCTTGCCGACCGCATCCTGCACCATCCCCTCGATGGCGGTGACGCGGCGAGGATTGGCCAGCGACCCCATCTTGGAGTCCGGGTCCATGCCGTTGCCGACCTTCATGGTCCTGGCGCCTTCGACGAATTTGTCGACGAATTCGCGATAGACCTTGTCCTGGACCAGCATTCGCGTTGGTGAAATGCAGACCTGGCCGGCATTGCGATATTTCGCAGCCGACAGGATCTTCGCGGCCGAAGACACGTCGGCGTCGTTGAACACGATCGCCGGGGCGTGGCCGCCCAATTCCATGGTGGCGCGTTTCATGTGCAGTCCGGCAAGCGCCGAGAGCTGCTTGCCGACAATGGTCGAGCCGGTGAAGGATATCTTGCGGATCACCGGATGCGGAATGAGGTATTCGGAGATCTCCGAAGGCACGCCATAGACCAGATTGACCACGCCATCGGGCACGCCGGCATCGGCAAAGGCGCGGATCAGTTCAGCCGGCGAAGCCGGGGTCTCTTCCGGCGCCTTGACGATGATCGAACAGCCCGATGCAAGCGCGGCCGACAGCTTGCGGACCACCTGATTAATCGGGAAATTCCACGGCGTGAATGCCGCGACCGGACCGACCGGCTCCTTGACCGCCAACTGATAGATGCCGGGACCGCGCGCCGGAATGACGCGGCCGTAGGAGCGCTTGGCTTCCTCCGCGAACCATTCGATGATGTCGGCAGCCGCGATGGTTTCCATTCTGGCTTCCGCCAGCGTCTTGCCCTGTTCCATCGTCATCAGCGGCGCGATGATGTCGGCGCGCTCGCGCATCAGGCCTGCCGCCTTGCGCATGATCTTGCAGCGATCGAAGGCGGAGACCGCGCGCCAGACCTTGAAGCCCCGGGCCGCGGCAGCCAGCGCCTCGTCGAGATCGGAGCGGTCGGCATGGGCAACGGTGCCGATGGTCTCTTCAGTCGCAGGGTTGCGCACCGCAATGGTCTTGCCGGCATTGCCCGGGCGCCATTTGCCATTGATAAATAACGAGGTGTCGGGATAGGTCACGATGCTCTCCTTGGTGATCTCAGGCTTTTCGTTGGATGGCAAGGAATAGCGCCGGCTCTTCCCGGTCAAGTGGTTTCCTTCGTACAGCTGTGTTGCAGTCATCCGATCGGCAAAAGCGGAATCCGGTTTTGCCGGGACAAACGAGTTCGTTTGCCCAGCGATCGCGCTCTAACCAATTGAAAGAGTGCGTGATCTTTATCGCCAACCCGCTCACAGCGGATCATGCGCTATGCGGCACCGCATCGAACCGGTTGACCACGATATCGCGTTTGGTTTCGTCGACGCGAACGGTCATGTTGAAACGCCCTTCCAAAAGCTCCTTGTTGAGAACTTCGGCGTTGCGATGCAGCCAACTAATGCCGGCGCCATCGGATGCGTCGATCGACAAATCCAGCGTCATCCGGGTCGCGGCCAGCCGATCCTCGATCGCAACCAGCAGCGCGTCGATCCCCTCCCCGGTTTCGGCGGAGACCAGGAAACACGGCCGTTCCAATGGGCGACGGGCAGCGATTTTGGATAAATTCTCGCGCTCATCGGGAGAGATACGATCGATCTTGTTCCAGATTTCGAGAATGCGCGCGCCGGCGTCGGGATCTAAACCGAGCTGACGCAACACGTTGTCGACATCATGCTGCTGCGCCTCCGCGTCTTCGTGGGAAATATCGCGGACGTGGAGAATGATATCGGCCTCCAGCACCTCCTCCAGAGTGGCGCGGAACGCGGCGACCAGCTGGGTCGGGAGGTTGGAAATAAATCCAACGGTATCCGACAGCATCGCCTTTCCGCCATGCGGCAAGGTCAGGGCGCGCAGCGTCGGGTCGAGGGTCGCAAACAGCATGTCGGCGGCCTGGACATCAGCGCGGGTCAGGCGATTGAACAGCGTCGATTTTCCGGCATTGGTGTAGCCGACGAGGGCGACCACGCGATACGGCACCCGCTGCCTGCCTGCACGGTGCAGCCGGCGCGTGGCCTGGACTTTCTTGATCTCGTTCTCGATGCGGGTGATGCGGTCGCCGATCAGGCGCCGGTCGGCTTCGATCTGGGTTTCACCGGGGCCGCCCATGAACCCGAAGCCGCCGCGCTGGCGCTCAAGATGGGTCCAGGACCGCACCAGCCGGCTGCGCTGGTAGTTGAGATGCGCGAGTTCGACCTGAAGCGCGCCTTCCCTGGTCTTGGCGCGGCGGCCGAAGATTTCAAGGATCAGCCCGGTACGGTCGAGCACCTTGGTATTCCATGCCTTTTCGAGGTTGCGCTGCTGGATCGGCGACAGCGCACAGTCCATCACCACGAGCTCGATCTCATGCCCCGTGATCAGGCCGACGATCTCCTCGACCTTGCCCTTGCCGAGATAGGTCGCGGGCCGGATCTGGCTGATCGGCGCAATGATGGCTTCGGCAATGGTCAGATCGATGGCTCGCGCCAGACCGACGGCTTCTTCAAGCCGTGCGTCGGGATTGCGCAGGATATGTTTTAAGACATGGGTATCCGCTTGCGCGTCGGCGTCGCCGTGCCGCATGCGCAAATAAGGGCCGATGACGATCACCCGCCCAGTCGGTTCGCCCTGCGCCGACCGCGGACGGTCAGCGTCCCCTTCAAGGCTCCGGGGTTCCAATCAGATCATTCTCAAGCTGGAGCATCCTCGCCGCCTTCGAACAACTGGATCGGAGCGCCGGGCATAATCGTCGAGATCGCGTGCTTGTATACAAGCTGCGAATGACCATCGCGCCGGAGCAAAAGGCAGAAATTGTCGAACCATGTGACAATTCCCTGCAGTTTTACCCCATTGACCAGAAAGATCGTCAGTGGCGTCTTGGTTTTGCGTACGTGATTCAGGAAGGTGTCTTGTAGATTTTGTGCGCGGTCTGCCGCCATTTTTTATCCCGCCGTCTCGTTTTGCTTCTTTTTATTGAACCGCTTATTGAACCGTCCGCAGCTCTCTGCGGAGCGACGCGCGGTTGCCGGGTTCCCTCTGAGATCCCCCTCCGAGGCCCGACAGAACGATTAGAGGGCAGGCGCGGTTTTTAGGCAAGTCAGTTCACGCCGCGATGCGCCCGGAGAGGCTGCAACCCTCAGGAAAATGCCGAAAAGCGGCGGAATTCCACCCGCAACCTCCCGATGATGCCGCCGGATTGCCCTCCCCGGCGGCCCGCCCGCCAGACGCCACCCCAGACATGACGAATCTGGCGGGTTGCCGTCACGAAGGCCTCGGCAGCCTTGACGGGCCTCACCGGCCATGAACGGGCGCTGTTCCAGCCTGATCTGAGGGCTATGCGCGAGGGCATCTCAGCCAACGCCGAGCGCCTTCAGCTTGCGGTGCAGCGCCGAGCGTTCCATGCCAACGAATTCCGCAGTACGCGAGATATTGCCCGAGAAGCGGCTGATCTGGGCAATCAGGTAGTCGCGTTCGAACACCTCTCGCGCCTCGCGCAGAGGCAGGCCCATGATGTGCTCACCATTGGTGCTGGTCGGCATCGCCGGCACCATCGAGCCGACATCCTGGGGCAGCATATCGGCGGTGATGATCACTTCCGGACCGCCACCCGCCAGAATCATGACGCGTTCGACGTTGTTGCGAAGCTGGCGAACGTTTCCCGGCCAGACATGCGACTGCAGCACGGCCATCGCATCCTGGCCAATCTGGCGTTTCGGCAGGCCGGTCGCCACCGATATCTGATCCATGAAATAGTCGATCAGCTCGGGAATATCCTCGCGGCGCTCCGACAGCGGTGGCACCCGGATCGGCACCACGGAAAGCCGATGAAAGAGATCCTCGCGGAACCGGCCTTCGGCAATCTCCTCTTCCAGATTGCGAGCGGTCGAGGAGATGATGCGGACATCGACGTTGACCTTGGTGGTGCCCCCTGCCCGCTGGAAAGTCTGATCGACCAGCACGCGCAAGATCTTGTTCTGGGTTTCGCGCGGCATGTCGCCGATTTCATCGATGAACAGCGTGCCGCCGTGAGCCTCTTCCAGCGCACCGGCCTTGCGCTGCTGCTCGCCGTTGGACTGCTCGACGCCGAACAATTCGACTTCCATGCGCTCCGGCGTGATGGCCGCCGCATTGATGACGACGAACGGTCCTTCGGAGCGGGGCGACGCGCTGTGCAGCGTGCGCGCCGCCAATTCCTTGCCAGCACCCGAGGGACCGACGATCAGGATACGGCTGTTGGCCTTCGCAGCCCGCTCGATGGTCTGGCGGAGCTGGTTCATGCAGGCGGAACGGCCGGTCAGCGTGCTCGCCACCGGCGCGAGCTGTTTCAGTTCCTTGACCTCGCGCTTCAGACGCGAAGTCTCCAGCGCGCGGGTGGCCACCAGGATCAAGCGATCGGACTTGAACGGCTTTTCGATGAAGTCGTAGGCGCCGCGCTTGATCGCCGCGACGGCGGTCTCGATGTTGCCGTGGCCGGAGATCATCACCACCGGCACTTCGGCGTGGTCGCGCTTGATCTGCTCCAGCAGCTGCAGGCCGTCCAGCTTGCTGCCTTGCAGCCAGATGTCGAGAAACACCAGATGCGGCCGGCGATTGGAGATTTCCGTCAGCGCCGAATCGCTGTCGCGCGCGGTGCGGGTGGTGAAACCTTCGTCCTCCAGAATGCCCGCGACCAGATCGCGAATATCCGCTTCGTCATCAACTATCAAAATATCATTTGCCATGGGTAACGCCTGTTTTATCAGTTGCCTGTCGCGGCTTCGATTTTTGGTTCGTTATTGGTCGCTTCAGCCGGCTCAACGGTTTCGGGTTTCGGCTCGGTCATCTCGCGTTTCGGCTCATCCGCGTCGGGTTTTCGAGCCTGGCCCGAAATCGCAAATCTCAGTCGCATCCAGGCGCCGCGCGCGCCCGGCCTGATATTTGCGGCATCGTTGAGTTCGATCCGGCCGCCATGGTCCTCCAGAACCCGGCCGACGATCGCAAGACCAAGGCCGGTGCCTTTTTCCCGGGTGGTGACATAAGGTTCCAGCAGGCGCGCCCGAGCCACCTTGGGCAGGCCAATGCCGTTGTCGATCACGTCGATCACAATATCTTCATCCTCGCCCGTCGCGATGACATCGATGCGACCTTTCCCCAGTTCTCCCGCGGGAACGGCTTCGATGGCTTCGGTCGCGTTCTTGATGATGTTGGTCAGGGCCTGCGAAATCAGCCGCCGGTCGAACCGGGCGCGCATCGGCTCGTCCTTGATCTCGGCCTCGATATCGATCTCGGGATGGCCGGACCTGTCGAACGATCGTGTCGGTGCATTGTTCGAAGACGGCCTTGTCCTCGGTGATGACTTTTCCGAACTTGCGCCTGATGCGTTCGGCCGAAAGCTGAATCGGCGTCAGGGGATTCTTGATCTCGTGGGCGATGCGGCGAGCCACGTCGGCCCAGGCCGAGGTGCGCTGCGCGGACACCAGTTCGGTGATGTCGTCCAGCGTGATGATGTAGCTGTCGCGGGACTGGCTGGTTTGCTCGGCGCTGACCCGGACCGACAAGGTACGTTCATGGCCGTCGCGGGTAATCGTGATCTGGCCCTGCACCAGGCGTTGCGCGCCTTCCCGCGCGGTTTTCATCATGTCGTCGAGTTCAGGAATCACTTCCGACAGCGGGTGACCGAGCGTTTCGGATTCCGAATGGCCGATCAGCTTCTCCGCGGAGCAGTTGAGAATGCCGATGCTGCCGGAGCCATCGACGCCGATAATGCCGGCGCTTGCCGACGACAGCACCGCCTCGATGAATCGGCGGCGGCTGTCGATTACTTCGCTGGCACTCACCAGTTCGTCGCGCTGGCTGCGCAGTTCCTTCGTCATCTTGTTGAAGGTCTCGCCAAGATTGGCGAGATCGCCCTCGGATTTCAGCACCGGCACCTGCACATGCAGGTCGCCGGTGGACACCATATTGGCTGCGCCCATAAGGCGGCGGATCGGCGCCACCAGCCAGTTGGCGAAATTCAATCCAATCAGAACCGACGACATCAGCACGGACAGCGCGATCACCGTGAACATCAAGGCGAACGCGACCTGAATGCCGAGCCGTCGCGATTCGATCTCGGCATATTCGGCGACGCTGGCCTGGGTCTGCTGAAGTTGGGCGACGACGCGTGGATCGAGCAGACGCGCGACATACAGGAACGTATCCTCGAATGCGCGCAGACGAATCACGGCGGCGACATAATTCGCTTCAATGAAGACGGCGATCTGCGGCTCGGTTTCGTTGACGTTGCTCAGAAACTCCGGTGCCGGCGTGGTGAAATCCTGCCGGATGCCGGTCTGGGCGGATTCCAGAACGTTGCGATCCTTGTCGATCAGCATAGCGCCGGGCAGATTGCGCGACGCCGCACTCGCGGTCAGCAGCTCCCGGAATGTCCCGCGATCCTGATCGAACAGCGGTCGTGCATGGGCGATGTCGTTCGCCATCCCGAGAATGTCGCCACGAATGAGCTGCGCGTGCTCGTGCAGATAGGCATTGGCGACGATCAGCGAATTCTGGATCACCTCGCGGGTCGGGCCTGAGAACAGGCGGTCGAGGCCGCGGTCGAGCGTGACATTGGCGACGATCGAGACCAGTACCGCCGGCAATACCGCAATGACCGAGAACAGGCTGACGATCTGGACGTGCAGCCTCGCCGCGGCCCGGCCGCGCCGCCGTGCCTGCACCACCTGCCAGACTTCGCGGAGGATGATCAGGATCAGCAGCAGGATGGTCGCGGCATTGATCAGCAGGAAGGTGACGACGACGTTGGGAGTGGCCGAGATCGGCGTGAGGCCGGTCAGAACCACGAAAGTCAGGAATGCCGACAGCAGCGCCAATCCGACCGCAAACGGCGCGACAAGCCTCCGCAGCGGCCGCCCGCGCGGCTCGGCGAACGACGGATCGATTGATGGGGCCGACGTGTCTGCGCTGGTCATTCCGGAAATTGGTAAGCGTGAATGCTTACCGCTGTCGGATCGAGCCGACAGCGGAGTGATGCATTCATACAACAATGTTGCTCAATTGCGACATTTCCGCGGCACATTTAGCGGGCACAATGCCCGCTGCGGTGCGCTTGGCTCCGCGATTCAGCCCGCCAAACGTCAGCCGCCGGATCGATATACCTGGATGTCGAGGTCGCGAATCTTCTTCCGCAGGGTATTGCGGTTGAGGCCCAGCAAATCCGCCGCGCGGATCTGGTTGCCGCGGGTCGCGGCCAAAGCCGCCGTCAGCAGCGGCACCTCGATTTCCCGCAGGATCCGGTGGTAGAGGCCCGGCGGCGGCACGCCGTTCGGGAAGCTGGAGAAATGCGAGGATAGATAGACCTCGACCGCGCCGCCGAGATTGTCGACGCCATGCTGCGCGCTGCCGCCGGAGGTGACGGCAGGAGGCGCCAGTTCGCCATCGATCACCGACCCGGTGATCACGTCCTGCGGGTACAGGGCGGCCAACCGACGCGCCAGATTTTCAAGTTCGCGCACATTGCCGGGCCAGCGATGCTGCTTCATCCGCTCCAGCGCCAGCGCATCTAGCTTTTTCGGCGGCAGTCCGTCCTTTTCCGCCAACGCGAAAAAATGCCGGATCAGGTCGGGTAGATCCTCGATGCGCTCGCGCAGCGGCGGCAGGCGCAGCGGCACCACGTTCAGCCGGAAGAATAGATCCTCGCGGAACAGTCCCTGCTGAATCAGAATCCGCAGGTCCTTGTTGCTCGCCGCGACAATCCGCACATCGGTCTTGATCGGCGTCCGGCCGCCGACCGTGGTGTACTCGCCCTGCTGCAGCACGCGCAGCAACCGGGTCTGCGCTTCCATCGGCATATCGCCGATCTCGTCGAGAAACAGCGTGCCGCCCTCGGCCTGTTCGAAACGGCCGGAGGCGCGGGTATTGGCGCCGGTGAAGGCACCGCGCTCATGGCCGAACAGCTCCGATTCAATGAGATCGCGCGGGATTGCCGCCATGTTCACGGCGACGAACGGTCCGTTGCGGCGCTTGCCGTAATCATGCAGCGCGCGCGCGACCAGTTCCTTGCCGGTTCCCGACTCGCCGGAGATCATCACGGTCAAGTCGGTCTGCATCAGACGCGCCAGAACGCGGTAGATTTCCTGCATTGCCGGCGATCGGCCGACCAGCGGAATCGAGTCGAATTCCGTGTCGTCGTTCTGGTTGGCGGCGCGCTCCTTCGGTTCGGCGAGCGCGCGACCCACGATGGCGATCAATTCCTTCAGATCGAACGGCTTGGGCAGATACTCATATGCGCCGCGTTCAGACGCCCGGATTGCCGTCATGAAGGTGTTCTGCGCGCTCATAACAATGACGGGCAGGTTCGGCCGCATCTTCTTGATGCGCGGCAACAGGTCGAACGCGTTCTCATCGGGCATCACGACATCGGTGATGACGAGATCGCCTTCCCCCTGGCTGACCCAGCGCCAAAGCGTCGCCGCGTTTCCGGTCAGTCGAACCTCGTATCCGGCACGCGAGAGGGCCTGGTTCAGAACCGTGCGAATCGCGGTGTCGTCATCGGCGACAAGTATGTTACCTACCGGCATTGTCATTCCTTATCTTGCCTCGCGCGAGGCATGCGACAACGTACCCGGCACGTTGCCGCTGTTGCTTTGGTCGAGGTTTTTGGTGGCGTTGAACATGGGTAGCAGCACGCGGAAAATGGTTTTCCTCGGCTGCGACTCGCATTCGATGATCCCGCCGTGGTCACCGACGATCTTGGCTACCAGCGCCAGGCCGAGGCCGCTGCCGGTCGGCTTGGTGGTGACGAACGGATCGAACAGGTTCGGCAGCAGATCCTCCGGCACACCGGGCCCGTTGTCCTTGACGCAGAATTCGAGCGGCAATGACACCCGCGATTTCTTTCCGGGCACCGACAGCCGCACGCCCGGCCGGAACGCGGTGGTGAGCTGAATTTCCCCATCGGTGCCGAGGTCGACCATGGCTTCGGCGGCATTTTTCACCAGGTTCAGAAACACCTGGATCAATTGATCCTGATTGGCGAACACCGGCGGCAGCGACGGATCATATTCTTCGATGAACCTGATATTGCGCGCAAACCCGGATTGCGCGAGCCGCTTGACGTGATCGAGCACCGAATGGATGTTGACCGGGCCGCGAGCCACCGGCCGGTCGTCGCCGAAAACCTCCATGCGATCGACCAGCGTGACGATCCGATCGGCCTCGTCGCAGATCAGCCGCGTGAGCATGCGGTCTTCCGACGACGCCGCCTGCTCCAAGAGCTGGGCCGCGCCGCGAATGCCGGACAGCGGATTCTTGATCTCGTGCGCCAGCATCGCGGCCAACGCGATTACCGAACGCGCAGCGCTTCGATGCGTCAGTTGCCGGTCCATTTTGTCGGCAATGGTGCGCTCCTGCAGCATCACCACGATATGTCCGGGACGTTCGGTCAGCGGCGCAACGTGAAGGTCGACCTGGCGGTCGCCGCCGATGCGTGGTGTTCCGAGGTCAACCTTGTATTCGTTGACTGGCGAGCCGCTGCCGCGAACCTGATCGATCAGCGCCAGCAATGGACTGCCGAACGGGACCAGTTCCTTCAGGAACTGACGCCGCAGAAACTGCGTCGAAATCTCGAAAAAGGATTCCGCGGCCATATTCGCATCGACGATTTTCCCGTCCGGCGCAATCAACAGCACGGGATTCGGCAAGGCGTTGAGAATGGCTTCGCTGTCGCTCGGGAGTGATCGGCGGTGTTCTGCAACAGCGGTCATGCGGCAGCACTCCATGCAAAGTCGTCGAACGCATCCTGCAGAGAACGATGCACGCCGGAGGGATCTTCGGCGGTCAGAATTTTTTGTCGCCATGCCTTGAGAATGGCCGATGGCGCACAGCTGCAACTTGCCGCGACGTCGAGCGCCCAGCCGAGATGTTTGCGCGCATGGCGAAGCCCGATGCGCAGGCCATAGTGGCGGAGCATTTCATCATAGAGCGTGCAGACATATTTCAACTGATCCGCCATGGTCGGCGCCTGCTCCGCCATGCCGGTTTCGATGCGACGGCCGATTTGGCCGGGCAGCCAGGGTTGCCCCTGCGCACCTCGTCCCACCATCACGGCGTCGGCGCCCGACATTTCGAGCGCGGCAACCGCCCTTTCGAATGATGTGATATCGCCATTGACGACCAGCGGGATGTCGATCGCATCCTTGACTGCGCGGACTGCACTCCAGTCGGCTTCGCCCTTGTAGAACTGGCATCGGGTGCGGCCATGAACGGAAATCAGTTGCACGCCCGCAGCCTCTGCGCGCCGCGCCAGTGCCGGCGCGTTGAGAGTGCGATCGTCCCAGCCGAGCCGCATCTTCAGGGTCACCGGCACCTTCACGGCGGCAATCGTCGCCTCGATCAGCTTCAGCGCATGATCGAGATCGCGCATCAATGCCGAACCCGACTGGCCACCGGTCACATGGCGCGCCGGACAGCCCATGTTGATGTCGATGATGTCGGCGCCGGCGGCTTCGACAATCCGGGCGCCTTCCGCCATCCAATGGGTTTCGCAGCCCGCAAGCTGGACCACGTGAGGCCCCACGCCGGTCGCCTCGCATCGCAGTTGCGACATCGGCCGTCCGTTGACGAGATCGTTGCTGGCGGTCATTTCGGAGACCACGAGACCGGCGCCAAGCGATGCGGTCAGACGACGAAACGGCGCATCGGTCACGCCGGACATCGGAGCCAGAAAGACCCTGTTGGCGATTTCGATATCGCCTACCTTCAGCGGCTTAAGGCGGGAGGATTGCGGGCCGGTCACGGACCTACTCGTTCGTCTCGCAACCGCATCATTGCGGCTGCATCGGACATCATTTTGCGCACAATTCTTGGGCAGTCAAGCCTCATGCCTACACTTTAGACAGTTCTCCCAATCTTGCAAGTGCAGTGCAACAAAATGTGGTTATTCGCGCACAGATATTGGGAATCGTCTGTTTTCCCGGCACGGGCATGATAAGGGCTGTGCGCCGCCATGCCGACGCATGGTCCTTCCGCCTGGATGCCCCTCGCAGATCACGATGCCGAACAAAAAACGGACAGCCGCCATCATTGTTGCCGCCGGACGCGGGCTTCGCGCCGGTTCGGGGGGGCCGAAGCAATACCGCTCGATCGCGGGCCGGAGTGTGATTTCGCGGGCCATGGAGCCGTTTTGCTGTCATCCACAGATCTTTGCGGTACAGCCGGTTCTCAACCCCGACGATACCGCGATGTTCAATCGGGCCGTAAGCGACCTGCGCTACCGGCCTCCCGCGAGCGGCGGGTCGACGCGTCAGGCGTCGGTGCATGCAGGCCTCGAAGCCCTCGCGGACCAGTCACCGGACATCGTCCTGATCCACGACGCTGCGCGGCCATTCGTCACCGCGGCGCTGATTTCGCGCGCCATCGATGCCGCCGATGTGACCGGCGCGGCTGTGCCCGCGATCCCGGTCACCGACACCATCAAACTGATTGGCTTAACCGGACAGGTGGAAGCAACGCCGGAGCGCACGCGGCTGCGCATCGCGCAGACACCGCAGGCGTTTCGCTTCGACGTAATTCTTGCGGCCCACCGCCGCGCGGCACAGCACGGCCGCAGCGATTTCACCGACGACGCGGCGCTCGCCGAATGGGCGGGATTGACGGTGGCGACATTTGAAGGCGATCCTGCAAACATGAAGTTGACGACACCGGAAGATTTTGTCCGCGAGGAAGCTCGCCTCGGCGCCGTGCTCGGCGATATCAGGACGGGTACGGGCTACGATGTCCACGCCTTTGGCGATGGCGATCATCTCATGATCTGCGGCCTGCGGGTGCCCCATAACCGCGGCTTTCTGGCGCATTCCGATGGCGATGTCGGATTGCATGCGCTGGTCGATGCGATCCTCGGTGCGCTGGCGGACGGTGATATCGGTTCGCATTTTCCACCGAGCGACCCGCAGTGGAAGGGTGCCGCCTCCGACAAATTCCTGAAATACGCGGTTGATCGCGTGACGGCTCGTGGCGGGCGCATCGCGCATCTCGAGGTGACGCTGATTTGCGAGCGGCCAAAGATCGGCCCACACCGCGACGCCATGCGCGCGCGGATCGCCGAAATCACCGGGCTGAATCTGTCGCGGGTGGCCGTCAAGGCCACGACCAGCGAGCGGCTCGGCTTCACCGGGCGCGAGGAAGGGATCGCCGCAACCGCAAGCGCCACGATCCGGCTGCCCTGGAATGATAAGGCTTGGGACGACAAAGGCTGGAGCGACTGAAATGAGCGGCAGCGATACCCGCGCCCTCGCCCGTTCGCTGCTCGATCTTTGCCGCATGCGCAAGCTGACCATCGCCACCGCGGAATCCTGTACCGGCGGCCTCGTCGCGGGCGCGTTGACGGACATTCCCGGATCATCCGACGTGATCGACCGCGGCTTTGTGACCTACTCCAATGACGCCAAACGCGCGATGCTCGGGGTCAATGCGATCACGCTTGCGACCTTCGGCGCGGTCAGCAAGGAGACCGCGATCGCGATGGCGATCGGAGCCCTGGAAAAGGCCGGCGTCGACCTCGCTGTTTCGATTACCGGCATCGCGGGCCCAGGCGGCGCGACACCGGGCAAGCCGGTTGGCCTGGTGCACCTCGCGGTCGCAGCCCGTGACGGCCGCATTATCAATCGCGAATTCCGCTTCGGTGCGATCGGCCGCAGCGCGGTCCGCGCCCGATCGGTTGTCGAAGCCTTACGGATGCTGGCGGAACTGGCGCGCGGACCGCAAGCGCCCGTCAAGGCGCATCGCGCAGCCGCCACTCGATTGCGACCCCGGGCCGCGCGAACGCCGCGGCGGAGCGCGGTCAAGCGGCGGCGAACGCCGCGCTCCTGATCCGACAGCCGATCAGGCTCCGGAACGGGATTTTCCATAAATGGCGTCGGCGCGTTTTTCGAACGCCGCGGCCAGGCGCTGGAACGCGGTATCGAACATGGTACCCATCAGCATCGCCAGCATTCGGCTCTTGAACTCATAGGAAATGAAAAAGCCGACATCGCATGTGCCCTCGGATTTTGGCTCGAACGACCAGCGATTCTCGAGATTGCTGAACGGACCCTGCAGGTATTCGACCAGAATTTTGAGATTGGGTCGGTCCAGCGTCACTCGGCTGGTAAAGGCTTCGCGGACAAGCTTGAAAGACACCGTCATGTCGGCGACGACGATTTCGGTACCGTCGGGTTTTGGAGTGCGCTGACGGATTTTCAGCGATCTGCACAACGGGACAAATTCCGGATAGCGCTCGACATCGGCGACGAGGTCGAACATTTCAGCGGCGCTGTGGAGAACCCGGCGCTTGTTCGAGAATGTCGGCATCGCCTGATGCTCAGCGAGCCAGCGCAGCGCGTGCTGCCTTAAGCTTGGCGAAATCGTCACCGGCATGATGCGACGAGCGCGTCAAGGGACTGGCGGAGACCATCAGAAACCCCTTGGCATAGGCGATCTTCTCGTAGCCGCCAAACTCATCCGGCGCGATATAGCGCATCACCGCGTGATGCTTGCGGGTCGGCTGCAAATACTGGCCGATGGTGAGAAAATCCACATCCGCCGAGCGCAGATCGTCCATCACCTGCAACACTTCGTGGCGCTCCTCGCCGAGGCCGACCATGATGCCGGACTTGGTGAAGATGGTGGGGTCGATTTCCTTCACCCGCTGCAGCAGGCGAATGGAATGGAAATAACGCGCGCCCGGCCGCACCGTGAGATAACGCGAGGGCACGGTTTCGAGGTTGTGGTTGAATACATCCGGTTTCGCGGCCACGACAATCTCGAGCGCGCCCTCCTTGCGCAAAAAATCCGGCGTCAGGATCTCGATTGTCGTCGTAGGGCACGTTGCGCGAATCGCGCGAATGGTCCGCGCGAAATGCTCGGCGCCGCCGTCGCTAAGATCGTCGCGATCCACCGACGTGATGACAATATGGGCAAGACCGAGCTTGCGCGTGGCTTTCGCGACATGCTCGGGCTCCGCGGCGTCGAGCGCACCGGGTATCCCGGTCTTGACGTTGCAGAACGCGCAGGCGCGGGTGCAGGTGTCACCCATGATCATGAAGGTGGCGTGTTTCTTGTCCCAGCACTCGCCGATATTCGGGCAGCCGGCTTCCTCGCAGACGGTGACGAGGCCGTTTTCCTTGACGATCTTGCGGGTGTCGGCGTAGCCGCGGGTGTTCGGCGCGCGCACCCGGATCCAGTCCGGCTTCGGCGGCGACAGCGCATCGGGCCGGTTGACCTTCTCCGGATGACGCGGGCGAAGCGGTGTGGCTGAGACGGTATCGACGACGACGACCATGAAATGTCCGTTTCTCACGAGAGCCCTAGGTAATCCGCCGGACCGGGGACCGCAACCCGCCGTCGCCTTGATCGCCTGGAAGCTTTAACATATCAGCGCCGCGTCCCCTCCATCCGGCATTTCATTCCTGCCCAGCCGATCCACATGGCCAAAAGCCGCATTTCCGCACATCCCTCCACCCCGAACCTCGGCCGCCCGCTCAAACGCGCATTCTTCGCCCGCAGCGTACATGAGGTCGCGCCCGACCTGATCGGGGCGACGCTGCTGGTGGACGGCGTCGGTGGCGTGATCGTCGAGGTCGAGGCCTATCATCACACCGATCCGGCCGCGCATTCCTACCGCGGACCAACGTCGCGCAATCGGGTGATGTTTGGGCCGCCCGGCTTCGCCTATGTGTATCGCTCCTACGGCATCCATTGGTGCGTCAATTTCGTCTGCGAAAAGGAGGGGTCGGCCAGCGCGGTGCTGATCCGTGCCTTGCAGCCTGTTCATGGTATCGCCGCGATGCAGCGGCGGCGCGCGCTGCACGACGAGCGGTTGCTGTGCTCGGGACCGGGCAAGCTCACGCAAGCGCTCGGGATCACCGATCGATACAATGGGCTGCCGCTCGATGCGCCGCCGATCGCGCTTCATGCGCGAGCGCAAACTCCGGACATTGCCAGCGGCTTGCGGATCGGCATCACCAAGGCGGTCGAACTGCCCTGGCGATACGGACTGAAAGGCTCAAAGTTCCTCAGCAAGCCATTCCCGGCTGTAGCGTCATCCTGAGAGCCAGGCCGAAATGCAGTCAACAGATCCAGCGCCGGTGTTCGTCATGGCGAGAGAAGCAATCCAGCACCTTATTTCCTCGGCACTCTGGATTGCTTCGCGGAGTTTAGCATCGGGCGCGCGTTGAAGATTTGTCCGCAAGGCTCGTCATTGCGAAGAGCCAACGGGTCCGGCCTTCGGCCGGCCCGATGATAAACTCCGCGACGAAGCGATCCAGCGGGCGTCAGGCCGCGTTCTTGAGCCGATCCAGCGCCTCGAGGAATTTTGCCCTTCGCGCCACGGCCGCCTCGCGCTTTTCCTTTTCTTCCTCGACGATCTCTTCGGGAGCGTTGGCGACAAATTTCTCGTTCGCAAGCTTGGCATCGACGCGCTTGATGTCGGCCTCGGCCTTGGCAATTTCCTTGTCGAGCCGGGTTTTTTCCGCGGACAGATCGATCACGCCCTTCAACGGCAGAGCCGCGATCTCGCCGCGCACCAGCAACTGCACTGCGCCCTCCGGCGCGCGGTCGACAAATGAAATGTCACTGAGGCGTGCGAGCCGCTTGATCACATCATGCCAGCGCTGCGCCCGTCCCTGGGTTTCCGCGGACGCGCCAGCCAGCACCAGCGGCGTCAGCGTCGCCGGCGCAATGTTCATTTCCGCACGCACCGAGCGAATAGCGGTGACGAGATCGACCAGCCAGCCGATCTCGGCTTCGGCAGCCTCATCGGTGAGGCCATCGCGTGTTGGCCATGGCGTCAACGCAAGCAATGCGCGTTTCTCTCCCTCCTCGTGGGGGAAAGATAGAGAGGGGGGTGACGACGAAAACGATGATTGCGTTCTACCCCCCTTCCCCACAAGGGGGGAGGAAGAAAGGGCCGTCACCGCCCACAGCTCTTCGGTGATGAACGGCATGAACGGGTGCAGCAGCTTCAGGATCTCATCGCGCGCCCACGCCACCATGGCGCGGGTCTCGGTCTTGGCGTCGCTCTCCTCGCCCATCAGCACGGGTTTGGCGAGTTCGAGATACCAGTCGCAATACACATTCCAGACGAAGCGATAGGCTGAGCCGGCGGCATCGTTGAAACGATAGGCCTCGATGGCTTCGGTGACCTCGCGCGTGGCCCGCGCGGTTTCGTGCGCGATCCAGCGATTGAGCGTATGCTTTGCCTTGGCGGGATCGAACCCCGGCGGCAACACACATTCATTCATCTCGGCGAAGCGGCAGGCGTTCCACAGCTTGGTCGCGAAATTGCGGTAGCCCTCGACGCGCTGCGGCGCGAGTTTGATATCGCGGCCCTGCGCCGCCATCGCCGCCAGCGTGAAGCGCAACGCGTCGGCGCCGTAGTCGTCGATCAGATGCAGGGGATCGATGACGTTGCCCTTCGACTTCGACATCTTGGCGCCCTTCTCGTCTCGGACGAGGGCGTGGATGTAGACCGTCGGGAACGGCACGTCTTTCATGAAGTGCAAGCCCATCATCATCATCCGGGCGACCCAGAAGAAGATGATGTCGAATCCGGTCACCAGCACGTTGGTGGGGTAATAGCGCTCGATGTCCTTGGCGTCGTCGGGCCATCCCAGCGTTGAAAACGGCCACAGTGCCGAGGAGAACCAGGTGTCGAGAACATCCTCGTCGCGCGTGATGAACCCCGCGCGCTTGTCCGGATCGAGCGCCATCTCGTGCCCTTGCTCGGCGGTGATGACCTCCTGCTCGGTGTAATAGCCAAGCGCATTGCCAACGGCTTCTTCTTCGGTCTCGCCAACGAACACCTTGCCGTCCGGCCCATACCACGCCGGGATCTGATGGCCCCACCAGAGCTGGCGGGAAATGCACCACGGCTGGATGTTCTCCATCCACTCGAAATAGGTCTTTTCCCAGTTCTTCGGCACGAACGCCGTTGCGCCGCTGCGCACGGCTTCGATGGCAGGCTGCGCCATGGTCTTGGCGTCCACGTACCACTGGTCGGTCAGATAGGGTTCGATGACCACGCCGGAGCGGTCACCATGCGGCACCATGTGAGTGTTGGGCTCGATCTTCTCCAGGAAGCCGAAATCTTCCAGACGTGCGACGATCTGCTTGCGCGCCGCAAAGCGTTCGACGCCGTGCAGCTCTTCTACAAGGTGCGATGCTCCTTCCGGCAGTCCGCGCAGGTAATCTTCATTATCCGCGAGAGCCAACCGTCCTTCCTGATCGAGCACGCTGATCTGCGGCAGGCCGTGCCGCCTGCCGACTTCGAAATCGTTGAAGTCGTGTGCCGGCGTGACTTTCACCGCGCCGGAGCCCTTCTCGGGATCGGAGTATTCGTCCGCGACAATGGGAATCTTGCGGCCAACCAGCGGCAGGATCACGTGCTTGCCGACCAGATGGCGATAGCGCTCGTCGGCCGGATTCACCGCGACGGCGGTATCGCCCAGCATCGTCTCTGGCCGCGTGGTGGCGACGACGATGAAGGTCGCCGGATCTTCCGGATTGAACGACGTGCCCTCGAGCGGATAGCGCAAATACCAAAGGTTGCCCTTGACCTCGACCTGCTGGACTTCGAGGTCGGAGATCGCGGTCAGCAGCTTCGGATCCCAGTTCACCAGCCGCTTGTCTTTGTAGATCAGGCCTTCGCGATATAGCGCGACGAACACCTTGACGACGGCGCGCGACAGGCCTTCGTCCATGGTGAAGCGCTCGCGCGACCAGTCGCAGGATGCGCCAAGCCGCTTCAACTGGTTGACAATGACGCCGCCGCTCTCGGCCTTCCACTGCCAGACCCGCTCCAGGAATTTGGCGCGGCCCATCGCGCGGCGGCCCGGCTGCTGCCGCTCCATCAATTGCCGTTCGACCACCATCTGGGTCGCAATGCCGGCATGATCGGTCCCCGGCTGCCACAGCACGTCGCGACCGCGCATCCGCTCGAAGCGGCACAGCACATCCTGCAGCGTGTTGTTGAGCGCGTGGCCCATGTGCAGCGAGCCGGTGACGTTCGGTGGCGGGATCACGATGCTGAACGGTTCCGCCTCGCGACGGTCCGGCCGTCCGGCCTTGAACGCGCCGGCGGCCTCCCAGGCACTGGAAATTCGGCCTTCGATGTCAGCGGGCTGATAGGTCTTCTCGATCATGGCAGTGCAATCAGTCTGATGGGGATTGAGCGGCGGCGGAGGATACAGGGGCCGACGGCGCTAGAAACCCGCCAGCGTGTCCCAAGTCAACACGGGACCATCGTAGCGCGATTTGGCGTCAAAATCGGGGCTGCGCGGCGTTGCCGGCGGCAAACTATCGTCCGCGCGAAACCCGCTCGATTTCGGTTTTCACGATGCGCTCGACCAGACCGGGCAAATTGTCGTCGAGCCAGGATTTCAGCATCGGCCGCAGCATTTCCTTGACGAGATCTTCCAGCGTCCGGGCATTGTTACTCAAAACCGTATTTGCAAGGCTGTTGAAGGCCGACTCGACGGCGGACACGGTCGAACGTGAAAGGATCGGCTGAGCGGGCGGAGCGGCCGGACTGTCGAATACCGGCTTGCGTTTCCGCTCGCTGGCGGCGACCGCCTCGGCAAACTCCAGATCCTCCTCGGGCTCAACCTTGCGGAAGGATGCCGGCGGCAGTGGATCCGGCAGCGCCATATCGTCGGTGAGTTCGAACACCTCCTCTTCCGGCAGCGGCGCCGACGGCCGTATCTCCGGCTCGAACGTCCCCGCGTCTAGTCCAGCCAACATCGCGTCGATATCGTCCTGGCTATTGCCCGCTGCGGCCGGCGGCGGCGGCGGAGCGGCCGGTTTTGGCGCCGGCGCGGCCTTCGCCGCAGCTTGCGCAGCCGATATCGCCGACGGGGGAATGTTGCTCATCACCGGGGCCTTGGTCACGGGCGCGACAGGCTGCGGAGCAACTGCCTTGGGAGCCTCCGCCTTGGGAGCCTCCGCCTTGGCAAGCTCAGGCTTCTTCGGCGCTTCCGGAGCCGCGGGCTTTTCGGCAGTCGCCGGTTTGGCCTCGTCGTCGGCGATGATTCGCCGAATCGACGCCAGAATCTCCTCCATCGAGGGTTCCTGGACCTTTGCAGGCTGCGTCATTTCCGACTCCACATCATCAACGCCTTCACCGGCATTTTACACCAATCGAGGCAGGATTGCCGGTTCCGGATTTGCGGGCCCTGACTTTCGTCGCGGAAGCCCGACTTGTCCCCAGATCAAGTGCCGCTCGTGACATCACGCGGTCCCGCCCACACTCAAGGGCAGTCAAGCGTCGTGTCTTCCCGATGCCGAATGCGGCACGAATCGCTCTGCTACCTCTGGGAAAGGTATGTCATGGCAACAATCGATTGCAAGCAAAGGGCTGTGGACGCAGCAGCCCAGTCGACGTCACGAAAGCGTCGACAATCAGCGGCCGTCAGGCGTACGAACACCAACCCAGCTGTCGCGCGTCTGATGATAATGCACGCTGGGATCGTAGACGGTGGTGGCGAGACTAAGCACCTGCGGCGACAGGCGGCCCACCGCATTCAAGACTGTATAGGACGCGACGACACGATCATGCTGCGCAGTGACAAGCGCCACGCGCGCGTTCACCAGCGCCTGCTGCGCGTTCAAGACGTCGAGCGTGGTGAGCTGTCCGGCCTTGGCCTCTTCGCGGACGCCATTGAGCGCGATCTCCGATGCCGACACCTGGGATTGCGCGGACGAGACCTGCGCCTTGCCCGCCACCAACTGACCCCATGCCTGAACGACGTTGGCGCGGGCCTGGTCGCGCTGCTGTTCGAGAACGAGGCGCTGCTGGGCCAAGGATTCCTTCGACTGGCGAATCAAGCTGTATTCCGCGCCGCCCTGATAGATCGGTATCGAAATTTGCGCGATCCCCGAGGCGATGAACTGCCGCGGGACCGTGATCGACTGCTCGTAAGCCTGCTGCGCGCTGGCCTGCAAGGTCACCGTGGGCAACAGCGCGCCTTCGTTCACCTTGACCTGAAGGTAGCTGACGTCGATGCCGAACATCGCCGCCGTCACGTTGGGGTTTGCCGTGAGGCCGAGATCGACGGCGCCGGGTAATGTCGGCGGCAGGAAGCGATCGACCGGCGAGCCTGCGGCGAGTTGTTCCGGCTCGTTGCCGATGATGCGGCGGAAATTCGCCCGCGTCGTCGTCAGGTTGGATTCGGCAGTCAGCTGTTGCGTGCGGCCGGCGGCAAGCTGCGCCTCCGACTGCGCGACGTCGGTGCGGGTCACCTCACCCACGTTGAAGCGGTCGCGGGTCTGCTTCAACGTCTGTTCGAGAACGCGGGTATTGCTGCGCTGAACCTCGACGATGGCGGCATCGCGCAGATAGTCCATGTAGATCGTGGCAGCGGAGAGCAGAACCGTCTGCTCCAGACTCCGCAGGGCTTCGCGCGCGCCCGAGACCTGGCTTTCCGCCGCCCGGGTGCGGTTGGCGGTTTGCTGACCGTTGAAGACCGTCTGGGTGATCGTAGCTCCGACCGCACGCGGGATATTCACACCGGCGCGTTTTATCGACGTGCCGGCCCCAAGATCGGATGTCACATCGCTGTATTGATAGCCGCCGCTTGCGGTGATCGCGACCCTGGGGCGGTAACCCGACAGGGCCTGCGGGACGTTCTCGTCGGTGAAACGCACCGATGCGCGCTGCGCGTTGAGTTGCGGATTGTTCTGATAGGCGCGGACCAGCGCCGCCTCAATGGTGTCCGCCAGGACAGGCGTTATCCCCACCTGCGCCAGTAAGAGGACCGCAACCGCAGCTCCAGTAACGACTTTCACGCCACCCATTCCCGGTAATCCATCCATGCCGTTCGCCGGTCCCATGCGCTGGAGCCGGGTTATGCCTCGCGGTGAGTCGATATCCCCGGCCACCTTATTACCCGCAATCGCGAGACGGAACCCCTGGCGGGCAATCCTCGCCGAAACTCTGCAGCTGGGGCATCCTTGCCACACTCGAAATTGGGGCGGAGCGGGTTACCGCTAGAAAACGAACTCGACTGCCCGCTCCAGCCCCGGCAAAACCGGCGCGGTTGCGTCAAAAAGCGCCCGGTTCCCGAAATCGGCGTGGGAACGGGTCACAATCACGGCCCGTTGCGGCTGGCTCATGGCGAAAACACCGACCAGGCGTCCGCCATCCCGGAGTTGCTGATAAAGCCGTTGGGGAACAATTTCGGTTGCACCATCCAGAACAATCACATCGTAGGGTGCATTGGATGGATAGCCTTCGGCCGCCGGGGCGCTGCTGACTGTGACGTTGGGGCGGCTGAGTTTCGCGAGTAAGTCTGCGGCCCATGTGGCCAGCGACCGATCGCTCTCGATGGCGGTGACCCGGCCGGCAAGTTTCGCCGCCACGGCAGCCGAATATCCGGTGGCGCAACCGACAACGAGGACGTTATCGGTGTCCTTGATATCGGCGGCCTGCAACATCTTGGCGATCACCACCGGCTTGATGAGAAAGCGCTTGGGGGCACCGGATTCGCTGACCTCCAGGTCGAGATCCAGATAGGCCAGCGCACGCCGGCTTTCAGGGACGAACAGCTCGCGCTTCACGGCGAGCATCGCATCGATGATCCGCAAATCCGTCACGTCGCTGGGGCGAACCTGACAGTCGACCATTTTTTGTCGGGCGGTCGAAAAGTCGGACATTGGCGATCCTTGAAATCGGGCGGGTTCCTCGCAAGGCAAGGAAGATGGCGCCATCTTTGATGCAAGGTTCGTCAAAACGCAACATGCCGTGACCCGCGGCAGCGACCGCCGTCAGCGCGGACGGCTGCAGTTGCCAAGGCCGCCCGGCGCCGCCGCGAGCCGTCTATTCGATCGGAACCGCCAATCGCCCGATCAGCCAAGCCACTTCATCCAGCGACTCAGGATCATGGTTCTTAACCGCTTTCGCCAGCAGAACGAGACACTCGTCATCGCTCACCATGGGCACCGAACGCCAGTCGACCGCTGAGCCCGGACTTGCGGGCTCGGGTACTGCGGGATCCATTGTTGTGAAACCGGTCCGATTGCTCGGCATCAAATCACCTCGAAAATCGATTTCAGTTGAAACCAAGTGTCGACCGTAAATAAGACGTTTTGGCGTTGAGTCGGCGTTTGGCGGCGTCTTGCCCCAGCCGTGACCCGTCGGCCGACAGCCCGATATCGCCGAACGGCCGGCGAATTGCAGGTTTCGAAAGCTTTTCACGCTATATTGACGCCGGGATGGCCGGGAGCATTTCCCGCTTTGCAAGCCTTGGGGGCTTTGTTATACGCAGCCCGTTCGCGAAGATTGTTTCGCTCCGTTCCTCGGTAGCTCAGCGGTAGAGCATTCGACTGTTAATCGAATGGTCGCTGGTTCGAATCCAGCCCGGGGAGCCAATCAGATCAATCACTTACCAGCAAAACTCAATTTTTTAGATGAGCCGAATTTTCCGTTTGGCAACGTGGCTGGCAACAATCAACGGATTTGGTTATGAGCAACCACACCGTTTTCGTTTGGGACGAGCCCTGCACCGTCACTGTCCATCGAAAATATAAGACCGTTTGGGTAGCCTCCGGCGACTACAAGGGCACAACGATCACGGTTGAGGATCGAACCGAGGGCGCGGCCGTCATTCGGTGGCGCGAGGCTGCGCAATACCAGGGGAACGGCTAAATCGGGGTCATCGCGTCCACTGCGGCCAGCAACTCTCGTTCTCGTGCGACCCTGTCCGGTGCTGGCAGCCCTCATCGAGCAGCGCTTGGCCGACGTCTTTATATACTGCATGCGGGCCATAGAGCTCGATTGCATCGAGTCGCATGTCCCCGCCTACCACGCGTTCAACTGCGCGATCACGTGCTGGCACTTGTCAGACTGGGTTTGGGAATCGGCCGACGACGAGAGAAAACAACTGATCGGCGCACATCTCGGAGCAACACTTCGGAATCTCGAAGATTTTCAGACAGCAATCCGCCTCAAGCATCGGTCGCTTCATATCTGTTGGAAAGGCGCCATTTTGTAACATGCTCCCTTGACCTGTTACACCGGGTATGAAACATATCAACGGTCGTTGAGATGTTCCAAAAATAGGGTCAAGATCGATGAAAACGGCAATCGCCTACACCCGCGTCTCAACTGCCCAGCAGGGCAAGTCCGGTTTGGGCCTTGAAGCGCAGCAGGCCGCGCTAGTCCGGTTCGCCGAGGCTGAGGGGTTCGACCTCGTTCAGACGTTCCAGGAGGTTGAAACCGGAAAGGGGGCCGACGCGCTCAACCGGCGACCGCAGCTCGCCGCAGCGCTGAAGGCGGCAAAGAAAATGAAATCCCCGATTATCGTGGCAAAGCTCGACCGCCTCAGTCGCGATGTACATTTCATCAGCGGCCTGATGGCCCATAAAACACCGTTTATTGTGGCGGAGCCCGGTGCCGACGCGGATCCATTCATGCTGCACCTCTACGCCCCGCTGGCCGAGAAAGAGCGCGCCATGATTTCCCGCCGCACCAAGGACGCGCTGGCGGCCAAGAAGGCCCAAGGTGTGACGCTAGGCGGCCTTAGAGCCCATGGCGTCCAGGCCCGTGAGGACGCGATTGAGCGGGCCGAGCAATTGCGCCCGGTATTTGATGAACTTGCCGGCCTGTCCGCCCGCAAGATTGCTGCAGCGTTAAATGAGCGCCAAATAGTCACGCCCGCCGGAGGCGTGTGGCATGCGGCAACGGTTATTCGTGTGCAGAAGCGGCTCTTCGTCGTTCACCATCTCACGAAATGCCAATGCATCGGTGATGATCGTTCGGATCGATACACCCAAACGACCACGCTCTAAGTTAAAGGCGGCTCCCGCTCCTAACTTCTGTAGATCTGCTTCGGCCTGCGCGATAGGGCCTTGCACTCCAACGAGACGCTGCATTAGGTCAATCGCTCTCGCACCGAAATTGTCTGGTGCGGAGCCAACGAACGGAATCAGCAGACCGACCCGTCCGGCGTTTTTATAACAACTGTAATAGTCGCGCTCGCCGAGTTGATCGGTCGCATCAACAAATTGCGTAAGTAGGCGATCAAGAAAGTCCTGCAGGTGTTGCATTTGGTCATGCGCGCGGACATGCTGGGCGCGCCGCTCCGCCCGGCTGATGGCTTCGGCGTCGGCTTGTTTCCTCTCTGCGGTCTCCCCAGCTTTCTGCGCGATCCTGAGGTTTTCGATCGCCGCGGAGTAGGCAATGCACGCAGCGAAAATCGCGGGCGGCAACCAGGGCGCCAAGAAACGGTGGTTCGAGCTTTCCAAAAATGAACGCCTTGCTGATCCAGCCAATCAAAAACGATAGCCCCGAGCAACACAACGAATACGGTCAGCAAGAAGATTATACGGCGCTTCATTTGGTTCACTCTGGCTGCCCGGACTTCATTTGTCGAGGCGGCGGGACGCCCATAGGATCGCCACCGCACCGCCGTCTCGGCATCCGTGCCGATGAGATATTGGATCGGCCCATCGCAGCTTCGACGAGCTCTCTTTCAGCAGTCAAGGCCGCACGGTGCGCCTGTATCTCGACCAGGTTGCTGTTATGCCGAAAGACTGGCGTCGAATGCCGGTGCAGTTAACGGGGCAAAGCGCCGAGTTCAGACAGGCGCGCACGAGCGACATATGTTCATATACGGGCGGCTTCCCCTCCAACTGTGATCGGGCAATGATCTCGGTCGCCGTTCCGTGGGCGAGCATGGAAAGGAACCCATATATCTGATCGTAGACGCTCCTAAGACCGGCCTCTTTTGCCCATCTCTGACAGTTTTTTCGGACGCTTTGCCTTCTGCAATTCGGGGTGATTCAGGACAGTGGCAGTTTCGATCTCGCCGCTTTCCTTGTGAATGATCTGTGCACGGCCGTCACGGAGATTATTTCTCATAATCCGCATCAATTCGGCAGCCTCGGAGCTTATGGCGAATTTGGCGTTTTCGTCGCTTAATGATGCCCAGAAAGTCGAAATCACCGACTCAAAGAGACTGCGTGCAACGGTTCCTAATGGTGTGCCAAGATTTGCCTTGGCGAGGAGGACACAGCCCGTCGCATTCTCGCATGCGCTCATCAATCGCTTTAGAAAATAACTCGCGGTCGCGTCGTCATCATCGATTTCGGAGCGCAGTTCGGAAAGATCGCTCGCCGCATTCATCAACTCGCTTTGAAGCGCCTTCCAGAACTCGATTTCGTCCATTTCTGCATTCCGCTTTTTCGACGGCCCTTGTCCTATCGCCGATCACCCAAGGGGGCCAGCCCGATTCAGAATTGATCGCCGAACAGCTTGATCGCCTTGATCGTGGCATCGCGGAGATGCATCAGGCTTGGAATGACAGGTTCGATTTCGCGCGTCCCGAATTGCTCAAACGCTACTTGGTGGCGGAAATCTGCATTCACCTGCAATTCCGGGTTCATTTTAGTGAAACGGATTGTCAGGACGTTTGTCCCATCTGGTTCGGTCCGCAAGAGCAGATCGGCCCACTGCTCGGGCACAAACTGGGCGACCGTAGTATCGGCCATCTTTCCGCTGAAATAGATTTGGCCGGGTATGTGTGCGGCGCTAACAACGACCGCCAGCAGTCTATGCTTGTCGGTATTGTTGAACTCCTGAATGATCCTCAAGGGATTGTCAGAGACCGTATTTCGCCAATCTGCGTTTCGATAGGGTTGAAGGCTTTCGATGATCGCCTGAGCGCTTCCGGAGATTCCGTTTATTTTTCCCCTCTTTTTGGCCGCTTTAAATTTTTCTTCGGTGAGGCAAATCGGAAACCCGATGTCGGGACCCGGCGTAGCGTGGCTTTGAAGAGCGAGCGCCCAGATCAAATGATCCAGACTAGACCGCAGTTGGTGGATAATCTCTCCAGTCAGAACCGAAAATCGCAGGGGAATGGTTTTGGCATTGGCAACGAAGGTGCACTCCTTCGTTTGATGGTTGACGTTTCCAGCTATGATATAGGGATCAGGTTGGACAAAGGCGGAAATTTCGGCTTCGAGATTCTTGATATTCTCTTTGGCCCGCTCAATTTTCGCCCAACACCCGTCGAGTGGATGTGACATGACTACTCCGAAGAAAAATGAAGCTTCGCGGCGCCGGCGCTCCGCCCGGGTCGCACGACATAAAACAAAGAAAGTGTGACTCCGACAGTGCACAAGAAGCAACGGGAGCCAACCGAAAAGGCCAAAGCGGTCCGTTCAAATTTCTTCTTGCGCCAGCGAACGAATCGCCCGGACGGTTGCCAGCCGCGCCAGCGCGTTAGTGTTGCCGGGCGTGCCATGTCTGATCTCAACGTGGTGCGCGCTGACCCTTGTGTCTCCCCCGCAGCCCGACCCCATGTGGAGATCCCGACCCCATGTGGAGATTCCGGCAGGAACGTGATGCCGGCCGCCGTCAATGCGTCTGCTAGTTTCTTAATACTTTCCTCACGTGCGTTCGCCCGATACTCCAGCGTGGGTTCGAGGCCGCCCGTGATCTGTGTCGCACTGTTGTGCTTCTCAATCGAACGAATGGTCGATTCGCTCACCCCAGCCTCTGCTGACAGTGTCCCTATGGTCCAATCCAGAAATGCTCGCGCCGCTCGAATTTGAGCCCCTGTAATTTTCATGTGCGATACTCCTTTACAAGTCTCCTTTGTGGCGCGTTCAAATACGACATGTCAACGTTTATCGTAATGATTTTGTTTTTCTACTATGATCACGTTTTCCGTTGACATAAGGATGGCGCGGAGTATGTTGGCAATCACCAACCCGAACCGGAGCAAACCAATGGCCAGCCGCACCGCCCGCAAGTCCACCGCCCTCCCCGTCAAGAAGAACACCACCGTTGTGGTCAACTACGTCCGCGAACTGCCCGGAGCAGTGTTCTTCGGTGACGCCATGGATGATGATGATGTCGACTACGCCGTGCGTCTGCAAAGAATCCGTGCAAGCTACGAAAACGACGATTGCCAGGATATGCTTTGGCACGATCTGTCGGAGATGGGCTTTGGTTCGAGGGAAATTCGCGAGTTTGTGGCGAACCCTGCCGCAATTACGAATTGCGGTTATGGCTGGCCAATTGCGCTGCGGTGACTGTCACTGGGTCGCTCCCTGTGAAACGGATCCCAAGAGCCCCCCCGGACGAGAGGTCCCCCGGACGAGAGGCGGGCGGGCCGAGCAGTCACTTCTGTTCGGCCTTCAAACGCTCTTCCTTCATCTCGCGGTATCGTTCGCGTGCCCGTTTTTTGCGCTGCTCCTTCATTTTAAGTCGATGTGCGGGCGCCGCTTTCGCCCGTTCTTCGTCT
>WNFI01113286.1_pt1 | contig 50835 bp, 55 predicted proteins | sample 5400471 | NCBI WGS metagenome assembly WNFI01 (sample SAMN13153348, study PRJNA577476) | soil metagenome | isolation source: 100 cm saprolite on Douglas fir-dominated hillslope | place: USA:California | collected 2013-09-17
ACGCAGGGAACCGCGCCCAACTACCCGATGATCGGGGACGTGGACTTCAAGGTCGCCAAGCTCTACGACATGCTTCCGGCGAGCGTCAGCGGCGATGCGAAGTCGCGCACGCCGGCCGACAACGCCACCGTGCGCGCTGTGTTCGTCATCGCGCCCGACAAGAAGATCAAGCTGATCCTGATGTACCCGATGACCACCGGCCGCAACTTCGACGAGGTGCTGCGCGCGCTCGACTCCATGCAGCTCACTGCGCAGCACAAGGTGGCGACGCCCGCCAACTGGAAGCAGGGACAGGACGTCATCATCTCCGGCGCGGTGAAGGACGAGGAGGCGAAGAAGCAGTATCCGGGAGGGTGGAAGGCGCCCAAGCCGTATCTGCGCATCGTCCCGCAGCCGAAGTAGGTGGGATCGCTGCCGCCCGTTCGCCGCGTTTCACTTCCGAGACGCGGCGGACGTCGGCCAGAACCCGATGGTGAAGGCGTCGTCGGAAGCGAACAGGGGGGCGCCGGTTCGCCAATCGTAGAGCCGCGGCGTCGCTCCGGAGTATTCCTTGGCGATTAGCAAATACGGCCATTGCGAGAGAACCGCCACCTGACGGAGGCGACGGAATGCGAGTTCCGTCAGCTGATCGCCACGCACGAAAAAAAGCGGGGCGTGCAAGTGCCATTCGTCTCCGATTCCGCGCCACGCGATGAGGCTGACGTCAGAATGAGAATGCTCCGCGTAGGAGACCCAAGCCCCCTCGTCGTAGGGTGGTCGGCCGAACTCCGGCGTCTACCTTCTCGGGATCGATTTCTGCGATGGTCCCGACGCGCGACCAGGCTCCGCCCTCGCCCAGGCGAAATGCGTGCACAAGCGATTCGCTCCCCTCGCTAGCGTCGATGCGCTGGCCATCGACGTTCGCGAACCGTCCCCGCTGGTCCTTGAGGAACGTAACGTTCACTTCGAGGGTGAGCGCGAGGGGTGCGCCGTCCTTTCCGAATGTCAGTTTCCCGAGCCTCCCTCTGCCGGGACCGGGAAGTGCCTTAACGGCGCCAGTTCCTAACGTCACCAGGAGCGGGGGCTCTCGCTGGCCTGCCAACGGCACGTTCCCTTCTCCTTCGCCAGGAGCGAGAGGTAGAAGCCAGCCGGCGGTGACGCTGTTTCGCGCCACCCACAATCTTCACCCCGCCTCCCCACTTTCAAGCCTCGACGGCTGCCCCAACGAGCCGGTCGCGTGTCAATGCACCAACTCGTCGTGCCGGAAGCTCTCGCTCTCGAACTGAATCGTGGTGTGCTCGATCCGGAACTTCTCGCGCAGCACCGCCCGGGCGTCGGTGAGCACCTCGTCATGGCTCCGGCAGCCGGGCCCTTCGCACTCGACCACGATGTGGCAGCTCAGTGAAACCAGGCCGCTGGTGATGGTCCACACGTGCAGATCGTGCACCGCCGCCACCCCGCGCACCGAGGCCAGCGCTGTCTTCACCTCGCCGAACTCGAGGTGTGCGGGAACGCCTTCGAGCAGCACGTCGACGGCCTCGCGGCAGAGGCGCACCGCGCTCCAGACGATGGTGCCGGCGATGAGGAAGCTGACGATGGGGTCCACCTCCACCCGGCCGGTGAAGTGGATGATCGCCGCCGAGGCGAGCACGCCCACCGAGTTCAGCAGGTCGCCGGCCAGGTGCAGGAAGGTGGAGCGCAGGTTCATGCTGCCGTGGTCCCTGGAATGGGTGATCCAGAGCCCGGCCAGGTTGAGCGCGATGCCCGCGCAGGCGAGCACGACCACGGTGCCCACCGCGACCGGCTCCGGATGGCGCACCCGCTGCACGGCCTGGAGGGCGATTCCGACGGCGATCGCGATGAGAACCGCGCCATTGAGCAGCGCGGCGAGGATCTCCAGCCGGTAGTACCCGTAGGTGCGCTTCGCGTCGGCGGGCCGGGCGGCGATGCGCAGCGCGAAGAGCGAGAGCGCGATGGCCGCGACGTCGGCGAGCATGTGTCCGGCGTCGGAGAGGAGCGCCAGGCTGTTCGAGAGCCAGCCCCCGAGGCCCTCCGCCACCATCGCGCCGATGGCGACGCAGAGGGCGAGCGCGAGCTTGCGTCGCTCGCCTTCGCGCAGCGGGGCGCCGCCCTGCGGCGACGGGGGGGCCTCGCCGGCCCGATGCTCGTGCTCGTGCTCGTGCTCGTGCGGCGGGCGGTGCTGGAGGGTCTGATGCGCCATTCGCAGCGGATAATCGCGGTGAACGGGCCCGCTCGCAAGGCCTTCGAAGCCGAGCGCCCCGCCGCGCGATGCGCTACTCTGCCACGGGATGGGCCCGCCGAGCACGAGTCCCGAGCCGCCGCACCCCGAGCCAGAGGAGGGCTTCGCCGAGGGCGACGACGGCACGCGCATCTTCTGGTCGGCGGTGGGCGGCGGCGCGGGCGAGACCCTGGTCTGCTGCGATGGCATCGGCTGCGACGGATTCGCCTGGAAGTATCTGGTACGCGACTTCGCGCCCGCCCACCGCATCGTCCGCTGGCACTATCGCGGGCACGGCCGCAGCGGCCTTCCCCAGGACCGCGCCCGCACCGGCCTCGATGACATCTGCGCGGACCTCTCCGCGGTGCTGCGCGCCTCCGGAACGGGCGAGGCGGTCTTCCTCGGCCACTCGATGGGCGTGCAGGTCGTGCTGGAGTGGCACCGCCGCCGCCCGGAGACCGTGTCCGGTCTGGTGCTGATGTGCGGCAGCCACGGCCTGCCGCTCGACACTTTCCACGGCAACACGCTGCTGAAGACCGCCGTGCCGGCGCTGATGAAGGCGGCGGACCGCTGGCCCGACGCCACCGCGCTGCTCTGGCGCGGCGTGGCCGCGAGCGAGTGGGCCTACCAGATCGCGACCCACCTCGAGGTGAACGGCAAGATGGTGCACCGCGAGGACTTCGCGCCCTACTTCCAGCACCTCGCCTCGATGGACCCCCGCCTCTTCCTCTCGATGCTGCTCCAGGCGAGCTCGCACAGCGCCTACGACCACCTGCCCTCGATCGACGTGCCGGCGCTCATCGTCGCCGGCACGCACGACACATTCACCCCGTTCTGGCTGTCGGAGGAGATGCACGACCTCATCCCCGGCTCGGACATGCTCACCGTTCCCGGCGGGACCCACGTCCCGCCCATCGAGCAGCCGGAGCTGATCGGGCTGCGCCTGGAGCGCTTCTTCGCCCGCATCCGCGCTGCCCGCGAGCGCCGCGCAGCCGCTCGCGCGGCGGCCCCTTGCGATGCAGCTGAATGAACCAACGGCTTCCGGTCGCGTTCGGCATCGCGCTCCTCCTCCTTCCCGCCGCGGCGGCCGCGCAGCCGGATCCGCGGCACCGCTGGCTGTCGCTGGAGACGCCGCACTTCCAGGTCCACTATCACCAGGGCGAATACGCGCTGGCGGCGAAGACGGCGCGGATGGCCGAGCTGGCGCACGCGCGGCTCGCGCCGCTGCTCGACCACGAGCCCGAAGAGCGCTGCCAGATCGTGGTCACCGACCAGACCGACTTCGCCAACGGCAGCGCCACACCCCTGCTCTACAACACCATTCGGATCTACGCGGCGCCGCCCGATCCGGGCTCGACGCTGAACGACTTCGACGACTACCTCTGGGAGCTCGTCAGCCACGAGTACACGCACATCCTCCACCTCGACACCGTGCTGGGTCTGCCCGCGGCGTTCAACAACGTCTTCGGCAAGCTCTGGATCCCCAACGGCGGGCAGCCTGCCTGGTTCATCGAGGGGCTGGCCGTCTTCGAGGAGAGCGAGCTCTCCGGCTCGGGCCGCGTGCGCAGCGCACAGGAGGAGATGGAGGTGCGCGCCCAGGCGCTGGAGCGCTTTCCCGACATCGACCAGCTCTCCAACCTGCCGCTCGCCTGGCCGCGCGGAAACAACTGGTACGACATCGGTGGCCGCTTCCTCGACTGGATCGGCGAGCGCTACGGGGCCGGCGCGGTACGCGACCTGTCGCACGACTTCGGCGGCCGCGCGATCCCGCTGGGCCTGAACTTCAGCGCGCAGAGCGTGCTGGGGCGCAGCTACCTGGAGCTCTACGATGAGTTCCGGGAGGACGAGATCGCCCGCGCCCGGGCCACCGCCGCGGCGGTGCGCGCTGAAGGAGAGACCCGGTCCGAGCCGCTCACCCGCCTGGGCGAGACGGTGGGCTCGCCGCGCTTCTCCTCGGACGGCCTGCGCCTGTACTACGCCAGCGCCGGCGCCGATCGGCTGCCCGAGCTGCGCGAGCTGCCCTTGCCGCCTTGCTGCGATCCAGCCGCGCGCATCGAGGGCCAGCTCCGCGCGGGCGATCGCCGCGTCTTGAGCTCGTTCGGCCGCAACCGGCTGGCGGTCGACCGCCGGGGCCGCATCGTCTACTCGCGGGTCGAAGTGTTCCAGCAGTTCGACGAGATCGAAGACCTCTACACCGTCGAGGCGGACGGGACGGAGGGTCGTCTCACCCGCGGCCTGCGCGCGCGAGAGCCCGACGTGGCGGCGGACGGCGCGCTGGTCTTCGCGTTGCGCCTGCCTGGGGGCGGCACCGCGCTTGGTCTGCTCGACCCCGGCAGCCTGCGACCTGATGCCGGAGCGCGCCATCAGCCGCGACCCGAGTTTTTCGCCCGACGGCCGCTTCCTGCTCTTCACCAGCGACCGCAGCGGCATCTACGACCTGTACGCGCTGCGGCTCGAGGACGAGGCGCTCTTCCGCGTTACCCACATGGTGTCGGGCGCATTCGAGCCGGAGGTCTCGCCTGACGAGACGCAGCTCGCGTTCGTGAGCTACAGCGCGCGCGGCTACGATCTTGCGCGCATCCCTTTTCAGCCCGAGAGCTGGACCCGCGAGACGGGGCCCTCGCGGCAGGCGCTGATCCGGCCACCGCCCGCAGCCGCGCCTCCCGAGGAGCTGTACCCGGTGCGGCCCTACGATCCGCTCCCCACGCTCCGCCCGCACTACTGGCTTCCCTACGTGTACACCGACGGCGCGGGCTCGACCGTCGGCGCGCTCACCTCCGGCGCGGACGTGGTCGGAAGACACGAGTACCTGGGCGCGGCTTGGTGGAGCCTCAACGGCAGGATGCCCGGCTGGGCCCTGAGCTACACCAACCACACCCTCTATCCCGACGTGGGGCTCTACGCCTCACGCGACCTGGTGGTGCCCGCGGGCCTGCCGTACAACACCGAGCGGCAGGTTTCGGCCGGCGCGTTCGTACAGTTCCCCTTCACCGCCTTCGAGCAATCGTTCTCGCTCGGCGCCTCCTACCAGCGCGCCCACCTGGCGCGGAACCAGGATCCGTTCGGCCTCGCTCCGCCAGACGGCCTCATCGCCGCCGCCCAGGTCAGCGCCGCGTACTCGGACGCGAAGCGCTTCGTGCTCAGCGTTTCGCCCGAGCAGGGCCAGCGCGCATCGGTCGCGTTGCGCGTGGCCGAGCCCGCGCTGGGTTCCGACTTCTCCTTCCGCCAGCTCACCGGCTCGGTGTCGAAGTACCTGGCCCTGCCCTTCACCTGGGAAGGACGGCCGCTGCACCACGTGCTCGCGGCCCGCCTCTCGGGCGGGATCGCCAAGGGCGACCTGGCCCGGCGCCACCTCTTCGAGCTGGGCGGCTTCGACGCCGGCGACCCGGTGCAGGCGATTCTCAACCCCGCCAACGCGCCGGTCCGCATCCTGCGCGGCTTTCGCGCCGGCTCGTTCTACGGAGAGGCGTACGCGCTTGCCACGCTCGAGTACCGCTTCCACATCGTCAGCATCGAGACGGGCGCCTGGACCTTGCCGTTCTACGCACGACGCCTCGCCGGCGCCCTCTTCTCCGACGTCGGCGACGCCTGGAACCCATTCGACGAGAAGGGGCCCTCGCGAAAGCTGCTGCCCAGCAAGTTCGCCCTGCACGCCGGGGCGGGGGCCGAGCTGCGGCTCGAGATGATCCTCGGCTACTTCCTGCCCACCGACGTGCGCGTCGGCTGCGCGCGCGGACTCGAGCAAAGCAGCCTCGCCATTCTCGACTGCTACGCCGCCCTGGGCGGCGTGTTCTGAACGGCGTCGTTGGCCGGGCGCCCGGCTAGGTCGCGGACGCGAGCTTGCGCACCTCGGCGGCGAGCTGCGACAGCGACACCTCGTGCGTGGCGCCGGTCTTCAGCTCCTTGAGCTTCGCCTTGCCGGTCGACAGCTCCTGCTCGCCGAGCACCAGCGCGAAGCGCGCCCCCAGCGCGTCGGCGCGCTTGAGCTGGTTGCCCGGGTTGCTGCGTCGGAAGGAGACGTCGGCGGCGATGCCCGCGGCGCGCAGCTCCTGCGCGAGCGCGTCCGCGCGCGCTTCCTCGGCGGGGCCCAGGGGCGCGAAGAAGACCACCGGCCGGACCGCGCGCTCGCGGCCGGCCGCGGCGACCAGCAGCGCGAGCCGCTCTACGCCGGAGGCGAAGCCCACGCCGGGCACGTCGGGTCCACCCAGCTCGCGCACCAAGCCGTCGTACCGTCCGCCTCCCGCGACCGTGCTCTGCGCGCCGAGGCCTTCGGTGGCGATCGCCTCGTAGGTGGTGCGCGTGTAGTAGTCGAGCCCGCGCACCAGCTTCGGGTCCACCACGAACGGAACCGACAGACGCGCGAGACCCTGGAGCAGCTCGCCGAAGTGCGCGCGACACGGATCGCAGAGGAACTTCTCCATCTGCGGCGCGCCGGCGGCGACCTTCTGGCAGCCCGGGTTCTTGCAGTCCAGCACGCGGATGGGGTTCGTCTCCACCCGGCGCTTGCACTCCTCGCACAGCTCGGCGAGGTGGGCCCGCAGGTACTCTTGAAGAGCGGCCCGGAAGGCGGGGCGGCAGGTCGCGTCGCCCAGGGTGTTGACGTGCATCGCGAAGGGGATCCCGAGCGCCGACAGCCAGCGGTGCAAGAGCTCGATCTGCTCCGCGTCGATGCGCGGCCCGGGCGACCCGAAGGCCTCGATGCCGATCTGGGTGAACTGCCGGTAGCGGCCGCGCTGCTGCCGCTCGCGGCGGAACATGGGGCCGCAGTACCACCACTTGGTGTCCGGCTCCGCCGCCTGCACGGCGTGCTGCACGTAGGCACGCACCAGCGAGGCCGTGTTCTCCGGCCGCATCGAGACCTGCGTGCCGTCGCTGTCTTCGAACGTGTACATCTCCTTTCCGACGATGTCGGTGACCTCGCCGATGCCGCGCGCGAACAGCGCGGTGCGCTCGAGGATCGGCGTGCGCGCCTCGCGGTAGCCGTAGAGCGGGAACAGCTCGCGTGCCGTCTCCTCTACGAGCTGGAAGTGGCCCACGCGCACCCACGGGTCCGCGTCCTTGACGTAGGTCTCGAGGGGAAGCACGTCGCGCGTGCCCTTCACGCCCTGGATCTTCTGGCCCGCCATCCCATCTACCTTCCCGCCCCGAGGCGTCCGGCCCCGCCGTGGCCGTGCGGCATCTGGTCGGGAAGCCCGCCTTCCGGAACTCCCTGCGGGGCGCTCGCGACCAGCGCCGGTGCCAGCTCGCCCTCGAGTGGTTGGCCGAGCCGGACGGGCAGGCCCGGCACGAGGCCCGCCGAAAGCTTCACTTGCGGACCGAACAGGAGCACGACCGTGCTGCCCATCTCGAAGAGCGCGATCTCGGCTCCCTTCTCCACCGGAATCGGCTGCTCGTACCGCTGCCGCAGCGGCGCTCGGACCCGCTTCGCGTTGGTGACCACGTCGTCGTAGAGCGCGCGGATGCGCCCCACGCAGGTGGCGCCCACCGCCACCACCGCGCAGGGGCCGCGCGGCGTGTCGATCCAGGTGGTGAGCCGCTCGTTGACGCAGAACAGCCGCTCGACGTTGCGGACGCCGACCGGATTCACCGGCCAGAGCTGCCCGGGCATGTACGTGTAGCCGGTGATGCGGCCACCGAGCGGCACATGGATGCGGTGGTAGTTGTAGGGCGCGAGATAGATGGTGACGAAGCTGCCGCCCGCGAACCTGCGCGCGTCCGCCTCTCCCGTGGCCGCGTCCGGACCGCCGACGAGCTCGGCCAGCGTGTACTCGCGACCCTTGGCCTGCAGTAGCCGACCCCCGCCTTCGGCCTCGATCGCGCCGCACTCGCCCACGGTGCCATCCACCGGCGAGACGGCCGTGTCCCCCGGCGCCACCGGACGCAGGCCGGGCTTCAGCCTGCGGGTGAAGAACTCGGTGAAGGTCGGGTAGTCCTCGACCGGCCTCTCCGCCTCGCTCGCGTCCACCCCGTAGGCGGCGACGAAGCGGCGGATCGCCGCGCGCAGCAGTGGGCGCGGCCCTGGCAACCTGCAGGCGGCGCCGACCGCCCGGCTCAGCGTGTTCTTGGGGAGCAGGCGCAGGAGAGTGAACGAGAGATCGGCCATCGGGCGCGTTGAAGTAGCAGGAAGCGCGCTGCTGCGCCAGCCGAAGCCGTCCCGGGAGGGCCGGCCGATCAACCCGAGGAGGCCGACTGGGATCCCTCCGTGCTCGCGGCAGGCGGCGGAGTGGAATCCGGCAGCGCGTCGGGGTTGCGCGGGGGTACGGCGCCGGGCAGCGGCGCACCGGGGTACACAGACGGGGTCTCATAGTGCCGGGTGCCGTCCGGGTCGACGCCGACGAGGCGCGCACCCGGCGGGAACCCCGGCAGCTTGTCCCGGCAGCCGGAGTAAGGAGCGAGCTTGTAGACCGTGCCGGACTTGCCCGTCCCTTGCTCGCGGAAGCCCTGATCGGACACCAAGCAGCCTCCGTAGCGCTGGTTCAGCTCCGAGATCGACGCGCCCGTCCCGGTGGGATCGGCCTCCACCCCGAGGGCGCCCCTGCTCATCGCCAGCACCGCCGAGGGATCGATCTGCACCGGCTTGGGCGCGGTCACACCCTCGGTCCGCTTCGCGCGCTCGGCGCGTTGCTTCGCGAGCTCGGCGCGGCCGCGATCGATGGTCCCTAACAGATCGCCCGCCGCCTGCGCGTCGACGGATCGCGGATCGACGCGCTTGAGGCCGGCGACCACCTCGTCCATCCGCGCGTCGCCATAGGCATCGTCGAGCAGGGTCACGTAGAGCTGCTGGTAGAGCGTGGCCGCGCTCTCATAGTCCTGGCTGGGGCCGGTCGATCTGCGCCGGCAACCCGCGACGAGACACAGCGCAACCAACAGCGGGATGCATGCGCGTCGCATCGGTCCTGTTCTGCCCATCATGCATCGCCTCCGCTATCGGCTCCGGCGGCCGTCCCCCGGGCTGCGGCGGGAGAGCACCGGTTCCGACCCAGGGCGGAAAAGCTAGCACGCCCACCGGCGAAGGGCCTTTTTCCTACCGTGGGGCAGCCTCCGTGCGCCCGCGGGGTCGGTCGGTCAGAAGCGCCCGGCCACGCTGACGGCGCCGCCCGCCTGCAGCGCGGCCGCGTCGACGCGCAGGTTCTTCTCGTCGAGGTGGCGGTCGTAGAGCAGGGCACCCGCACCGCCGGCGGCGATGAGGGTGCCGGTCGCGTAGAGGATGCGCGCGACCCGCGTCTCGCTGTCGATCTGGTCGTACGCGGCGCGGTCCGCGGGCGTGAGCTGGTTTGCGCTGTTGCGCCGGTTCAAGTCGGCGGCGACCCCGTAGGCCTTGGCGTGGATGGCGATCCCGACGATGAACGCCACCGCGCCCAATCCAACGCCGCTCCAGCCGGCCACCTTGAGCCAGGGCTCGCGGGGCGGCGCCTGGGGCGCACTGCCGGCGACCACCGGCGCGGGCGCGGGTTGCCTCGGCGCAGGTCCCGCGGCTTGCCCGCGCACGAACTCCACCGCGGCCAGCGCGCCGCGGGCCAGGTCGATCCGCGCCTGCGTGGTGCGGTCGAAGCGGACCTCGACGAACAGCGTGGCGTCGCGAAAGTCCTGCTTCGCCACCCGCAGCGTGTGCGAACCGGGCGAAAGCCCGCCGATGGGCTCGGCGAGCGGCAGGGTTCCCCGCCGCTGGCCGTCGACGAACAGCTCCGCGCCCTGCGCCTCGGCAGCCATCTCGCCCGCCAGGAGCACCGCCAGCCGCCCCGTGTAGCGCGCCGGCGCCAGCAACTCCACCGCGATGCCGCGGAGCAGCTCGATCAACGCGTCCTGCTTGCCGCTCATCGGGTGGGTCGCACGCCGCAGCTCAAGCCCTGTGCGCGCATCCACCAGCTTCAGATCGAGCGCGAACGCGTCGCCGAGGCGACTGACGGTCCCGACGATGAGCTGCTGCGCACCCGCTCTTGCCGCCGCCGCGGCCGCGCAGGCGATTCGCGCCAGGCACTCCGGCTCCTCTTGCAGGGCCGCCTCCACGGCCTCGCGGCCGACGAGCCGCGCCTCGGGCACCATCTCAACCTCGTTGCGCAGGGTCTTCTCCAGCGCCTGCGCCGACTCGGCCGGCGCCCCGAGCGCGCGGAGCGGCAGCACCGCAACCGCCGCGGGCTGCGGGGCGCCACCGGGCGCCGCGCGCGCCTGCGGCGGCGCCAGGAATAGGCCCGGCGCCAGCCCAGCGAGGGCGCAAAGGTATGCTGGATGGGGGTGCATTCTTGCGCCATCATGAAACAGCTCGTTCAGCGGAACAAGCATTCTCAGCCCGGGGAAGCCGCGGCGGGGAGCACACACGCTGCTAGACTTCCTGCCCATGTGCCGCCTGTTCGGATCCCGATCGCTGAAACCCGGCGGGGTTGCCCACGAGCTGCTGCGGGGCTCGAACGCGCTCCGCCACCAGAGCCGGGAGCACCCGGACGGCTGGGGGCTCGCCTGGTACGTGGGCGGCGAGCCGCAGGTCGCCCGGAGCATCGAGCCGGCCCATGCCGACGAGGATTTCGAGAACGTGTCCCAGTTCGTCGAGGCGGCCACGGTGATCGCCCACATCCGCAAAGCGAGCGTGGGCCGCGTCGCACTGGAGAACACGCATCCGTTTCGACATGGACCCTGGCTCTTCGCCCACAACGGCACGCTTCCCTGCTGGGACGCGTGCGCCGGCCGGCTGGAGCGACGGATCGACCCGGGGCTGCGCCGCGCGATCGAAGGCGATACCGACAGCGAGCGCTGCTTCTTCCTCTTCCTCACGCTCCTCTCCCGCCGCGGCCCGCTGGAGCGCGCGCGGTTCGCCGACGCGGCGGAGGCGCTGCGCGAGACGGTGGCCGAGGTGGTGCGCGAGACCGGGGCCGAGCGTCTGCGCGCGAACACGCCAGAGCGGCCGCCCCACGCGAGCACCACCTTCCTCGTCACCGACGGCCGCCTGATGCTCGCCTGCAGGAATGGGCGGACCCTGCAGATCAGTGCCCCGGAGCCCGATGGCGCGGGGCAGGTGCACTGGTTCGCCGTCTCCAGCGAGGACCCGCGCGGCGACGCGCGCGCGGGCGGCGAGCGGGCGCCGTGGAGCGAGGTGCCCGAAGGCGCTCTGGTGGGCGTGGATCCGGCGCTCCGGCTGCACCGGCTCCCGCTGTTCGGCTGAACCGGCCCACCGCGCCGTTTTCAGCGACCCTGCAGGCCGTCGAGCAATTCCTGCGCGCGCTCGCCCAGCGCCCGGAGCTCGGCGCGCCGGCTGCGGGGCCCGGCGCTGAAGAGCGCGATCTCGAGCCGGTCCGCGGGCAGCGCACCGCCGGCCCGCTCCGACCACTCGCACAGCGTCGCGACGGGCTCGCGCAGCAGGTCGTCGAAGCCGAGCGCGAACAGGTCGGCCGCACCGCCCAGCCGGTACAGGTCGAGGTGCTGCAGCGGCACCCGGCCGCCGCGGTAGAGGTTGACCAGCGCGAAGGTGGGCGAGCTGGTTCGCTCTTCGGCCGGCACCCCCGCGCCCTCGGCGGCGCCGCGCACCAGCAGCGTCTTGCCGGTGCCCAGCTCTCCGGTCAGCGCGACGAAGTCGAACGGCCGCAGGAGCGCACCCAGCCTGCGCCCCAGCTTTCGCGTCGCCTCGGGCGAGCGCAGGAGGAGCGATGGCCGCGCCGACGTCATCTCATCTGCCGAGCCGGCGGAACACGGCGGGCAGCCCGACACGAATGAGGTCGCGCGCGATCAGCGGACCCTCGCCCTTGCGCGCCGCCGCGGCATCCCCCGCCAGCGCGTGCAGGATGACCGCCAGCCGCCCGCGCTCCGCCGTGGCTCCCGGGCCACCGCGCCGCCCCAGGAGCGCGCCGGCGATGCCGGTGAGCACGTCGCCCGCGCCCGCGGTGGCCATGCCCGGATTGCCCGCGCCGCAGACGGCAGAGGTCCCTTCCGGGTCGGCGACGACCGAGTGCGCCCCCTTGAGCACGACCACCGCGCCGAAGCGGCGCGCCGCCCGGACCGCCGCCTCGATGCGCTCGGCTTCGATCCGCTCCGGCTGCTCGCCCGTGAGCCGCGCGAACTCGCCGGTGTGGGGCGTGAACAGGGGGCGCACCCCGCTCTTCCGGCACCACTCGGAGATGCGCTCGCGGTGCTCCGCGAGCGCGTTGAGCGCGTCGGCGTCCAGCACCGCTGCGCAGGAGGCGTCGAGCCGGGAGAGGATCTCGCCCAGGAGCGGGCCGGTCTCCGGCCCGCGCGCGATGCCCGGGCCCGCCGCCAGGGCGGTCTTGCCGCGCAGCGCCTCGCGCAGCGCGGGCAGGTCGGCCAACGACAAAGGCGCGCGTGCGTCGCCGGCCGGGGCCGGCAGCGGGAACCCCATCGCTTCGGGCACGCTTGGCAGCACCCGATCGAGCACCTCGGGCCTCGCAGCGAGCGTGACCAGGCCCGCGCCCGCGCGCAGAGCCGCCTCGACGAGCAGGGCCGCGGCGCCCGACTTCCCCGGCGATCCGGCGAGCGCGAGCACATGTCCGAAGTCGTGCTTGTGCGCGGTGGGAGGCCGCGGCGAAAGCTGCGCGCTGGCCCAATCTTCGTCGAGCAGCTCGCAGGCGGGCGTCTCGAGCTTCTGCTCCAGCGAGCGGGGGATGCCGATCGGCGCCACCAGGACCTTGCCCGCCGACTGGGCCCCGGGATGGAGCAGGACCCCGCGCTTGGGCGCGTGCAGTGCGACCGTCGTCTCCGCGCGCGCGACGTGCGCCGGGAAGACCGCGCCGGTGTCCGCGTCGATGCCGCTCGGCAGGTCGACGGCGACCACCCGCGCACCGCGGGCGCCCGCCTCGTTCACCAGCTCGATCGCGCGCGCCTCGTCGCCTGCCGGCGGCCGCGAGAGCCCGCTGCCGAAGACCGCGTCCACCACGGAGTCGCCGACGCCGAGGAACTGCCAGGCGGTCCCCTGCGCGGCCGCGACCGGAAGCGTCCGCCCTCCGCCCGCCTCCCACGCCCGGGCCGCCTCCAGCGCGTCGCCGCGCAGCCGATCGCGGGCGCTCGCCAGGCAGAGCACGCGCTCCTCGCCGTCCAGCTCCGACAGCGCCTCGCGCAGGAAGCGCGCGGCCACGAATCCGTCGCCGCCGTTGTTCCCCGGCCCGCAGACGACGGCCACGCGGCGCGGGCCCCCCTCGAGCACCGCGCGCGCCACCGCCGCTCCTGCGCTCTCCATCAGGGCGCGGGTCGGGAGCTGCGCCTGGTCCAGCGCCAGCCGGTCCAGCTCGCGCTGTTCGGCGGCGGTGAGGAGCCTCATCCGATCAGGTCCTTCATGTCGCGCACGGCGCGCTCCAGGCCGGTGAGCACCGCGCGGCAGACGATGGCGTAGCCGATATTCAGCTCGGCGATTTCGGCGATGCGCGCCACCGGCACCACGTTCCAGTAGTCGAGCCCGTGCCCGGCGGCGACCCGCAGGCCCAGCTTGTTCGCCGCCTTGGCGGACTCGACCAGGCGCTCCAGCTCCCGCGCGCGCTCGCGGGGGTCGCGCGCGTCGCAATAGCGCCCCGTGTGCAGCTCGACCGCTTGCGCGTCGGCGCGGTGGCTGGCGCGGATCTGCTCGATCTCCGGATCGATGAAGAGCGAGACCTCGATCCCGCCGTCGCGCAGCGCCCGGGTCACGCGGCCGATCTCCTCGCGGTTGCCGCTCACGTCGAGCCCGCCTTCGGTGGTCAGCTCCTCGCGGCGCTCCGGCACCAGCGTGGCGATGTCGGGGCGCTGCCCGAGCGCCAGCTCGAGCATCGGCTGCAGCGCGGCCATCTCGAGGTTGAGCAGGCCGTTGACCGTCTGCCGCAGGATAGCGAGGTCGCGATCGTTGACGTGCCGCCGATCCTCGCGGAGGTGCAGCGTGATCTGCTCTGCGCCGCCCAGCTCCGCAAGCGCCGCCGCCGCCACCGGGTCCGGGTAGCGTCCCTTGCGCGCCTGCCGCAGCGTCGCGATGTGATCGATGTTGACGCCCAGCCGCACGGATCCTCCTCGTCAGGCCGGCCAGTGTAACAAGGAAGCGGGCCGCGCCGTCATGCCCTTGCGAAACGGCGGCGTATCGCAAGGACGAACGCGAAGAGCGGCAACGCGAGCAGCCCCACGAACCAGGCGGTGCGCCGATCCCTCGCCGGCGTCTCGTCAGGCCGAAGCACCCAGTAGTTCGCGGCCAGCTCGATACCGGCCTCGCCGAAAGCGCGCCTCATGGCGGGCCCCAAGCTGCCCAGGCGGCCGATGCCGCGCACGGTCGCGGTGCTGTCCTGCCGCTGGACCTGGTCGCGCTCCTGCGCCTCCGTCACCGCCACCACCAGCGCGAAGGGTCGGCCAGCCTGCCCGCCGCCGAGCGGAAAATAGAGCACCGCCCCACCCCTCTTCGGCTCGCGCAGCGTGACGCCCCCGGGCGCACCTCGCACCTCGGCGAACACGACGTAGCTTTCGACGCGACCCGCCTCGAAGTCCGCCGCGTCGAGCCGCCGCAGCTCCCCTGCCCAGGCCGCTTGGCCCCAGATCCAGGCAGCCATCCCAAGCATCGCGACCGCCGCCGCCGACGAGATGAGCAGGCTTCGGCCGAGCCGTTCCCTGCCCTCGCCCGGCGCGCGCGGCACGTCGGATGGCACCCGGAGGGGACGCGAGGCGATGAGGATGGTGCGCAACACGCCATAGAGCGGCAGCGCGAGCAGCGCGAGCGTCAGCTTGTCCGAGGACCAGCCGAGTTTCCGCTGCTCCCACTCCGACAGCAGCCGGAACGGGCCGGAGTCGGTGAACCACCAGTACGACGCGGGCGCCGCCGCGAGGGTCCCCAGCACGAGCTCGGTGACGCGGCTGATCCTGCGATCCTGCTCCATGCTCCCGAGAAGCCTGACCCGGGACACGGCGAGGGGCAAGTTCTCGCCCCGCCGCGGGAACGGTCACTGGCCGATTGCTTTCTTCAGCTCGGAGCCGATCTGGGCGGCGAAGGCGTCGATGGTCTTCTGGTCCTGGCCCTCGACCAGCACGCGCACCTTGGACTCGGTGCCGCTGTAGCGGACCAGCACGCGGCCCTCCTTGCCCAGCTTCTTTTCCGCGTCGCGGACCGCGCGCATCACGCCGGAGAGCGACCCGAGCTCCGGCTTGTCGCGCACCGGCAAGTTGAGCTGGCTCTGGGGAAAGACCTCCATGCAGCCAGCCAGCTCGCTGATGCGCTGCCCGCTCTGCACCATCACCCGCAGCAGCGCCAGCGCCGCCACCGTGCCGTCGCCGGTGGTGGCGTGCTCGAGGAAGATCAGGTGCCCGCTCTGCTCGCCGCCGAAACTGTAGCCGTTCTTGCGCAGCTCCTCCACCACGTAGCGGTCGCCCACCCGGGTGCGCACCACACGGCCTCCGGCGCCCTCGATGGCCTGGTCGAGGCCGAGGTTGGACATCACGGTTGCGACCACCGTCTTCTTGGGCAGCACGCGCCGCGCCAACAAGTCCAGGCCGCAGATCGCCATCACCGCGTCGCCGTCCACCACTTGGCCCTTCTCGTCGACCACGATCAGCCGGTCGGCGTCGCCGTCGAGCGCGATGCCCAGATCGGCGCCGGTCTTCACGACCGCCTTGCACATCGCCTCGGGGAAGAGCGCGCCGAAGCCCTTGTTGATGTTCTTGCCGTCGGGGCTGACGCCGATGGGGATCACCTTGGCGCCGAGCTCCTCGAACACCGCAGGGGCCACGCGGTAGGCGGCGCCGTGTCCGCAATCGACCACGATGGTGAGCCCTTCCAGCGTCAGCTCCTTGGGGAAGGTGCTCTTGGCGTAGACGACGTAGCGCCCGCCCGCGTCGTCGATGCGGAACGCCTTCCCGATGCTGGTCGCCGTGGGCCGAAGGTGGTCGAGCTTGTCGTTCGCGATCAGGTCCTCGATCTGCGCCTCGACCTCATCGGGCAGCTTGAAGCCATCGCGGGAGAAGAACTTGATGCCGTTGTCCTGGTACGGGTTGTGGCTCGCGGAGATGACCGCGCCGGCGTCGGCGCGCATGGAGACGGTCAGGTTGGAGATGGCCGGCGTCGGCAGCGGCCCGCAGAGCATCACGTCGACACCCATCGAGCAGAGGCCGGAGGCGAGCGCGGTCTCCAGCATGTACCCCGATAGCCGGGTGTCCTTGCCGATCACGACCCGGTGGCGGTGGGGCCCCTTGCGGATGAGGTAGGCGAGCGCACGGCCGAGGTCGAGCATCATCTCGCCCGTCATGGGGTGGATGTTCGCCACCCCGCGGATTCCGTCGGTGCCGAACAGCTTGCGGGCGGGCTCGATGGACTTCTCGGCGAGGCGGACGGCCATTGCGTTGGGCTCCTTGGTCTTGCGCGGCGATGGGCCAATCTAGGCGCGCCGCCCCAGGGACGGCAACCGGGCGGCGTACCGCTTGTCCGACCCCGGAACTTGTGCTGGAAAGCCCCTTCAGGGCGACGCGGCGCGGACCGCGTCGGCCACGGCCAGCGCCTCGCGCGTCTGCGCGACGTCGTGGGCGCGGACGATCGCCGCGCCATTCGAGGCCGCGATCGCCGCCGCGGCGATGGAGCCGGCGAGCCTGTCCTGCGGCTCCCGCCCCGTCGCGCGGCCGATGAACGACTTGCGGCTGGCGCCGATGAGCAGCGGCCGGCCGAGCTGCAACAGCTCGCGCTGCCTGCGGAGCAGCGCGAGGTTGTGCGGCCCGGTCTTGGCGAAGCCCAGGCCCGGGTCGAGCACCACCCGATCGTCGGCGACGCCGCCCTCCCGCGCCCGCTGCAGCGCCGCCAGAAGCTCCGCCAGCACCTCGCCAAAGAGGTCGCCGTACCGGGCCCGGGCCTGCATGTCCTGTGGCGTTCCGCGCAGATGCATCAGGCAGAGGGCGGCACCGCGCTCGGCGCAGAGCCGCGCCAGCTGTCCATCGCGGGCGAGCCCCGACACGTCGTTGACCACCTCGGCCCCGGCCTCCAACGCGCGCGCCGCCACCTCTGCCTTGCTGGTGTCCACGGAGACCGGCACCCCGGCGCGCAGCGCCAGCTCGCGCACCACCGGCTCGATGCGGCGGATCTCCTCGGCGGCGTCCACGGGTTGCGAGACGAAGGGGTTGGTCGATTCACCTCCCACGTCGAGCAGGTCGGCCCCCTCGCGCGCGAGCGCAAGGCCGTGCTCGATGGCGCGCCTGGGGTCGAAGAAGCGGCCGCCATCGGAGAACGAGTCCGGCGTCACGTTGACGATGCCCATCACCAGCGTGCGCCCCTCCGGCAGCCGGGAGCGCGGCAGCGTCCAGCCCGGCCGCCCGCCGCCAGGTGGCCCCAGGCCGGGGACCGCGCAGCCCGCCTCCACCGCCGCCGCGCGCAGATGCAGCTCGCCGGCGAGGGCGCGACCCTCCGCATCCTCGAGCGATCCCTCGAGGCCGTGCCCTGCCCGGCCGAGGAAGGGAAGGCCGCCGAGGGCCAGCGCACCTCCGCTGCCGCGCAAAACTTGAAGGCCGGCCCGCCCCAGGCCGTCGCACAGGGACGGCGGCGTCGGGTTCAGCAGCGCCGCCCAGCCGCGCAGCCCGCGCTCGGGCGTCGCGAGCCCCGCCGCCTGCCCGGCGGCGAGCGAGTCGGCCTCGCACTGGACCTCGATGAGCCGCACGCGCAGCGCCATGCCGCGCCAGATAACACAAGGGCCGACGCCCCGCCGCCGCAGGCTGAGCGCCGGCCCTCTCGCGCGGTCCCCCCCGAACCCCGCGCGACCCCAGAAGAGCCTTCCTGGCTCTGACCCGCTCGCGCCGGAGATCGTTAAATCGGGGGTTACGCCTTGCCCGTCTCCGGCTTGGGCATCGGCGCCGTGAGTCCGCCGAGGGCGTCGAGGATCTTGCTCTTCTCGCGCCGGTCCTCGGGCCGCTTCTGCGGCTCGGGCGGCCGCTGGGTGAGCTTGGCCCGGACGATGGTGCCGCCCTGCATCAGCTTCTCCACCTCGTCGGCGTCGAGCGTCTCGTGCTCGAGCAGCGCCAGCGCGATACGATCGAGCGCCGGTTTGTTCTCCATCATCACCCGGCGGGCGCGCTCGTACTGCTCGGTGACGATGCGGCGCACCTCGGCGTCGATGTCGATCGCGGTGGCCTCGGAGAAATTGCGCGAGCGCTGCCCGAACTCGCGACCGAGGAAGACCTCCTGCTGCTCCTCGCCGAACGAGAGCGGCCCCAGCTTCTCGCTCATGCCCCACTCGCAGACCATGCTGCGGGCGAAGTTGGTGGCGTGGTCGATGTCGCTCTTGGCGCCGGAGGTGATCTCGTTGAACTGCAGCTCCTCGGCGATGCGGCCGCCCATCGCCATCGCGATGCGATCGAGCACGCTGCCGCGGTCCCAGTTGAGTCGGTCTTCCTTGGGCAGCATCTGGGTGAGGCCGAGCGCCGGGCCGCGCGGGATGATGGTGACCTTGTGCACCGGATCGCACTTGGGCAGCAGCTTGGCCATGACGGTGTGGCCGGCCTCGTGCCAGGCGGTGATCTTCTTGTCCTTCTCGCTGATGATCATGCTGCGCCGCTCGGCGCCCATCATCACCTTGTCCTTGGCGAACTCGAAGTCGGTGCCGTCGAGGCGCTCCTTGTTCTTGCGCGCCGCCAGCAGCGCGGCCTCGTTGACCAGGTTTTCCAGGTCGGCGCCGGAGAACCCGGGCGTGCCGCGCGCGATGGAGTCGAGATCGACGTCGGGCGAAAGCGGCGTCTTCTTGGTATGCACCTTGAGGATGCCCTCGCGGCCCTTCACGTCGGGCCGGGGGACAACGATGCGCCGGTCGAAGCGACCGGGACGCAGCAGCGCGGGGTCGAGCACGTCGGGCCGGTTGGTCGCCGCGATCAGGATCACGCCCTCGTTGGACTCGAAGCCGTCCATCTCCACCAAGAGCTGGTTGAGGGTCTGCTCGCGCTCGTCGTGCCCGCCGCCCAGGCCGGCGCCGCGGTGGCGGCCGACGGCGTCGATCTCGTCGATGAAGATGATGCACGGCGCATGCTTCTTCCCCTGCTCGAAAAGGTCGCGCACGCGGCTGGCGCCGACGCCGACGAACATCTCGACGAAGTCGGAGCCCGAGATGCTGAAGAACGGCACGCCCGCCTCGCCGGCGATGGCCCGCGCGAGCAGCGTCTTGCCGGTGCCCGGGGAGCCCATCAGGAGGACGCCCTTGGGAATGCGGCCGCCCAGCTTGGTGAACTTCTTCGGGTCCTTGAGGAACTGGATGATCTCCTCCAGCTCGTCCTTGGCCTCATCGATGCCGGCCACGTCGAGGAAGGTGACCTTGTTGTGGTTCTCGCTGAGCAGCTTCGCCTTGCTCTTGCCGAAGCTCATCGCCTTGCCGCCGCCGGCCTGCAGCTGCTTCATCAGGAAGATGAAGAGGACGCAGAGGACCGCGAGCGGCAGCCAGCTCACCACGAACTGGGCGAGCAGGCCGGAGCCCTCATCCTTGTCGTAGGAGAGATCGACCCCTTTGGCGCGCATCCTCTCGAGGAGCTGGGGGTCGAGCGGGCTCACCGTCCGGAACTGGGTGTGGTTCTTGAGCTCACCTTCCAGCGTGCTGTTGCCCTTGACCACCACGCTCGCGACCTCGCCACGCTCCACGTCCGCAAAGAACTCGCTGGCGCGGATGTCGTGCGGCTCCGTGCGTCCCCGGATCGAAAAGATCTTGTAGAACGAGAGGAACAGCAGGATCAGCACGGTCCACAGAAAGAACGTCTTGTAAGACTGTCTCACCTTGGCTCCTCGTCAGGCCGGTGGGGGAGCATGCTAGCACGCGGCGCGCCTGCTCGCTGCACGACTGACAACGCCGGCCCGGATCGCTCCAATTCCCGCGTTCTTCGACGCAGGCGGACGCAGACGGGGAACGCGAGCTCGCCCCGGGCGGGATCGCCGGGGCGTAGTCCCTCGACGTAGAAGAGCGCTCCCGAGGCATCGGCGAGCACTGGAACGAGCGGCCGGCGCGAACGAGCGACGCGGGCCTCGGCCAGCAGATCGGCGAGCTTGCGGGTGCGCCCCCCGCCCTGGCGGAAACGGTCGCCCGGCCGCGGACCGCGCAGGGTCCAGGGGAACGGCGCGCGCGCGGCATCGATGGCGATCGCGCCCTCGGCCTCGAGCCCCGCCCTGGGCGGCTCCACCTCGAGGATTGCGGTGCCCCACTCGTAGTTGCCCGGGCCAGGCACCGCCATCTCGGGCGGAGCCTTCGCGGGAGCCGGGACTGCCTCGCCGCCGAGGAAGCGAAGGACGCCGCCTTCGAGGATGGCGCGCCCGCCGGGGACGTCGGCGCTACCGGCCCCTTTCCCGAGCAGCGCCATCAATTGCTCGAGGTGCTGCCGCTCGGGCCGGACCGAGGCCTCCGCGGCGGCGGCGAGGAGGCAGCGCCGCAGGAGCGCGGGGTGCAGCCGGAGCAGGTCCGCCGCAGAGAGCCCGCCGCCGCGGCGCGCCCGGGCGATCTCTACGGCGGCGAGGAGCGACAGGAGCTCGTCCTCGTCGGCGGCGAGGGCGGCGGTGCCCGCCAGCGCCTCTTCGAGGCGCGGGTTGAGCAGCGCGGCGAGACGCGGCAGCTCCGCGCGCACCCGGGCGCGCGCCCGGCGCGGGTCGAGGTTGTGCGGATCGCGCACGAAGGGAAGACCGCTGCGCACGCAGTACGCCTCGGTGTCGGCGCGCCCCACCTCGAGCAGAAAGGGCCTCACCACCCGCAGCGCGCCGAGCGGCCGCGACCTGCGCACGCCCGAAAGCGCGCCCGGCCCCGCGCCGCGCGCGAGCCGCAGGAGCAGCGTCTCCGCCTGATCGCTGCGCGTGTGCGCCGTCGCCACGAGCCTCGCACCGGCGGCCTGTGCGAGCCGCAGAAGCGCCTCGTAGCGCGCCTCGCGCGCCGCGGCCTCGAGGCCCAGGCGCGCGATCGCGGCGCGCAGATCTGGAAGCCGCTCGAGAAGGAAGGGCACCTCGAGGCGCGCGGCGAGCGCCCGCACCGACTCGGCCTCGCGCTCCGACTCGGGCCGCAGCGCATGGTCGACGTGTCCGATCGCGACCTCGAGACGCAGCCGCGGCCTGCGCAGCGCGAGGTCTCGCAGGGCGGCTGCCAACGCGACCGAATCGGCCCCCCCCGAGCAGGCGGCGAGCACCCGGGAGCCGTTGGGAATGAGGGCTGCGGGCCCGGTGCAGGCCTGCTCGACGGCCTGGTCGACCGGCCCACCGGAATCCTTGCCTCCGGAGCCGGCCCTGCCCCCCCGGCCAGCCCCGCGGCGCTGCGCGCCTGCTCGCACGGTCTGCAGCATAGCCGCCTTGCGAGCGAGCGTCTTTTTGACGGCAGCTTTCTGGCGGTGCCAGCGCATTGACGTCCCCCTCCCCTTGCGGCCCAGCTGTTCAAAACCCAATTTGGCAGGGAGGGGCACCGAACCGGCAGCGGGAACAGCGTGCGCGGGCATTTGGTTCTGGACGGTGCAGGCGCCAGGAGCGCCGAGGCTTGAAGGAAGTGGGTCTGGGGGTCCCCCCCTCCCCCTCCGGGCCCATCGGGGCTGACCAGTCGCGAGGCTGGTCAGCCTTTTTTTGGACCTGCGAATTTTCGATTTTTTCTCAGGCCTGCGAATTTTCAATCATCCGGCAGACGCAATCGAGGAATGTGGTGCGCTTGCGCAGCAACACGGCGAGGCAGCAGCGCATGTACGCGCCTGGCCCGAATTCGCGCAGGATGATCCCGCTGTGGCGGAACACATCCTTCGTGGTGATGACGCCGCTGATGGACATTGCGTGGACTCCTCGGACCATCGATGCTGCGAGGCGCGTGCCAACCCTTCATTCGAACGGTGCTACGTTCCCGACGACTCGACGGGGCGACGCGGAATTCCCCTCGAACGCCCCGCCTGACCCGCCTGCGGGCCTCTTCTGGCCCGGTGGGACGCCGCTTTAGCGCACGGCAGCGCCGAGCAACAGCGCCTTCCCGGCCGTGCGGCCCTCTGTCGCACGAATCGACATTCGGTCGCCGCCAGGCGCCCCTTTGCGGCATCCGTGTCGCGCAAGCCTGTAGAACGTTCAGGGACAGGGTAGGTCGGATGCTTGACGGCAGGGCCACGTGAGCCTACAGAGTGGACCGGTGAAGTCGAACTCCAGACGAATCAGCACAAGCCCCGGTGGCGGGAGGCCTTGATGGCGGGCACGGACAAGCGCAAGCAGAGTCTCTACTTTCCGGAGGACATGCTCCGGGAGATCCAGGAGGAGGCGAACCGGCAGGACCGATCGCTCTCGTGGATCGTCCAACAGGCATGGAAGATCGCGCGCAACGAGATCATGCGCTTCCCCTCCGTCAACGACGTAATCGGCGGCGAGCGCGCTGCCCCTGAGGGCGAGTAGTCATGTCCGCGAACGACGCCCGCAAGCAGAGCCTGTACTTCCCCGAGGACATGCTGGAGGAGATCCAGCAGCAGGCGCAGCGCCTCGACCGGTCGCTGTCCTGGGTGGTCCAGCAGGCCTGGAAGATCTCCAAGGGCCAGCTCCGCACCATCCCCTCGCCGAACGACATGCTCGACGACGATCCCGCCGCCGCCCGCAGGTAACGGTCCTACTCGAGCAGCTTCTCGCGCCAGTCCGCGCCCAGGACGGGGCAAGCGGCGAGCTTTTGCGCCGTCGCCTGGTCGCGCACCTTGTTCCTGCGCGCGGCCATGGCGCGAGCGACCGTCCACTCCGGGTGCGGCCGCTCGATGAGGTCGATCTCCTGACCAGCGCGCACCCGGCCCTCGCGCAGCACCCGCAGGTACCAACCGAAGCGCCCGCTCTGCTCGGTGAGGCGGAGCAGGTCGGCGCGCCCCCAGAAGCGCGAGATGTTGCGGCAGGGCTTCCGCGGCTCGCTGATCTGCAGCCGCGCCTCCCCGACCTGCCAGATGTCGCCGAGGCAGGCGCTCTCCTCATCGGCGCCGTCGACGGTGAAGTTCTCGGCAAAAGCGCCTGGCCCCGCCTCAGGCCAAGCCAGTTCGGCGCGCCAGCGCGCGTAGTGCGCGCTCGCATAGGCGAGCACTGCCATGTCAGGGCCGCCGTGCCAGCGCTTGTCGGCCTGGCCGTCGCCCTCGAGGTTGGTCCGGCCGACGAAGACCTCGCCCTCGACCGGCTCCTTGCCGTAGCCCGAGACCCAGGTCTCCCCGTCCTCCGTCACCTGCGACCTGGGGCGTCCTACCTGGATGGCGACGAGCCTTGCGCGCATCGGACAGCCTCCCTTGGCGGGCGGACCCGCGACGGCGTTATAGCCCGGCCGCGCACGAGGGGCGCCGGCCGTTCCCGCGCGCCGCCGTGATAAGCAGGGCGGGAACCGTCCGACGATCGGCCCCCCGGGCCGGGCGAGGGTTCGCATGGCGTCGATGCGGGACAAGGTCGAGGAGCTCCTTCGGCGGCGCGCGGAGGCGCTGCGCATGGGCGGCGAGGAGCGCCTCCGGCGCCAGCGCGAGCGGGGCAAGCTGGATGCCCGCGCCCGCCTCGACCTGCTCTTCGACGCAGGCAGCTTCCGCGAGATCGGCCTGCTCGCTACGCACCTCGGCAGGCTGCCGGGGGACCCGGGCGCGGACCCCGAGAAGCCCGCGCCCGCCGACGGCGTGATCTGCGGCACCGGCCTGGTCGATGGCCGCCCCCTGTGCGCGGCGAGCTACGACTTCACCGTGCACGGAGGCAGCATCGGGCCGGTGGGCGAGCGCAAGGTGGCGCGGCTGCGCGAGCTGGCGCTGCGCGAGCGGATTCCGATGGTGTGGCTGGTCGACTCCGCCGGCGCGCGGCTCTCGGCCGACGCCGACCAGGCGCAGTGGATCAGCTCCTTCGCCGACACCGGGTACTTGTTCCGCGAGCAGGTGGCGCTCTCCGGCGTCGTGCCGCGGGTGGCGGCGATGGTGGGGCCCGGCGCTGCCGGCACCGCCTACATCCCCGGCCTCGCCGACTTCGTCCCGATGGTGAAGGGGACCTCGTCGATGGCGATCGGCGGGCCCTACCTGGTCAAGAGCGTGATCGGCGAGGACCTGACCGAGGAGGAGCTGGGCGGCTCGAAGGTGCACACCGAGATCTCCGGCAACGCCGACCTCGAGTGCGCAAGCGACGCCGACTGCATCGCGGCGGTGCGGGAGTACCTGTCGTTCTTCCCCTCGCGGGCGGGCGAGAAGCCGCCGCGCAGGCCTACGCAGGACCCGCCAAGCCGGCGCGACGAGGCGCTGCTCGATGTCATCCCCGAGGACCCGCGCAAGGCCTACGACGCGAAAGCGATCGTCCGTGCCATCGTCGACGACGGCCGCATCTTCGAGCTGAAGCCGCGCTGGGCCCGCAACCTGTGCACCGCACTCGCCCGCATCGACGGGCGCAGCGTCGGCATCGTCGCGAACAACCCGCTGCATCTGGGTGGCATCCTCGACGTCAACGCCGCCGACAAGGCGGCGCGGTTCGTGAACCTCTGCGACGCCTTCGAGATCCCGCTGGTGTTCCTCCAGGACGTGCCCGGCTTCCTGGTGGGCAGCAAGGTGGAACAGCAGGGCATCATCCGCCACGGGGCAAAGATGCTGCATGCGGTGGCCAGCGCCACCGTGCCCAAGCTGACCGTAGTCCTGCGCAAAGCCTACGGCGCCGGCTACTACGCGATGGCCGGCCGCGCCTACGAGATCGACGCGCTCCTCGCCTGGCCTGGGGCGGAGATCAGCGTGATGGGGGCGGAAGGCATGGTGGCCATCGCCGCGCACAAGCTGCTCGCGCAGTCGGAAGACCCCGCTGCGCTCCAGCGCGAGCTGGCAGCAGGCCTGCGCCCGCAGATCGACATCTATCGCGTCGCAGCGCTGGGGTACGTGGACGACGTGATCGATCCGCGCGAGACCCGCCCCCAGCTCGCACACTACCTGCGGCTCACCGAGGACAAGCGCGTCGAGCGGCCCTGGCGCAAGCGCGAGATCGCCCCCGTCTGAGCCGGGACTCCTGCCGCAAGGGAAGGGAGGCCCCGCGACAGCTCCGCCGCCGGAGGCGGCCAGGCCGGGAGTCCGGCCGGGAGGGAGGGGAGGCTCAGCGAGCTTTGCTCGCTACCACGGCGCCGGTCTGGTCCAGCAACTCGGAGGGTCGGCCGTCCTCGATGTCGCGGGCCATGGACACGGTCGCGGCCGGGGCCAGCTTCTCCACCCGCGCGAGGGCCTGCTCCGCCGCGTCGGGGGCGATGCCCGCCCCCGCGGCGCGTGCCACCGAGGCGATCTCGTGCATGGCCGCCGCGAGCAGCGCGCGCGTCTCGGGGATGGTCCGCAGCGCGCCCACGGGGGCCCTCGCCACCGCGCCCACCGAGCCGAGCGGCTCGACGAAGAGCAGCTTCTCCCAGAGCACTGCGGCGATGTCCGGCGCGATCTTGGCCTCGATGCCGGCACGCTTGAGCGTCGCGACCAGCTTCTCCAGCCGGTCGCTCTTCGGCGCTCCTTTGCGCTCTCCGACCGTGAAGCGCGGCGGAAGCCCCTCGTGCAGGATCTGGCCGGGCGCCTCGATCCGGCTGAGCACGTGCAGCACCGCGCCCACCACCGGCCCCTCGCCGAGCGCGGCGGCCAGGTCGTCGGCGGCCTCCACCCCGTTCTGCACCGGCAGCACCAGCGTGCCCTCTCGAAGCAGCGGCCGGAGCCGCGGCGAAAGCTCGCGCACCTGCCACGCCTTGACCGCCACCAGCACCAGGTCGGCCGCTGCGAGCCGACCCGGATCCTCCGCGGCCTCCAGGGGGCCGGTGTTCATCGCGCCGAGCGGGCTCGTGACGCGAAGGCCCGGGCCCTTGAGCGCGCGGAGCTGCTCGCCGCGCGCCACGAATGCCACCTCGGCGCCGGCCCGCGAGAGCAGCGCGCCCAGCAGGCCGCCCACCCCTCCCGCACCGACGATGACGACACGCATGACACATCCTTTCCCAGTCGGGCGCGCGGCCCGGGCTCAACTCGGTTGCGGAAGTCGGAGCAGCTTGCGGGCCTCGGCCACCGAGGCCACGCGGCGGCCCGCGGCGCGCGCCAGGCTGGCGACTCGCTCCACCAGCTCGAAGCTGCCCTTCGCCAAGACGCCCTTCGACAGGTAGATGTTGTCCTCCAGCCCGCAGCGCGCGTGGCCGGAGAGCCTGAGCGACAGCTCGGCCATGGGAATCTGGTGCCGCCCGATGCCGGCCACGCTGAAGCTGCAGCCCTCGGGCAGCTTGGAGATGAGGAAGCGGAGGTTCTGCTCGGTGGCCGCCATCCCGCCGCGCACGCCGAGCACGAAGTCGAAGTGCGCGGGCAGATCGATCGCGCCCTCCTGCGCCAGGAGCAGGCAGCTGTCGACGTGGCCTGCGTCGTAGCACTCGAGCTCCGGGACGATGCGCTTTTCGCGCATCCGCCGCGCGAACTCGCGCACCAGCGGGAACGGGTTGGCGAAGACCTCGTCGCCGAAGTTGAGCGAGCCGGCATTGAGCGATGCCATGTCAGGCGCGCACTCCAGCGGCTGGGCGCGCTCCTCGGCGCTCATGCCCACCGCGCCGCCCGTGGAGGTCTGCACGATCACGTCGCAGCGCGCGCGGATGGCGCGGATGGCTTTGTCGAAGAGGGCGCGGTCCTGGGTGGGCGTGCCGGCGTCCGTGCGCACGTGTAGATGGATGACGGACGCACCGGCGCTGGCGCAGGCCGCGGCCTCCTCGGCCAGCTCGTCGGCGGTGATGGGCAGGTACGGGGTCTGCGCACGAGTGGTCTCGGCGCCGCAGATGGCCGCGGTCAGGATCGCGGGCGTCATCGTTCGCTCTCCCGCCCCTCGTCCTGCCGCTTGGCTCGCGCGCGTCGCATGGCAGGCTGGTCTAACATGCGCCGCGCGCCTGTGCCGCTCCGAGCTTGGAGCGGCTGGCCACTGTATGGCGTTGCCACTGGCCCGCTCCGAGGTTATACATAGGTAAGAACGGAGTGCCTCTCATGCGCAAGAAGCTCTCGGCCATCGGTAACAGCCTCGGAATCGTCATTGAGAAACCCATCCTCGAGCTCCTGGACATCGACCGGGAGACCGAGCTCGAGATGCGCACCGACGGTGAGCGGCTCATCATCGAGCCCATCCGAAATGCGAAGCGGGCAAAGGTGCAGGCCGCGGTGCAGCGCGCAATGGCAGCGCACGACGCGACCCTCCGGAAGCTCGCAAAGTGAGCGATCCGCTCTTCCTGGATGTCGAGGACGTGCTGCTCCGATCGGGTTCAGGGGGCCCGTGCGCTGCTCGCCTTCGGCTGCGCTGCTCCGATGCCCCCTGAGACCCCCGCGACCCCTGCGGGCCTATTTCGGCCCTCCGTCGTCGCGGCGCGCGCGATCGTGGGCGATGGCCGCAGCCTACGGGTTCCATATCGCGCAGAACGAGCCGTTCCTCGACGGGAACAAGCGAACCGGCCTCCTCGCCGCGATCGTGTTCCTCGACCTGAACAGCGTTGCGATCACTGACCCGGAGGGCCAGCTCTACGACGCTATGATCGCCATCGCGGAGCGTCGGCTCGACAAGGCCGCGCTCGGCCTGCTTCTTGAGGCCCTCGCTGAGGTCGGGCCGGAGCCCTGATACCCGATCGCAAAGTCCTGGTCCTTCAGCCCGAGGACATTCCTCTGGTCGGTCCCCTGCCGTCATGACGCGCGTGAATCCGGAGAATCGATGCCCACCGAAGACAACGTGAAGTTCATCAACGTGGACGTCATCCTGGCCGGAGAGGTCGACAGCAAGCCTCTACTCGGTGCGTTCGGCGATGGGGTCGTTGTCCTGCACGAGAATGGACCTCTCGTGTTGGAGCTAGCCAACGTCGGCCTGGATCTCCACGAGACGTTGTCGCGGTTCGTCGAGTTGGTGAGCGCTCTGCCTCGAAAGGCGCGGACAAGCTGGGTAGGTGCATCGCGACGCGTGTTCGACATCGGGATCCAGGCGGGACTAATGCCGCACGAGACCCACTGGAGAATCCCTTCGGACCTGATCGCGGCGCTCGCCAAGATCGGCGGCGAGGTGGTCTTGACGGTGTACGGTGCGAAGCGGGGCCGGACGCCAAGCCGACCGAAACCACGCCTTACGAAGTCGACCGAGCGTCGGACTGGGCGAGCATCGCGGGCGCGCTCCGTTCCGCGCCGCGGCGCGACTCGAGCGTGATCAGCGTGTGATTTTGCGTCGCTGCTTCGCCGCGGGCGTCACGCAGGTTCCCCGGGCGCGGCACACCACCAAAGGCTCCGCCAGCACCTCGGCCGCGCTCTCCGACAAGTCGGGGCGGGGCGCGATCACCTTGCGGGCGACGAAGCTCATCCGGCGGCTGGTCGTGCCCACCGCGGTGATCTCGCCCTCCACCTCGACGAAGTCGCCGGCGCGGAGCGGCGCGAGGAACTCGATCGACGCCCGCGGAGGGCTGCTCGTTCGTCTCCGACCGGTTGCGGCTCTTCGCCATCGCGCGCCGTTCCTTTCCTCTGCTTCCGTGCTGCCCGGTGCCCGTCTCCGCCCGCCGCGAGTCCTAATCCCGGGCACGGCCCGTGGGCGAGGCGGTCGCTCCCTGGATTTCCGCGTCGGGAGTGCCGTGCGCCGTCGGTTGCGGCGGCGGCGTGCGGCCGCTCCGCTCCAGCATCCGGTAGTAGATGAAGTTGGCCACGTCGGAAGGCCGGGTGCCGGGGCCGAACCCGGCGTCGAAGCCGAGCTCCAGCGCCGTCTTGTGATCGACGCGCGGCCCGCCGAAGAGGAAGATGGTCTTCCCGTAGATCTTCTCCGCCTTGGCGATCTCGAGCAGCGCGCGCGCGTCCTCTTTGTGCACCTCGCGCTGGGTGACCACCTTGGAGACGAGGATGGCGTCCGCCTGCTCCGCCTTGGCGCGCGCCACCAGCGCCGCGGGCTCCACCTGCGAGCCCAGGTTGATGGCGCGCAGTTGCGGGTACCGCTCCAGCCCGTAGTCGCCGGCGAAGCCCTTCATGTTCATGATCGCGTCGATACCGGTGGTGTGCGAATCGGTGCCGATGCAGGCGCCCACCACCACCAGCCGCCGCCCGAAGTCGCGCTTGATGACCTCGTTCAGCTCGTCGAAGCCGTGCTTGCGGTGCAGCACCACCGGCACCTCGATGGCCGCGTAGTCGAGCTGCATGTGCGTGCGCCCGTAGACCACGAAGAACGAGTAGCCGTCGCCGCTCGGCTCCATGCACGAGACCAGCACGTGCGACAGGCCCAGCTTCTTCGCCACCTGCGCCGCCGCCTCCTTCGCCTTCTCGCCCGCGGGCACCGGCAGCACGAAGGAGAGCTGGATCACGCCGTCGTCCCGGCGGTCGCCGTAGGGGCGGATGAGCTGCTTCTCCTGTGCGGGCTTCTGCGCGTCGCTCATCGTCCGGCCGCCCCGGCCCGGGCGGCTGCGGGCTCCGGCCGCCCTCCGGTCTCCTGCTCGAGGATCTCGAGCAGCGGATTGAAGTAGTCGGGGTCGCGCGGGACCACGCCGTCGAGGCCCTTGCCGCCCTCGGGCGTGCGCGCCGTGTCGCCGAAGCGGGCTTTGCCGATGGCGGCCATCATCCCATCCGCGGCCACCTCCTCGAGAAGGTGCAGCGTCTTTTCGAAGATCTCCCGCTGCCTGCGGGCGACGATGCCGTCGGGTTTGAACCGGATCTCTTCGCCGAGATGCCGCGCCGCCCGGTGGACGTAGGCAGCGGACTTGAGGGCCACGTAGCGGTCCATCAGGAAGGGGTTGTGCATCGCCTCGGTCATCATCCCGAGCAGTTGGATGCTCTGCCCGGTCGAGATCGCGACCAGGTCGGCCATCACGTCATAGGCATGGCTGAAGAAGATGTCGCCTTCCTTGTGCTTGGTCGGCGGCATGTACTTGATCGGCGAACGGGGGAACAGCTCGCGCACCATCATCGCCATCGCCAGCTCGCGCAGGAGCGTGTCCTCTCGGGAGGGATCGATCTCGAAGCTGTGGCCGAATCCGATCAGCTCGTCGCCCATCCCCGCCAGGTGCGCGAAAGCCTGGTTGACCAGCTGCGAGGCGATCACGGTGTGGGCCGCCTCGTCTGCGTCGGCGGTGGGGATGTAGTTGTCCTCGCCGGTGTTGATGATGATGCCGGCGAAGGCGCAGATGCGGCGCGAGAAGTACTGATCGCAGAAGGTCCGCTTCATGTTGATGTCGCGGAAGAGGATTCCGTACATCGCGTCGTTGAGCAGCATGTCGAGCTTCTCCCACGCCGCCATGAAGGCGATCTCCGGCATGCAGAGGCCGCTGGAGTAGTTGGTGAGGTGGATGTAGCGCCCCAGGCTGCGCGAGACCTCGTCCAGCGCCTCGCGCATGATGCGGAAGTTCTCCTGCGTCGCGTAGGTCCCTCCATAGCCTTCGGTGGTGGCGCCGTGGGGCACGTAGTCGAGCAGCGACTGGGCGGTGGAGCGGATCACCGCGATCACGTCGGCGCCCTGCTGCGCCGCCGCCCGCGCTTGCTCGACGTCGTCGTGGATGTTGCCGGTCGCGACGATGACGTACTTCCAGGGCGCGCCGGGGAAGCTGCCCACCCGCAGACCCTGCTTCAGCTCGCGGCGCTGCTCGACGCGGCCCTGCAGGTCGCGGACCGCGGCGCGGGCGTCGGCGCGCAGCGATTCGCGCACCTCTTCCTCCTCGGCGGCGGAGAGTCTGGGCAGCTTGTCCGGGTGCGCGGCAATGCGTTCGATCGCGTGCAGCGGGTCCTTGACCCCGGGCGCGCGCAGCGCCCGTGCCAGCCAGTACGCGGCGCCCTTGCCGAGTACGCCGGCCTCGCGCAGCCGGTCGACCATCAAGTTGGCGAGCGGGGCTCCCCGCCCCCCCGCGCCGCCGATGCCCAACAGGCGCAGCACGGTGCGCTCGATGGCCACGGTGGTGTGCTGATCGATGAAGCGCTGGACCGCGAGCGCGGCCGAGCGCGCAAGCTCGCGGGCGCGCTCGATGCGGTCGGGGTCGACGAACAGCTCGGACACAGACCCTCCGCGCGGGAAAAGGGAGTGCAGTCATCGCAAGCCCGCGATGGTGACAATCCGGCGCCGCCCGGCGCCACCCGACCGATGATATACAGGCACGCATGAAGAGCCGCGAGGCCCCGGGCGCACCGGCGCCCGCCGGCGGATCCCGATGAGGAAGATCCTCGGCGGCCTCCTCCTCTGTCTCGTCGCCGCATTGGCGGGAGCGGCGATCGCGTGGAAGCTCGCGCGGCCGGAGCCCCGGCTCCCCGATGCGCCCGCGCTGGTGCTGCGCATCCGCGAGGTCGCCCGGCTGGAGACGCTGGACGTCACGCTCTACAAGAAGATCGACTTCTCGCCCGATCCTCATGCCTCCCGCGGCTTCTGGGACGGCGTCACGCAGTGGGCGCGCTTCAGCCTGAAGCCGCCGCGCGGCAAGGCGATCGTCTTCGCCCGCGCCCACCTCGGCGTCGACCTGGGCAAACTGGACGCGCGGTCGCTGCGCGTCTCGGGCCGGCGGGTTCAGGTGGTGCTGCCGCAGATCCAAGTTGCGGTGGAGTTGCTTCCAGCGGAGACGGAGGTCGTCGGCAGCAACCTCGATTCCGCCGAGACCGCGGAGCTGTTCGCGCTGGCGAAGTCCGCCTTTGCACGCGAGGTGGAGGCCGACCTCGCCCTGCGCCAGCGGGCCCACGAGTCGGCGCGGCGCACGCTGCGCGCGCTCTTCTTCCAACTCGGATTCAGCGAGGTCGACTTCGTCGACTCGCTACCCCAGGCCGCCGTGCAGTGAGCCCGACCCGGCGTCACCCGCGCAGCACCCGGGCGAGCCTCCGCAGGGCGGCGCGCGTGTCGGCGTCGAGGAAGGGCAGCCCGAGGCGGTCCCCGGGCGCCACCGACTCGTAGTCGATCCAGGCGGTGCGCACCGCCTGGAGCAGCGCGAACGGACCGGCTGCGCGCCGGGCCAGGAGCGCGTTCGCCGCCTCGAGGCACGGCCGGCGTCGAACTAGCGCGCAAAGCGGCTGCTCGGAGCCGGCGAAGCGGGGGGCCGCGGCGTCGTGGCCGGCGAGCGCGGCCTCGAGGGCGCGCAGGAGCTTGCGATCCGCGGCGAACGGCATGTCGGCGCCGGCAACGAAGCACGCCTCGCTGCGCGCATGGGTGAGCCCCGCTTGCAGACCCGCGAGCGGGGTGCGGCGGCGGGAGAGGTCGCGCCGCAGGTGCAGCACCCGATCCCGATCGAGCAGATCCCCGAGGCCTTCGGCCTCGAGCGCGCCGCGGTAGCGCCCGGATTCCTTGGCCACGAGGAAGACTTCGCGAAACAGCGCGAGCGCGCCGCGCACCGAATGGGCCAAGAGGGGCGCGCCGGCCAGCCGCGCGAGCAGCTTGCCGCCGCCGAAGCGCGTGCTGCGCCCACCGGCAAGCAGCACGGCCGCGTGCGCGAGCTTTCGCGTCCCCATCTAACCCCACTGCTCAGCTGAGCTGATCATGCTTGCGTCTCGGATCCGGGTTTGGTCGAACCTCGACGCGGCTGCGCAAGGTCTCGATGAAGGCGACGAGCGAGGGCGACAATGCGCCTGCGTGCCTGCGCCGCACCAGCGCGATGTCGCGGTGGAGCGGCGAAAGGCCCGGAACGCGGATCTCAGAGAGTACGCCGCGCGCCAGCTCCTCGGCGACATAGGTGCGGGGGAAAAACCCGGCGCCCACGCCGTTCACGACCAGGTGCCGGCCCGGCTCCATCGCCACGTCGACCGCCGTCTTCGAGCGTTCGGCGAGCTGCACGACCAGCGGGTGGTGCGCCTGCCACCAGCGCAGGCGCAAGAGCGGCCGTGCCAGCCGCGCCACGTCGTCGCGGGTGGCCCGTCTGCTCCGTGCGAGAGGATGGCGGGGATGCGCGACCAACACGACGGGCTCGCGGAAGACGAAGATTGCGGTGAGCTCCACCGCGCTGGTGCTGGGCCAGAGGGTGAGCGCGACGTCGATGATTCCGTCGAGCAGGAGTTGCAGCAGGATCTCGTGGGCGGCCGACTTGATGGCGCATTCGACCTGCGGATGCGTGCGCACGAACTCCGCCAGTACGGGTCCGATCAGGCCGCCTGCGAGGGAGCTCAGCGAACCGATGCGCACGGATCCGCGCTCGCCGACCTGCGCCAGGCGGGAGGCGTCCACACCTTCGCGCAGGACCTCCAGGGCGCGGCGCGCGTAGGGCAGGAAGCTCTCGCCCAGCGCCGTGAGCCGGATGGCGCGGCCGCGGAGGAAGAGGGCGCCGCCGACGGCGTCCTCGAGGGCGAGGATGCGCGAGCTGACCGCCGGCTGGCCGAGGCCGAGCGCGAGGGCGGCGCGGCTGAAACTGCCCTCGCGCGCCACGCGATCGAAGGCGACCAGCTGTTCCAGTTGCATTGACATCCTCGATGCGAACTATCTCATGGATTGGCTTGAAGCATACATCGGAGATGGGTAGCCTTTTCCCATGATCAGGTTGGCCACGGTGCAGGATGCGCAGGCGATAGCGGGAATCTACGATCCGATCGTCTCGGACACCGCCATCTCGTTCGAGATGGATCCTCCAGGCGCGGCGGAGATGGAGCGGCGCATCGCGCGGGTGCTCACGTTCGCTCCCTGGCTGGTCGACAGCACGGGGGACGGGGTGCGCGGCTACGCCTATGCCTCGCGGCACCACGAGCGCGCTGCGTACCAGTGGTCGGTCGACGTCACCGTCTACATCGGCGCCGCGCACCGCGGCCAGGGCGTCGGGACCGCGCTCTACTCGGCGCTCTTTCCACTCCTGCGGCGCCAGGGGTTCTTCGCCGCGCACGCCGGCATCACGCTGCCGAATGCCAGAAGCGTCCGCCTCCACGAATCGCTCGGCTTCCGTCCGGTGGGCGTCTACCGCGCGGTCGGCTACAAGCTGGGCGCCTGGCGCGACGTGGGCTGGTGGCAGCTCGAGCTTCAAGCGCGCCGGGAAGAGCCGGCGCCGCCGAGGACGCTGCTCGACCTCGACGCCAGCGCCAGGAGCTGCAGCTAGCAGGGTTCAGCACCCTGCTAGGCCACGCGCTCTTCGAAGATCGCGCGCAGCCCGGGGGTGGAGCGCACCAGCTCGAGCGCGAGCTGCGCGTGCCCGCGCGCGTAGCCGTTGCCGATGGTGAGTCGGACGTCCTTCCCCACCCCCTCCGCGCCCAGCGCCGCCGCGGTGAAGCTGGTGGCCATGCTGAAGAAGAGCACCTCGCCGCCCTCGCGCGCGGCGAGGATGCAGCCCATCTCGGTGCCGGGCACGCTGGCGCAGTTCACCACCAGGTCGAAGAGCTGGCCGCCCGTCGCCTCGCGCGCCTGCTCGTAGACCGCGAGCGGCCGCGTCGCGTCGGCGGCCAGGGCCAGGTCGGCGAGGCCGGCCGCGACCAGCCGTCGCGGCAGCTCAGGGCCCAGGTCCAGCGCCGCCACCTGGGCGGCACCCGCGCGCTTCGCCTGGGCGCACGCGAGCGAGCCGCTCTTGCCGGCGCCCAGCACCAGCACGCGCTGCCCCGCCCGCGCAAGCCGCGCCACCCACGCCGGCGCGCCGCACACGTCCAGCACCGCCAGGGCCAGCGCCTCGGGCAGGTCGTCCGGCAGCTTCGCCCAGGGCCCGGTTGCGAAGAGGATGGCCTGGGCCTTCACCTCCAGCCGCTCGGCGCGCGCGTGCACCGCGCGTACCTCCTCGAGGAGCAGCGGCGTCAAGGTGAGCGAGACCAGCGTGGCGATGCGGTCGCCCGGCCGCACCTCGGACCGCGCCGGGTGCTGCGGCCCCACCTCGGCGACCCGACCGATCAGCATTCCGCCGGAGCCGGTCACCGGGTTGTGCAGCTTGCCGCGGTCGCGGACGATCTCCCGGACCCGGGCGGCGATGCGGGCAGGGTCGCCTTGGGCCGCAGCCTCGAGCTGGCGGAAGCTGGCCGCGTCGACGTTGAGCAGCTCGACGTCGATGCGCAGCTCGTCGGGGCCCAGCGGCAGGCCCGGATCGAGCGCCTCCGCCTGCTGCGGCAGCACGCCCCGCGGCCGCAGCACGCGGCGCAGGCCGTACGGGTCCAGCTCAGTCACGCTCGCCAGCGCGCGGCGGCACGCTGACCGGGATGGGCGTGCGCGGCGCGTGCGCGCCGTCGCGACCGAGGAAGGTGGCGATGAGGTCGATGGGCACCGGGAAGATGGTGGTGCTCGCCTTCTCCGCGCTGATCTCCACCAGCGTCTGCAGATAGCGCAGCTGCAGCGCCGCCGGGTGGGCATCGATCACGTCGGCCGCCATGCCCAGCTTCTCCGCCGCCTGGTACTCGCCCTCGGCGGCGATCACCTTGGCGCGCCGCTCGCGCTCCGCCTCCGCCTGCCGCGCCATCGCGCGCTGCATCTCGACCGGCAGGTCGAGCTGCTTGACCTCCACCGCCGAGACCTTGATGCCCCAGGGCTCGGTGTGCAGGTCGAGGACTTGTTGTAGCTCCTTGTTGATCTTCTCGCGCTGGGCGAGCAGGTCGTCCAGCTCCAGCTTGCCCAGCGTCGAGCGCAGCGTCGTCTGCGCGAGCTGGCTGGTTGCGTAGAGATAGTTCTCCACCTGGATGACCGCCTTCTCGGCGTCGATGACGCGGAAGTAGATCACCGCGCTCACCTTGAGGCTGACGTTGTCGCGGGTGATCACGTCCTGCGGCGGCACGTCGCGCGTCACCGTGCGCAGATCGATCTTCACCATCCGATCGAGCATCGGGACGATCCAGTTGAGCCCGGCGCGCTTGACCTCGGCGAAGCGCCCGAGGCGGAAGATCACGCCGGCCTCGTACTCCTGGATGATCTTGAGGCCGGTGATGATCCAGAGGGCGATGGGGATGAGGAAGATGAGCAAGGTCACGGGCAAGGGATGCTCCTTTCGAAAGAGACGGCGGCGCTCAGGCGGCGCCTTCGGCGGTAACCTCGAGCATCAGGCCTTCGACCCTCAGCACGCGCGCCCTGGCACCCAAGGGCAGCGGTTCCTTGCTGCGCGCGCTCCAGAGCTCGCCATTGACGAGCACGCGGCCGGCGGCGCCCGCGGAGATGGCGTCGCGCACCTCGCCCACCTGCCCCACCATACCGGAGGCGCCGGTGGACAGGCGGAGCAGCAGCGATCCGATGACCACGCAGAGGGCACCGGCCGCGATGAACCCGCCGTGCCCGCCCACGTAGAGCTCGGCGGCGACGAGGCCTACCCCGAGCACGATCAACGCAAGCGCGCCCGCGTTGATCGGCAGCATCTGGAAGGCGGTGGCCGCGATCAGGAGGCACATCGCGCCCACCACCCCCGGGATCACCGTGCCGGGATGATAGAGCTCGGCGAGGATGCCGAGGAGCCCGAGCATGCCGATGAGGTAGGCGATCTCCGGGTCGGCGAGGAAGTGCAGCACGCGGTGGCGCACCGACCACTGCGCTGGCCGGATTTCGGCGCCTGCCGTGTGCAGCGTTCGCGACTCGCCGCCCGCGAGCGCGACGGTGCGGCCGTCGATCTTGCCCAGCAGCTCGGGCAGGTCCTCGGCGAGCAGGTCGATGACCTTCAGCTCCAGCGCCTTGCTAGCCGTGATGCTGACGCTCTCCCGCACCGCCTGCTGCGCCCATTCGACGTTGCGGGACCTTCGCTCCGCGATGCCCTCGACGAAGGCGGCGGTGTCGTTCTCCACCTTGCGCGCCATCGCCGAGGCGTCGTCGGCCGGGCCCTGGGCGTCGCGGTCTGCGCGCGTGCCGGACTTCCCCTTGCCGCCCTTCTCTTTGCCACGCTTCTCTTTGCCACCCTTTTCCGTGCCGCCCTGGTCGTCGTTTTCGTTTTCGCGACGGGGGCTCCCGCCGCCGATGCCGACCGGATGCGCGGCGCCGATGTTGGTCGAAGGCGCCATCGCCGCCACGTTCGCGGCCAGCGTGAGGAACACCCCGGCCGACCCCGCGCGCGCCCCTGGCGGGCCCACCCAGAAGACGATGGGGACCCGCGAGGACAGCTCGGCCTGCACCACGTCGCGGGTGGTGGAGAGCAATCCACCCGGCGTGTCGAGCCGCACGATCAGCGCCTCGGCGCCGCTGGTCTCCGCGTCGTGGATGGCCTCGAGCAGGTAACCGCCCGAGCCGGGGTCGACCGAACCGGTCACCTCGGCGAGCGAGACGAACGCCGGATGCCCGGACGCCGCGAGCGCGAGGACGGCGGCGAGCGCGATCACGAAGCGCCTCCGGCCCCGGGCGCGAGGCCCAGCTTCCTCATGACTTGTTGGAGATCGCTCCAGACCTTCCCCTTCTCGCCCGGAGAACGCAACAGGTAGGCCGGATGGAAGGTGGGCATGAGCGGGATGCCCTGGTATTCGCGCCACGCCCCGCGCAGCCGCGAGATCGGCGCCTGGTCGCGCAGCAGCGCCTGGGCGGCGAACTTGCCGAGGGTGACGATCACCTCCGGCCTCAGGGCCGCGAGCTGGCCCTTGAGGAACGGCTCACACGACTCCAGCTCGTCCGGCTCTGGGTTGCGGTTGTTGGGGGGCCTGCACTTCACCGTGTTGCAAATGTAGACATCCTCGCGGCGCAGGCCCATCGCCTCGATCATGCGGGTGAGGAGTTGGCCCGCCTTGCCGACGAACGGCTCGCCCTGCAAGTCTTCGTCCTCGCCCGGCGCTTCGCCGACGAAGACCAGCCGGGCCTGCGGGCTGCCCACGCCGAACACCAGCTTGGTGCGGCCCTTGTGAAGCTTGCAGCGCGTGCACTCGCCGAGATCCGCGCGCACCGACTGCAGCGTGGGGAGCTTCACCGGACTACGTTCGGGCATCGCCTCTCCGATCGGTTGCGCTGGCGCGGGAACGGGCTGGGCGATCCGGGGAGCGGCCGGCGCCGCGGCGGTGGACGGCGCGCGGGTAGGCTCGGAGGCGGAGCCCGCCGGAGCAGAGGTCGCGAGCGCCCGCAGGCCTCCGTCGCTCGCCCAGGCGAGCCAGGCCCGCAGGTCGGCGACCGCCCCCGCGAGCTCCGCGCGATCCACGGCTTTCGCCGGCGCGCCTTCTTCGCCCCAGCTCCGGTCCACGGAGCCAGTTGTACTCCAGATGACGCGCCGGCGCAGCCGCGGCGCCTTCAGCTTTGCGCGGGGGGCGCAAGCCGCGCACGCACGCGGTCCCAGATGCCGTGCGCCACGGCTAGCTTGGTGCCGGACAGCTCCTCTCGGGACCCATCGCGCCCGAGCACCACGACGCGGTTCGTGGTTGCCGAGAAGCCGGCGCCCGCCTCGGACACGTCGTTGGCGACGATGAGGTCGAGGTTCTTGCGCGCGAGCTTCTCGCGCGCCTGCTCCTCCACCCGCTCCGTCTCCGCGGCGAACCCGACCAGGAGCGGCCTCTGCGCCTGTTGCGCGAAACGCGCGCCCAGGCCGGCGAGGATGTCCGGCGTGCGGACCAGCCGAAGCAACTCCTCGCCGTCCCCCTTCTTTACTTTTTGCGGCGCGACCTGCGCCGGCCGCTGGTCGCTGACGGCAGCCGCCATCACCACTACCCGCATCGCGGCGGCGCGCGCGTCGACCTGCCCGGCCAGCTCCTGGGCGCTGACGATCCGCACGGTGGCGACCCCCGCGGGCGGCTCGAGGTCGGTGGGCCCGGCGATGAGCGTCACCTGCGCGCCCCGGTCGCGCGCAGCCTCGGCGAGCGCGAACCCCATGCGGCCCGTGCTCGGGTTGGAGAGGAAGCGCACTGGATCGAGCGCCTCGCGCGTGGGGCCGGCGGTGATCAGCACGGGCACGCCTTCCAGATCGCGGGCGGCGGCCGCCGCGATGGGCCCGCCTTCGAGCGCCTGCGCCGCTGCGAGCGCGATCTCCGCGGCTTCCGCCATGCGCCCCACACCGCTGTGCGAGCGCTCCGCCATCTCGCCGGAGACCGGCCCGACGAAGCGCGCGCCGCGGGCGCGCAGCGCGGCCACGTTCTCGGCCACCGCGGGGCTCGCCCACATCTTCTCGTTCATCGCCGGGGCATAGAGCACCCGCGCGGCCGGGAGCGCGAGCAGGGTGGCGGAGACCACCTCGTCGCCGAGGCCGATCCGCGCCCGCGCCAGCAAGTCTGCGGTGGCGGGCGCGACCACCGAAAGCTCGGCCCAGTCGGCGAGCGCGATGTGCCCGGCGGCCAGCTCCTGGGCTGCGTCCCAGAGATCGGTCGAGGCGGGCCTGCCGACCAGCGCCTGGAAGGTGAGCGCCGAGACGAACTTCTGCGCGGCGGGCGTGAGCGCGCAGCGCACTTCGGCCCCCGCCTTGACCAAGAGGCGCGCAAGCTCGCACGCCTTGTAGGCGGCGATTCCGCCCCCGACGCAGAGCAGGATCCGCCGGCCGCGCACGCGCTCCATCCCCCCAAGCTCCCACACTCTTTCCGCCGACTCCAGTTGTTCACCCGGGCGCCATCCCCCGGAAACGCGGGCGCGCTCAAGTGTGCGCCCTGACGCGCACCGCTGGTTCGGTGCGCCGCCCCGCGCCGCGCCGCTCGACCCGGCCGCCCTGCTCGCGCGGTTCGGCAGTGCGACCGAGCACGACGACCTGGCCGCCCTGGTCGAGCTGGAGAGCATCGCCGCCGCGTAGCCCGCGAGCTCTGCTAGGGTGCTTCCATGAGCACGCCCTTCCCCCAAGCCCGGCGCAGGCCCGCTTCCCCCGGCCTGCGTGCCGCCGAGACGGCCCGGCGCGTCTCGCTGGCGGCGCTCTACTGGAGCCCCGCGCTGTTCCTGCTCGCCACGTTGGCGCTGGCGATCGGCGTGTGGAAGCGGGTCGACCTGGGCCCGGTGCAGTACGGCGGCGTGGCGGTGCTGGCCGTGCTCGCCTTCGCCTCCGGGCGGTTCCTCAACGGACGTCTCGTCGAGATCTCCCGCGCGCTCGAGCGCGCGCAGCGCACCTCGACGGTTGGCCTGCTCACCGCCGGCTTCGCGCACGAGATGAAGAACGCGCTCACCGTCGTGCTCGGCTTCGCCGAGCTCTCGCGCACCGCCGCCGAGCGCACCCAGCCCGCCGACGCCAAGGTGGTGCGCAACCTGCGCGAGCTCGAGAACGAGGTGCGGCGCACCGTGGCGCAGCTCCAGAGCTTCCTCAGCTACGCCAGCGGCGAGAAGGGACCGATCAGGCCCCGCGACCCGAACGAGTTGGCGGGCGAGGCGCTGCAGATGATCCGCCCGATGGCGCGGATGAAGGATCTCTCGGTGCTCGAGGAGTGGGGGCAGCCGCCGCGGGTGGCCTGCGACTCGTTCGCGGTCCGCCAGCTCCTGCTGAACTTACTACTCAACGCGCTCGACTTCGCGCGCACCCGCATCGTGGTGGCGAGCACGCGCGCGGCGGATGGTTCCTGCGAGATCTCCGTCCGCGACGACGGCCCGGGCGTGCCGGAGCCGGATCGCGCGCGCATCTTCCGGCGCTTCGTCACCACCCGTGCGGGTGGGAACGGGCTGGGGCTGTCGACCAGCCGCGAGATCGCCGAGGCGCACGGCGGCACGCTCACGCTCGCGAGCGACGGCCCCGGCGCCTGCTTCGTGCTCCGCCTCCCCGCGGCGGAGCTCCCGCCTCTGCAGCCGCCCGGGCCCGACCAGGCACGGGTCTGAGCGCATTTCCATCCCCGCGCGCAGCCGGGTCGACTACCATACCGGCGATGCCCACCCGCGAGCGCGCCCTCGGCGCAGGCTGCCCTCTTCCGATCCTTCTCGCCGCCGCGCTCGCCTGTGCCGGCTGCAGGGGCGACGCGGGCGCCGCGCACCTCGCGCGCGGCAACGTGATGGTCAACAACGGCAAGCTCGAGGAGGCGGCGGCCGAGTACGCCGAGGCCGCCCGCCTCTCTCCCCGAAGCGAGATGGCGCGGGAGCGGCTCGGCGATGCGCTCTACGATCTTGGGCGCAAGGACGAGGCGCTCGCCGCCTACCGCGCCGCCGCCCAGGTCGACCCCGGAGCGGCCATCCCGCGCATCGGCGCGGCGCGCGTGCTCGCCGACAAGGGCGATTTCAGCGCGGCCCGCGCCGAGCTGACAGCGGCCCTCGCGGCAGCGCCCACCAACCTGTACGCGCGACTCTCGCGCGGGAACCTCGCCGCGCGCGCCGGGGATCGCAAGGCGGCGCTCGAGGACTACGCCACCGCAGTACACCTCAAGAGCGACAACTTGCCGGCGCTTTCGCAGTACGGGCTCGCTCTGCTCGAGGATGGCCAGGTCGACGAGGCGGAGCGCACCTTCGATCGCGCGGTGGGGCTCGCGCCCGATGCGCCCGCGGGTTGGTACGGGCGCGCCCGCGTGCAGGCGCGCCGCGGCAACAAGGCGGGCGCGGCCGCCGCCCTGGCTGAGGCGCAGAAGCGCATCCTGCCCGAGGCCCGCCGCAGCCTTCGCGAGCAGGGCGTTCCCGCCTCCTCCGTCGAGGCCCGCGCGCAGGAGCAGGCCCGCGTGGCCAGCGCAGCCATGGGAGCCGAGCCCGCCTTTGCGAACTTCATAGCCGATCCCGCCTTCCGCGCAGCCGCCGGGTTCGAACCCAGTCGCTAGCAACCAGCCGCCGGCCGGCCGGTGTACAATGGTGAACGATGGACGTCACCGTCGCCGCACCGCACCGCGAAGACGATTCCCTGTCCGCCGGGCTGGCCTATGCGCGCTTCTGGGTGGCGATGGCCTTCGCCGCCGTCGCAGCCGTGGTCGCCGTCCTCGCCTTCCTGCTCGGTTACCTGGCGCGGGCGAGCCCGCGTTGGGCCTATCGCTGCGCCCGCGGGTGGTCCCGCTCGATCCTGTGGGTGGCGCGCTGCCCGGTAGAGGTGGAGCTGACCGCTCCCCCGCCCGAGGGCGGCTTCTTCTACTTCGCGAACCACCAGGGAATCCTCGACATCCTCGCGCTCTACGTAGCGCTCGAGCGCACGCCGTTCGTCTTCGCCGCCAAGCGCGGCCTCTTCCTGGTGCCTTGGATCGGGTGGTACCTGCGCCTCGCCCGGTATGTCGAGGTGGATCGCAGCAACCGCGAGCGCGCCAAGGAGAGCTACGCCCAGGCGGCGCTGCAAGTGCAGGCGGGGACCGTGCTCGCCGTCTATCCCGAGGGGACGCGCTCGGTGGACGGGTCGGTGCTGCCGTTCAAGAAAGGGGCCTTCGTGCTCGCGCTGCAGGCGCAGCGGCCCATCGTTCCGGTCGCGGTGGAGGGCGCGCACCTCGCCCTGCGCAAGCACACCTTCCGCCTGCACGGGCATCCCATCCGCGTGCGCGTCGGCGCGCCGATCGCCACCGCCGGGCTCACGCTCGCGGGCCGCGACGTCCTCCTGCGCCGCACGCGCCTTTCGGTGCTAGAGCTGCACCGGCAGATCGGCGGACCGCCCAGCCCCGAGGAGCCGATGATCGCGCGGCCGGGCAAGCCGACCGGCGAGCGCGAGTCCGCGCATGAGTGACTCCTTCGCGAGGGCTCGCGCGGCCGCCCTCGTCGCCTGCGCGGGGCTTCTGGCGGCCTGCGGAGCGGCGCGGGTGCGCAGCGAGGCCGGCCCGGCTGCCATGCTGGCCCGGGCGCAGCGGGATCTGGCCGATGGCCGCGCGCGCGACGCGCAGCGCGGCTTCGAGGAGGCGCTGGAGCAGGACCCGAAGCTCTATCCGGCGATCCGCGGGCGCATCGAGGCGGCCAGGGCCAGGAGCGCGGCAGCGCTGCAGAAGGTCGCGGACGAGGCGCTTGCGCGCACGCAGGCGCGCGGTGGCGACGCCGAAGGTCTCGCCTGGTATGCGCTCGGGCTCTGCCGCTTCGCCGCAGCGGATCGGGCGGGCGCGCTCGCCGCGCTCACCCGCGCCGCGCAGCTGCTGCCCGAGGAGGCTGACCCGCAGTTCCGCCTCGGCGTGGCGCTCTTCGACGGCGAGCAGTTCGCCGAGGCCCGGGGCCCGCTTGCGCGCGCCGTGGAGCTCGCGCCGCGGACCGCGCGCTACCGGGTCCCCTATGCGACCAGCCTCGACCGGCTGGGCGACCGCAAGGGCGCCGTGGCCGTGCTGCGCGAGGTCCCTCTGCTGCAGCCCACGCGCGAGGAGGCTGAGCTCGCGGTGCAGGCCTCGCGGGCGATGACCGATCCGTTCCGCGGCGTCCCCCCGCAGGCCCGGGCGGACCTGGAGCGCGCACTGGGCTATCTGCTCAAGGACGCGCCAGGGATGGCCATCCTGCCCCTCGAGCAGCTCATCGCCAGGCTCCCCGGGCTTTCCGCCGCCCACGCTCTGCTCGGGCTCGCGGCGGTGCGCCTCGACGAGCCGGGCCGCGCTGCGAGCGAGCTCCTGCGCGCTGCCGAGCTCTCGCCTGAGGCGCCGCAACCGCACATCTATCTGGCCGAGCTCTACGCCGCGAAGGACCGGCCCGAGGAGGCCGCGGGCGAGTACGCCGCCGCGCTGGAGCGGGACCCTCTCGACGTGGTGACGCTGCGCAAGCTGGGCGAGCTGCGCCTGTCGCGACTTGCCAGGCCACGGGAGGCGATCGAGCCGCTCTCCCGCGCCGCCGCCCTGGTCCCGTCCGGGGACGGCGTGCAGCTCCTACTCGCCGCGGCCGAGCTGGCAGGCGGCAAGGCCCAGGAAGGCCGTGCCCGGCTGCAGCGGCTGGCCGACGAGCGCCCCGAGGACACGGAGGTGCTCCTGCGACTCGCTCTGGTCCTGTACGACGAACGCGCACAGGCCCCGCCGGAGCGGAGGACGGAGCTGGGCGACCGCGTCCAGACCCTGGTGGAAAAGGTGCTCTTGCTGCAGCCCGGGAACCCGGCAGCGGGCCGCCTGCTCAGCGCCCTTCGGGAAGGGTGAAACCCCGTTTGTTTCCGCGCGCTCCTCCTGTACCATGGAGACCGTGACGGCCATGGTCCCCAAGCGCGACGGCGCCGGCGAAAAGGATCCGTCCCTTCGCTCGACGTTCCAACCCCGGATGCAGCCGATCGCGTCCTCCGGCGACGCGCCCGCCCGCACGCCCCCCTCCGACCGCGAAGACGTGCCGGCCGCCGAGGCTGCGCCGGAGCAAGAGCCTTCCCGGGGGTCGGGTAGCGTCGTGGGCAAGGTCGTCTTCGTGGCGGGCAACGCGGTCGCCGCACTCTCCGCGCGCCTCTATTCCAAGGCGCGGAAGCGCAGCGCCGCTGCCTACGAGGACTTCCAGGGCCGGCCCGAGCACGTCCGCTACCGCGCCTACGCAATGGGGGCCTACGGGCTGATCGTGGTCGCGACGCTCGCCGCCCAGCTCTACACCACCAACGTGCTCCACGCTTACGTGCGCGTCCAGCATGTCTCCATCCCGGAAACCACAGAGATCTTCGTGCGCAACGACTCGGGCAAGCCGTGGAGCCACGTCAAGGTACAGCTCAACGGCATCTACACGTTCGAGCGCGACCACGTCGGTCCCGGCCAGTACATCCAGCTCAAGGCCGATGCGTTCTCAGTCTCCGATACCGACGGCAGGATGAAGAAGGCACCGCGCAACGTGAAGATCGACAACCTCACCCTCGACGCGGACCAGGGTCACACCGACGTGGAGCTGGAGAAATGAGCGAGGCCACCGAGGCCGCATTGGACCCGCCGCGGGTCCTCATCGTCGACGACGACACCGAGATCGTCACGTTCCTCGCCCCCCTGCTGGCGCTGGAGGGCATCGAGCCCATCGTCGCCACCAGCGCCGCCGCCGCGCTGCGGCTCCTGGGCGATGGGCGGGCGCCGCCTGACTTGTTGTTGCTCGACATTGCCATGCCCGACCGCGACGGCCTCGACCTCTGCCGCGCGCTGAAGAAAGACTCCGCTCTCCAGCGCATCCCGGTCTTCGTGGTCTCGGCGCGCCCGGGCAAGGACGTGGTCGACCGTTCGCTGGCTGCAGGCGCCGAACTGTTCATCCGCAAGCCCTTCGAGAACGGCGAATTGATCGCGCGCATCCGCGAGCGCGTGCGCCTCGGGCGCTGATCATTGGCAGAGCAGGAAGTAATAGGCGCGCGTGTCGGCGCCGCAGGTCCCCTCGATGCGGTCCAGGAAGCAGCGGCGACGGCCCGAGTAGAGCGGGTAGTCGTCTCCCACCACCTGCACGCTTCCGTCCGAGCAGCGTTGCGCGGTGATGTAGCGGATCTCGTCGTCGAGGTGATCGACCAGGATGGGATCGCGCTCCGACGCGCCCGGGCCCTCCCAGTTCTCCTGCGCGGGACGCACCGGAGCGCCGGTGAGGCAGCCGAGGCCCGCGGCGCAGACGGCGAAGAGGGCCACCGCCAAGCTACCGCGCAGCGCGTTCCGGACGCACCTCGCTGGCCCCGGCAGCCTCATGGATTGAGTAATAGGCCGGAGGAGCCGCTCCGCAAGTCCTGCTGCCCGGGGGTGGGTGCGCCCGCCCGGCGGCTAGCCGGGCAGGCGCAGCAGCCCTACTTCTTCTCGGCGGCCGTCTTGCCGGCCTTGGCCGGCTTCTCCGCCTTGACCGGCTTCTCCGTCTTGGGCGCCTTCTCCGCCTTGGGCGCTGCGGCCTTCGCGTCGGCCTTCTCCTTGGCCACGGGCTCGATCTTCTCGCTCTTCTCGACCAGCTCGAGGACCGCCATCGGGGCGTTGTCGCCGACCCGGTTCTGCAGGTGAATGAGCCGGGTGTAGCCGCCCGGCCGCGTCTTGAAGCGCGGGCCGATGGTGTCGAACAGCTTGGCCAGGGCCGCCTGATCGCGCACCGTCCGGTGCACGTTGCGGCGCGCCGAAAGCGTGTTCTCGCGCGCCGCGGTGATGATCTTCTCCAGGACCCGCCGCGTCTCCTTTGCCTTGGGCGTGGTGGTCTGGATGCTCTCGGAGAGGATTACGCTGCGCACGAGGTTCTGCAGCAGCGCCTTGCGGTGGCTCGAGTTGCGGCTCAGCTTGCGGCCGCTGTTCATGTGGCGGGACATGGTGACCTCAGGTTCGTTTCGTTGCGCGGATCGCCGTTCGGCTACTGCTTGAGGACCGGCGCCTGCGCCGCCGGCGCCTTGGGCGGCCAGTTCTCCAGCTTCATGCCCAGGGAGAGGCCCATCTCGGCCAGGATTTCCTTGATCTCCTTGAGCGACTTGCGGCCGAAGTTCTTGGTCTTCAGCATCTCCGCCTCGGTCTTCTGCACCAGATCGCCGATGGTCTTGATGTTGGCGTTCTGCAGACAGTTGGCCGAGCGGACCGAGAGCTCGAGCTCGTCGACGGAGCGGAAGAGGTTCTCGTTGAGCTTCTCCTCCGACCTCACCGGCGCCTCGATCGGGGCGGGCTCCGCCGACTCGTCGAAGTTGATGAAGATGGAGAGCTGGTCCTTGACGATCTTGGCCGCGTAGGCGACCGCGTCGGCGGGCGAGATGCTGCCGTTCGTCCACACCTCGAGCGCCAGACGGTCGTAGTCGGTGACCTGGCCGACGCGGGCGTTGGTGACCTGGTAGTTCACCTTCTTGATCGGGCTGAAGAGCGAGTCGATCGGGATCACGCCGATCGGAGCGCCCGCCACCTTGTTGCGGTCGGAGGGCACGTAGCCGCGGCCGCGGCGGGCGGTCATCTCGATGCGAACGCGCCCGCCCTCGGAGATGGTGAACAGGTGGTGGCCGGGGTTCAGCACCTCGACGTCCTGGTCGACGACGATGTCGCCCGCCTTCACTCGTGCTCCACCCCCTCGACCCTGATCGAGGTGATGGCCGCGCCCTGCAGGCTGGAGAGCAGCACCCGGCGGAGCGCGTTGCCCAGCGTGATGCCGAACCCGCGCTCGAGCGGCTCGGCGACGAACTTGCCGTAGGTGTCGGTGAGGTTGTCCTGGTCGACGTGCAGGCCGCGCGGCTTGATCAGGTCGCGCCAGTTCTTGGTCATCAGAGCGTCTGCCACGGTGCTTCTCCTTGCGTTGCGCCGCCCTACTCCCGCGGAATTGCGGGCACCATTGGGTCGAGCGCAGGGAACTGCGGGCCCTACCTGTGCTTCGGATCGGCGTGCTTACTTCGAGTAGAGCTCGACGATCAGCTGCTCCTGGATCGGCATGGTGATGTCCTCGCGGGCCGGAGCGGCCTTGGCGGTGCCCTTGAAGGCGCCCTTGTCCAGCTCCAGCCAGCCGGGCACGCCGCGGCGGTCCACCGCCTCCAGCGCCTCGCTGATGCGGACCACCTTCTGGCTCTTCTCCTTCACCGCCACCACATCGCCGACCTTCACCTGGAACGAGGGAATGTTCACCTTGCGGCCGTTGACGCGGAAGTGACCGTGGCGCACGAGCTGGCGGGCCTCCGCGCGGGTGTCGGCGAAACCGAGCCGGAAGACGACGTTGTCGAGGCGCTGCTCGAGGAGCGCGAGCAGGTTCTCGCCGGTCTTGCCCTTGGCGGCCGAGCCGCGGTGGTAGTAACCGCGGAACTGCGTCTCGAGCAGCCCGTAGAGGCGCTTGACTTTTTGTTTCTCGCGGAGCTGCACGCCGTACTCGGAGAACTTGGCGCGCCCCTGGCCGTGCTGGCCCGGCGGATACGGACGGCGCTCGATGGCGCACTTGTCCGTGTAGCAGCGGTCGCCCTTCAGGTACATCTTCAAGTTCTCGCGCCGGCAGATGCGGCAGGCAGATGCGGTGTAGCGGGCCATCGGTCGAGCTCCTTCGAAGTCGGGCGGAAGCGGGAAGCGTTCGGCTTGCGATCAGTGGCGGCGGCGCGGGCGCCGGCTAGACGCGGCGGCGCTTGGGGGGACGGCAGCCGTTGTGCGGGATCGGGGTCACGTCGCGGATCAGCGAGACCTTGAGGCCGGCGGCGGAAAGCGCGCGCAGCGCCGACTCGCGACCGGCGCCCGGGCCCTCGACTGGATGTAGACGATGCCGGTCTGGACGTTCTTCTTGACCTTCTTCTTGGCCTTCTTCTCGCGGGCGCCGGGGGCTGCTGCTGCTGCCGGCGGGGATCCTGCGGGGTTCTGCGGCGCGTCGGCCATCGGTGATCCTCAGTGACGAAAGAGTGTGCGAAGCGGTATCAGGCTGGGCTACGGCTTGCCGGCGGGAGCGGCGGAGGCCTTGCGAACGATGCCGCGCTTGGGGCCCTTGCGGGTGCGCGCGTTGGTGTGGGTGCGCTGACCCCGGACCGGCAGGCCCTTGCGGTGGCGCAGGCCCCGGTAGCAGCCCAGATCCATCAGACGTTTGATGTTCAGCGAGACCTCGCGGCGCAGGTCGCCCTCGACCTTGTAGCCCTGCTCGATCGCCTCGCGGATGCGGTGGACCTCGTCGTCCGTCAGGTCCTTGGTGCGCTTGGTCGGCTCGACGGTGGCGGCCGCGCAGATCTTGCGGGCGGTCGTGTTGCCGATGCCGAACAGGTAGGTGAGCGAGATCTGGATCTGCTTCTCGCGAGGAAGGTCGACACCCGAAATACGCGCCATCGATAGACTCCTGTTAGCCCTGCCGCTGCTTGTGACGGGGGTTCGCGGCGCAGATCACGCGGACGACGCCCTTGCGGCGAATCACCTTGCACTTGACGCAGATCTTCTTGACCGAAGCCCGGACCTTCATCGAGGCCCTCCGCAGCGAAAGCGTTTGTCGACCACCCCGCTCGCCGTACCTCGTGAACGTCCGCGCAAGGAACACACGGCTGAGGCCAGCCCGGCAAGCTGGGAGCGGGGCTTCTAACAAAGCACCACGTTCGTGTCAAGCACCCACCCCCGCCGAGGGAACCTGCAAGGTTCCTCCAAGCCGCCGGAGGCGGCCCGGCCGGGAGTCCGGCCGTCAGCGGAGGGAGGCTCGGCGAGCTTCGCTCGCCGAGGGAACCTGCAAGGTTCCTCCAAAGGGCTGACGGCGACGCTCAACGCAGTTGAGCGTCGCCGTCAGCGGCGGGTGAGCACCTGGGGGCCGTCCTCGGTCACCGCGATGGTATGCTCCCAGTGGGCCGAGAGCTTTCCGTCCTGGGTCACCACCGTCCAGCCGTCGGGCAGCGTCTCGACCAGGTGGGTGCCGAGGTTGATCATCGGCTCGACCGCGAGGACCATTCCGGGCCGCATCCGCGGGTTGGGCTGGCCGCGCGACCAGCCCGAGGGCGCGTAGTTGGGCACCTGCGGCTCCTCGTGCAGCTTCTTGCCGATGCCGTGGCCGACGTAGTCGCGCACGATGCCGTAGCCGTGCGGTTGCACGCTCGCCTCCACCGCGGCGCCGATGTCGCCGATGCGGTTGCCCGCCTTCATCGCCCGGATCCCCGCCTCCAGGCACTCGCGGGTGGCGTCGATCAGCGCCTGCGCCTCGGCGCTCACCTTGCCCACCGGGATGGTGCGCGCCGAGTCGCCGTAGTACCCGCGCTTGATCACGCCGTAGTCGAGCTTGCAGAGATCGCCCGCCACCAGCTTGCGCCGGGTGGGGATGCCGTGGACCACCTGCTCGTTCACCGAGATGCAGATGTTCTTGGGGAAGCCGTACAGGCCCTTGAAGGCGCAGACGGCTCCGCGCTTCGTGGTCTCCGAGCCGGCGAGCGCGTCCAGCTCGTCGAGGGCAATGCCGGGCTGCACCGCCTTCTCGAGGATCTCCAGAACCTCGAAGGTGATGAGCGATGCCTCGCGGATGTACGCGATCTCGTCGGCCGTCTTGATCTCGATGCCCACCGCCACCCGCTCTCTGCCTTGACAGGCAGTCAGGAGATGCCGAGCGCGCGCAGCACGCGCTGCTCGACTTCCTCGACGCTGCCCACGCCGTCCACCCGGCGCAGGCTGCCCGTGCGATTGTAATGGCCGGTGAGCGGCGCGGTCTTCTGCTCGTACTCGAGCAAGCGTTGGCGCACCCGGTCGGGCGCGTCGTCGGGCCGCGACACCAGCGCGGCCCCATCGTTGTCGCAGAGCCTGTCCGCCTTCGGCAAGCGGGTGGTGGAGTGATAGATGGAGCTGCACTTCGGGCAGGTGAACCGGCCGGAAAGCCGGGAAACCAGCACCTCCGTCGGCACCTCCAGGGCGACCACCGCGTCGACGCGCTTGCCTCGCCTTCTCAGCATCGCGTCCAGCGCCTCGGCCTGCGGCACGGTGCGAGGAAAGCCGTCGAGCAAAAAGCCGTTCGCCGCCGAGGGCTCGGCGAGCGCGCCCTCGATGATCCCATTGACCAGCGCGTCGGGGACCAGCTTGCCGGACTCCATCAGCGACTTCGCCTGCTTGCCGAGCTCGGTGCCCTGCGCCACCGCCTTGCGAAGGATGTCGCCAGTGGAGAGCTGGGGGATGCCGAGGCGCTGCACCAGCCGCTGCGCCTGGGTACCTTTACCGGCGCCGGGGGGGCCGAGGAAGATCAGGTTCACGCTCGCGCCTCCCGCTCCGGTCTCATGCCTTCGCGCGGCCTACGCGGCCGCAGGTGCGCCCATCGTATCGCGGCGGCCTCGGATGCGCGGGCCGCGCGGGCCGGTGAAACCCTCGTAGTGCCGGGTGATGAGGTGGCTCTCGATCTGCTGCACCGTATCCAGCGCGACGCCGACCACGATGAGCAGTGCGGTCCCGCCGAATTGGAAAGGCACGTTGTACTTCGCCGCCAGCACGCCAGGCAGCACGCAGACGGCGCTCATGTACAGGGCGCCGCCGAAGGTGATGCGGGAGAGGACGTGGTCGATGTACTCGGCGGTCTTCTTGCCGGGCCGGATGCCTGGGATGTAGCCGCCGTACTTCTTGAGGTTGTCGGCCACGTCGACCGGGTTGAAGGTCACGGCCGTGTAGAAGTAGGCGAAGAAGATGATCCCGAGCACGTAGAGCCCGTCGTAGATCCAACCGCCGCGCTGCAGGGCGGTGGAGAGTGGCTGCAGCTTCGGGATCCAGGTTGCGAGCGTGGCCGGGAAGAGCAGCAGCGACGAAGCGAAGATGGGAGGGATCACGCCGGCGGTGTTCACTTTGAGCGGCAGGTGGGTGCTCTGGCCGCTGAAGGTCTGCCGCCCGACCACGCGCTTGGCGTAGTGGACCGGGATCTTCCG
>WNFI01153793.1_pt2 | contig 50751 bp, 48 predicted proteins | sample 5400471 | NCBI WGS metagenome assembly WNFI01 (sample SAMN13153348, study PRJNA577476) | soil metagenome | isolation source: 100 cm saprolite on Douglas fir-dominated hillslope | place: USA:California | collected 2013-09-17
TTTTTAAAGAAAAATATTTTCTGCATGGAGGCAAATAAGAAGGAAATCATTTTTATTACCGGGGGTGCCCGAAGTGGCAAGAGCCGGTATGCACAAGAACTGGCGCTTCAATTGAGCGCTAATCCTGTTTATGTGGCAACGGCCCGGAACTGGGACGGCGATTTCCAGGACAGGATCCGCCGTCACCGGCAGGAAAGAGATGACCGCTGGTCGTCTATTGAAGAAGAAAAACAGATCAGCCGCCTTGATTTGCGGGGAAAAGTGGCGGTGATCGACTGCGTTACGCTCTGGATCACCAATTTCTTTATCGACCTAAAAAATGATATCGATGCGGTCCTGGATGCCTGCAAGAAGGAAATAGACGAATTGTACCGTCAGGACGCTGTCCTTCTCATCATTAGCAATGAGATCGGGATGGGGGTCCATGCCGAGACGGAGATCGGCAGGAAATTCACAGACCTGCAGGGATGGATGAATCAATACATTGCGGCTAAAGCGGATAAGGTGATCCTGATGGTGAGCGGTATCCCCCTGACAATCAAAAGCCCCGGCGTATGACCAGGGCCTATATGAATTGGAGTGGAGGAAAGGACTCTTCGCTTTGCCTGCACCGGGTCCTGGAAGAGAGGGTCTATAAGGTGCAAACCCTGCTGACCAGCGTCAACGCCTTTCACAACCGCATCTCTATGCACGGGGTGAGAAGGGAATTACTGGAAGCGCAGGCAGCCTCTATCGGCATTCCTTTGCAGACTATTGAGTTAGGGGAGCAACCGGGCATGAAGGAATATGAGCAAGCCATGATGGAAAAAGTAGCTGCCCTGAAAAAACAGGGCTGTACGCATGCCTTGTTCGGGGATATTTTCCTGGAGGACCTCAGGCGCTACCGGGAGGAGAAATTGCAAAGCCAGGATGTCCATTGCCTTTTCCCTTTATGGAAAATACCTACGGCGGATCTGATGCAGGAGTTTCTGGAGAAAGGGTTCAAGGCGATCATCGTCTGTGTGAACGGCCGGTTCCTGGATCAAAGTTACTGCGGAAGGCTGATCGATGAATCCTTTGTTCGGGATCTCCCGGAGAATGTGGATCCTTGCGGAGAGAACGGAGAGTATCATTCTTTCGTTTTTGAAGGGCCTATCTTTAAGACGCCTATCGCCTTTCAAAAGGGGGAGATCGTTTATCGGGAGTATAAGGCTCCTGCAGGCGCTTCGGGGTCCGTTTCGGGCGACGATCCGGATAACAGGAGCGCTCCTGCAAGTTCCATGGACCAGGGTTCGAAGGATGGATTTTATTTTTGCGACCTGCTGCCAGGCTAGCAGCTAATTACTGATAAAATATAAAAAATGGCAATACAACCAATAACCGGGACGGATCTGCAAAAAGAGTTGCAGCACAAGATCGATAGTAAGACCAAGCCTTTAGGCGCATTGGGACGATTGGAAGAAGTAGCGTTACAGGTAGGCCTGATACAGGGATCTGTCAATCCGCAGATCCGTCATCCTCATATTGTCGTCTTTGCGGGAGACCATGGCATTGCGGCCACGGGGTTAGTCAATCCCTATCCACAGGCCGTCACGGCGCAAATGGTCCTGAATTTTATCGCAGGCGGCGCGGCCATTAACGTATTCTGCCGTCAGCAGGAAATCGGGCTTACGGTAGTAGATGCCGGTGTAAATTTTGATTTCCCTGCCGATCTCCCTTCCAAAAGATTCATTCGTTCCAAGATAGGATATGGCACCCGGAACTACCTGGAAGGAGCGGCCATGCGAAGGGATGAAGTCCAACAGGCTATGGCGGCAGGAGAAAAGATCGTCGAAGATCTTTTCCGGGAAGGATGTAATTGCATCGGGCTGGGAGAAATGGGTATTGGCAATACCTCTGCGGCCTCTCTGATCATGAGCTTTATCACCCGCATTCCGGTAGAAGAATGTGCCGGCAGGGGCACCGGTGTGAGCGACGAACAGCTGGAAAAGAAAATAGCGACCCTCCGGGACGTCTTTCAGCTTCATCTGCCGGCTATTGTAGCTTCGCCCGGGCCCTTAACGATCCTGCAACAGGTCGGGGGATTCGAGATCGCCATGATGACGGGGGCTTACCTGAAAGCGGCGGAATTGAAAATGATCATCCTGGTCGATGGTTTTATTACAACGGCAGCCTTATTGCTCGCACAGCTATTTAATAAGGAGGTGCAAAGTCATTGCATCTTCTCTCATAACAGCGGGGAGCAGGGGCATGAGAAAATGTTGCAATACCTGGGCGCCCGGCCCCTGTTAAACCTGGGTATGCGATTAGGAGAAGGGACCGGCGCCGCCATGGCCTTTCCCCTTGTTCAATCAGCTGTCGGTTTCCTCCGGGAAATGGCCTCTTTCGAGTCGGCAGGTGTGAGTAAGAGCGGAGAGTAACCCATAAATTTGACTAATGAAAAAAGAGTGGAAGATCTTTTTGACCGCGATGATGTATTTTACCAGGATCCGTGTTCCCGCTACCGTCGATCATAGCCCTGTATACCTGCAAAAGTCCCCTAAATATTTTCCGGTCGTAGGATGGATCGTCGGCGGCATCTGTTCGCTGGTATTCCTCGTCTTCTCCAAATTCGTCTCCGCAGATGTCGGCATAGCAGCCTCTATGATCGCCGGCCTGCTGACTACCGGGGCTCTTCATGAAGACGGTTTTGCGGATGTATGCGATGGTTTCGGCGGCGGCTGGACCAAAGAAAAGATCCTGCTGATCATGAAGGATAGCCGGATTGGCGCCTTCGGAGCTATCGGCCTCCTGGGGATATTGGGCAGCAAATTCCTTTTATTGAAGGAGCTGCCTGCATTCACGCCGGAGCTGGGCCATCCCACTTCTTTTATCTTTTATAATTACCGGTATTTCATCCTGGGGGTGATCGGGGCCCATAGCCTCAGCAGGTTAATGCCGGTATTTGTCATTCAGGGATATGAGAATGTGACGGATCCCGATCACAGTAAGTCCAGGCCCGTTACCGGCCGTAAATTAGCGGCCGCGGAGCTGGTATTGGCCATCCTGCTGGCATTCGCTCCTTTTGCCTTCTTACCCTGGCCCTTTTTAGGGGTGATCCTTCCCATGCTCTACACGACCTATGAGCTATCCAGGTATTTTAAAAAATGGATCGGGGGGTATACGGGCGATTGCCTGGGGGCCATTCAGCAGGTGACGGAGATCGTCTTTTACCTGGGATTTGTAATTATCTGGAGGTATATATAAAATGTAATGAAAGAAATATACTTAATCCGCCATACGACTCCGGCTGTTGCCAAAGGGATCTGCTATGGCCAGACGGACCTGGATATAACGGAGAGTTTTCACGAAGAGGCAGCCGTTATCCGGCAGTATTTGCCGGAAGGGATAGTATCTGTTCACAGCAGTCCCCTGCAGCGATGCAGCCGGTTGGCCAGTCATTTGTTCCCCGCCCACCCTATCGTTCTGCACGATGAACTGATGGAGATCCATTGTGGCGAGTGGGAGATGCGAGGTTGGGATGACCTGCCCAAAGAAGAGATCGACCCCTGGATGAAAGATTTTGTACAGGTGCGTATCCCGGGCGGGGAAAGTTATCTGGACCTGCACCAAAGGGTGACCCGCTGCTACGAGACGATCAGGACAGGGTCGAGTGCCACCCGGGAAGCCAGCACAGCAGCCGCGTCCTGTTCGGATGCAGGCCCCCTGGCTATTGTTGCCCATGGGGGTGTCATCCGCAGTATCCTTTCTTCTATTACCAATACCCCACTCATCGATAGTTTTAAAGTATTCTCCCTGCATTATGGCTGTGTGATCCGTCTCTTCGGCGAAACGGATCTCTTACAATACGAGATGCTTTCCAACAGGCCCCCGGAGGAGAAGGAGCAGCACAAGCCCCGTAGCTTCTAGCGCCATTGATTCTCCCGGAATGCGCTATTGGAAATGTAGCGCATATCCGGAGAACGGCTAATGTCTGTCCGTCGTTAGAGCTTCACAGGAGAGCTTTGCTCGTAACCTTCGTCGAAACTTCGTTCCTCGTTTCTTCTCGGTTATGTCCCAGTTCCTGCTTGCTCTGAGAGGATCCGGGGGCTCCGCGTCTTTTGGTTTACCTTTGCCAAAAGTTTAGCGTATGAAGCCGAACCTGGACCTGAATCAATTGCTCACGGTGACTTTCACCTTATTTGCGGTGATCGATATCATCGGCAGCATACCCTTGTTACATGCGCTGAAGAAAAAACTGGGCGGCCTGCATGAAGGAAAGGCGACCCTGATCTCCGGAGCTTTGATGATATTATTCCTGTATGCCGGGGAAAGGCTCCTGCAAATACTGGGCGTCGACAAACACTCTTTTGCCGTGGGAGGCTCTATCGTGATCTTTATTTTAGGATTGGAAATGGTGCTGGGGGTAGAGTTCTTTAAAAGCGAGCCCAATGAAAAGACGAGCATATTGGTACCAATTGCTTTTCCCTTGATAGCCGGGTCGGGTACCCTCACCACTATTATGTCCCTGAAGGCGAATTTTGAGACGACCACCGTTCTATTGGCTATTTTGATCAACCTGCTTCTCATCTTTATAGTCCTCAAATCCCTGGATGCCATCGAAAAAATTCTGGGACCGGCGGGTATGATCGCTATCCGTAAATTTTTTGGCGTCATCCTGCTGGCCATCGCGGTCAAGATCTTCAGCAGCAATTTCAGGGAACTGCTGAAATAGACGTCGGTTTGTGTAAAAAATTTTTCAGGAAAAGGCCTGTTTTTTTCTCATAAAACCGGTAGCTCAATTCCGCGAAAACGATGATGAGAATGATCATTATAACCAGGGAAAGGGGAGCCCACCTACCAAGATAAGCCCCATATTTATTTATTAGCAAGGTGCCGGTCACTTCATGGATCAGGTACATGGAATAGGATATGATCCCAATTCTTTTAAAAAGAGCGTTGTTCAGGAAAGACAAATATTTCTTTTTATAAATCAGTAACAAAAACAACGTAATTATAATAAGCTGGAAAACCCGTATCGTATAAACCCTATCTGCATAGAGCCTATCCGTATAGAGTTGAACCAAAACGATTGCCAGGCAAATAGCCGTCAAGGGCCGGGACCTAATCGGGAAACCTTTATACAAGTGATGAAAAATAACTCCCAGCGTAAACCATAAAATGTAATAATCAATATTAAATACGGCATTCAGATACACCCATCCCGATAAAAAACCAGTCATTCCTCCTGAGAAGACGCCCCAGGATCCGCTATGCAGGAAATAAGGGGGTATATATTTTATCACACTCAGGGTCATGGCAGCCAGCAGCATATTCCTGAAAAAGTGCCCCTTATCCCAAAAGTAGAGAACCGAGGAGAGGATATAAAACTGGATCTCTACCCATAGGGACCAATAGCTGCCGTTGATCCAGGCAAAATGGGTATGGGTCAGCGAGGTCCAGATACTGGGGTTGGTGAGGGTGAATGTCGGCAGGAAATTTCTTATTTTATGGGCATTGGGAAAGAGCTGGTTGCTATCGAGGATCCCGGCAACGCCATAGGTAATCATCGTGCAAGCCAGGAGAGGCGGGAAAAGTCGGATAAACCGGTTTTTCCAAAAGGAGAAAAAGCTATCCGTGCCTTCCAATGTATAGCTTATTACAAAGCCGGAAATGACGAAAAAAAACTCCACCCCCAGATAACCATATTTAAAAAGACTGCCGAAATAATTCCCATAGGGGGTATGGTCTTTCCATTCGATGGTGAAATGATATAGCAGGACACTCAGGATTGCCAGGAACCTGAAACTATCCAACAAATCAATTCTACGGCTATTCATTTAAATAAAATTAATTAAGTAGTTTTGCAATCCCAATAGAAACAGGCACGATGCCTGTTCAAGGGTCCTGTAGTACAATGGATAGTATAAGGGTCTCCGAAGCCCTGGATTCCAGTTCGATTCTGGACGGGACCACCAACCCTCATAACTAATCGGTTATGAGGGTTTTTTAATGCTCCCATCCGCAGAATTTTTCCCCAATCGGCCTAACATTATTCCCCGGTTTCCGAAACAGTATACCTGCTTTTCAAAACCAAATGGTCCCGAGCAGTATAGAAAATATAACTAATTGATTTTCAGACGCGTACTATTATGGCATTGCAATGGTAACTACCTGGTGCCGCCGGATACAAGGCAAAAAGTAATCACACAAAAAAACCAAAGTATATGTTACGCACAACCAACTCACTCCCCAGCCAGGCCATCCTCGATGGGAGTAAAAAATTAGTCTTTATAATAGCCATGCTCCTGACAGTCGACAGCAGCTTCGCTATCCCCGGAAGCATCACCGCCCCCGACAGCTTCATCACCTCTCTGGGTGCCATGAACAACCTGATAAGGGCCTCTTTCCGGAAAGATTTTAAAAAAGCGGAATTGATGGGGTATGAGGCCAGCAGGCAATACACCAAACTGATCTTTAGAATGAATGACATGGTCCTGTTCGCCTTCTATTCCGACAACGGGGAATTATTGGCCGTGACCCGGAACATCCGGTCCAATCAATTGCCTATCTCATTGTTGCTGGAACTGAAAAAGGACTACAACGACTATTGGATCTCCGACCTGTTCGAGCTCTACGGGGAAGGCCAGAACAGCTACTATATCACCATAGAGAACGCAGACAAGAAAATTACCCTGCGGTCCGGTAACAATACTAGCTGGGAGTTGTACGAAAGAAGGAATAAAAAATAACCAATAAGAAATAGAGACCCCTTATCCCCCCGCCGGCCCCGCGTTACCGCGGGGTTCGGTATTTTTACTATGAGCGGGACCACATAAAAAAGGGATCGGTTTACCGGGAACCCCATTTAATTCGTTGATTATCAATTCATCCTTGATAAAACTTCCTTTAATTTATTCTCCAGTTCGTCTCCCCGGAGGCTCTCTGCGATAATCTTGCCCTGTGGATCGATCAATACGTTGAAGGGTATCCCTTCAAATTTAAAAACTTCCACGGCTTTACTGTTCCAGTATTTGAGGTCGCTGACATGGGACCATTCCAGTTTATCGGCCTGGATCGCCTGTTGCCAGGCATCTTTATCTTTATCGAGTGAAACGCCCAATATGGCGAAATTTTTATTCTTAAACTCGCTGTAGGCCTTGACGACATTGGGGTTTTCCGCCCGGCAGGGGCCGCACCAGCTGGCCCAGAAATCAACCAGCAAATATTTCCCTTTATAGGAGCTCAGGGGGATGGGGTGGCCGTTCACATCCGGCAAAGCCAGGTCAGGCGCCGGCTTGCCTACCCAGGAAGATTCCTGGTGCTGCCTGTCAGCCATCTGTGCCAGTTGCTGTTCATAATTCTGTTTCAGGCCCTGGAGGACCACATTATCCGGGTATTTCTTTTGGAGATCGTTCAGGGATGCCTCAAAATCTTCCTTAGTAAAGCTGCGGGAGGACCAGCTTAGGGCCAAGGCACTGACAGTGGCATTTCCATTGGTGTTGATGAACTGTTTGAGATAGGTATTCAGGTCCTGTATGGTGCTGTTCTTCTTTGTAGTAGCGGCCAGCTGGACGCTGTCGGGGGCGCCGCTCTGTTTGAGGCTATCCAGGTCTGCCATGCTCTTCTCCACTTCGAAGTTCTTTTTGCCGAAAATGGTGATGAGGTCTTTTAGCTGGGTGGTAGCTTCTGAGCCGCTTACCTCGTAAAAGTCATCTTTTTTCCCCAGGTCCACATTTACCTTAATTTCCGGGGCATCGTTGACAAGAGGTACCTCCATCACATTATTCCCAAATACCAAGGCATACACTTCCTGCGATCTGGCCGCACCGGAAAGGCTGAAACTACCGTTGCTCCCCGAAATTTTTACGGAATCCAGCACGACAGGCGGTTGATCTTTTCCGTAAGGCACTTCCATTAAAACTACTTTTGAAACGGGGCCTTCCATGGAAGCCAGTTTATCTGCATTCTTAAACGTGCCGGTAACGCTGAAGCTTCCTTTCTTTTTTTCATGACAGGAATACACTATGAGAAGGGACAGGCTCATTGCGCTTATCGTCTTCAGAGTACTCAAAAAAGATCTTTTTATCATATTTATCCGATTTCTTGTTTTAAAATGTGCCGGAAATTCACTATGGTCTCTGTATCAATTCTCCAGTTTCTCCAGCAACAATTGGTTGGTGAGCCTGGGATCCGCCTTGCCTTTGGATATTTTTTTCACTTCCCCCACGAATAAGCCGATCAGTCCTTTTTTCCCTTTTCGGTACTCTGTCACCTTATCGGGCATTTTTGCCAGGACTTGTTCCACCCAGGCAACGATCTCGCTGGTATCCGAGCTTTGTAACAGGTTCAGGGAAACCGCGATCTCCAGCGGATCCCGGGACGGGTCTTTGATCAATGCAGGGAAGATCCGGGAGGAGGCTATGGAAAAACTCAGCCGGCCCTCTTCCACCAATCCAATCAGCAGGGCCAGGGCAGAAGGAGCTACGGGGAAATCTTTCAGGACAAGGCTTTGTTCGTTCAGGGCCGATTTCACCGGACCCAGCAGCCAGTTGGCAGCCCCTTTATAATTAGCCGTCTCTTTGATCAGTCTCTCAAAATAGTCAGAGGTGTCCTTGTCATCACAGATCACTCTTGCGTCATATTCCGGCAATTGCAGGTCTTTCGTATACTTTGCAACGAGTTCTTCCGGCAGGGAGGGGATGGAGGCCCTGATCTTTTCCAGGAATGCATCCGTTATCTGGAAGGGAGGGAGGTCCGGGTCCGCAAAATAGCGGTAATCATTCGCCTCTTCTTTGCTGCGAAGCGCAAAAGTGGTGCCGTCGGCTGCATCGAAGCTACGCGTCTCCTGCTGAATGGCTATTCCCTGTACGGCCAGTTCTATCATCCGTTTAGTCTCATATTCAATCGCCCGTTTTACGTTACGGATAGAGTTCAGGTTCTTTACCTCTACTTTTGTTCCCAGCGTCTTTACTCCCTTTTCCCGAATAGAAACATTGGCATCGCAACGCATGCTGCCTTCTTCCATGTTTCCATCGCAGACTTCCAGGTACCGGAGCATTTTCCGCAATTCCGTCAGGTAGGCATAGGCTTCGTCGGCGCTACACAGATCCGGCTCTGTTACGATCTCGATCAGGGGTACCCCGGCCCGGTTGTAGTCTACGGAGGTATTGGCCGGGTCAACATCGTGCAGGCTTTTTCCTGCGTCTTCTTCCAGGTGGATCCGGTTAAGCTGGACATTCTTTTCCCCTGTGGCCGTCCGGATCCCTACCCTCCCTCCTTTGCAGATCGGGGTGGTATGCTGGGAGATCTGGTAGCCTTTGGGCAGATCGGGATAGAAGTAGTTTTTCCGGGCGAAATAGTTGTTCCTTTCTATTTCGGAGTGGCAGGCCAGTCCCATTTTGATGGCGAATTCTATCGCTTTCCTGTTCAGCTTAGGTAAGGCGCCGGGGTGTCCCAGCGTGACAGGACTCACGTGAGTATTGGGTTCCCCACCGAAGCCGGCGCTATCGCCGCAGAACAACTTTGTCTGCGTTAACAATTGCGCATGTACCTCCAGGCCAACCACTATTTCGTATGCGTCATAATCGATTGTCATTTGTCTTTTTCCCTTGTTTGCACAGGGGCAAAAATACCATATTCACTGCGCATTTCCCGGCCCATTTGACGAATGGGGTCAAAAATCAAAAAGGGCTTCCTGCCTGGCAGTAGCCCCTTTTTAAATATATAAGAGAACCTTTATAAGTTCGCCGTTTTCAATTTTCTGGGAACCTTCACTTCTATTTCCCGGGGTTTGCCTTCGCGGATCAGGCCGACCTTGATACTTGGTTTATCTTTTCCTGCCCGTTTCCGTCTTCGGTATCCTGGGCTCTGATGCCCAGCCGGGGTTTTTCGTCTCCCCATGAAAAACTACGTAAGTCACCCGGCGGCATCAGTTGTTTAAAATCATACTCCGGCATATTGAGATTGGGGGCATCATAATGATAATTATAATTATATACCCGGGTGAGCTGCCGGGATTTGCCCAGGATGGCCGTGGCTTTCGCTTCTTTCCCGCCTCTTTTATAGGTGATGGTGATCTTGTCCTGGGGCTTGTATTTATGAATGGCTTCTGAGAGGCCAGCCGGGTCTATTATTGTTATTTCGTCAACCTTCGTGATCAGGTCACCCTGGCGGAGGCCGGCTTTTTCTGCGGCACTGCCTTTGGAGATCTCCTTAACTTCAGCGCCGGTCCCTTCCTGTTCCGGTTTTTCAGAAGTAACTCCCAGAAAAGCCCTGTTAGCCCCTTCCAGGTTCAGGGCGCCACTGTGTTTGCGGAAAGGAGAGAGGGGGGCATCCGGGGCGTCGGGCGCCTCCAGCACTTTGAGGTCGGCTAAATCTTCTATCTCCCCGGGTTCGGAAAAGGAGAAACCGTTGCCTTTCATTATCCGGATCTTCTTTTTACGGATAGTTATAGAACTATCTTCAAATTCGGAGACGGGCTTGCCATTGACCCATACCTGGCCATCTTTCATTTCTATGGTGACTTTGGTATCCTTATCGTTCTTACGCCGGATGATGATCTCATCAAACTTCTCCAATTTGCCCGGTTTATCCAGGGAGGAGTCCTTGTCCTCATTTTGTTGTGTGTCCTGTGCGAAGGACGGAGAAAGGAGCAGCAGGGTTAGGGCTGCCAGTCCTGAGATCTTTAGGAGATATTGTTTGCGCATCACTGTTGGTTTTTTAAATTAAATAATTTGATCTACGTCTGTCTTCGTAGATCAAATATAGGGTTTTTCCTGAAATACGAAAACTTTCGGAAATGTTAAAAAGGGAGGTAAGAGACGGTGAAGTTTTATCGCTTCAGGGGATCCAATAGTTTTTCCAGTCCGTTGCTCTTTATCTCGTACATCGTAGCCAGCAACATGCCTAATTTCCCTTTGGGGAACCCTTCCCGTTGGAACCATTCCAGGTAGGATACCGGGAGATTGCAAAGGATGGTGCCCTTGTATTTGCCGAAGGGCATTTGCATTTTGACCAGGTCGAGCAATAGCTCGGGATTGGGTTGGGGGGAATGGTCTTCCATATGAATTATTTAGTCAATAATGCCTTTACCCTTTCAATCACCTGCGGCAGATTGCTGGCATCCTGTCCGCCAGCTGTAGCCAGGGTCTTTTGTCCGCCGCCGCCGCCTTTGATCAGGGGCGCAATCTGTTCCTTGATGATAGCCGGAGCCTGGAACCCGTTGGATTCGGCCAGTTGGTCATCGAGGAGAACGGATACGGCCGCCTTGCCTTCGATATTGGCGGCCAGGACGACCAGGTAGGGAGAGGCGAGCCCTGCTTTCAGGTCAAAAGAGAGTTTCTTCAAGGCATCGGCGCTATGCACTTCCACGATCTCCCCTATAAAATTGATGGCTGCAATGGATTGTACTTTGCTCATCAGTTGTTGGGCGAGATCGGCCAGCTGGCGGGCTTCTGTCTTCTCCAGCTTTTTCTTCAGCTCCGCGTTTTCCGTTACCAGGTTCTCTACGGACCGCTGCAGGTCCTTTGGATGCTTTAAAGTCTCCCGGATGCTATGTAGCTGGGCGAATTGTTCATTGACATAGGCTTCGGCGGCCTTGCCGCTAATCGCTTCTATACGGCGAACGCCGGCTGCCACGGCGCTCTCATGGCGGATCTTAAAGAGGCCCAGTTCGCCGGTAGCCCCCACATGGGTACCTCCGCATAATTCTATAGAGTAGGCGTGATCGATGATCACCACCCGGACAATATCTCCGTATTTTTCGCCGAACAGGGCCATGGCCCCTAATTTCACGGCTTCGTCCTTCGGCATTTCCTTAATGATGACCGGGATGTTTTCCCGGATCTTCTCATTGACCAGCTCCTCTACGGCCTTAATCTCTTCTTCCGTCATTTTGGCGAAATGAGAAAAGTCAAACCGAAGCTGTTCTTCATTCACCAGGGATCCTTTCTGGGCCACATGCGTTCCCAGAACTTTCCGTAGGGCCGCATGGAGTAAGTGGGTGGCGGAATGATGGCTCTCTGTGCCCTTCCTCTTGACCGCATCCACCTTTGCTACCACCCCTGCCAGGAGATCGGAAGGAAGTTGTTCGGTAAAATGGACGATCAGGTCATTCTCTTTTTTGGTATCCAATACCCGGATCGTCTCCCCTTTCGACAGAAGGATACCGGTATCGCCTACCTGTCCGCCGCTTTCTGCATAAAAAGGAGTGGCCTCCAGTACCAGTTGCCAGGATTCCTTACCCTTTGCTTTTATCTTCCGGTATTTGGAGATTTTTGTATTCATCTCCAGCAGTTCATATCCCACAAATTCGATCAGGGGATTGTCGACCAGGACTACCCAGTCTTCAGTATCCAGAGTAGTGGCCGCGCGGGAACGGGTCTTTTGCTGCAGCATTTCGGTATCGAAGCCTTCTTCATCGACGATCAGCCCATTCTCCCGGGCGATCAGCCGGGTCAGGTCGATGGGGAAGCCATAGGTATCATATAATTCAAAAGCGGCCGATCCATTGATGGTGTCCGATTTATCCTTTTGCCGGGAGGCAACGATCTCTTCCATTTTCTTCAATCCCTTGTCCAATGTCCTGAGGAAGGCATCTTCTTCTTCCTTCACCACCTTGGTGACAAAATCAAGCTGTTTGTGCAATTCCGGGAAGACAGCCTCGAATTGCTCTGCCAGTAACGGCATCAGTTGGAACAGGAGGGGTTGCTTGTAGTCCAGGTAAGAATGATAATAACGAACGGCCCTTCGCAGTATTCTTCTGATAACGTAGCCTGCCCCGGTATTCGAAGGCAACTGTCCATCGGCTATTGTAAAAGCAATGGCCCGGATATGGTCGGCAATAACCCGGAAGGCCACGTCTTTTTTGCTATCGCCGGCCGTATATTTCTTTCCCGTTATTTTTTCCGTTGCCCCGATAGTGCCCGTAAAAATATCCGTGTCGTAATTGGAATTTTTCTCCTGGAGCACCCTGACCAGTCTTTCCAGACCCATGCCGGTATCTACGTGTTGGGCGGGAAGGGGGGCCAGGCTGCCGTCTTTCAGCCGGTTGAACTGCATGAATACATTGTTCCATATCTCTATCACCTGGGGATGGTCATTGTTCACCAGGCCGGCTCCGTCGATTTGTTTGCGTTCCTCATCGGGGCGGCAATCCACGTGTATCTCCGTGCAGGGCCCGCAGGGGCCGGTATCGCCCATTTCCCAGAAATTATCTTTCTTATTGCCCATCAGGATCCTCTCTTTGGCTATCCATTTTGCCCATTCCTCATAAGCCTCCGTATCACGGGGAAGCTTATCCTTTTCATCCCCCTGAAATACGGTGACATACAACCTGTCCTTAGGGATCCGGTAGATCTCCGTCAGTAACTCCCAACTCCAGGCAATCGCTTCTTTTTTAAAATATCCGCTCTCAGGCCGGGCAGGATCGCCAAAGCTCCAGTTGCCCAGCATTTCGAACATGGTATGATGATAGGTGTCCACCCCGACTTCTTCCAGGTCGTTGTGCTTGCCGCTGACCCGCAGACATTTTTGGGTATCGGCCACCCGGGGATAGGGCGCCTTATTATTGCCCAGGAAGTAGTCCTTAAACTGATTCATTCCCGCATTGGTGAATAAAAGGGTGGGGTCATTCTTCACAACGATGGGGGCGGAAGGAACAATCGTATGGCCCTTCGATACGAAAAAATCCAGGAATTTCGTTCTTATTTCGACACTAGTCATCATAAACGGAACAATCTTTGGTTGTTATTTGGTTCGCACCAATTATATTTGTGCGCTCCCTTTAAAATCCGGAGCGGTGCAAAGGTACGCCAAATCAAGCTGTTTTACCGATCTGCCAGGGTGTGAATAGCTTGCAAAATGAACCTACGCGCCAAAATTTATCATGACGGCAGATTCCGTCCGGCCCGTCGGGACATTGATTAGGGACAAAATCAGGCACTAAAATTAAAAGGCTCGCCGGGTCCTATCCGGTTACCCCAAAGACCATTGTTCGCGGATGAAGAAGATCAAGTATTATTATAACACCAATACCCTCCGGTACGAAAAGCTGGAGACGCCGTTGCGGGTAACCCTGTTGCGGGTGCTGGGTTTTTTGTCTGCAGCCATCGTAACAGCCCTGATCCTGGTGTCCGTCGCTTATAAATATTTCCCTTCTGCCAACGAAAAGCGGCTCATGCAAAGGAATGAAGCCCTTAAGGACAACTATTATACCCTCAACGAGAAAGTCGGGAAGCTGCAGGAGCAGATGAGCGAACTGGAGAAAAGGGATAATAATGTCTACAGGGCTATTTTCGAGGCGGCCCCTATCCCCGACAGCGCCCGGGCCCGGGCGGCAGAGCAGGAGAAAGAGATACAGCTCGTACAGGGGATGGACCAGGAGAACCTGTATACTTCGGTAGCAACCACCCTGAATAAGCTCAGTTCCCGGATGATCAATCAGTCAAAATCCTATGCCCAGATCGACGGGTACATCAAGAATAAAGAGCAGTTATTGGCCTGCACGCCTGCCATTCAGCCGGTCAGCAATAAGGATCTCAGCCGTATCGCCTCCGGCTTTGGCTACCGGATAGACCCGGTCTATAAAACGACCAAATTCCATGCGGGACTTGACTTCGCTGCTCCCCAGGGAACCCCGATCTATGCTACTGCGAACGGGACGGTGGAAGTAGCCGGCAATACAGGGAATGGCTATGGCAACCACGTCGTTATTAATCACGGATATGGGTATGGCACCTTATATGGCCATATGTTCCGGGTCAAGGTGAAGCCCGGCCAGAAGGTCAAGCGCGGAGAGGTGATCGGTTATGTGGGAAGCACCGGTAAAAGTACCGGCCCTCACTGTCATTACGAAGTCCACCGCAATGGAGATCCTGTAGATCCGGTTTACTATTTCTACAATGATATTACTCCTGAACAGTATGACCGGCTGCTGAAGTTAGCCGCGTCGAGCAATCAAAGTTTTGACTAATCCTGTGTATCTTTAACAGTGCCTATTAATTCCAAACAATACAGGAATGATTTTTGAGCCCATAATTCCCGAATGAACAACTCATTTTCCCAGATGGCCTTTAATTTTGGCGCTGAGACGCCTCCTCCCCTTCAGAAGGTGGAGGAGAGCGTGTATGTGGTCGGGCAGGAAAATGGATATTCGGGGGTGCGGGTACGCATCAAGTCTTTGAAGAACGTGAAAAAGGACCCCACCCCGGAAGAAAAACCGGCGGCAGGTAAGCAGGAAGATTCCTTAAAAGAGGCAGCACCCGCAAAAGTTACGGCGTCCGCGAACGTAAAGCAGGAGGAGCCATCCCTGATAGTTCCCCTCCCCCGGGTGGTGGAGTTGAAACTCTTTGATCTGCCGCCGATAGAAGTCGCTAAAGAGACGACGGAGATCATTGCCGGGGCCCCGGAGATCCCTGCCGATATTGCGGAGGCCGGATTGGCGGATGAAGATTCAGGCCCTGTGGTTGGAGAGGCTGAGATAGTGAGCGCAGGGGATGTGGTAGCCGTTGAGGAAGCCGCTCTTCCTGTGGAGTCCAGGGTTCCGGATGCAGTACCCGACGTTCCGGTGGTAGAGGCGATTATTCCGGCCGCAGAGATCCATGCGCCGGAACCGGATAGGTCCCCGGCTCCGGTCAGGAACGACTCCCCGGGCAAACCTGCCAAATCCAAACGGGGCCGTAAGTCCCTGAAACAGGTAGCTGCGGAAGCGGACCTGATCGAAGTGCCGGGAGACGACATCCTATTCAGTAAACAGTATTATACGATGAGGGCCGTGGCGGAAATGTTCAAGGTCAACCAATCCCTGCTACGCTTCTGGGAGGCAGAATTCGATATTCTTCAACCCCGTAAAAACAAAAAGGGAGACCGGTATTTCCGGCCCGTCGACATTAAGAACCTGCACCTGATCTACCATTTGCTGCGGCAACGAAAATATACCATCGAAGGGGCTAAAGAATTTCTGAAGAAGAACAAAAAAGCAGAAGAAAGATTTGAGGCCATTCAACGACTGCAACAGCTCAAGGCCTTTCTCCTGGAATGGAAGGCTCAATTATAGAATGTGCCGGAGATTCGCTTTTGAAAATTTAGCGAATCTCCGGCAAACAGCTAATGTCGGTCCTTCGGACAAAACGCTTCCAGCGTCTTTTGGCAGTTATATTTTAACTTTTTCTTGGCAAATCACCGGCTAATTTAGTAAAATATCCGACCCTCTTTAAAAGGGAAGGAACTCTCAAAAAATTACGAATGAAACATATATTCCTGATCGCCATAATAATCGGCCTGGGCATCCTTACCCGGGCCCAGGCATATGAAGTCTCCAGTGATGGCAGTAATAAGATCCTGAAGGGATTGATCAGCAGGGATATGCTGGAAGGAGATACGGCCTTCAAATGGTTTCATGAAAACCAGTCCGGGTATACGCCCGACGCGCAGGAAGCAGCCATTATAAAAGCAAAAGGCCCCCAGGTGCAGTTCCTGGTATTCGGGGGCACCTGGTGCGACGACACTAAAGATATTCTTCCTAAATTCTTTTCCCTGCTGGATGCCGCCTCTTTCTCCCGGGACCAGGTTACCCTGATAGGTGTGGACCGTGACAAAAAAACTACCAATCATTTATCGGAGTCCATGCATATTACAAGCGTCCCCACTTTTATCATTTTGAAAGACGGACAGGAAGTCGGGCGCGTGGTGGGATATGGCAAGAACGGCCGCTGGGATAAAGATCTCTCCGATAGGATCGCTGCTAAATTCTAAGGCGCATCGCCGGGTCCGGATTTCACCGGTGTATCGCCGGTAGCCGGACTTTCCGGGGATCCGTAACCGGCAGGTGCAAATCCGGTTATTACAGGCTCGGACCTGACCCGTATATCCGTGCTGGCCCCTGCAATTTCGACCTTGAGCGATTCCAGCAGACGGAGCGTATCCAGGTTTACCTGTTGTTTGATTCCATTGAACTCATCCTGGGTAATGGGGGAGGTGAAATAATCTACATTGATGAGGAAAGCCGCTCCCGTAATATCATTGAGGAAGGCCGTGCTGTTTTCTACTTTGTCTTTTTTAAGGATGGCCTTAATGCCCTGTACCAGCTTATCCAGGAGATCAGAGGAGGTGGAGAGGCTGAGTTCCAGTCTCAGTTCCCCTTTCCGCTGGGTCCGCAGGGAAAGGTTGTCCACGATGCTATCGACCATTTGTTTATTCGGTACGGTGACATAGGTTTTCTGGTCTGTACGGATACGGGTGCTCCGCAGGCCTATTTTTTCTACGGTACCGGAGATATTATTCACTTTCAGCACGTCTCCGGCCGTAAAGGGCTTGTCAAAAAAGATGATGAAAGAGGCGATGAGGTTCTCGATGCTCTCTTTGGCAGCCAGGGCTAACGCGGCGCCGGCCAGGCCCAGCGAGGTAAGGATACTGGTGACATCTACATTGAAGGCCGAGTGGAGTACCATGAGGACGCCGATGATCCCTATAATGGCCTTCAGGAAATCCCGCAAAAAAACAATCATCTGGGTATCCCTGGGTCCGCCGTTGACGCGCGCTTTCCGTCGCAGGATAACCGCTATAAAATCCATCATCCTGAGTAACAGCCATATAAAGCTGATGACGATAATCGTTGTGCCCAGGGCATGTGTTATGCTTCTGGAACTAACTTCATTAATATCAAAATCAAGCTCGTCGGGGAAATGCAGTTTTTTAATGGAGGAAATGGAAACGAAGACTACCAGGAATGTGCCGATCGGTCCTACCACCAGGTCTACAAAAGAGGATTTGTCCATGGCGCTATCGACCTGCCGGATAAACCGGAAGATCAGCCGGGCGATCAGCCGGGAAATGAATCTTTTCAGAATGATGACGAACAGGATGGTAGCAGCAACAATGATATATCTTTTCAACGGGTTGTTAAAGATCACCTGGTTCCAAAAATCATGCATGAGCAATAATATTGTGCGGCAAAGGTAAGACTATCCCGGGCGTGTATAAATTTCCAGGCCCGCCTTTTTGAGCACGTAGATGGATAGGGGGGTGATCCGGATCTTGGTTGCGCTCTGGTAGGTAGGGGGAATGGGGGTTTCCTGCATATTGAGAGTGCCTAACTCATACCTGAAAAATCGCTGGCTGTCCCTTCCAAGTATGCTCTTGTCGATGACGTTGAAATCCAGCCATCCCGGGAGGGCGATATGCGTTTTTAAGCCGCCGTAATGATCGAAGGCATACACCCCTTTTGCAGGGTCGTATAAATAGACGAGACCTCCCTGGTCACAGATGACGGAGGGGTCGGGCGTGGAATCGAACAACTGGCGGAAATCGGTCGTCTGGTCTATCAGGGACCCGTCATCGCCGATTCGTTTGAGCTTTGCGTCGAGTTCATCGTACACCCAGACATTATTATCATAAGCCAGGCTAACGGCTTTCGCCTGCAGGATATCCAGGCGCCGCAGGTCGATCGTATTGACGATGTTCAGGAACCTGTCCAGTTCGATGATCATGGTAAATTCCCGGTAATAGACCAATAATTTCAGGGGATTGGTCACATCGATCGACCAGATCTTGCCGTATCGCCGGACATCGTTGAATACGGCCAGCGAATCTCCGTTGGAGCTTAGTTTTTTCAACTGATTGTCCTGACTCAACACATAAATATTGCCGAGATTGTCTACTGTGAAATCGGCCAGGTCTCCCGCTATGGTCTTACTCAATACAAAATCCGACGCCTGCTGTGCGGAAGCGGTGTGAATGAAGAATACACATAGAAGGGCGATGATTCGAATTTTCATCCCTAAACAATGTCTTTTAGTTGTCGGATGGAGCTTACGGTTCATCCGTAAATAATCATTTTCTGATAATCTTTTGTTCCATGACCTCCTCCTCTGCCAGCAGCAATAGCTGTTGCCCGTCAAACACGGCATAGGTATTATAACGGATCCAGTCTCCCAGGTTAATATACCTGCTGCTCTTATTCCCTAACGCAAAATCAATGGGCAAATGGCGATGTCCGAATATAAAGTAATCAAAATAGGCCGATTGCAGCACTTCTTTGCAATAAATGATCAGCCATTCCTTGTCTTCTCCCAGGAACTGCTCGTCTATTTGCCCGGTGACCGCCCTGCTGCGGCGGCTGAGCCAGTTCGCCAATCCCACGCCAATAGCCGGCGGCAGCAGGCCGAACAACCCCTGGCAGAATTTATTGCGGAATATTTTTTTCATGAATTTATAACCATGATCTCCCGGTCCCAGGCCGTCTCCGTGGCCTACGAGTATTTTCTTCCCGTTGAATTCGAATGCTTGCGGTTCGTGATAGACGGGGATGTTCAGTTCCTGTTCAAAATAACCGCTCATCCACATGTCGTGGTTGCCGGTAAAAAAATGAATGGGGATACCGGAATCCGTGATCTCCGCCATTTTCCCCAGGATACGGGTATATCCTTTGGGTACGACGGTCCTGTATTCATACCAGAAGTCGAACAGGTCGCCGACGATAAAGATCTCCGCCGCATCCTTCCGGATCTTTTCGAGGAATGCTACGATATGCCGTTCCCGGATCAGGCTGGTCCTGTGATCGGGGGCGCCCAGGTGAAAATCGGAGAGGAAATATATTTTTTTTCCGGGGGGGATCTGCATCACGTAAAGATATCAATTTGGGATTGCCCGTTAATTAATTATGTCAACGATCCACCAGGAACAGGTAGACTTCCTTAGGTCCATGCACTCCCACGACGAGGGTTTTTTCTATATCTGCTGTCCGGCTGGGGCCGGTTGCGAAAGTGATCAGAGAGGGTAGATGGTTTTGATATTTCTCCTTTAGTAGCTGCAGTCCGTCTCTGATATCATACGCCAATTGATCCGTATAAGCGACGCAGATATGAATGGGGGCATATACGCTAACCGTGCGGCCGCTGGGACCGGCAGCGCTCATTACGATGCTGCCTGTCCTTGCAATGAGCAATTCGCAGGTAGTGACGGCGGCATCGCAATCCGCCAGTTCTATTTCCGTAAATCCATCAAAGAGATGGTCTTTGAGGGTGGTGATTAATTTTTCTTCCCGGCAGTATAATTTCTTCCAGCTCCGGGCGCTTACCAGTGTATTCAATTGAGCGGCCAGTTCCTGGTGGTCAACACAAAAAACGAATTTCCCCTGCAGGCGGGCGAACTGTTCCGCAAATTCAATTTCCGGGTCCTGGGTCGCGGGTTGGAAAACGGGATGACTGCCTTCGCTTTGCGGAAAAGGAATAGGCGTTGATTGACTCAACGCCTGCCTTATTTTTTTGAGAATATTTTCCTTAGCGGATGCCCTCATATTTATTTTACTTCTTCTGTAGCCGGTGGAACTACTGCCGGTGCAGGAATTCCATTACTGCCCAGCGGATGGAGACCTTCTTCATGTTCTGTCACATCCAATGCTCTTTTTTCTTCATAAGGGCGTTTGCCGATCAGGGCTTCCACATCGCTCTGGAACAGCACTTCTTTCAGGAGCAGCGCCTCGGCCAGCAGGTTCACTTCCTTACTTTTCTCGGTCAACAGCGCTTTGGTAGCAACAAAGGCCTTGTCGATCAGCTTGCGGACTTCTTCATCTATTATCTTGGAAGTCTCTTCTGAATACGGCTTGGTGAAAGAGTTCTCCGCTGCCGGATCATAAAAGCTCACATTGCCCACCTTATCATTCATCCCGTATACCGTCACCATGGAATAAGCGATCCGGGTGATCTGTTGCAGGTCATTCTGGGCGCCCGTGGATATTTTCCCGAAGTTCAATTCTTCGCTGGCACGGCCGCCGAGGGTCATACAGATCTGGTCGAAAAGCTGGTCGGTATTATAAAGATATTGTTCTTTCGGTGTGTATTGGGCATATCCCAGTGCAGCTACTCCCCTGGGAACGATCGTTACCTTCAGCAGGGGATAAGCGTGTTCCAGGTACCAGCCGCAGATAGCGTGTCCCGCCTCATGATAGGCGATGATCCTTTTCTCGTCGGGGGAGATGATCTTATTCTTTTTTTCCAACCCGCCGATCACTCTGTCTACCGCATCCTGGAAGTCTTCCATTTCCACGTTGTCTTTTCCTTTCCTGGCGGCGATCAGGGCCGCTTCGTTACAGACATTGGCTATATCGGCGCCGGCAAATCCCGGTGTCTGTTCAGCCAGTTTATGAATATCCAGTTTACTGGAGATCTTAATGGGTTTCAGGTGCACTTTAAAGATCGCTTCGCGGCCTTTCAGATCAGGCTTGTCAATGGAGATCTGCCTGTCGAAACGACCCGGGCGCAATAAGGCGGTGTCCAGAACATCAGGGCGGTTGGTCGCAGCGAGTACGATGATCCCGCTATCTCCGCCAAAACCGTCCATTTCCACCAGCAACTGATTTAAGGTGCTTTCTCTTTCGTCGTTGCTCATAATGGCGTTCTTGCCTCTTGCACGGCCGATGGCATCGATTTCATCGATAAAGATGACACAAGGGGCTTTTTCTCTTGCCTGTTTGAACAGGTCTCTTACCCGGCTGGCGCCTACTCCCACGAATAATTCGACAAAGTCGGATCCGCTCATGGAGAAGAAAGGCACCTGGGCTTCTCCCGCCATTGCTTTTGCCAGCAGGGTCTTTCCTGTTCCGGGAGGACCTACCAGTAAAGCTCCTTTGGGTATCTTACCACCAAGCGCTGTATATTTTTTGGGATTCTTCAGGAAGTCGACGATTTCCATCACTTCCACTTTAGCTTCATCCAGGCCGGCCACGTCATTAAAGGTGATGGTGACCTTCGTGCCCTTATCGAATAAAGTAGCTTTTGATTTGCCGATATTGAAGATACCTCCGGGTCCGCCGCTACCGGCCTGTCCGCCCATTTTTCGCATGAGCATGACCCAGATCAGTACAATGATCAGTAAGGGAAGCAGGAAATTGAGCAGGGGGCCAAACCATTCTCCTTCCGATTTGGAGTTGATAGGGATTTCCAGCTGGGGATTTTTGATAAAGTAATCCCTGAGCAGCTTTTCATAATCCTTTACGTCCGAAACTTTGAATTCAAACTGGGGACCGTCCTTGCTTACGCCGCCCGGCCAGTTGTTCTTGCTTAGTTTACCCGAGTAGAAGGCTTTTGAGAGGCTATCCTTCTTAATATAGACCCGGACTAATTGCTTGTTGGATACCAGATCGATCTTCTCGACATCCCCTTGCTGCAACATATCTTTCCGGAAGTTAAATTCATCGATCGGGCGGGCATCGGGGGAAAGGCCTCCGAACAGGTTGAACCCGATCAGGACGGCGGCTATGATCCCCCAGATCCAATATATGCTGAATTTAGGACCTTTTCTCGAACCATTATCATCGTCTCCCCTGGGCCTGAACCTCGGAAAGTTAGATTTATCGTTTTGTTTCAGATCGTCTTGTGGCATTTGTTGTATTTATCCGTGTTGTTTTCTGTATTAATAATAAAAAATATAAAGTAAAAATGTTCGAAAAAACCCATCAAACGGCAAAATATACTGTTAAATTGTCGGTATGAGGGGCTTTTCTAGGCTGTATGCTCCTCCCGGGGAGCGTCACTCCACATGTCTTCCAGCTTATAAAAACGGCGGCTTTCCGGTAACATGACGTGAACGACGACATTCACATAATCGATCAGGACCCACTGAAGGGTCTGTCTGCCTTCGTGCTTGTAGGGCAGCTCATCGCAGCTTGCCTTTGTTGAATCCTCAATGAAATCGGCTATTGCTTTTACCTGGGTATTACTGCTGGCTTCACAAACGATAAAGAAGTCCGCTACGGCTTCCGGTATCTTTCGCAAGTCGAGGGAAACAATATTTTCACCTTTTTTCTCCTGAATAGCGTGGATAATAGTTTTAAAGATTTTCGAATTCCTCGTTAATCTGGCTACACTTTTGCGTTTCCGGGTAGCTAACATAGAAAGCTGTTCCAATAATCAAAACGTTTTTGTTATAAATTATATTTTAATTGAAAGCAAATCAAAAAAATATTGTGAGAAGCCAAGTCTAATTAATTTGCGCCTTCGGGCTATAAAAAAAATTTAGCCCTTGGGCGCAAACAGTTAATTATAGACCTTCGGTCAACGGACCTTTGGTCCAAGTTGTTTGTGTCTCCGGCTTCAAAGAAATTTAGCCCTTCGCCACAAACGATTAATTATGGGCCTTCGGTCAACGGACCTTTGGTCCGTTTTTGTACTTTCCAAAAATAGTAATCTTTTGCCGATCGGACACTCTTTTATTGAATTACAGTCAGTGGATAGCACCAACAACTATGCCATGGCCCGGGCACATGCCGGAACTGCCTCCCACGGCACCCTATTCTTTGCTTATGAGCAATGGGCCGGTAAGGGGCAGCGCGGGAAAACCTGGAATAGCATCCCAGGGGAGAATATTCTCTTGAGCGCCTTGTTACAGCCTGTCTTTCTGCCTATTACACGTCAATTTTCCCTGAGCGCCTGTGTAGCCCTGGCCTGTCATGACTTTTTCAGCTTTTATGCCGGGGAAAAAGAAACCACCATTAAATGGCCCAACGATCTCTACTGGCGTGACAGAAAGGCAGGCGGGATTCTTATTGAGAACAGTTTTAAAGGCGATCAATGGATGTTGGCCATCGCCGGCACCGGAATTAACGTTAACCAGGTATTATTTCCCGAAACGGCGCGAAACCCGGTGTCGCTAAAGCAGATTACCGGCCAGGACTTCGATGTGGTGCGTCTTGCCAGGGAACTGGGGGATCACCTGGACCGGCGTTACAGTCAGCTGGAAGCCGGCGGGGGGGTCCGGCTGGTAGAGGACTATAATACCCGGCTGTACAAGCGCGGCGAGGTTGTCCGGCTCAAAAAGGGTAATGCCGTCTTCGAGACGACGGTGAAGGGCGTAGATGCCGCCGGTGAGCTGGTGACCCGGGATACGCTGGAAAGAAGGTGGAAAGTCGGAGAGGTGGAGTGGGTTATTTAAAGGGATGGTGCAATTATGGTGCAATTATTTCAACGTAAAATAGGAACCTGCCCCTTTGCTGCCCGAGCTTTCAAAAATTCCCGCCTTAATCAGCCCGGCTAAATCGCGGAAAGCCGTTCCTCTTGATATATTAAACAATTCCTGGTATTCTCTATTCGTGATTCTCTCTTTTTCCTTGATATATGAGATAGCTTTGATTTGCCGTTCATTTAAACCCAGCTTTTGCAATGAATTTTCGTCATAAGTAAGAGGCTGCTCCTCTTGAATAACTTCATTTTTCAGGAAAGTAACCTGAACTCCTCCTGAATTTTCCTCGAATAAAGGTTCAGGCAGCCCTGCCGCCCGACAGGCTGTTAAAATTTTTTCAATACCCCGTCCCCAGGCTTCAATATAGCCAGCCTTAAAAAAAATATCAGCGATGTGTTGATTACGGGGGCGGGAAGGGTGTTTTCTTTTCAAACTATCAATACTAATATCTATAGGTAACTTGCCCGGATTCCATAAAATAAGCTTGTCATTATAGACGCTTAATTGAATGGTTGAATCCGTATAATCTTTGTGAACTATCGCATTCAAAATGGCTTCCCGCAAAGCCGCTTCAGGGTACTCTAATTTCTCCAATCGTCGCAAACCCTCATAAGAAATGGGAGATACAAGATATTTATTTTTTAAAGTGGCTATTACTTTATCTGCCATTTCAAAGATATTCCCTTCAATTACGTCCTGAAACCTCAAATCATCATCGGTAACAAATCTTCCTATTTTAAAAGTTGCAGAGATGAAGTATTTCAACGGATCTTTCCCAAATAATAAAAGAGCTGCGTTTTTTAAATGCTCGTTTTCGTCAATCAATTTTAAGTTTTCCAATAAAGTTGCGGCATCATCTTTTTCAGCTCCTTTAGGTAATCGCTCAATTTCAACGCCTAGTCTTACAAACGAGTTTATGACCGGCAAATCCAAATCCTTCAATTTAGCGTGGGCAATTGTCAGGTCGTCCCATGTTTTCCCGATCTTTTTAAGCAAAAATTCCTGTAAAGCGACGCCTTTAAGTTCTTGTTTTGTACTACCGCTGCGGCGGGGGATAATTCGCCTAAATTCTGTAACATTTCGGGGGATAACGCCCTATTTCAGCTCCTTCCAGGCCTTAACGATCTCTTCCGCATGTGTCTTGCTCTTAGGCTTCCCGAATATTTTGCGGATCACCCCTTTTTCATCGATGAGGAAGGTGGTACGGTGCAGGCCCATGTATTTACGGCCGTATAGTTGTTTTTCTCCCCAAACCCCGTATTTATCGATAAGGGTATGTTCCGGGTCGGCGAGCAGGGTGAAGGGGAGGTCGAATTTAGCCTCGAACTTTTTATGTTTCTTTTCGTCGTCCGGGCTGACGCCCAGGATGGTGAAGCCTTCTTTTTTCAGCAGGGAATAGTTATCCCGGAGATTGCAGGCCTGTACGGTACAGGTAGGGGTGCCGTCTTCCGGGTAGAAATAGAGTGCGATCTTTGTTCCTTTGTAATCGGCCAGGGATACTTTTTCTCCGTTCTGGTTCCTGGTGGTGAATGCCGGGGCTTTGTCGCCTTCTTGCAGAGGGGTCATGGTATTTATTTATCGGGTAAAGTTATATTCTTTTGCTGCCCTGTTGCCGGCAATATCTTCCACCGTCACTTTCAGCAGGTGCCGGCCGGGCGGGCAATGTTCATCGAATTTATAAAGAAAGGCCAGCCCCTTGTCATTGGTAAAACAAAGCCATTTGCCGTCCAGTTCAGCCCGGAAATTGCGGATAGCTCCCAGGTTGTCCTTCACGATAAACGCGATCCGGGAGGCTTTGTTCAACAAGGCCCCTTCACGTATTCCGATGGGGGTGATCACCGGAGCTTCCTTATCTTCCACCAACTGGAAATTCCCAAATTCCCGGAATCTGCCGGAAGCCCATCCGCCCTGCCATTCAGGTTTTATCACATCCTTCCTGTTGCCGTCGAAATTGACCATCACCACCCGGTCTCTTTCCCCGATGGCGGCAAGACTCTCCTGCGCAGTCCCCCCCTGGGCAGCGCCCCCAGGCCTTATGCGGACCAGTAACGGTTCCTGTAAAGGTATAAAAGGAGCCCCAATGCTATGCACAGCCGAAATAGCGCCGGGCAGGGAAATGCCGATCCCAGGGTAGCCAGAGGCCTTATAATTGATAAGCACAGAATCGTAGAGGCTTTTTTCGCCGATATAAAATGCACAGTCCGTCGTTTCATATCCATCCAGCATTCCCGGATAGAATCGTTTACCGCCATCGGAAGAGAGCTCCCGGGCGGGGAGGGAAGCCTGGTATTGTACCTGGTATTGCAGTTCGGAGGTATTGCCATAGGCATCTTTTACCTGTATGCGAATGTTATGGAGGCTGCCATCCCCCAGGTCGATCACGCCATCGGCCGGAGGCCGGGCTCCTATGGGGAAGCCTGCTGCGGATTGGCCGGCAGCGCGGTATATGGAAGGAGGCGTATAACCAGGCAAACGGGATAAATGCTGGAGAAAGGGGCCGCCCGTCGCCCGCGTCTTATAATCGATATGTGCATTGATATTGCGGGTGTCGTCGTAACTGATATTGTCCATTTGAAAACCGATAAGCGGCAGGTCATTATCATAGAGGATGGCCTGGAATATGCCATTGGGATTGGCAGAGCCTGTCTGGGTGTCGAATGCCGAAATCGCGAAGCTCACCCGGGGGGAAGTCACGGTGATGCGACCTGTGGGAAGGGAATAGAAGGCCGGGGCCTTGCCGGAAGCCGGGGAGGAGGCCCTGGAAGACCGGACGGCTGCCGCCTTATGAACAGGCAGGATCTGGGGGGACTGCTCGTAAAGGCTCCGGCCACGATCATAGATCGCCAGTCTTTGAATAACCGGGGGGGTATTATCCGGCACCGGTAGTCCGAACAGGAGGGGGTTCAGATTGGTATCATCCGCCGTCCTGCGGATCTCAAAATGAAGATGGGGCCCCTGCGAGCCGCCCTTGTTCCCACTGTAAGCGATGAGGCTTCCCTTTTTAACCGGGAAAAGACCGGGTGGAATATCGAAAGTTCCCTGCCAGGTCTCCGTCTTATATTGCTGCTGATGAATATAGGATGCCAATGCTGGAAAGAATGCATTCAGGTGGGCGTATACCGTCGTGAACCCATTCGGATGCCGTAAGTAGATCGCCTGACCGAAGCCAAAGGGTTCGATCACCACTTTGACGATGGAGCCATCGGCAGCGGCCAGCACCGGAAGGTTTTCTTTTTTTTGGGTACGGATATCCAATCCCATGTGATAGTGATTAGGGCGCAGCTCTCCGAAATTTGCCGCCAGGCTCATGGGGATGTTCAAGGGATCGCGAAAATAACCCCGTGGGTAGTCTGCCGGTGGAAAGACCTGCGCAGAAGAAAAGAGGGTATAAAAGAGGGAAGCGGTCACTAATAAGGTTCTCATCATTCCATATAGTTGTTGATGTAGGACGAAACGGGCGGGGCCCGAACACGAAAATGCAAATTTATACTCCCCCTGGTAATATTAGTTTCCGGAAACAGGAAATGATTTCCAAAAATGAACCAAAACACCCCGGGCTTGTTAAATCCAAAGGGAAGGATTTATCGTATATACTGGGTTGTAAAAGGATGTTTTTGCGGACAAAGTAATTACAATTCAGCGTTCGGATAGGTTCTTAAAAAAATACTACTAAAAGGGTAGGTTTTTTTTAAAGTTTGGTACAGCTTTTGGCTTATCTAGTTTGTCTTGTAATCAGGTGGCGAATTTCCATCATCATAAAGAGAGCGTTATGAAAGGGGTAAAAAACAAAATGGTAGTCTTTTTGGCTGTGACCATCGGAGGAATGGTAGGACTGGTCAAGGGGGAAGAAGCAAAGCAAAAATTTGTCTTCAAAATCAGGAGCAAGTACGATAACCGGCGGTTAATGGCGGAACGAAAGTCCATTGCCCGTAAAGGGGGAGTTGTGCTGGATGATATTGAGATGGCTGCCTATCACAATAACTAGAAGCTTCTGTTGTCTGTCTGGACGATCGTTGATCTTCCAATATATATTTCTATTGTTAAAAGCCCCGGTCTGAGACCGGGGCTTTTGTTTTGGGGGATGGGTTCATTCGAACCCGCCTTTGGCGGCTCATCGAGACCAATAAAAAGACATTATGGTCCGAGATAAAATATAACCCATCCCCCAAAACGTCTGATAATGGGGCCTACGGCCCAAGCCCCGTTACCGGGGCTTTTGTTTGTCGGCTGGCTGACTATTTAGCGACGTAAAAAATGCCGGCATTTTTTACGCCGGGTCTAATAATTGTCCTTCGGACGAAATGCCTTTGGCATTTCCCCCCACAAGCCCTACCTTTGCACAATTTTATTTTTTTCCCACTATGCCTAAAGATTCCTCGATTCATTCCATTCTGATCATTGGTAGCGGTCCTATTATTATCGGCCAGGCTTGCGAATTTGACTACTCCGGCACACAAGCTGCCCGCAGTTTGCGTGAGGAGGGGGTGGAAGTGATCCTGATTAACAGTAACCCGGCTACGATCATGACCGATCCGATGATGGCAGATAAGGTGTACCTGCTCCCGTTAACGGTGGAAAGTATTGAACAAATACTGGAAGAGAACAAGATAGATGCCGTATTGCCTACGATGGGAGGCCAGACGGCCCTGAATCTGGCGAAAGAGGCAGAAGACCTGGGGATATGGGAAAAATATAATGTCAGGCTGATAGGGGTAGATATAAAAGCCATCGATAAAGCGGAAGACCGGGAGAAATTCCGTCAGTGGATGATCGAACTGGGAGTACCGGTAGCGGAGGCTAAAACGGCCAATTCCTTCCTGGAAGGAAAAGAATTTGCCCAGGATATCGGCTTTCCCCTGGTGATCCGTCCCTCCTTTACCCTGGGGGGTACCGGCGGAGGCTTTGTACATGATAAGGATGACCTGGACGAAGCCCTGAACAGGGGGTTACAGGCCTCTCCTATTCATGAAGTACTGGTAGAAAAGGCGGTACTGGGATGGAAGGAGTTCGAACTGGAACTACTAAGAGATGCGAATGATAATGTCGTGATCATCTGTACCGTGGAGAATTTTGATCCGATGGGCGTTCATACGGGAGATTCCATCACGGTGGCTCCTGCCATGACGCTGAGCGATACAGCCTTCCAGCTGATGCGTAATACGGCCATCCGCATGATGCGGGACCTGGGCAATTTTGCAGGGGGTTGCAACGTGCAGTTCGCCCTTAATCCTTCCACGGAAGAAATCATCGCCATCGAGATCAATCCCCGCGTAAGCCGCTCCTCCGCCCTTGCCTCGAAAGCTACGGGATACCCCATCGCGAAGATCGCAGCCAAGTTGGCGATCGGCTATACCCTGGATGAGCTGAAGAACCAGATCACTGGAACGACCTCCGCCTATTTTGAGCCTGTACAGGACTACGTGATCGTAAAAATACCCCGTTGGAACTTTGACAAGTTCAAAGGGGCCAATGATACCCTGGGCCTGCAAATGAAAAGCGTGGGCGAGGTGATGGCCATCGGCAGAAGTTTTACCGAAGCGGTGCAAAAAGCCTGTCAGAGCCTTGAGAACAATGCCATCGGACTGGGTTATTATGGGAAAAGCCTCATGCATGCCGAAGAGTTGCTGGAATATATCAAGACCCCGAAATGGGACCGCATCTTCCGTATCAAAGATGCCCTGATGGCCGGGATCTCCGTGGGCACTATCTCCAAAGCCACCAATGGGATCGACCGCTGGTTCCTCTATGAAATACAGAAGATCTGTAACATGGAAAAAGAGCTGGCAAAATATAAAATGAGCACCCTTCCCGAAGAGTTGCTGCGGGATGCGAAAAGCATGGGGTTCAGCGATGACCAGATCTGTCATATCATGAACAATGGTACGGAGGACGAGTTGTATGAAAAGAGGAAGGCGCTCGGCATTACCCGTGTCTTTAAGATGGTCGATACCTGCTCTGCGGAGTTTGCGGCTAAGACACCGTATTTTTATTCCACTTTCGAAGGAGGACACTCCAATGAAAGTAAAGTAAGCGATAAAAAGAAGATCATCGTACTGGGATCAGGTCCCAACCGGATCGGCCAGGGCATCGAGTTTGACTACTGTTGCGTACACGGGCTGCTGGCCATCCGGGAATGCGGGTATGAGTCCATCATGGTGAATTGTAATCCCGAAACGGTCTCTACGGATTTTGATATCGCCGATAAACTGTATTTCGAACCCGTCTATTGGGAGCATCTCTGGGAGATCATCGAACATGAAAAACCGGAGGGAGTGATCGTCCAGCTGGGAGGCCAGACAGCCCTGAAGCTAGCAGAGCGCCTTCATCAAAAAGGGATCCGCATCATCGGTACTTCTTACGACAGTATGGATATCGCCGAAGACAGGGGACGATTCAGCGATATGCTGAAAGAGCTGGATATACCTTACCCGGATTACGGCACGGCTTGGGATGTTGATGATGCCATAGAGGTCGCTAATAAAGTAGGGTATCCGGTACTCGTCCGTCCCAGCTATGTATTGGGAGGCCAGCGGATGCGGATCGTCATCAATGACGAGGAAGTGGAAAAGGCGGTAGTAAGCTTGCTGAAACACCTTCCCGGTAACAAGATATTAATAGACCATTTCCTGGACCGTTGCCAGGAGGCGGAAGTGGATGCCATCTTCGACGGGGAGAATTTCCATGTAATGGGCGTGATGGAGCATATCGAGCCGGCAGGTATTCACAGTGGTGATAGTCATGCGGTGCTGCCCGTTTTTAACCTTACCCCCCTGGTAGTGACTACCATGGAGCACTATGCGGAGAAGATCGCCAGGAACCTGAATATCAAAGGGCTGATCAATATCCAGTATGCTATCAAGGACGGCAAAGTATATGTGATCGAAGCCAATCCCAGAGCATCCCGTACGACCCCGTTCATTGCCAAAGCCTACCAGATACCTTACCTGAATATTGCGACCAAGGTAATGATGGGAAGCCATAAACTCACCGATTTCACTTTCGAAAAGAAGCTGAATGGATTTGCCATCAAAGAGCCGGTGTTCAGCTTTAATAAATTCCCCGGCGTGAGTAAAGAACTGGGGCCTGAAATGAAGTCTACGGGCGAGGCGATCCGGTTTATCAAAGATCTGCGTGATCCTTATTTCCGGCAGTTGTATAAGGACAGGAGCATGTATTTAAGCAAATAAGTTCAGCCGGCCGAGGGATCAGGTGCTATTTTTTCACTAATTTACCAGTATGGAAGAAATAGAAGTACCTACCGAACACCTGCACGAACAAATCCAGGAAAAAGCGGAGGAGCAAAAAGAAAAATGGGTCTTATATGTCGCCCTCTCTACCGCCTTCATGGCAGTACTCGCGGCCATAGCCGGTCTGCTGGCCGGGCATCATGCCAACGAAGCGCTGATCGAACGGGTCAAGGCTTCCGACTCATGGAGTTTCTATCAGTCCAAAAACCTGAAGGAGGAGATCGCCTCCAGCACGGATAAGATCCTTCGCTCTCTTTCCCCCACTCCTCCGAAAGAGGACAATAGCGTTGCCATCGCCCGTTACGAGAAGGAAAAGGGTGAAATCAAAAAAACGGCTGAAGAGGCCGAGAAAAGCTCCGAAGGGCACCTGAGCCGGCATGTCCCCCTGGCAACCGCCGTTACCTGCTTTCAGATCGCCATTGCCATCTCCGCGATCGCTATTCTTACTAAAAAAAGAAAATTATGGTATGCAGGGATGCTGCTCACGATCATAGGGATCGTTTTTTTAGTGCTGGGAATTTTTCCCTGAACAGGAACAGTTTCTAGCAAGGAATTTGCAGTAACAGGAGTAGAATAAAAATACTACTTATGAAGAAACTCCTATTCCTTGCCCTTTCTATGGGCTTTTTATCCGTTGCAATGGGCCAGCTCAAACCCAAGGTAAAATGCCCTGATTTTTACGTGGATATTTTGAATGGCACGGTAAATGAGATGAAGCCGAACACTGGGTGGGCCGAGATCAAGGCCAAATTCCCCTGTTCTACCAGCGCCGAAGAAGAAAGTGCTTCCAGCAAGTGCGGGGGAGGTGTATTCTTTAAGAATAAGGACATTTATTTTTATACCAGGAGGGACTATATAGAGATCGGCCCGAAATTCATCGGGAAGCTTAGTATCCCCCTGTTGGGCTCCAGGCGGGGCAGCCAGTTCAAAACCCTGGGCAATCCCAAAATGAAGGACGATCTCTGGGATGCCTTTGAAATGCAATATGGCACCCTGATACTACATTATGATGTCGCGGGCGCCTCCGGTAAAGTGAAGTTTATCCAGTTCAGTACGGAAAGCACGGAAAGCATTCAGCTTTGTGAGTGAGACTCCGCCACCCATTCTTTTACCGGGCCGGGGGAAGGAAGAATTACCTTTCGATGAATCCTTCCCGGAACACTTTTATCCTGGGGAAGGCCAGGTGAAACCAGCTGGTGTAGCTGAGCGGGTTTGATTGCAGGCCGGCGCTGATCTCGTCCAGGGACTTAAAGCAATAATCGCATACTTCCTCTTTGTTGGGAAGGATAGGCCCGTCATAGGTCCCGACAAAGACATGATCGAATTCGAATTCCGTCAGGCCGTTCTCAAACTCCGACCTATAGGTGAAGTCAAAAATCTTTTCCAGGCTGGTGGTAAAGCCCAGCTCTTCTTTTAACCGGCGTATGGCGGCTGCCCGGGTATCTTCTCCCGGCCGGGGGTGGCTGCAACAGGCATTGGTCCATAGACCCGCGCTATGATATTTCTGATGAGCGCGTTGCTGCAGCAACATTTCTCCTCTTCCGTTAAAGACAAAAACGCTGAAAGCTCTATGCAAAAGAGCTTTCCGGTGGGCTTCCAGTTTTTCCATGGCGCCCAATGGGGTATCATTTTCATCTACCAGGATTACCTCTTCCTGCCTGTTGTCTATCAAAATCGCTGAATTTGCGTCTTTAATAATTTGCGGGCAAAGTGTATGCGGCTTTTGATCGTTCCCAGCGGTTCCTGTAACATTTCCGAGATCTCGTGGTATTTGAACCCGTCGAAGTAGAGCAGGAAGGGGTTACGGAAGATCTCCGGCAGTTTATGAATAGCGGCCTGGATATCTTTTACGCGCAAATTTCCTTCTACGGTCCCGGGAACTGCCATCTGGGCAGAATTCAGTAAGAATTCATTGGGAGTGCTATCAAAAATGGTATTCTGCTTAGCTTTACGGCGATAATTGTTGATAAAAATATTCCGCATGATCGTATAGAGCCATGCTTTGATATTGGTACCCACATTATATTTATCCTTATTGGCTAAGGCCCGGTATAAAGTCTCCTGGAAAAGGTCTTTTGCAGCTTCAGAATCACGGGTGAGCGTGATTGCGAAGGGTTTCAGAAACTCCGCATTATTGACCAGAAGTTGGTTAAATTCTAAGGTTGCCATGTTAACAAAGTGTTTAATAATCCTACACACAAATTTAAACACAAAAGGGTAAGAAGACAAACTTTAGTGTCTAGTGGTTTAGTTAAAATACTAATGAAAACTAAATCAATTACTTGTGTTTTGTTAGTTCTGTACATGCAAAAAATGGGCCTGTGGAAATGGACTGACGGCCTGACAGGATCGGGAGACAGACTGACCCCGTAGGGGTATCGGAAAAGGCCAGAAAGGCTTTCAGAATGGGGGCTGTTACAGGGTAGTGATAAACTCCAGTACTTCGGGAAGGGATCGTTTGAAATTCACTCCGGGAGGGATCCTCCGCAGATGGGTACGCGCCAGTTGGCCGGATATAACGAGGGGAATGTCCGGTATGCCCAGGCTGATCCGGGAGAGGAATTTCTCAAAGCTAAAGCTGCCCGCGATCCCTGTAAGATGAGTGTAGAGGTAGTCGGGCTTTTTGAGTTTACAGACCAATTCAATATCCTTCAACGGCATATCGGCTCCCAGGTAGAGTACGCGGGTGCCATGGCTTTTTAGCAGGTAATATACATAGAGTAGTCCCAGCTCATGGTACTCGCCTTCGGGCAGGAACAGGAGCACCGTTCTGCCGGTCTTTGTACGGGATACGGCCCCTTCAATGCCTACGATTAATTTCTGGCGGATGATGTTGGTCACCAGGTGTTCCTGGGCAGGATGAATGTGATTCGTAAGCCAAAGGATCCCGATACGATCAAGAAAGGGGAAAATGACCTGGTGCATCGACTGGTCGACTCCATTTGCCCCTATGCAATGATCCAGTATCTGCTCGAATAGTTCGATATCCAGGTCCATCATATGGATGATCAGGTCGTTGACGACCTTTTCCTGCCGGGCGGCCTTATCGGAAAGGGAAATGAGCCGGGCACTCAGCTCCTGCTCGCTCATCTTATCGATCTGAGAGATCTTATATCCGAATTTAGTCAGCAGGGATATATTCAAAACGGTCTTTAACTCCTGGTTGCAGTAATAACGAATATTCGTTTCCGTGCGACAGGGTTTTAAAAAATTATACCGCTGCTCCCATATGCGGATGGTATGGGCCTTGATCCCCGACAGATTCTCCAGGTCTTTGATAGTAAAGACGTTCATGCACCCTTATTACAAGAGAGGGGGCTGCTTTGTTTAAGAAAAGGGGGTTGAAATATAAACTTTTTCACCCCTATAAAGTCGCGTTCCGGATCAGGCCGGAATCGATCAGCTTATTGACGGTATCCAGGAGTTGGGGGGGGGAAGATCGCAGGTTTTCCAGGTGCCGTTCATGGTGCATGTCGGTGCCTAAGAGGTCGACATATTTCTTTTTAACCAGGTATTGGGCTAATTCCAGGGAGGCCTTCCCATAATATCCCCTGAGAGAAAGCAGGTTGACCTGGAAGAGGCAGCCTGCCTCTTTCAGCTGATCATACCAGTCCTTGTTACCCCCGAAATACAGGTATCTTTCCGGATGGGCCAGTACGGGCTGGTATCCTTTTATCTGCATCTGGAATAATATCTCTTTGAGATTGATGCTGGGAACGGCAAAAGAAAGTTCCACCAGCACCATCTTGTCTTTCAGGGTCATCAAGGGTTGGTTATCCTCCAGCATCCGGGTGAAATGGTCGTCCATCAGGTATTCCGCCGCCGCCTGGAACTCCACGGAGATATTCTGCCGTTGTAATTCAGCCAGGACGTCCTGGTACCCGTCGCCGATGATGGCCGGGGTATTGGGATAGATATCCGACAGGATATGGGGAGTGGTAATAATTTTCTTATACCCCAGGTCTATCAATCCCCTGATCAATTCCAGGGAAGTCTCCATATCCGGTGAGCCATCGTCGATGCCGGGAATGAAATGAGAGTGCATATCACAGGATAACCGGCTAAAATCAGCCGGGGGACGGGGTGGCTTCTTAAAAAAGGATATCACATGTTTACATTAAGGTTGGGTTTTCTTAAAATCCTCATAGACCTTACGAATGCCCTCTTCCAGGCCGATGCTGGCTGTCCAGCCCAGTTGGTGCAGTTTGCCCACATCCATTAATTTTCTGGGGGTCCCGTCGGGTTTGGAGAGGTCGTTCGTTATCTTCCCGGTGTATCCGACAATATTTTTGACCAGCAGGGCCAGTTCCCGGATCTCCAGGTCTTCGCCCGTACCAATATTGACAAAACCCGCTTCATTGTATTGCTGCATCAGGAAGAAGCAGGCGTCGGCCAGGTCATCGGCATGAAGAAATTCACGCCGCGGCTTACCGGAGCCCCACAGGATCACTTCGGGATCTCCTTTCTGTTTGGCCTCATGGAATTTCCGGATGAGGGCGGGCAACACATGGGAATTGTTCAGGTCGTAATTATCGTTGGGGCCATAGAGATTCGTAGGCATGACGGAGATAAAATTGCATCCGTATTGCGAGCGATAGGCGTCCGCCATTTTGATGCCAGCGATCTTGGCGATCGCATAAGGCTCATTGGTAGGCTCCAGCTCCCCTGTCAGCAAATACTCTTCCTTCAGAGGCTGCGGGGCCAGTTTGGGGTAGATGCAAGACGATCCCAGGAACATCAGCTTTTTCACTCCGGAGCGGTAAGCTGCGTCGATGGTATTGTTCTGGATCATGAGGTTGTCATAGAGGAACTCCCCCCGGTAGATATTATTAGCCAGGATCCCTCCCACTTTGGCCGCTGCCAGGAACACATGGTCTGGTCTTTCTTTTTCAAAGAAGTCCCGGACGGCGGCCTGGTCCTTAAGGTCCAGTTCGGCGGAAGTCCTTTGCAGCAGGTTGGTAAATCCTTCTTTTTGCAGTTTCCTGGTGATCGCGGACCCTACCATCCCCCGATGGCCGGCCACATATATTTTATCGTGTTGTTGCATGGTTATTCGTACTGATTTTTTACATGAAAGCCGGAGTCTTTCAGGACCTTTTCTTTACGGAACAGCTGCACGTCGGCCAATACCATCTCCTTTACCAGCATGGGCAGGTCATAGACGGGCTTCCAGCCTAATTTTTGTTGTGCCTTGGTTGGGTCTCCGATCAGGAGGTCCACTTCCGTCGGGCGATAATACCGGGCGTCTACGGCCACTACTTCTTTTCCTACCGGGACATTGAAATCGGGGTTGGCGCTGGATACGACCACTCCCACTTCCTTTTCATCCTTGCCCTTGAATTCCAGTTCCACGCCTACTTCGGCGAAAGCCATCCGAACGAATTCACGGACGGGGGTGGTAACGCCGGTCGCTATTACATAGTCTTCAGCGACAGGCTGTTGCAGGATCCGCCACATCGCTTCCACATAGTCTTTAGCATGTCCCCAGTCCCGTCTTGCGTCAAGATTGCCCAGGTATATCTTGTCCTGGAAGCCCAAGGCAATTTTCGCCACGCCCCGGGTGATCTTACGGGTAACGAATGTTTCGCCGCGTAAGGGGGATTCATGGTTGAACAGGATCCCATTGGTCGCATACATCCCATACGCTTCCCGGTAGTTCACGGTGATCCAGTAGCCGTATAATTTAGCCACCGCATAAGGAGAACGGGGGTAGAAAGGCGTTGTTTCACTCTGGGGAACAGCCTGCACCAAACCGTATAATTCGGAGGTGGAAGCCTGGTAGATCTTGGTCTTTTTGATCATTCCCAGCAGGCGGACGGCTTCCAGTATGCGCAAGGTGCCGATACCGTCCGCGTTGGCGGTGTACTCCGGCATTTCAAAGCTCACATGTACGTGACTCATCGCAGCCAGGTTATAGATCTCATCCGGCTGGGTCTCCTGTATGATACGTATAAGGTTGGTTGAATCGGTAAGATCGCCATAATGGAGGCGGAAATTCACATGGGATTCATGGGGATCCTGGTAAAGATGGTCGATCCTGTCCGTATTGAACAGGGAGCTCCTTCTTTTAATGCCATGGACGGTATAGCCTTTTTTTAATAACAATTCACTTAAATAGGCGCCATCCTGTCCCGTGACGCCGGTAATGAGTGCAACTTTTCCCATAATGATGTAGTTACTTGATTATAAATTGAGTGATTTTCCTGATCGGTTTCATATACAAAGTAAAGAAATGCGGCCTCAAATCATTCAATTTCCATGCCAGTCGATCTTCTTTATTTGCCCTAAGCCTGTTGGCAAAGGAGGCATTGCTCATTCCGCCGGCCCGCATCTTTACGATGACCTGGGGAATATAATGCGAACTTAACCCATGTTTGAGGAGAATCCGCAACATTATTTCATAATCGGCGGCTGACCGGAGGTCGAGATTGAATAAGCCGACATCATCGTAGACCTCTGTCCTTACAAAAAAAGTGGGGTGGGGAGGCATCCAGCCATTATAAAAATTCCTTCTTTTAAAAGGCCCGGACTTCCAGGTGCGGATCGTTCGGTCCAGGTTGTCCGGATGAACGTATTGCAGGTCTGCGTAGCAGGTCATTACCCGGGGATCCCTGAATACCTCCGCGATGGTAGACAGCACGGTGGGATCCGTATAGATATCATCGGAATTAAGGATGCCGATCACGGAGCCTGTTGCCAGGGTCACGCCTTTGTTCATCGCGTCATAAATGCCCTTATCTTTTTCCGATATGACTTTCGCTATATGGGGGAAGCCGGATACGATCTCCAGGGTATTATCGACGGACCCGCCATCCACGATGATATGTTCGATATCCGGGTAGTCCTGTTGCTGAACCGAGGCAAGGGTATCTTTTACCGTAGCGGCGCTGTTATAGGTGGCGGTGATGATGGAGATCTTCATATTTATTCCTCTATTCATGCCAATGGGTGAAAACAAGGAGAAGGGCGATAGCCGAAAGAGCCAGGGCCAGTCCTGCCAGCCAAAAGGCCAACCGGCTATTCCTGCCGGGAGCAGGGGTCCGTCCGGCAGGCGTTCCGGGAGTCTGTGCCGGAGCCAGGCTTCCTGCCGTGGGCGCCGCTACCGCTACGGCCATCGTCCCGGCGTGTGAAATGGACAGGTCCAGGCCGGGAAACACAGGTTTTCCTTCGGCGGAATGACCGATCTCTATCGCGTTAAAGCCCTTATTCCGATAACGTCCGTCTGCCTTAATAATCGCTTCTTTGGCGGCAAAAAGACCGGTAAAGGAGGCGTAGGGGTCCGGTTGCAAGATACAATAAGCTATTTCGTCCGCTGTAAAATTCATTTTGTAGAAGGCTTCCTTCCGGAAGTCATGGGTCCGGGGTAAACCGGCCACTTCTTCTATATCGATACCAATGCCGGGAGCGGAAGGATCCGTCACCCCCGGAACGAACGAATTCCGCCCTGCGGGCAGTTCAGCCGGCGCCTGGGTCCCGGAATGAGGCGCCTGTCCATTGGTAGCCAGTGCCTTATCAGATGTGTAGGGTAACAGATCCGCAAAAGTCCGGATGTCCCCGTAATTATTCACGGTCACGCCTTCTTCCGCCAGCCGCGCATACATCCGGTGGAGGAGGATGGAGCTTTGCATAGTGGACCGGCCGATAGCGGTAGCAGGGCCGATCTGTTCTACCGGGATCTTCGTAAAGATTGAAATTATCTCTTTGATCTTGTCTTCCATTTTATCAGAAACCTTTTAAACAACTCTGGCAAATATATCCCTCTTTCCCTTCCGGAGTGATGCAATGGGCAAAACCCGTTCCGGCCAGGTCTTCTTTTAATGTTTTATAGCATTTAAAGCAAGCGATCGTCTGCAGAAGAGTGGCCGGATCCTTTGCCCGGTAGGATTCCAGTCTATCCTTCAACTCTTTGAGGAAACGGGCGGCCGATTTACCTTCCGTCACCCGGTGATCGAAGGTAAGGCTGAGCGTGCAACGCCGGAGTTTCTCATCGATCGAGGATATTCCCAGGATAGAACTATTCATTTTGTTGATCAGGGGGCGGAAGAAAGCGACGCCTTCCGAAGAGAGGTCCGTGATCGTGAAAGTAATATCGGTCAGGTCTTCTATTTGCAGGGTCTCGTCCAGATAGCTGCCGGATAACTGCAGGATCTCCTGTTCAATTTCGGGTATGCTTTTTTGTTGTGCCCGGGCAATCTTCAATACTTTGAGCCCTTTGTCTATGTCGATGGCAAAGCCGGTATTGACCTCTCTGTAGCGGGCGATGGCTTCGCCGGTAAAATAAGCATTCAAAAGAGGATAGTCCGTAAGCAGCCTGGAAGCTTCATATATAACAACGGGCAGCAGGGAGTCCTTCAGGTATTTCAGGGACCGGTTGATATGCGTGAAGATATTATCCGTCTCTATAAAAACATGGAGGGTGCTGGTGAGCCCTGTCGATTGGACCTCGCCCAGGTATTCTATTTCTCTTTTCTTACCTGATGACAATTTTTCCAGGATCACTTTAGCGGGGTCTGCCGGCAGGATCGTTTTTGCCGGGGCGGCCTTCTGCGTTTTGGAGGCGGTTGCACCGGAGGGACCTGCTGAAGCGGAAGCTGTTCCTGCCATTTCCAGCACATCCCATTTACTGACAAAGTCCCTGCCTGCAAAAGCGGCGGGGCCGATCCCGGAAGAGGCTACCAGGCGGGCGGCTTCTTCCGAAAAGAGCGTCTCTCCTTCCCAGACCGGCAGTGGGAGACCGGCGGCCGGGCGAACGGTGAAGGGCTGGCCGATGGGTTGCTGACTGGTGAGCTGCTGCCCGTTGAGGTTCGCTGCCGGAGAAGACGGACCTGTCAGCGGAAGGGGCTTGCCCACCGGAGGGAGGGGTTTGCCTGCAGGGATGGCTTCCGCCTCGGCTACCTCACTGTAGATCCTTGCGACGACTTCGTTCACTTCATAATCATGGTCTGTCTCGCATAGATATTGTATATATCCTTCCGCCTCCGCTTCGACATCATAGGTGGTCTTGGAGGTTTCGAATACCATGATGAGATCGCCTTTGTTCACTTTACTTCCGGTGGAAAAATTCATTTCCACTACGGTGAGGCTCGTATCATTTACCGCGAGAAGGGGGACTTGTATTTCCTGTAATAATGCCATTAGGGAAAGCTTGCTTTTATTTCCTGCAAGATCCTTGTCTTGTCAGGTAATATAATATTTTCCAGGGATTTTACGGAGGGGATAGGAACGGGAAGGGCCGTGATCCGCCGCGTCCTGATCTTAAACTCCGTATTTTCTACGACCGAGGCGATGAGCTCGCTGCCGATGCCGGCGAAGCCGGTACCTTCTTCGATCACCAGCAGGCGGCCTGTCCTGCTCACGGATTCGACGACCAGGTCTATCGGAAGACAGGAGATCAGGGAAGGAACGATCAGTTCGGGTTTATGATCCGTTTCTGTAAATACCTGCTCCAGCAGCCCTGCGACCAGATCTGCCATTCCCCCATACGCCACGATGGTGAGCGTGGGAATGGAGACGGCCGGGCGAATGCGGACGACCGGGAAGGCATCTCCGTTGTGTTCGTATACGAAATTCTTTGCCTGATGCTGGGCTATTTTTTTGCCATAATCCGTCTTATTCTCTATCACAATGACGGGGTGCCGTTCCGCATGTACGGACCGGTAAATAATAGCCGGGTCCAGCAGCGTATTGAGGGCTACGGTCTTTACGTTGTCGATCCCGACCAGGAACTTATCCAGGGTCTGGGAGTGGGTGGGACCATACCCTCTGCGTCCCCCCATGGGCGTGCGCACGACCACCGGGCAGTTCACTTTTTTGTTGAACATGTGGTGGAATTTTGACGCATGGTTGACGATCTGGTCGAAGGCCAGGGTCATAAAATCCCCGAACATGATCTCGGCGAAGGGTTTGAAGCCGTTAAGCGCTAGTCCGTTCGAGATCCCGGTGATGGCCGATTCGGAGATAGGCGTTGAAAAGACCCTCTCCGGCCGGAGGAAAGACAATTCCTTTGTCACTTTAAAGGCTCCTCCATAGGGAGAGAGGATATCTTCTCCCAAAAAGACCGTCTTTTCATCGGAGGTGATCTTCTCGCGGAAGAAGGCATTGAGCAGTTCTACCTGTCTTTTATTAATAGCCTCCAAAGGCGTCCAGCCCCTGTCGGAAATATTTTCTACCGGTTGATAATATTCTTCTACGGGCAGTTCTCCTTCCCCCAAAATTTCTTCCACCAGCGCATTAATTTCCGTGTCGATCACTTCTCCATAGCGTTGGAAATAGTCGGGGGACTCATTTTTGAAAATATTGAGAAAATCTTTTTCGCTATGGCGGGCCACATCAGCCGGATCCCGGTCATCATCTCCTTTCGAGTGTGCGTTGAGCCGGTAGGTGTCTACCTGGAAAAAGAAGGGCTGGGTCTTTTCGCGGACATAGTCTATTGCCTTTTTTGCCGCCTGCATCAGCGATTCGGGGTCCCAGGTATTTCCATGGCTGGTCTTTATTCCGAACGCCTGGGCCCGGGCCTGTATATCTCCCGCCAGGTTGATATGCTGCGGGGTGGACTGTGCATAGAAATTATTTTCGCAGACGATCAGCAGGGGTATTTCCCATTTGGAAATGATATTCAGGGTCTCATACAGGGCGCCTTCGCCCAGGGTGCCATCGCCGATGAATACGATACCGATCGCCCCATTCTGTTTTAATTTGTTTCCGAGGGCATAACCGGCGGCTACCGGGACTATTCCGCCCTGGATCCCATTGGAGAAGAAATTATCGAGGCATAAATGCTGGCTGCTGCCGATGCCTCCGCAGGTTCCGGATGCTTTGCCCAGCAATTCCGCCAGTAATCCCCGTGTATCGCCGGTAAAGGCAAGATAGTGTCCGTGGCAGCGGTGGTTGGAAAAGACAAAATCCTTTTTTTTCAGCTGTCCTGCAAAGGCCATGGCGGAAAATTCCTGTCCCACGCAGGTGTGAACGGTCCCGTTCAGTTTGCCCAGGGAGAAAAGTTCGAGGAATTTCTCCTCCACCTTGCGGATGCGAAGGGCTTCCTTTATTATCCGGTGATTGATCACTACGTTTTTGCTAAGCATACCGTTCTTTTAACCGGAGAAAATACGATTCAAAATACTTATAAGAGATAGATGCCAACAGGATCGCCCCCCCCAGCAGCAGAATATGATAAACGGGCATCAATAGGCCAAAGCCGATCCTTTCCCCATGAATTTTCATAATAGTAAAGCGTAATACATAATCGACCAGCATGTGACACATATACAGGCCATAGGAGATCGTGCCCAGGTAAACAAGCGTCTTTTTTTCAAGGTTGACAACCGGCCGGTCGAGAAGAGACGAATTAAGGATCAACAATCCATAAAAGCCGCACATAAGAAAATGAGTAATGACCTCCCCCGGGTACAGGTATCCCGGATATCCTACCAGGTAGTAATAAGCTATTACTATAAACACGAGCCATTGCAGCAGCCTCTTTGCAAACAAAGACTGTCTGTATTGTTCCGGATATTTATACAGGATCAGGCCAAATAATCCACCGGTAGCCATTGCATAGAATTTCTGTGTCATTAGAAATGTTAACACGGTAGCTGAAAACGGAAGCATTTCACTGGCCAGCAGGTAATACCATAGATACGAAAATACGATAAAGACGGCGATCAAATAGGCTATTTTGTTGCGGAAAATCTTAACCAGGGGCGCCCAGAAAAGATAATACTGTTCTTCCACGCCTATTGTCCTCAGGGGGAACAGCATCCCAGTCGAGTATAAAGAGGTGGCCAGGTTGGGCAAAAAGCAGATAAAAAGCAAAAAACCTTTCCAAAGCGGGAACTCGAAAAAATGCTGGCCTGTCAATTTTGGATATAATACGCCCAGCAATACGAATCCAATGATGACGATCAGGAAATAAAGCGGCCAGATGCGGAATACGCGGCGCAGATAAAAATTCCTGATAGAGACCGTACCGGTCTGGCGAATCTCCTTCTGAAGAAGATAGGTGATGAGGAAACCTGAAAGAACGTAGAAAAATTCTACGGCATCCCCTCCCCTGTTAAAAATGGCGAGGTTGTTGAATTTCTCAAATCCTAATTTCGATAAAGAGATCTGACCGTGTGAAATAATTACGAAGAAAGCGGCAAAAAAACGCAAGGAATTAAGGCCTTTCAGATAAACATTGCTCATATTGGATTTTAATAGATCTCTCGCTTCAAAACAGGTACGGCGGGATTGCCTTTATAAATGGTGTAAGGTTCCAGTTCTTTTTCAGCCACTGAATTAATCCCAAGGATACTATGTGACCGGCAGGTAATGCCTCCGTAAACCACGGCTTTAGCCCCTATCCATACCCCATCCTCCAGGATGATCGGGAAGGCCATAAAGTCAAAAGTGGTTCGGGAATGATCGTGGGTACCGGTCAGTAGCAAGCTTCCCTGTGACAACGTAACATTTCTACCGATTATTACATCGGACAGGTTATCTATCCATACTTCTTCTCCGATCCAGGAATAGTCGCCCACCTGTAATTTCCAGGGGTATTTGATATTTACAGCGGGTTTGATCACGACTCCCTGTCCCAGCCTGGCGCCAAATAGCTTTAACAAAGCAATTTTCAGGGCAGAGAGAATATTAAAAGGGTTCTTGAAAAAAAGGATATTTATGAAGTACCAGGCCATCTGTTTGAACCGGGATGCTCCGATATCGATCGTGGTCCTGTAGGAAGCATTATCTACCTGTTTACGTGGGAGGGTGCTCATGCGAATAACTTAAGGTATTGGGCCTGAAGGTCCGGATTTTTGATGAAATTATGCGCATAGGTCCAGGCGGAGCGGGCCCAGTCGTCGAAGCGGGGCTGGTCCCATTGCGCCGCTTCTTCGATCGCCCCGGCAAATGCCGCCGGATCCTGTAAAGGTAAATCCCAGCCTACCTGCCCGGACGCCAATCCAAGCCAGGGGGTCTGGTCGCTGATCAGTACAGGCCGGCCGGCTAATAAGGCTTCGAAGATCGAATGCCCGAAATTCTCGCCGGTCGTGGGCAATATAAACAAATGATGTTGCTGCAGGATGGGGATCAGCTCATCATTCCGTTTCGGACCCATATAGTCTACTTTTATATTAGCGCCCAGTTGTCCGATCTGCTGCTGGCATTCACTCCAGTAGGCTTTATCTTCCACCGGACCGATAATGGATAATTCCACGTCCGATCGTACGTTCCGCAATACATTTAAAAGGAATAAAAGATTTTTGATAGGCACGATCCTGGCGATGAAGATACATTTTACCGTCCCTTTTTCTTTAGGGCAGGGGTGAAAGGCCGGCTGGTTGGCATTGGGCAGGTTGTCAGCGATAAAGACCCGGCTGCCGGGAAAATAATGCTGAATGGCTGTTCGCTCTCTTTCATTCGTCGCATGAAAAAGAACTCTTTTGTGCAGGCCCATCCACCGGAACAGCTTCAAAAAGGGTGTTTTTTTCCAGGGTTTGACAGAGAGGGCGCTGTCATATAAAGCGCCCCGGGGGCATATGACAATTTCGCTCTTCATCCTGCCGGTATATTTAAGCCAGAGGGGGTAAACGACGAAGAGGGGAGAAAAAAGATGATTGAGGTATACATAGTCGGCTTGGACCTCCTGTATCCGTTTTCTGATATCGGCAGCTCCCAGACGGGCTTTTTCCAGGTAAAGGACCTGAATGTCCGGATGGAGGTTGGTGATCCATTGACCGGTGGAAATTCCCGCGTAAGGCTGCAGCTCTCCGTGATCGGTATCGGTAGTGAGGACATGGATAGCAAACTCATTTTTCATCGTGAAGGCGAAGTTCACGCAAGACTGTATGGGACCGCCGGCTTTATAGCCCGGGGCAAACCAATCTACTAATACAAGGATCTTCTTTTTCACTCTATGCCATTTTTTTCCATCCAATATTCCAATACGACAAAAAGCCATATCTCCGCCCATCGGATATTTTTATCCCCTGCTAAGAACCGTTGCCAGCAGTCAAGCAAGGCATCGCCTTTTATAAAGGGGCGCTGCGCCATATTTTTCAAGAGCTTATCGCAGAATGACCTTAGGTCTTTGCGAAGCCAGATATCCCAGGGAAATAAAAATCCCTGCTTTTTCCGGAACACGATCTCATCCGGCAATAAAGGCTTCAGGGATTCTACCAGCAGGCTTTTCGGATAGGTCGGCCGTTTCAGGGAATCGGGAATGGATAAAACAAATTCCACCAGGTCCTGATCGAAAAACGGCTCCCGCACTTCCAGGGAAGCGGCCATGCTCATTTGATCCGTATCTTTTAACAGGGTATGCTGGGTATATCCCAGGTACTCGGCCGCAGATACCTGGCTCAGCAGGGGTAAGCGGCTCAGCCCCTCTTTCCTGGCCATAAGCTCTTTCCCAATCGGAGTATACGCTTTGTCCTCGTCGGAAAGACGGATAAGCTTATTGATCAGGAAGGGTGAAAGTATCTGACGAAATACAGGGTAAGCGTGGTCGATCGAGGGAGAGGGCAGCTCCAGTAATTGCCCCATGCGACCTCTTTTTCCCTGAGGCCGGCCTGCGGTAAGGGCAGTTGCCAACAGGCTCCGGATACCCGATGGGATCTTCCACAGGGCCTGCCTCTTCTGTAATTGAAGATATTGCTCAAAAAAAGGATATCCTGCAAAAAGCTCATCTCCTCCCATACCGGATAAAGCTACCGTCATACCGTTCCGGCGGATGGCCTTTGACACGACAAAACTGTTGATGCCATCCCCGCTGGGAATATCCATTGCGTCGAGGGCATTCTCCAGTTCTTCCAGGAACATCGTAGGTTTTATCAATAGCTTCGTATGGTTCGTGTTGAACTTTTTTGCGATGATCTCCGCATAGGTTGATTCGTCAAAGGCTTCTTCTTCGAATGCAACGTTGAAAGTATTAGGCCTGGAGCTGCTGGCCTCCGCCATGAGACCGACCACTGCGCTGGAATCTATTCCTCCGGAAAGAAAGGCGCCGACCGGAACGTCGCTGACCAATCTTCTTTCTATGGACTGAAGCATCAGGTCCCGGATCTTCTTCTTTACGCCGGGAACATCTGAAAAATCGAAATCCTGCCTGGTTTTCGTTACATCCCAGTAGACTCCTTTCTCCGTCTGTCCATTCCTGATCTTCATCCAGGCGCCGGCCTCCAGTTGTTGAATGCCTTCAACAGGGGTACAAGGGTAACTAACCGACTGGTAGCTGAAATAGTCGACCAGCGCCGAAGGATCGAGCTGCCTCTTAACCAGACCGGTCGAGAGGATAGCACGAATCTCGGAGGCAAACAGAAAGCATTTACTGTCCCTGTAGAAGTAAAGGGGTTTCACGCCCATCCGGTCCCTGGCAATAAAAAGTTCTTTCTCCTGCCGGTCCCAGACAACGAAAGCAAACATACCCCTGAAAAAACGGATACAATCGGCTCCCCATTTCGCATAGGCGGCGATCAGCACTTCCGTGTCGCTGCTGGTGCGGAAAGGATACTCTTTGATCAGCGATCGGACCTCCCTATAATTGTACATTTCCCCGTTGAAGACCATTACATAACGGCCTGAATCGTCGGAGAATGGCTGGTTAGCAGCGGTGGACAGATCAATGATCGACAATCTTCTATGACCCAACGCCACTTCGCCTTCCAGGAAGAAGCCGTCGGAATCCGGCCCCCTGTGGGCCATGGCGCCGGTCATTTTCCGGACGAGGGAGCCATCAGACGGGGCATGATCGAAATGTAGTATTCCTGCGATTCCGCACATCTATTATGAGTTTAATAATTTGTTATAACAGGAAAGGTATGCCCGGGCGATATTTTCGGGGGCGAAACGTTCCACATTGTCCAGGCCTTTGCGGACCAGCTGTTCCCGGTAAGGTTTGTCGCGGATGACCCTGAGCACTCCTTCGCGGATGGACCCGATGTCATAGGGGTCGACCAGGCAGGCTCCGTCGCCTGCAGTCTCCTTCATGGGTTCAAGATTGCTGGTAATCACCGGCCGGCCGGCTTTTTGTCCTTCTATAACCGGTAAGCCGAATCCTTCGAAGGTGGAAGGAAACAACACCATATCTGCTTGCGCATAATTTTCCGCCATTTCTTCATCGGTGAGGTCCATATGCAGGGTAAATTCAATGTGGCGCCCGGTCAATGCCTGCCGCTGCTCATCGGAGAGTTTTCCGATGATGGTCAGCTGGCAGCTTATATTTTCCAATGCCTGAGCGACCCGCAACAGGTTCTTATTAAGGGTGGTGCCTACAAAAAGGATCACAGGCTTTTGTTCCCTGAAATTTAACGGTGAATGGTAAATGGTATCGTTGACCGGATCGGGAATTACCACCAGCTTTTCGGCGGGACAGTTGGTGTGCGTCAGAATGTCTTTTTTTGTAGCCTCCGAGATGGTTGTTATCAGCCGGCTGCGCCGGACGGGCATATCGAGCAATATCCATTTAAGAAGTTTGCGCTTGAGCCCGGAAGAATTATAGAGAAATACGCAGTCGTGGATGGTCAGAAGGGTACGACGGCGGGGTAAGCCCCATACGATATAATGGATGTCGCCGGTGACATGATAGACATCCGCCCGGCATTTTCCGGCCGCCCGGATATTTTTGAGCAATTCCCGCGGTGAAAATTTAGAATATTCAGCCGACCAGGTCTGTACCGACAGGTGGCTGCTGAGCAAAGGTTCCAGCTGACGAAAGATCCTTTCCATGCTAAAAAATCTTCCAGGTTGCCTGAATAAAAGACAAACTGATGGGTCGTCCGGTTTCATTTATTTGGAGGGTTTATAAAGCCAGGTTTGCAAGCGACCGAAGACGAATTTCGACAAAAACCAGAATACCAGGAATAACAACATCAGCCGGCCAAACAGGAAAAGGCCGTCCGACTCGAAAGATGCCAGATTGATCAGAGTTACGTTTACAATGCCATATCGCATAAGGACATTGATCTTATTAAAACCATAGAGCGTGCGATAGATAAAGACTATAAATAGCGCCAACAGGGCAAGAGGTATAAACATACCTGTATAACCGAAATCAATGTATGAGTCGGCAAAATATCCCAGGCTGAAAGAAGTGCCCTGTTTAAGCCCGGAGTAATGAAAGCCTGTATATTTATTGGTTTTCACCGTGGCCTCGTAGACCGGTTTATCGGGGAAAAACAGCCTCGGCATCAACACGAAGCTTATATTATCCCACCAGACCTGTCCGTTTTCATGGGGGATCACCTCCGGCACCCGGTCCATCGTTTTTGCGAGATGAAGAACATATTGTACCCGGTAGAGGAATAAGCCTGTAATCTTCTGATACTCATCCCAGGTGAGCGTGCCGATCTTTTCACCTATCTTGTCGAAGGCTTCCGATCTTGACACTTCGACAACCTGCTGTTTGGTCCCCTTGTTGAGGAACTGACGGTAATCTCTTTTAATGGCTGTCCAGGTGAGAAAGAAAAAAAGCAGGGCTGCCACGGCCAGGATGCCATAAAATACCTGTTTGAAATTGACCTTTCTTACAAAGCTCAATGCAACTATGATCGTATAGAAAATAACCTCTTTAAAAGAGGAAAAAAAAGAATATAGGGCGGTTATAAATTCAAATACGATGATCAACAGTAAGATCAGGCGATTCTTTTTATTGATCCAGGCGACGTAGGCGTACACCATGAAAAAGACCCATTTAACGGACGCAAAGGTCATGAGGATCTGCGTCAGTCCTCCGGCATCGCCGAATGCCAGGCCGGCGCCGCTGAGAAAAAAGGTGGAAAAAAGGTATAGAATAAGGATCTTCCGCTCATCGATCCGTTTCGCTTGAAGGAACAGTTGCTCTTTCGATGGCAAGGGCAGGCTTTTCAACCCCAGATGCAAGGTTAAGGCCATTACTATCAGGCCCAGGCAACTAAAAATAACCGCTATGCCTCCATGATTACTAATCCTGTTAATATCATATCCCCCGGCATTCATCCAGGGGACATAAGCAAACACTTGCGCCCATTGCACCAGCATGGAAAAAAGCAGGATACCCGGACTCGCGTTCCGCCATAGCAATCCTATCAGTATGATAAAGGTGACCAGGCAGCAAAACATATAGGCCGGGTTTGCCGCAAATAGTACCCCGACACAGCTGATGAGGACCAGCCCTATGGCGGAGGGAGAAATATTTATTTTATTGGAAGCGGCTATGGCCATTAAGGTACCTTCTTTTTTACATCAAAATATATTCTCCAGCGCATCGATGATCCTTCTGAAAGAAAATTCCTGGATGATCTTCCTTGAATTCCGGCTCATTCCCGGAAGATCGTCGCGGTTCTCCAATGACCGGGAAATGAATTTTACACATTCCTGCAGGTTATTGCCGGTGAGAACAAAGCCATTTTCATTTTCCCTGACCAGGTCAACGGCGCATCCTGCCTTGTCGGAAACAAGTACCGGTCTTCCACAGGCCATGGCTTCGTTGACAGCCAGCCCCCAGGTCTCCCCAGGGCCGGAAGACGGGAGTACAAAGATATGTCCCAATCGGTATACCACCGGCATTTGCTGTTGATTCTGGAAGTCCAGGAAGAGGATCCGTTCATCGTCTTTTGCGGCCTTCTTCAGTTCGTCCTCCAAAATCCCGTTTCCGACCATCAAAATCCTCAGCTTCGGGTTGTCAATATTCCTGGCCAGTTCCAATAAAAAAGCAGGGTTCTTTTTTGGCTCCAGCTTGCCGGCAAAAAGCAGGACCCATTCATCTTCCCCGATGCCCAACCGGCTTCTCCAATCTTTTGCCTGCTGTGAGTAAATCTCATCCGGCTCTGCAAAGCGATCGTTATCGACGGCATGAGGTGCGAAGACAAGCTGATCTTCCTTTAATCCATGGGCCAAAAAATAATCTTTATTATTGGAGCCCACATACAGGGCAAGATCGATATGTCTGTATACCCATTTCAGGAAGGTCCTGCGCATTAATTTCTTAATTCCCGGCTGTTCATCCAAAAGGGTGGAATCACCGCGGAACAAGACCGGGATTTTCCCATGAAAATGCCGGATGCATTGAAGATGACTATGAAAGCTCCAGCCGAAGACCAGAATGGCATCCGGTTTGCAGTCCTGGATCTCTCTAATCAAACCTGGGTTTATAATTCCTTTAAAGTGATGGGTGCCGGGATCCGCAGCCGTATTCTTTACAAACCTGCATTCATATCCATCGAGCAAAGGGATATCCCATTCAATTCTTCTCCCAAAATCGGGGTCATATTTAGCCCCCTCTGCGGATTGCCCCCAGGTATAAAATACAATCGGGTGGATTCGGGCGCTTTCGGCAAGCATTCTGAACCAGGGCGCATTGTATTGGATAGGGTGCGAAGAAATTATGGCAAGTCTCATGGTTTAGTCTCTGCGGTCAGTCTATCATTATTATGATCGGACGTATTGAACCTGATTATTATCGAACATATTGAACCTGGAAGATGCGAAATTTCCGTTCCACAAAAAATTCCTCCAAATGAACGCATAGGTAGGCTAACACCGCCATTGTCAAAACAATGACCGGGACGGAGATATTCTCGAATGACTTCAAGACCAGGATGACCGGATAGTGCAGCAGGTAAAAGGCATAACTTCC
>WNFI01204836.1_pt1 | contig 50630 bp, 44 predicted proteins | sample 5400471 | NCBI WGS metagenome assembly WNFI01 (sample SAMN13153348, study PRJNA577476) | soil metagenome | isolation source: 100 cm saprolite on Douglas fir-dominated hillslope | place: USA:California | collected 2013-09-17
TCCCCCGACGCGCTGACCGGCATGGAAGCGAATCTGCGCTTCACCGGGCCGGAGACGATGGAGACGCGCATCTTCGGACGGCTGACCGCATGGCAGAACTGGATTTTCATCCGCCCGAATGCCGTCGGCGAACAGGGCGCGTTGAAAGTGTTCGGAACCGGCAGCAAGCCCAAGTTCAACTGGGAGAGAGTTTAGGGCTTCTCAACCCAACACGGAGGCACGGAGAACACGGAGGACACAGAGAACGGCCCTGATAGAGAATCGGGTTGGCGCACAATCCGGCAAATCGAAAACTGGGTCCGTGAAGCACGCCGACTATCAATGAATCAATATTCCCGTCCTGTTTTTCTCCGTGTCCTCCGTGTTCTCCGTGCCTCCGTGTTGGGTGTAAACAGCTTTAGATTGGAGTAATTCATGAGCATCAACTATTCAGAAAGAATTCCGAACAACGTCGACCTGGCGAACGACCGCACGTTGCAGCGCGCGCTCGAGCACTGGCAGCCGAAATTCCTCGACTGGTGGCGGGAGATGGGGCCGCACGACTCGGCGTCGGCCGACGTGTATCTGCGCACGGCAGTCGGCGTGGACGCGCAAGGGTGGGCAAGCTACGGCGCGGCGAAGATGCCGGATTATCGGTGGGGCATTTTCCTGGCGGACCGGGTTGCCGACCGTACCATCGGCTTCGGCGACCACTTCGGCGAGCCGGTCTGGCAGCAGGTCCCGGGCGAACTGCGCACACAGTTCCGTCGCATCATCGTCACGCAGGGCGATACCGAACCGGCGTCTGTGGAGCAGCAGCACCGGCTGGGCCTGACCTGTCCCTCGCTGTACGACCTGCGCAACCTGTTTCAGGTCAACGTCGAGGAAGGCCGCCATCTGTGGGCGATGGTCTACCTGCTGCACGCCCACTTCGGCCGGGACGGGCGCGAAGAAGCCGAGGAACTGCTGTCGCGGCATTCCGGCGATGTCGACAAGCCGCGCATCCTCGGTACGTTCAACGAACCGATCAGCGACTGGCTGTCGTTCTTCATGTTCACCTACTTCACCGATCGCGACGGCAAGTTCCAGTTGAAGAGCCTGGCCGAGTCCGGTTTCGATCCGCTGGCGCGCACCTGCCGCTTCATGCTGACCGAAGAAGCGCATCACATGTTCGTCGGCGAGACCGGCGTGGGCCGCGTGGTGAAGCGTTCGCTGGAGGCCATGAAGGAAATCGGCAGCGACGACCCGCAGGCGGTGCGCAATCACGGCGCGATCGATCTTCCGACCATCCAGCGCTACATGAACTTCTGGTTCACGTCCTCCCTCGACCTGTTCGGCTCCGAAGTCTCATCGAACGCCGCGAGTTCGTTCGCCAGCGGCATCAAGGGCCGCCCGGACGAAACGCAATACGAGGACCACGTCTGCAGCGATGCGACCTTCACGCTGGAATCGCCGCAAGGCCAGGAGTCGGTGAGCCTGCGCAATGCGATGAACGAAGTGATGCGCCAGTCCTACATCAAGGATTGCGAACTCGGCGTCAGGCGCTGGAACATGCAGATCCAGCGCGCGGGGCACGCATTCCGCCTGGCGTTGCCGAGCCCGCATTTCCGCCGCAGCATCGGCGCCTGGGCCAATGTGCCGACCGACCCGCAGGGCAAGCCTGTCGGCCGCGAGGAATACGAGCGGCGCATGGTCGATTGGATTCCGAGCGAAGCCGACCGCGCTTTCGTGCACCGCCTGATGAAGCGGGTCATCGAACCGGGGAAAATGGCAGGCTGGATCGCGCCGCCGGATCGCGGCATCAACAACCTGCCGATGGATTACGAGTACGTCAGACTGAATTGAAACCGGCCCGGGCCGGCGCGCGGCGACGGACCCGCCTTTGCAGTCCATCGCCGCGTCAGTTCATTCCAGGTCGAACAACAATACTTCGGCGTTTTCGCCCTGCTCGATGACGACTTCGGATTCGCCGTCGGCCTTGAGCGCATCGCCCGAACCCAGGGGCTGGCCGTTCACGGTGACTGCGCCGCGGGCCACGTGCACATACGCCTTGCGGCCGGCGGCGAGCTTGTGCACCACCCGCTCATCGCCGTCGATCAGCGCGGCGTAGAGCCAGGCATCCTGGTGCACCTTCACAGACCCTTCGCTGCCATCGGGCGAGGCGAGCAGGCGCAACTTGCCGCGCTTTTCTTCCGGAGAGAAGAATTTCTGCTCGTAACTCGGCTTGATGCCGAGCTCGGCCGGCTCGATCCAGATCTGCAGGAAGTGCACGCCGTTCTTCGGCGAAGGGTTGTACTCGCTGTGGAACACGCCGGTGCCGGCGCTCATGCGCTGCACGTCGCCCGGGCGGATGACCGAGCCGGTGCCCATGCTGTCCTTGTGCTCCAACTCGCCGTCGAGAACATAGCTGATGATCTCCATATCCCGATGCGGATGCTTGCCGAAGCCTTCGCCCGGGGCAACGCGGTCTTCATTGATCACACGCAGTGGCCCGTACCCCATGTTCCTGGGATCGTGGTAACCCGCGAAGGAAAAGGTGTGGAAGCTCTTCAGCCAGCCGTGGTCGGCAAATCCGCGCTCGCTGCTTTTTCTCAAGGCGTTCATTTGAAATCTCCCGTTGGAGCCCGCCACTGGTAGGGCCTATTCCAGATTCAACCAATATAGGGGTGACGGCGGCGAAATGTTAGCGGGAGGATTCGAACCATTCCTTCGAATATTTAGAACGAGCTCGGCCGGCGTTGATCAGCCGTTGGAAAGGGTGAAGGGTGAAGGGGTAGACGCTCTCAACCCTTCACGCCTTCACCCCTTCGCGGCTACCGCTTCGATCTCTACCAGAATTTCCGGTTTCACGAGCCCCGGCACCACCAGCAGCATCGAGGCCGGACGTGCGTCGCCGAGAAAGCGCGCACGCACGGCTACATAGTCCTTGATATCCTGTTCACGCACCAGATAGTGGGTCACCTTCACCAGGTCTTTAACACCCATGCCGGCTTCCGCGAGTATGGCCAGCACGTTTTTCCATGCCTGCTCCGCCTGGGCCGTGATGCCTTTGGGGTAAGTTCCGTCGGGCAGCAGACCCGGCGTTCCGGCCGTAAGGACCCATTTCGCGCTGCCGGAAACTTCGACACCGTCGCTGTAAGTTCCGATCTTCCGGGCAACACCGATGTTGAGCAGTTTGTTCATCCGGATTTCCTCCCGTGTTTCGACCTGGCATTGCGACTATAGCGAAAAAAAAGGCAGGTGCATTTGCACCTGCCAATCAAGTGAAGGATCGCGCGAAAGCCTTACAGTTCCTTGTGGGGCGCAGTAATCGGTCCGCTGCCCCCGGCCGTAAGCGGCACAGCGGTCTCATCCACCTCGGCCATATGCACCCTGCGCATCAGCAATGTGTAGATAGTTGGAATCACGAACAGGGTCAGCAACGTCCCGACGCAAAGGCCGCCGACGATGACCCAGCCGATTGCCTGGCGGGATTCCGCGCCGGCGCCATGGGCGAGCGCGAGCGGAATAGCCCCGAGCACCATCGCGCCTGTAGTCATCAGAATGGGGCGCAGCCGCAAGGTCGCCGCTTCCACCACCGCTTCGAATTTTTCCATGCCGGCGCTGCGCAACTGGTTGGCAAACTCGACGATCAGAATGCCGTGTTTGGTAATCAGGCCGACCAGCATCACCAGACCGATCTGGCTGTAGACGTTCAGCGTGCCGCCGTTGCCCAGCATCGTATTGATCCACATGGCCAGCAGCGCGCCGGTCATTGCCAGCGGCACCGTGAACATGATCACCAGCGGTCCGACAAAGCTTTCGAATTGAGCCGACAGCACCAGATAAATAAACACCAGCGCCAGTACGAAGGTCAGGTACAACTGGCCCCCTGCTTCGCGGAACTCGCGGGCCTGCCCGTCCAGGTCGGTGATGGTCCCAGAAGGCAATTCCTGCTTGATGGTCGCATCGATGGTATCGAGCGCCTGGCCGAGAGTGTAGCCGGAAGCAACGTTGCCGTTGATGACGGCGGCGCGCAGCTTATTGAAGTGATTGAGTTCCTTCGGCGCGACGGATTCACGGAGCTTGACCAGGTTGGAAAGCTGCATCAGCTGATCGCCCTGGCCTCGCACGTAGATCGAAGTCAGGTCGGTCGGCTGCATGCGTTTGCTGTCTTCCAGCTGGACGACGACGTCGTATTGCTTGCCCTCATGCTTGTAGCGCGTCACGTCGCGGCTGCCGAGCAGCGTCTGCAGGGTATGACCGATGACATCCATCGACACGCCGAGGTCGGACGCCTTGTCGCGGTCGATGTCCACCGCCAGTTGGGGTTTGTTGAGTTTCAGGTCGGTATCGAGCGCCGTGATGCCCGGGTATTCGCGCAACTTCGCCATGACCAGGTTCGTCTGGGTTTGTAATTCTTCGAAGCTGGTGCCATAGATGACATATTCGATCTGCTTGTTCAGCAACCCCTGTCCCAGCGACGGCGGATTCAATGCGAACGACAACGCACCGGGCAGCCCGCCATAGAGTTTCGGCCCGAGCTCCTTCGTAATCACCAACTGGCTGCGCGTGCGTTCGCTCCAGGGTTTCAGCACGGCAAAGGCAACGCCGAGGTTCACCGGATTCGGGCGGTCCAGTCCGGGCGCTACCACGGCGAACATGGTGGTAATTTCCGGGATCTTGCTGGTGATGCCTTCGACGACGTGCATGTAGCCGTCGGTATAGGACATGGTCGAGCCTTCCGGCGCGATCACGAAAGCCAGGAACAGCCCGCGGTCTTCCACCGGCGAAAGCTCGGACTTCAGCTGCTTGAACAGGAACACCATGCTGCCGAGAACGACAATGAATATCACGCCGATCACCCAGCGATGCCGCAGCGTCGCGCGCAGGATCGCGCGATAGCCGTTGTTCATGCCCTCGAAGAAACTCTCGGTGTAGGTGTAAACCCTGCCATGTCCCGGCTTCAGCAGCTTCGAGCACATCATCGGCGTGAGCGTCAGCGCGACGAAGCCCGATACGATCACCGACGTCGCCACAGTCAGCGCGAACTCGGTGAACAGCTTGCCGGTATTGCCCGTCATCAGCGCCAACGGACAGAACACCGCGGCCAGCGTGATGGTCATGGCAATGACGGCGAAACCGATTTCCTTGCTGCCCTGGAATGCGGCTTTGATCGGCGCCATGCCTTCCTCGATGTGACGGTGGATGTTCTCCAGCACAACGATGGCGTCGTCCACCACCAGGCCGATGGACAGCACCACGCCGAGCAATGTCAGCGTGTTGATCGAAAAGCCCAGCACCTTGAGGAAGGTGAAGTGGCCGATCACCGAAACCGGGATGGCAACAGCGGGAATCAGGGTCGCACGCGCGCTGCGCAGGAAGATGAAAATCACCAGCACCACCAAGATCAACGCCTCGGCCATGGTCTCGAAGACCGCCTTGATCGATTCCTCGATGAAGATCGAGGTATCGACCGCGATCCACGCCTTCATTCCGGGCGGGAGCGTTTTCTGCAATCGCGGCAGCACCGCCTTGACTCCGCGCGCGACTTCCAGCGTGTTTGCAGTCGACTGCTTGACCACACCCAGGCCGATCGCTTCGTTGCCGCCGACGCGCACGATCTTGCGATTCTCGTAGGGACCCGGGGCGGCGTGGCCGACGTCCTTCAGACGAATCGGATAGCCGTTCGTCGAGATGATCATGTTGTTGAAATCTTCCGGCGAGCGCAGGTCGGTGCGCGGCTGCACGGTGAATTCGCGCTGCGTGCTCTCTATGCGCCCACCCGGCGATTCGACGTTCTGGTTGATGAGCGCGTTCTCGACGTCCTGAACGGTGAGTCCCTGCGCCGCGAGCCTCTCCCGGTCGAGCCAGACCCGCATGGAGTATTTGCGCTCACCGCCGATGATGACCGAGGACACGCCGGGCAATGCCTTCAACGGGTCGGTCAGATAGCGATCCGCAAAATCGGTGATGTCCATCGGCGACTGGCGATCGCTTGCGACCGCGATCCAGATGATGGCCTGCGCGTCCGCTTCGATCTTGGAAACGACCGGCTCGTCGATGGTCGCCGGCAACTGCTTGCGAATGCGCGCGACGCGGTCGCGGACGTCGGCCGCGGCGGCATCGACTTCGCGGCTGGTCAGGAAGGTAATCGTGATCTGGCTGACTTCCTCCCGGCTGTTGGACTTGATGGTCTTGATGCCCTCGATTCCGGACAGGGAATCTTCCAGGGGCTGCGTGACCGCGCTTTCGATGACCTGTGCGGTCGCTCCCTTGTATACGGTGCGCACCGAAACAATCGGCGGATCGATGTTCGGATATTCGCGTACGGCCATGCGCGAATAGGACAGGAAGCCCACGAGGACGATGACCAGGCTCATCACCGTCGCCAGAACCGGCCGCTTGATCGAAATTTCGGAGAGAATCATCGTCCCGCTCCTGAATTTATTTTACGTCGCGTTCAGCTCTTGGCCGCGGGTGCGGTGGGAGCGGCCGGCGCAGCCGGCGGCGCGCCGATGACGGTTACCGGAGCGCCGTCCTTGAGCTTCATCTGCCCATCGGTGATGACCATGTCATTGGCTGCCAGGCCTTTGAGGATCTCGACCGTGCCCGGCGCGCGATTGCCGATATCGACTTTGGTCAGCGCCGCTTTGCCGTCCACCACGCGGAATACGAAACTGTCCTTGCCCTGCGGCCAGATGGCCTGCTCGGGAATGACCACCGCATTGGCACGGCTGTCGAGCGTAACCAGCACGCGAACGAACATGCCGGGTTTGAGCTTGAATCCCTTGTTCGGGATGCGCGCGCGCATGGCTATGGTCCGCGTGCGCTCGTCCACCACCGGTTCGACGGCATAGACCCGCCCCCTGAATTCTTCGCCGGGATACGCATCCAGCTTTACCGCGATTTCCTGATTGGGGCGGATTTTGGAAAGATAGTTTTCCGGGATGCGGAAATCGACCTTGATCGAACTGACATTCTCCAGGCGGACGATATCATTGCCGGCCTTCACGTAGGCACCGGGACTGACCTGCCGCAGGCCGAGAATGCCGGAGAAGGGCGCCCGGATCACGGTCTTCGCCACCCGCGATTCGGCTTCGTCGACATGGGCCTTGAGGCGCGCGACATTTCCGACCTGGACGTCGAGCGCGTCCTTGCTGATGAATTTCTGTTCGTAGAGGTCCTTGGTGCGGGCCAGGCGTTGCTCCTCCGTCTTCAGATCCGCGCGCTGGGCCGCCGTCTGCGCCTCGTATTCGGTGCTGTCGATCGTGACCAGGCGCGTGCCGGCGCTGACCGCCTGCCCTTCCTGGAAATGCAATCCGACGATGCGTCCGTCGATTTCCGGGCGGATGATCACGGATTCCTCTGCGAGCAGCGAACCGACCGCGGAAACATCGTCGGATACTTTCTCGATCTTGACCGGCTCCGCCTTGACCGGCAATCCGGGTTTGGCGGCGGCAGCGGGCGGCGGTGTCGCGGCCTTGGACGCATCGGCTTCCTTTGCCGCATCGGGCTTGGGCGCGTCCGCCTTCGGGGCGGCGGCCGTGGCGTCGCTCTTCGAGCCGCAGCCGGCGATCAACGCCGCGGTGACCAGCGCCGTCAGAATCGTTACATTACGAATGGTCGGCGTATGCACAACGTACCTCTGAAAAGTTCCGGTCGATGGCCGGTTGCGGCCGGATCGACTGGTCATAAAATGATTGCCGGCGACAAATTCCTCGCTGGCAGCGGACCGTCGGACATGTTTTTGGAAAGCGGGAAAATCCCGGCGGTATTCTTTTGCTGACTGACGAGTCAGTTATTTTTTTAAAATCATAGCCGAGTTTCCCGGCAGCCACCATGAGAATTTCGCTGGACGCCTTGCTGGTTCTGGATTCCATCTCCCGTAACGGCAGCTTTGCTGCCGCCGGAGAGGAATTGCATCGGGTCCCCTCGGCCATCACCTACACCATCCAGAAACTGGAGCAGGATCTCGAAGTCAGTCTGTTCGACCGCAGCGGCCACCGCGCGCGCCTGACCGAGGCCGGCGAAGCTCTGCTGCGGGAAGGACGCCACCTTCTGCGCGCCGCCACCGACATCGAATGCCGGGTAAAGCATGTCGCGAACGGATGGGAGACCGAGCTACGCATTGCGGTCGACGACCTGGTGCCGACCGAGCGCCTGTTCCCGCTTCTGAAGGATTTCTATCGCCAGGGTTCGGGCACGCGTGTGCGCCTGACGATGGAAGTGCTGGGCGGCTGCTGGGATGCACTCGTGAGCGGGCGGGCCGACCTGGTCATCGGGGCGCCCGGCGACGCACCGCCCGAAGGCCTGCTGGCCATCGAACCGATGGGCAGTTTCGAATTCGTCTTCGTCGTCGCGCCCGACCACCCGCTGGCCGCGTTGACGGAACCGATTTCCGCGCAGGACATCCTGCAGCATCGTGCCGTATCCGCCGCCGACACTTCGCGCAATTTGCCGCCACGTACGTCGGGATTGCTCGATGGACAGGATATCCTGACCGTCCCGACCATACGTGCCAAGGTTGCCGCGCAGATCGCCGGGCTGGGCGCGGGTTATCTGCCCCTGCTTTGGGCAGCGCCCCACATCGCGGCAGGCCGGCTGGTGAAAAAGGAAGTCGAAGGATCGAAATCGATGACCAACGTCTACCTGGCCTGGCAGACGCGCCAGGCCGGCAAGGCGCTCAAGTGGTTCCTCGACCGGCTGCGCGACAAGGCGATCCAGCGCTACGTACTGGGCGAGTCGGGGAATTATCCGTCGAACGACGGCTGATGTTCTATTCCAGCCTGCCGCGCCGGGTCGCCGGGCAGACGCGGTGCACGGCCAGCGATTCCCGCGCCGCTCTTTCCTGTTCGAGCTCGGTGCGCACGCGCTCCATGTTCAGCGCGGCAATACCATCAAGCAATCGCACGAGCTGGCCGGGTGCCGGCAGGCCGGCCTCGAGATACATGCCGATATGCTCGCGGAAGATTGCCGTGGCGGTCGCGTTCAGTCCGAACATGTCGAATAATCCGCGGCTGTTCGCAAGAACCAGCGCGAACGCGACGCCGGGACGCTTGCCAAGGACATCGTTCGCGAGCGCGGAAAAAACCGGCGCATCGCCATCTTCTGCGATGAAGCCGATCACCGCCGTGTCATTGTCCGACACGAAACGATCGAAAACGGTTTCGTCGAGTACGGCGGGCGACATGGCGTCAGGACGGCGTCCCGGCCTCCGCGGTTTCCTGAGCCGCGATATCGCGATGTACTTGCGCCATGTCGATCTGCTGCACTTTCGTGATTACCGATTCGAGTCCCGACGCCGGCAAGGCGCCCGGCTGCGAAAACAGGATCACCTTTTCGCGGAACACCATCAGGGTCGGAATCGAACGGATCTCGAAGTGTCCGGCCAGTTCGGGCTCTTCCTCGGTGTTGACCTTGGCGAACACCACACCCTCATGCTTCTCCGAGGTCGCTTCGAATACCGGCGCGAAGCTGCGGCAGGGCCCGCACCAGGGCGCCCAGAAATCCACGATGACCGTATCGTTGCCGGTCACCACCTGCTCGAAATTATCCTTGGTCAATGCAATGGTCGCCATAACCGCTGTCTCCTTGGCCGTAATTTGAAACCCGTCAATATCCGCACTATGTAATGGCTTGGTCGCGAAGATCAACCCCGCCTTACATCGTCGACCGGCGGGAAGCGGCCGAAATGCAGCAGGATTGCCGGAAGCACGAGCAGATTGAGCAGGGTCGAAGTGGCGAGTCCCCCTACGATGATGGTGGCCATCGGGCCTTCGATCTCCCGGCCGGGTTCGCCGCTGCCGAGCGCGAGCGGCATCAGGCCCAGCGCGGTGACCAATGCCGTCATCAATATCGAGGGCAGGCGCTCGGCGGCTCCGCGCAGCGCGGTATCGGCGTTCCAGGACAACCGCTCCACTTCAACCAGATGCTGGTAGTGCGATACCAGCATGATCGAGTTGCGCAGGGTAATGCCGAACAGCGTGACGAAGCCGACCAGCGAGCCGAGCGACATCCACCCGCCGCTGGCAAAGACCGCGATCACGCCGCCGATCAGGGCGAACGGCAGGTTGACGAACGTGATCAGCAGATTGTGCAGATTGTTGAAGGCCACATAGAGCAACAGAAAAATGCCAATGCCGGCCAGGGCTGAATGCAGCAGCAGGTCTGTGCGCGCCTGCACTTGCGCCCGGGCCGTGCCCGAATAAACGACATATTCGCCATCGGACAACTTTACTTCGGTGCCGATGCGGGCGCGCGCATCGCGCTCGAATTGCTCGATGTCGCGGCCCTCGACGCTGGCCGTCACGGTCTGGATGCGCCGCCCGCCGTCGTGCAGAATCTTGTAGCGCCCGCCGGTGATTTCCACATCGGCGACATCGCCCAGCCGGATGAGCCGGCCGTCGGGGTTGCGCAATGGCAGCGCGGCAACTTCGTTAATGCGGTTTCGGTGCGACGGTTCCAGGACGACCACCAGGTCGACGACCTGATTGCCGCGAAAGATCTGCGCAGCCTGCGTGCCTTCATACGCTGTCTGCACTGCTTCCAGCACGCTTAGCGGCTGGAGGCCGAGTGCGGCGACGCGCTCGTGGCGCAGGCGGATCGACAACTGCGGCGCGCCGGGCTGGGCCTGAATCTGCACGTCCCGCGCGCCCGGAACCCGGGCAAGCGCGGAGGCAATAGCCAGCGCATCGCGGTCAAGCAGATCCAGCGACGACCCGTACAGGTTCACCACAAAAGGCGCGGCATACCCGGTGATGGTTTCCTCGATGCGCTCGGTCAGGAAAGTATTGACCGCGAAGGTCACGCCCGGAAACGCGCCCCCTCGCGTTCCGGACAGGACTTCGCGAATCTCGCGCAGGATGCGGACTTGTTCCTTGCCGGGCAGCGGGCCGATCTCGACTTCGAATTCGCTGTAGTGCGTGCCGAACGTATCGGCGCCGTTCTTCGAACGACCTACCCATTGCGCGACGGACCGGACGCCCTCGATGGAACCGATTGCCTGCGATACTTTCTGGCCGATGCGCAGGGATTCCTCCTCCGATGTGCCCGGCACCGCCGACATGTGCATGATGTAGTGGCCTTCGCGCAATGCGGGTATGAACTGTCCCGCGAACAGCGGCAGCAAGCCGATGCCGATGGCGATGACGATGCCGGTCGTGCTGATCACGCGCCCGGGATAACGCTCGATGCGGCCCAGTACGGACAGATATTTCGGTTTCAGCCAACGCACGAAAGGAGGATCTTCGGCCTTCAGGTCCGCGCGTGCGAGCAGCAGGTAGCACAGCGCGGGCGTCAGCGTTACCGCGACCACCAAGGAAGCAAGAATGGCGAAGATGTAGGCAAGCCCGAGCGGCGCGAACAGCTTGCCGGCGACGCCGCCCAGGGTCAGCAGCGGCACGAACACCAGGGCCACGATAAACGTGGCGTACACCACCGAGCTGCGAACTTCGACCGAAGCAGCCAGCACGACTTCCCAGACCGGTCGGGGTTGCAGCGAGGCGCGGTTGAGCCGCAGGCGGCGGAAAATGTTCTCGGTGTCGATGATCGCGTCGTCCACGACCTCCCCCAGCGCGATCGCCAGCCCGCCCATCACCATGATGTTCAGCGTTACGTTGAAATAATCAAGCACCAGGATCGCCGTCAGCAGCGAGACCGGGATTGCGGTGGCGCAGACGAAAGCGGTGCGGGTGTTGAACAGGAACAGGAACAGCACGACGACCACGAGCAGCGAACCGATGAGGATGTCGCGCTGGACGTTGCGCACGGCGGTTTCGATGAAATTCGCCGGACGGAATAGTTGCGGATGCAGTCTGATGCCCTCTTTCCCCAGCAGCGGCTTGAGTTCGGCTACCGCGGTTTCCAGATCCTGCGTGACCGCATGCGTATTCGAGCCAAGCTGGCCCTGCACCATCATGAAAACACCGGGCTTGCCGTCGATGGCGGCGGCTCCGATCGACGGCGCGGCGCCCTCGACGACATTCGCAACATCCCCGATGCGCACCGCCCGCCCTTCTCGGTAGGCGAGCACCGATCGCTCGAGCGCCGCAACCGCCTGCGGTTGCACGTCGACCTGCAGCAGGATTTGCTGGTTGGGCGTTTTCACGAATCCTGCTCCCGCCACACCGCTCGCCCGGCGCGCGGCGCCGACCACGTCTTCGAGCGCCATGCCGTAGCGTTGCAGTTTTTCCGGGTCGACCTGGATCTGCCATTGGCGCACCTCGCCGCCGAACACGTTCACTTCCGCGACGCCGCGCACCGCCAGAAGGTGCGGGCGAATGACCCAGTCCACCAGCGTGCGCAATTCCATGAGGCTGCGCTTGTCTGAAGTAATGCCGATGCCCAGGACCGTGCTTGCCGACGAAGTGAGCGGCGTCATTGCAGGCACGATGCTTTTCGGCAGTTGCGCCGCGAGAGTGCCGAGGCGTTCGCTCACGACCTGGCGGTTGCGGTAGATATCCGATCCGTCCAGAAAATACACGTGCACGACGGACAAACCGGGGATCGATTGCGAACGCAAACTATCGAGTCCGGACGCGCCGGACAGCGCATTCTCGATGGGCTGGGATACCTGCGTTTCGACCAGCTCTGCGGACAGTCCCGGCGCCTCGGTCTGGATGACGACCTGGCTCGGCGAGAACTCCGGAAACACATCCAGGTGCGCCCGCGACAGCGTGAACAGTCCGTAGACGACGATCGTCAGCGCCAGCGCAACGATCACGCCGGGATAGCGTAGGGACTGGCGGACGATGTAGGAGATCAAGATTTAGGGAAATTCAAAGGCGTTGACGCAAATACCCTACGTGCGTAGCACGTCGGAGTACCCCCGTTAGGACGCGGAGGGAAAACAAGAAAGGTCGCAAAGGAAGCCCAAAAATAAAGGGGGACCGGCATCGAAATCCGCTTATCGTCTTGGCAAATCGACCCGAATCCGCCTTTCTTTGCGTCATTTGCGTCTTTGCGTCAAGTTGTTCAATCTTCATTTTCATTTCTGATTTGAAACTTGAGTTCCTCGGAGAGCAGAAGTTGCGCGCCGCTGACGACAACTTCGTCATCGTCGTCGAAACCCGTCGCATTGAACCAGCCGCCTTGCATTTCGTCCGTGGTGGAAACCTCGTGGCGCGAGAATGTTTTCTCGTCTTCCTTCACATAGGCCCAGGCTTTGCCGCCATGCCAGACCACCGCGGCCGCCGGTACGATCACGCCGCTTACCGGAGCGCCCGGCATGCCGACGCGCGCCGCGACCCGCATGCCGGCACGGAAACCGCCGCCGAGGACCAAGTAGAAATAAGTCTCGCCGGGAAATGCCGGATCGATCTGCGGGGACTCGGCTACGAAGCTCGCCACTTGCGAATTTTCGCGCGCCATCGCCGGTGCGACGACTATCCTGCCGCGCACGGCTGCGCGCGGCAGGTCATGGGGAAGCACCAGTTGCACCAGAAATGCCTTCTGTTGCAGCAGCGAACGCAGTGTCTGCGAATCCGGATTGACCGCCCATGCCGTCACGGTTTCACCCCAGATACCGCGAATTGCATCGCGGATGCTCGCCGCGGCCTGATCGGCCGCAGCCTGTCGCGCGAGTTCCGCCTGAAAGCGCGCCTGCGCGGCTTTCATCGCCTGTTCCGATACGTTGCGGTCGTCGCGGAACAGCATCTCCATGCGCCGGGACTCGGACTCGGCGGCGGCGAGCGTCGCGCGCGCTGCCCTGGCTTCGGCTGTCGCCGCAAGGTAGCGGCCGCGCATTTCCGCCAGCGGCTGCAAGTTCGCGACGATGCCATATGCCTCGAATGCGGCCAGCCGCTTTGCGGGTTTGAGGGTTTGAACGGCAATGCCGGCGGCCTTCTGGCTTTGCGCCGAGAGGCGCACGACCGGGCGTCCTTCCTGGAAGTCCGCAGTCGAAACGTTCCTGAACTGATCGTCGTGCTTTTCCGCCTGCAGCCCCAACTCGTCGCGCGAGTAATAAATCAGGGCCCAGGACAGCAGCGTGATGACCGCAGCCATCACCGCGATGACCGCGTGGGCGGGACGCAGGTTCATGGCTTCGGGATCATGGTTTGGTTGCTCCGGCGTCGCCAGTGAGCCCGGCGTCCTTTGTTACCTTGGAGTCCTTGGTAATCCTGGCGCCCTTGGTTATCCCGGCGTTGTTGATTACTTCGGCGGAATGCGTGACTTTCACGTCCGGCAGCGTTTCAAAATCGCCCAGCAGCGGGCGCTGTAAAGCGTCCTCTAGATGCGCGACCGCCTGGCGCGCATCGACCAGCGCGGCCTGCAGCATCGTTTCCGATGCGAGCGTATCGAGGCGCGCGGCGACCCGCTGCATCCGGTCGGCGGCGCCGGTTTCGAACTGCCGGTTGATCCGGGATTCCTGTTCCCGCTGAATCTGCAACTGATGTTCGGAGCCCGCGACGCGATCAAGTGCAAGCCGGTATTGCGCGCCGGCGCGCTCGGCAGCCGAGATGGCATCGAGCTGGGTGGCCGCGAACTGTTCGGCCGCCAGTTCGCGGCGCGCCTGCGCTTCGCGGATGGAGGCTTGCATTTGCGCGGCCCGCGGCAACGACAAGCTGACCGCAAGCGACCAGACGTTGTCCCCCTGATCCCACGTATACCCGGGCCCGAGCGTAACGTCGGGGTTTTGCGCCGCCACGGCCGCCTTGACCTCGGCATCGGCTGCGCCAAACTCGAGCAGCTTGCGATGCACATCCAGACGATTGCGCAATGCCATGCGCCGCAGGGCACCGGTGTCGAACTCCGTCCTCGGTGACGCGTCCGCATCCACGCGCAGATTCATGCGGTCGACTACTTCCAGCGACAGCCCGAGTGCCGCTGCGAGCTCCGCCTTCGCGCGCTGTTGCCGCGCCAGCTCCTGGCTGCGCAACAGTTCGACCTGGGAATGCGCCACCCGCTCGATCCCGAGATCGCGCGCCGACAGCATCCCCGCATCCACACGGCGATTCACGAGATCAAGCATGTCTCTGCGCGCAAGAAGTTGTGCATCCAGCAAAGCCAGTGCGCCTTGACTCGCCTGCATTTCCTGGTAACGGTCGCGCACGCGGCTGCGTACCATCCACGCCGCGTTGGCAACATCGAGCTCGGCGGCATCCGCCAGAAACGCGCCGCGTTCAGCCCGCGCTGCGCGCTTGCCTTGCGCGACCAGCGGAATTTCCAGTTCCAGCCCGAGAGTCCAGGGTGCGCTGCTATCAGGAAGCGGCCGGCTGTGATAGCCCGGGCTCAAACGTTCCGACCAGGACTGCGGCTGTACTGCGGAGCCGAATTCCGCCCGCGCGACTTCCGCTCGCGCCCGCGCGGTGCGAATGTCCGCATGGAAATAGAGCGCGAGCAGGGTGAGTTCCTTCAGGCCCCATTGCGGAGGCGGCCACGCGTCAGGGGCGTAGCCATTCGCCGCCGCGAACCGTTTCAATCCATCAACATCCGCGGAGCGCGCCAGGAATGCCGACTCGGTCGCTTCCGGATCGAGCGGCCGGGGCGAATAGGGGACGGACGAACAGCCCGCAAGCCCGATTGCCGCTGCCAGGCCGGAAAAGACAATCAGGTAGCCGCGCGACATCGCAGCGCTCAGTGCAGTTTGATGTGCGGCTCGGTGCGCCGCGTGATGATGCGCGCCAATGTGTCGAGAAAAACCTTGGTGAATCCGTGCAGGGCAAACTCGTGCATCTTGTACAGGGAAAGGTACATGATCTTGGCGAAGATACCTTCGATCATGACGCTGCCGCGGGTGATGGCGCCCATCAGGCTGCCGACCGTGCTGAATTTTCCCAGCGAGATGAGCGACCCGAAATCCCGATATTGGTACGGGCGCACCGGTTCGCCGCGCAGGTGGCGCGGCAGCATTCTGCGAAGGTGCGAAGCCTGCTGATGCGCGGCCTGGGCACGCGGGGGCACCGCATTTTTCTTCTCCGGCCATGGACAGCTTGCGCAGTCGCCAAATGCAAAGATGTTCGGATCGCGCGTCGTTTGCAGGGTTTGTGTAACCACAAGCTGGTTGATGCGGTTGGTCTCCAGTGCGCCGATGTCTCTGAGAAAATCAGGCGCCTTGATCCCCGCCGCCCACACCACCAGTTCTGCGGGAATTTCCCGGCCGGTCGCCGTCTTCACGCCACCGGGGGACACCTCGGTGACGCGCTCGCCGGCGAGCACTTCGACATTCAGTTTCTTCAGCAAGCCAAGCACGGCGGTTGACAATCGATCGGCAAGTGCCGGTAAAATTTTCGGCGCAGCTTCGACAATGGTGATCTTGATGTCCCGCTCGGGGTTGATGCGGTCCAGTCCGAAGGAAAGAAATTCGCGGATGGTGTTGTGCAGTTCCGCCGCAAGCTCCACGCCGGTGGCCCCGGCGCCGATGATGGCGATATGCAGTTGGCCGGACTCGAGCTGGCCCTGTTGCGCGTTCGCACGCAGGCACGCATTGAGCAATCGGGAATGAAACAGCGCCGCCTGCTGGGGATTGTCCAGCGAGATGGCATGTTCCGCCGCACCCGGCGTGCCGAAGTCATTGGTGGTGCTGCCAACCGCAAGGACCAGGGTGTCGTATGCAATCCCGCGGGCGGGAAGGACCTCGCGCCCGGCTTCGTCGAATGTAGGCGCGAGATGGATTTCGCGGACCGTTCGATCGAGGCCGTCCATGCGGCCGAGGCGGAACTGGAAATGATGCCAGCGCGCCTGATACAGATAGTCGAGCTCGTGATCGTTCAGGTCCATGCTGCCGGCCGCGACCTGGTGCAGCAAAGGTTTCCACAAATGGGTGCGGGAGCGATCGACCAGCGTGATCAATGCCTTTCTGCGCTTGCCCAAAGTTCTGCCGAGCTGCGTGGCCAGTTCGAGCCCGCCTGCTCCGCCGCCCACGATGACGATTTTATGCAGGTCGGCGTTTGATTGTTGTTTGCTCGCCATCGGAATGGACGGCCAATGCGGCCGGGATATCGGGAAAATGGTCCGAATGAAGGCCGGAGTTTAGCTTGTTGCAGGGAATACTGCCCGGCGCAAAAAAACCTGCTTCAAGAGCGGGTTCTTCTGGCACCGCCGTGCGTCAACTCCGCGGACTCATGGTCCCGAAATCGGACGCTCTCGCGATCCGATCAGGCAGCCGCTACGCGTTGCGCCGGCTCGCGCACGGCGATCAACCCTTTAAGGGCCGCCCGATTGACCGCCGAGAGCACTGCCCGCAACGTCGCGGTGACGATGTTGCCGTGCATCCCGGCCCCATACAGGGTCTGGTCGCGGCCGATGCGGATCTGCACATAGGCCACCGCCGTCGCATCCTCGCCGCTGCCCACCGCGTGCTCGTGGTAGTTCATGACGTGGACGTCGATGCCGCAGCCCTCGCATAGCGCGCGCACGAACGCATCCACCGGGCCGTTGCCCTTGCCGGCGATGGCAATCTCGCGCCCGTTGAATTTCAGCCGCGCCGTGACATTCTCGACTTCGCCATGGCCGGCCTCATGGGTGATGCGATGTTCGATATACGCCAGAGGCCGCTCGCTCTCCAGATACTCCTTGTCGAACGCGGCCTTGATCGCGAGCGACGAAAGTTCCTTGCCGGTAGCATCCGTAATGGCCTGGATCACCTGGCTGAATTCGATCTGCAGCAGCCGCGGCAGCGACAGGCCGAAATCGCGTTCGAGCAGATAGGCGATGCCCCCTTTGCCGGACTGGCTGTTGACCCGAATGACCGTTTCGTAAGCGCGGCCAAGGTCGGCGGGATCGATCGGCAGGTAAGGCACTTCCCAGAGATCGGTCGCCTTGCGCGCAGCGAGGCCTTTTTTGATCGCATCCTGGTGCGAACCGGAGAAGGCCGTGAACACCAGTTCCCCGCCGTAGGGATGGCGCGGATGCACCGGCAACTGGTTACAGTGCTCGACCGTGCGGATCACGGCATTGATGTCTGAGAAATCGAGCCCCGGGTCGATTCCCTGGGAATAGAGATTGAGGGCCAGCGTCACGAGGTCTACGTTGCCGGTGCGCTCGCCGTTGCCGAACAGGCAACCCTCGATGCGGTCGGCGCCCGCCATGACCGCAAGTTCCGCGGCCGCCACCGCGCAGCCGCGGTCGTTATGCGGATGCACGGACAACACGATGCTTTCGCGATTGGCTACGTGGCGGCCAAACCATTCGATCTGGTCGGCATAGACGTTGGGGGTGGCCATTTCCACCGTAGCGGGCAAATTCAGGATGACCGGTTGCTTTGGCGTCGGCCGCCATATTGCGTTCACCGCGTCGCAGATATCGACAGCGAAATCCAGTTCGGTGCCGGTAAAGCTCTCCGGCGAATACTGGAAGACCCAGTCAGTCTGCGGCTGTTGATTTGCGCACTCGAGAACGACTCGCGCGCCCTCCACGGCGATGTCGACGATGCCCGGCTTGCCCAAGCCGAACACGACCCGGCGCTGCACCGTCGAAGTCGAGTTGTACAGATGCATGATGGCGCGCTTCACGCCGCGCAGCGATTCGAAGGTGCGCCGGATCAGCGGTTCGCGCGCCTGGGTCAGCACCTGCACGGTGACATCGTCGGGAATCAGCTTTTCCTCGACGAGCTTGCGAACGAAATCGAAATCGGTCTGGGACGCGGCGGGAAAACCGATCTCGATTTCCTTAAATCCGGTTTTCAGCAGCTGCATGAACATGCGCATCTTGCGCTCGGCATCCATCGGCTCGATCAGCGCCTGGTTGCCGTCGCGAAGGTCGACGCTGCACCAGACCGGCGGCCGGGTGATGACCTGGTTCGGCCAGGTCCGGTCGGCTAACGCGACCGGGGCAAAGGGACGGTACTTTTGCGACGGGATCTTGATCATGGCTGGGCTCGCACGTAGGGATTGCCAGATCCGCCGAGTTGGCCGTGCTGTTGGGAATACATGTGCCGGACTATAAGCACATTTTTCAGCCTCTGCAAGCCCTTAGGGCGCAAAGGGCGGCGCTGGCGGCTTGCGGCGCAGCCTTTCCCAGGCCCACATTACGTAGCCCGAGGCGGCATAGATCGCAAACAGGCTGAACAGGACTTCGGGCAGATTATTGGCGACCTGCATCAGTGCCACCACGCTGAGCGCAATGATCACCAGCACCCGAAACGGCACGCTCTTGCGCAGGTTGATGTCCTTGCCGCTGTAAAAACGCACGCTGCTGACCATGGTGATGCCGGCAAAGAGCATCAGCGCCCAGGCCAGCAGAGGCACGTCGGCACGGGCGACGTCGTAGGATTCCATCGCCCATACCAGACCCGCAATCAGTCCGGCCGCGGCCGGACTCGGCAATCCCTGGAAGTAGCGCTTGTCGACGACGTCGATATTGGTGTTGAAGCGCGCCAGGCGCAACGCCGCGCAAGCGCAATAGACGAAGGCGGCGAACCAGCCCAGCTTGCCCATGCCTTTGAGCGACCATTCGTAAATCACCAGCGCCGGTGCCGCGCCGAACGAGACCATGTCGGACAGACTGTCATATTCGGCGCCGAATTCGCTTTGCGTGCGCGTCAGCCGCGCCACCCTGCCGTCGAGGCCGTCGAATACCATCGCCGCGAATATGCCCTGCGCGGCGAGCTCGAACTGCAGATTCATGGCCTGAACGATGGCATAGAAGCCCGCGAACAACGCGCACGTGGTAATTGCATTGGGAAGCCAGTAAATGCCGGTGCGGCGGATGCCGGTGCGGCTGAGCCAGCGGACCTTGGGCACGGGATGATTCATTCCAGGCTCATGATTTGGCCGGCAACCGCGCCAGGATGGTTTCGCCGGCGAAAACCTTGTCGCCTACTGCGGCATGCGGCATGGACTCGAGAGGCAGGTACACGTCGACGCGGGAACCGAAGCGGATGAAGCCGAAACGCTGTCCTCGCTTCAGCCGGTCCTTGGTCTGTACATAGCACAGTATGCGGCGCGCGATCAGGCCGGCGACCTGCACGCAGGTCACCTCGGCGCCGCTATCGGTATGAATCCACAATGCGTTGCGCTCATTCTCGAGCGAAGCCTTGTCGAGCGCGGCATTCAGGAACCGTCCGGCGAAGTACCAGCCCTTGCGGACCTCGCCATCCACCGGACTGCGATTCGAATGCACGTTGAACACGTTCATGAATACGCTGATCTTCAGCGCATTGCGATCCAGGTACGGATCCCTGGCTTTTTCCACTGCGACAACGCGTCCGTCGGCGGGCGAAATCACCGCGTCGACGTCGGCGGGCAGGGATCGCGGCGGATCGCGAAAGAATTGCAGGATGAAAAGCGTTGCCAGCCAGAGCGGGAGCGACCACCAACCCCAACCGCTGGTGACCACTATCGACAGGACGAGGGCGGCCGCCAGGAACGGCCAGCCCTCTTTTGCGATGATCGGATGCGGGTAATCGGTTGTCACGGTCTGAGAGGCGCGGGACGAGGGAAAAGGCGCATGTCTCGTCATTCCTTTTCCGCTAACCCGTCACTAGTTCCTGGACTTGTCGACCAGGCGGTTGGCCTTGATCCAGGGCATCATTTCGCGCAGCTTGCCGCCGACTATTTCGATCTGGTGCTCGCGGCCGATGCGGCGCATGGCGCCCAGTTTGGTGGCGCCGGTCTTGTTCTCGAGCAGGAATTCCTGGGCGTATTGCCCGGTCTGGATTTCCTTGAGGATCTTGCGCATCTCCTTGCGCGTCTCCTCGGTAATGATGCGCGAGCCGCGTGTGAAGTCGCCGTACTCGGCGTTGTTCGAGATCGAATAGCGCATGTTGGCGATGCCCCCCTCGTAGATCAGGTCGACGATCAGCTTGAGTTCGTGGAGGCATTCGAAGTACGCCATTTCCGGAGCATAACCCGCTTCCACCAGCGTCTCGAAGCCCGCCTGGATCAGCGCAGTGGTGCCGCCGCACAACACGACCTGCTCGCCGAACAGGTCGGTCTCGGTCTCTTCGCGGAAATTGGTTTCGATGATGCCGGCCTTGCCGCCACCGATGGCTGCGGCATACGACAGCGCCAGATCACGCGCCTTCTTCGACGGATTCTGGTGGATTGCGATCAACATCGGAACGCCGCCGCCCTGAACGTAGGTGGAACGCACCGTATGTCCCGGAGCCTTCGGCGCCACCATCACGACATCCAGATCGGCGCGCGGCGTGACCTGGCCGAAATGGATGTTGAAGCCGTGCGCAAAGGCCAGTGCCGCGCCTTTTTTGATGCCGCCTTCGATTTCCTTGTAGACCTCGCCGATATGCTCGTCCGGCAGCAGGATCATCACGAAATCCGCATTTTTCACGGCGTCGGCCAGTTCCTTGACTTCCAGCCCGGCTTTTTTCGCCTTGTCCCACGAAGCGCCGCCCTTGCGCAGGCCGACTGTGACCTTGACGCCGGAATCCTTGAGATTGAGCGAATGGGCATGCCCCTGCGAGCCGTAACCGAGGATGGTGACTTTCTTGCTCTTGATCAGACGCAGGTCTGCGTCCTTGTCGTAGAAAACTTTCATGTTCGCCTCTTGTGATAAATGCGTTTAGGAGTGACGGGGAAGGAGAAGGGGGATTGTAAGGAGAAAACTCTTGCCTGGCCCCCCTCAGCCTCTCGTCCCTCACCCCTTACTGGACTTTCAGGATGCGCTCGCCGCGGCCGATACCCGAGGCGCCGGTGCGCACCGTTTCCAGGATCACGCCCTGTTCGAGCGCCCCCAGAAAAGCATCGAGCTTCGCTCCGGTGCCGGTGAGCTCGATGGTGTATGCCTTGTCCGTTACATCGACGATGCGACCGCGGAAAATATCCGCCATGCGCTTCATCTCTTCGCGATCCTTGCCCGAGGCGCGCACCTTGACCAGCATCAGTTCGCGCTCGATATGGTCGCCGTCCGACAGATCAACGACCTTCACGATGTCGATCAGCTTGTTCAATTGCTTGGTTATCTGTTCGATCACATCGTCCGAGCCGGAGGTCACGATCGTCATGCGCGACAACGACGGATCTTCGGTCGGCGCGACGGTCAGCGACTCTATGTTGTAGCCTCGCGCCGAGAACAGGCCGGCCACGCGCGACAGCGCACCCGGCTCGTTCTCCATGAGTAGGGAGATGATGTGACGCATTTTGAATTAAACCAGAATCATTTCCGACAAGCCTTTGCCGCCCGGCACCATCGGAAAAACGTTCTCGGTCTGATCGGTGATGAAGTCCATGAACACGAGGTCGTTCTTGCGGCTGAACGCCTCCTTGAGCGCCGGTTCGACATCCTCCGGCTTGTCGATGCGCATGCCGACGTGGCCATACGACTCGGTGAGCTTGACGAAGTCTGGCAATGCATCCATGTAGGATTCCGCATAGCGGTTGCCGTGAAAGAATTCCTGCCACTGGCGGACCATGCCCATGTAGCGGTTGTTCAGGTTCACGATCTTGACCGGCAGGCGATACTGCTTCGCCGTGGACAGTTCCTGGATGCACATTTGAATGCTGGCCTCGCCGGTGACACAGGCGACAGTTGCGTCCGGATGCGCAAGCTGGACTCCAAGCGCATAGGGCAGGCCTACGCCCATCGTGCCCAGGCCGCCCGAATTGATCCAGCGCCGCGGCTTGTCGAACTTATAGAACTGCGCGGCCCACATCTGGTGCTGGCCCACATCCGAGGTCACGTACATGTCCATGTCCTTGGTCAGCTCATAGAGCTTCTCGACCACGGCCTGCGGCTTGATGATTTTCGAGTCGCGGTCGTACTTCAGGCAATCGCGGCCCTTCCATGCGCCGATCTGGTCCCACCAGGTCTTGACCGCTACCGGGTCCGGCCGCTCCTTGCCAGCGGCCAGCTGGCGGTTCATTTCCTGCAGGACCTCCCTCACATCGCCGACGATGGGCACGTCCACGCGCACGCGCTTTGAAATCGAGGACGGATCGATGTCGACGTGGATGATCCTGCGTTCTTCCTGGAAGAAGTGGGCCGGATTGCCGATCACGCGGTCGTCGAAACGCGCACCGATGGCCAGCAGCACATCGCAATTCTGCATCGCCATGTTTGCTTCAAAGGTGCCGTGCATGCCGAGCATGCCGACGAACTGCGGATCGGTGGCCGGATAGCCCCCCAATCCCATCAGCGTATTGGTGCAGGGAAAGCCCAGCGTGTGGACCAGTTGCAGGAGTTCCGGCGCCGCGTTGCCGAGCACGACACCACCGCCCGTGTAGATCATCGGGCGCTTGGCGTCCAGAAGGAGCTGCAGCGCTTTTCTGATCTGGCCGCTGTGTCCCTTGACCACCGGGTTGTACGACCGCATCGACACCGACTGCGGATAGAAGAAATTCGTCTTCGCGGTCTGCACGTCCTTGGGGATATCCACCAGGACCGGGCCGGGACGCCCGGTGGCGGCGAGGTAGAACGCCTTTTTCATCGTGACCGCGAGGTCCTTGACGTCCTTGACAAGGAAATTGTGCTTGACGCAGGGACGTGTCACCCCGACCGCGTCGACTTCCTGGAAAGCATCCTGGCCGATCGCATGGGTCGGTACCTGCCCGCTGATGATAACCACCGGGATGGAGTCCATGTACGCAGTAGCAATGCCGGTAACCGCATTGGTTACGCCCGGACCCGATGTAACCAGGACCACACCGACTTTTTCGGTCGAACGCGCATAGGCATCCGCAGCATGAACCGCCGCCTGTTCGTGGCGTACCAGAATGTGCTTTACCTTCTCCTGCTTGAAGATTTCGTCGTAAAGGGGAAGGACCGCGCCACCCGGATAACCGAACATGAATTCGACGCCTTCTTCGTGAAGGCATCGCAACGTGATTTCGGCACCGGACAGCTCGGTAGTAACGCCGGCAGTCAGTTCCATGGAAATACCCGAGAAGCGCTAAGTTGAGAAAATTACTGCGAAAACTTCGCAAGATACCGGCATCGGGAATGTCGGTCAAGGTAAAGGCCGGGCGCGCCACAGTAGCGATTGTCTGGCGGCATTCGGGAAAACCCCTTTGAACTACTGCCGGGCGCGGATCCAGCGCTTCCAGGCATCGAACAGCCTGGCCTCGCGGGCAGCTATGGCGGACCGCTTCCACAGCGTGTCGGTCCAGAAATCGTCCTGGGTGAGGGTACACATGAGGCCGCCCGCCTCTTCCAGGATCAGTGAACCCGCCGCATAGTCCCAGAGCTTCTGTCCCCCATGCAGGTAAACGTCGAAGCGGCCCGCGGCGACGTAGCACCATTCCAGAGTGCTGGCGCCGAAATTACGCTGCGACGAGTACGGCGGTTCGGCCACCAGTTCACGCGCCAGCCCGGATGGCAGACGCTTGAAATCCACCTGCGCCATGGCATTGCGCAAGTGCGGAACATGCTCCTTGATCGGCAGGCGTTCGCCATTGAGGAAAGCCCCGCCCCCCTTTTCGGCGTAGAACACTTCATCGGCGATCGGATCGTAGACCACGCCGAGCACGCTGCGCCCGTTGATCATCAGCGCCACCGAGACGGCAAAATACGGCAGCCCATTGACGAAGTTGGAGGTCCCGTCGATCGGATCGACGCACCAAAGCCCTTCCGTACCTGCAAGCCAGTACTCCGCCTGCTGCTCCGGCGTCATTTCCTCGGCGACGATCGGACCTGAATAAATTCCCGGCAGGACGCGGGACAATGCTTCCTGCGCCGCCAGGTCAGCCTCGGTAAACAGGCTGCCGTCGGATTTGCGCTGGTGCGCGACCTTCAAATAGCGCGGCATGACTTCCTTCGCCGCGACTTCCCGAACACAGGCGATGACCTGCTCCAGCATGCCCCGGATGGGTCTGACTACCGCTTCCATTTGATCGAGCATCCCTGGCTTGGAATCTGGGCGGCCGGACCGCGGCCGGTTTCGGCAACCGTCTTCATGGCCTCGAACAGATCGCGTCTGGCATTCGTCACGGGCGCGGACTTCGAGGCGTCCAGGCGACCTCGATACTGCAATTCGAGGTTACGGTTGAAGCCAAAAAAGTCCGGCGTGCACACCGCGTCGTAGGCGCGCGCGACTTCCTGGGTTTCATCGAACAGATAAGGGAACGGAAATTTGAAATCGCGGGCCACGCGCTGCATGTTCTCGAACGAATCTTCCGGGTAATCGTCGGGATCGTTGGAACTGATCGCGATTGCATTGACGCCGAGTGTCTTGAGTTCAGCGCAATCGCGGATCAGGCGTTCGCGAATGGCTTTGACGTAAGGGCAATGGTTGCAGATGAACATCACCAGCAGCCCGTTCGGTCCGCTCGCGTTCTGCAGCGCATAGCGTTTGCCATCCGTGGCGGGCAGATCGAAATCGCGCGCCTTCCAGCCGAAATTACAGACAGGCGGTTGCGACCCCATTCGTCAGACCCGCAGCCTGCCTGAAGCGCCCGCAGAAACGCTTGAAGCCCGTCCATAAATCCGGAGACAGTACCGATTGTGCATGGCAAAATCTTAGCATGGATAAAGACTTAGACAGAAAACCCACAGCAAAGTCGGGAGCGCGGTTCCATTTTCACGGCAAGCTCGGCAATGGTTCGGAAGTACGCCTACACCCCGACGCGGCCCATCATGCGGTGCGCGTGTTACGGCTCGCCGTGGGCGAACCCGTGGTGCTGTTCGACGGGCTGGGCGGTGAATTCGAGGCGCGAATTACGCGCATCGACAGGGGCGATGTATCGGTCAAGACTGGCACGCATCTCGATGTCGAGCGCGAATCCCGCTTGTACGTGCGCCTGGTGCAGGGACTGTCGAGCGGCGACCGCATGGACATTACCTTGCAGAAGGCGGTCGAACTCGGCGTGGCGGCAATCCAGCCTGTCGCCACCGAGCGCAGCGTCGTCAAACTCAAGGATGTACGCGCGCAACGCCGTGCCGAACACTGGCAGAACCTGGTGATCTCGGCATGCGAGCAATGCGGCCGCAATCGCGTGCCGGAAGTCTCGCCACTGATGAGTCTGCCCGACTGGCTGGCGCAACTCGAAATACCCGCCGCGGATGACGAAGCGAGAGTGCTGCTGTCTCCCACGGCAACCGTGCCGTTGAAGGCGCTGGCTCCGATGCCGCGCATGACCCTGCTGGTCGGTCCTGAAGGCGGCTTGTCGCCGGTGGAAAACCAGCTTGCTCAGTCGCGCGGATTTACGCCGGTGCGGCTCGGCCCGCGCATCTTGCGCACCGAGACCGCCGCGCTGGCCACGCTGTCCGCGATCCAGGCGCTTTGGGGGGATTTCTAGAATCCCGCTGCTATACTTCGCGTCCAAATTTCCCGACTCGACCGAACGCAAAAACATGGAAATCAGGAACAGCACCTTCATCGTCACCGGCGGCAGCTCCGGCCTCGGCGCGGCGACCGTGGAAATGGTGGTCGCAGCCGGCGGCAACGCGATCATCGCCGACGTAAACAAGGCCCAGGGCGAGGCATTGGCGGCCAGGCTCGGCAAGCACGCGCGTTATGTCGAGTGCGACGTGACCCGTGAGGACCACGGTAAAGCGGTTGTTGCCGCTGCGCTGAAGGAGTTCGGCGCTCTGCAGGCGCTGGTGAACTGTGCGGGCATCGCCATCGGCGAAAAAACCGTCGGCAAGGAGGGCCCGCATTCGCTGGAAAAATTTGCCAAAGTCATCAGCATCAATCTGATCGGCAGTTTCAACATGATCCGCCTGGCCGCGGACGCGATGGCGAAACTGCAGCCCAACGCGGCCGGCGAGCGAGGCGTGATCGTCAACACGGCTTCGGTCGCGGCGTTCGACGGCCAGATCGGCCAGGCGGCGTACGCGGCGTCCAAGGGCGGCATCGTCGGCATGACGCTGCCGATCGCGCGCGACCTGTCGCGCAGCGGCATCCGCGTCGTGACCATCGCGCCGGGCATTTTCGAGACGCCGATGCTCATGGGCATGCCGCAGGAAGTGCAGGACGCGCTCGGCAAAATGGTGCCGTTCCCGCCGCGCCTGGGCCGTCCGGCCGAATACGCGCAACTCGTCAGGCAGATCGCTGAAAATGAAATGCTGAATGGCGAGGTGATCCGGCTGGATGGAGCGATCAGGATGCAACCAAAATGAGCGATCCCACGGCAGGCATTTCATTTCGGTGCAGGCTAACCTGCTTCAGCAGGTTAAGCTCGACAACGCTTTGTTTGTCGAGCGGCCGAAGCCAAAATGAAATGCTAAATGGCGAGGTGATCCGGCTCGGCGGCGCCATCCGCCTGCAACCGATATAACCGATTCGCCAACCGACATGCAAGCCGCCCAACAAGCCCACTTCGTACGCTGGTTCCGCGCCGCGGCACCGTATATCCACGCGTTCGGCGGGCGCACGTTCGTTATCGCCTTCGGTGGCGAAGTCGTGGCGGACGGCTCCTTCGTCGCGCTCACACACGACCTGAATCTGCTCGCCAGCCTCGGCGTACGCCTGGTACTGGTACACGGCGCGCGGCCGCAGATCGAAGCGCAGCTCAGGGCCGCAGGCCTGAAAACGCAGTACGTAAGGGGAATCCGCGTCACTGATGAACAGGCCCTTGCCGGCGTAAAACAGGCAAGCGGCCAGGTTCGCGTGGAGATCGAGGCCTTGCTGTCGATGGGACTGCCGAACTCGCCGATGGCGAATGCCGACATTCGCGTCGCATCGGGCAACTTCGTCACGGCACGCCCGCGCGGCGTCGTTGACGGAGTGGACATGTGTTACACCGGCGAGGTACGCAAAGTCGACGCGGATGCGATCAACATTCGCCTCGACGACGGCGAACTGGTGCTGCTGTCCCCGCTCGGCTACTCGCCTACCGGCGAAATCTTCAACCTTACGCTCGAAGACGTCGCGGCCGAAACCGCAATGGCACTGGGAGCGGAAAAGCTCGTGTTCCTGATGAACGAACCCGGGCTGAAGGGCAAAAACGGCCGCCTGATGCGCGAACTCACGGTATCCGACGCCGAGAACCTGCTGCGCAAGGAACAGTCGCTGTCGGACGACGCCAGGCTATACCTGCCGCACGCGATCAAGGCTTCCAAGGGAGGAGCGGCCCGCGTGCACATGATCAGCCGCCATGCCGATGGTGCGCTGCTGCTGGAATTGTTCACCCATGACGGCGTCGGCAGCATGCTCACGCGCGACCCTCTCGAGCAGCTGCGCGATGCGACCATCGAAGACGTCGGCGGCATCCTGCGGCTGATCGAACCGCTGGAGGCCGACGGCACGCTGGTCAAACGTTCGCGCGAACTGCTGGAGATCGAGATATCCCGGTTCAGCGTGCTCGAGCACGACAAAGTCATCGTCGGCTGCGCCGCACTCTATCCATTCGCGAACGAGAAATCGGCCGAACTCGCCTGCGTAGCCGTCGATCCCGACTACCGCGACTTGGGCGCCGGCGAACAGTTGTTGAAGCGGATCGAGGAGCGGGCGAAAAAACAGCGCGTCAAGCGGCTGTTCGTACTGACCACGCGCGCCGCGCACTGGTTCATCGAGCATGGTTTCGTCACGGCGGATGTGAGCAGCCTGCCGAAACAGAAACAGGCACTTTATAACTATCAGCGCCGCTCCAAGGTCTTGATCAAACCGGTCTAGGGTCCTGATCAAACCGGTCTAGCCCCTGCGTTGCCGCGACCGGGGGCCTATAATCGTCGCAGAATTATTGCGCCTGGCGCTTGTCACAATGATGTAACCAAACAGCGGTGAAAACAATCTAACCTGTTGATAGATAAAAATGGCAAGAACGGTGAAGTGCGTCAAGCTCGGACGGGACACCGAGGGGCTGGATTTTCCTCCCTTCCCCGGAGAACTGGGCAGGCGCGTATTCGAGAACGTTTCCAAAGAGGCCTGGAAGGGCTGGCTCGAGCACCAGAAAATGCTGGTAAACGAGAACCGGCTGAGCCTCGCGGATCCCAAGGCACGCAAATATCTCCTGGAACAGACCGAGAAGTATTTCTTCGGTCAGGGAGCCGATGCGGCTACGGGCTACGTTCCGCCGCCGAAGGGCTAGCTTAAGTCGCTAGTCGCGCCGGGTAAGCATGTCCGGCGCCGCCCTTCTCCGTTCGCCGGCCTGACCGGGGAGAAAAAAATTATCAAAGCGGGTCACACCAAGGCGGAGTCGGCCGACCGCGCAGCTACGCTCGCGCCGGAGAAGGCGGCCAGAAAGCGGGCTGCACTCGTCGCCGACAAATCGGGCAAGGTCAGGCGGTCCAATCCCCAGCTCTATCTCAACCGGGAATTTGCCCAACTCGAATTCAACCGCAGGGTGCTGGCCCAGGCCGAAGATGCCGAGGTGCCGTTGCTCGAACGCCTGCGATTCCTGTGCATCGTCAGCAACAATCTCGACGAGTTCTTCGAGATCCGGGTTGCCGGCCTGAAGGCACAGATCGAACTCGGTGCCGACTTCACCGGTCCGGACGGCGCGTCGCCCTCGCAAGTATTCCGGGAAGTTTCCCTGCGGGCGCACGAGCTGGTTGCGCGCCAGTATCAACTGTGGAACGAGGAGCTTTTGCCGCAACTCGCGCGCGAGGGCATCCGCTTCCTGCGCCGGCACCACTGGAATGATGCGCAAAAAGCCTGGATCAAGGCGTTCTTCCTTAAGGAGATCATGCCGGTGATGACGCCGATCGGGCTCGACCCGGCGCATCCTTTCCCGCGCATCCTCAACAAGAGCCTGAACTTCGCGGTCCAGCTTTCCGGCAAGGACGCATTCGGCCGCAACTCGGGTTTTGCGCTGGTACAGGCGCCGCGCGTCCTGCCACGGGTGATCATGCTGCCGCGCGAAGTCGCTGGCGACGATCATGGATTCGTATTCCTGTCGTCGATCATTCACGCGCATGTCGACGAGTTGTTCTCCGGCATGGAGGTGCAGGGCAGTTATCAGTTTCGCGTCACCCGCAACAGCGACCTGTTCGTGGACGAAGAGGAAGTCAAGAACCTGCGTCTTGCGTTGCAGGGCGAATTGCCGCAGAGGCATTTCGGCGACGCCGTGCGCCTCGAAGTGGCCGACCTGTGCTCGCCCGTGATTTCCGAATTCCTTCTGCAGCAGTTCAATCTTACCGCGCTGGATCTTTATCAGGTGACCGGTCCGGTGAACCTGGTGCGTCTCATGCAGGTACCCGACTGGGTGGATCGCCCCGACCTCAAGTACCCCGCGTTCACCCCCGGCTTTCCGGCCGCGCTTACCAAAGTCCCGGACATTTTTGCGGCAATTCGCAAAGGCGACATTTTGCTCCACCACCCTTATCAGTCGTTCAGACCGGTGATCGGTTTCATCCAGCAGGCCGCCATCGATCCCGATGTGGTCGCAATCAAGCAGACTGTCTACCGCACCGGCGCCAACTCCGAACTGATGCAGGCGCTGCTGGAAGCCGCGCGCAACGGCAAGGAGGTCACCGTCGTTGTCGAACTCATGGCGCGCTTCGACGAAGAGGCCAACATCAACTGGGCGGCGAAGCTGGAGGAAGTCGGCGCACATGTAATTTACGGCGTCGTCGGACACAAGACCCACGCCAAGATGTCGATGGTATTGCGCCGCGAAGAGGACGGGCTGAGGCGCTACGTGCATCTGGGCACCGGCAACTATCACGCGCGCACGGCCATGTCATATACCGATTTCGGCCTGTTCAGCTGCCTTGACGAGATCGGCGCCGACGTGAACGAGGTGTTCATGCAGCTCACGGGATTGGGCAAGGCGGGCAAACTCAAGTATCTGTGGCAGTCGCCGTTCACGCTGCATGCGCAGATCCTGGCGGCAATCCGGCAGGAAGCGGAGCATGCCAGGGCGGGAAAGGAAGCCGGGATCATCGCCAAGATGAACGCGCTGCTCGAGCCCGAGATCATTTCCGCTCTGTACGAGGCATCGATGGCCGGCGTGCAGGTCGATCTCATCGTCCGCGGCGTGTGCGCGCTGCGTCCCGGTATTGCCGGGCTCTCGGACAACATCCGCGTGCGGTCCGTCATCGGTCGTTTTCTCGAACATCACCGCGTGTTCTATTTCAAGAGTACCGAAGCCGTGCTGCTGTCCAGCGCGGACTGGATGGATCGCAATTTCTTTCGTCGCATCGAAGTGTGTTTTCCCGTGCTCGACGACAAACTCAAGAAGCGTGTCATCGACGAATCACTGAAAACCTATCTCGCCGACGTTGGCGAGGCCTGGGAGATGGACGGCGAAGGGCGCTACGAGCGCAAGAAGGCCGCCCATGGCAAGCGCCAGGCGGCGCAGGCGGCGTTGCTCGCCCGGCTTTCGTCCGGCCCCGCGCCAGCCTGAATCCAGAGTGGCTCCTCGTCATCGCATCATCGCCGCCGCGGGCGCCCGATTTTCCAGGCGTATCATGAAATGGAATTGATTTTGTGGCGTCACGCGGAAGCCGCCGACGGCACACCCGATCTGGCGCGCAACCTTACCGCCAAGGGCAGGAAGCAGGCGCAAGAGGTCGCGAACTGGTTGCGTCCGCGGCTGCCGAAACACACGCGCGTAATCGTCAGCCCGGCGGAGCGTACCCTGCAGACCGCGAAGGCATTGAGGGCGGATTTTGAAATCGTGCGCGACCTCGCTCCCGGCGCGTCGGCGATTGCCGTGCTCGCCGCGGCGCGCTGGCCGGAGTCCGACGCAGCCGTACTCGTGATCGGCCACCAACCCTCGCTCGGCCTGGTGGCGTCGATGCTGATCGCCGGCGAACCGATGCCCTGGAGCATCAGGAAAGGCGGGCTCTGGTGGCTTTCCCGACGGGCGCGTGGCGAGCAGCGCCAGGTGGTGCTGCGCGCAGTCGTCTCTCCCGATCTGATTTAGGTAATGGCGACTCCAAATCTCGCCAAGAAGTCACGAAGAACGCTTTTCAATCCCTCTTGAGGGGTGCAAGAAGTAAATCGAACAGGGACTGAAAGGAAAACAACAAATGTTCGAATCGGCGGAGCTGGGTCACGCAATCTCAAAGCAGACCTATGCGCGCCAGGTTCCGAAGCTGCGCGAAGCGCTGCTGGACGCGCAGTACGACCTGTTTGCGCGCGGGCGCTTTCCGGCGGTGGTGCTGATCGCCGGCGTGGATGGCGCAGGCAAAGGCGAAACCGGCAATCTGCTCAATGAGTGGATGGACCCGCGCCACATCCGCGTGGCCGCGTTTGGCGAGCCGTCGGACGAGGAACGCGAACGCCCGCCGATGTGGCGCTACTGGCGGGAACTGCCGCCGAAAGGCAAGATCGGCATTTTTTTCAGGCATTGGTACACCGATCCCATCCTCGATCGCGTCTATCGAAAGTCCAAACAGTCGCAGTTGATTCAGAGCATCGAAGAGATCGTGCGCTTCGAGAAAATGCTCACCGACGAGGGCGCACTGCTCCTCAAATTCTGGTTTCATCTGTCCAGGGAAAAACAGAAGACCCGCTTCAAGGCACTGGAAAAAGATCCGAAGACCCGGTGGCGGGTGACCGAAACGGATTGGCGGCATTTCAAGCTTTACGACCGGTTTCGCAAGGTCAGTGAGCTGGCGCTGCGCCAGACCAGCCTGGCGTCCGCGCCGTGGATCGTGGTCGAAGGAGAGGACGCCCATTACCGCAATCTGACCGTCGGCCGCGCACTCCTGTCGGCAATGCGGGAACGCCTCGACCAGGATCCGCCAAAGCCGCCTGCCGATCGCATCCCCCCGATTCCGCCTCCGATCGACAACCGGACCATGCTGGGCGCGCTCGACCTTACGCCGAAACTCGATCAAAAAAGTTACGCGGAACTGCGTGCCCGGTACCAGGGCCGGCTCAACCTGCTGTCACGCAACCCCAGGTTCCGCAAACTCTCGGCAATTCTAGTATTCGAGGGCAACGATGCCGCGGGCAAGGGCGGGGCCATCCGCCGCGTTGCCGCAGCCCTGGACGCCCGACACTACCGGATCATTCCGGTGGCCGCGCCCACCGAAGAAGAGCGCGCCCAGCCCTACCTCTGGCGTTTCTGGCGGCACGTCCCGCGCCTCGGCCAGTTTGCGCTGTTCGACCGCTCATGGTACGGACGCGTGCTGGTGGAACGGGTCGAGGGCCTGGCCCGCGAGTTCGACTGGATGCGTGCCTATCCGGAGATCAACGACTTCGAACAGCAGCTCGCGGACAGCGGTGCGATCGTGATCAAATTCTGGCTGGCGATCAGCAAGGAAGAACAATACCGGCGCTTCAGGGAACGCGAAAAAACCGCGTTCAAGCGCTTCAAGATTACGCCCGAGGATTGGCGCAACCGCAAGAAATGGGACGCCTACGAAAAGGCGGTATGCGACATGGTCGATCGCACTTCGACCGACATCGCACCCTGGACGCTGGTGGAGGCTAACGACAAACTCCACGCCCGCGCCAAGGTGCTCAAAACGATCTGCGAGCGGATGGAAGCCGCCTTGAAGCGGTCTCGCTGATTTCTAATCCGCTGCCAGCATTTCCGAGGACTCGACTTCCGCCAGTTGCGGGATCGTCAGCTCGACGCCGAGCCCCCTCCAGTCTTTGGTCTCGTCGCGCAGTTCCGCCACCGTGAGGGGATTGGCGGCCAGCCACTTTGCGTCCAACTCGACAGTGAATGTGGATTTTCTCCTGGCCGAGCGAATCGCCGGCAGCCGCACTTCCGAACGGCTGCGATGCAGCAACGCCGCCAGCCGCAATGCGATCAGCACCGACCAGTCGTAATCCGCCCTGACGAGCCCATGCAGCTTGCCGAGCGACCCCCGGTGCGCCAGCACCAGCATGGAAAGCTGTGCCTGCTCCATCTTGGAAAAGCCCGGCATGTCGGCATTGGCGACGATATACGACGAATGCCTGTGATAGCCGCTGTGCGCCACCGTCAGCCCGATCTCCTGCAAACGCGCCGCCCATGACAGCATCTGCATCGGATACTCGTGTTCTTCCTTGCTGCCCTCGGCCAGCTGTTCGTAGAGCTTCAGTGCCAAACGCTCGACCCGATGCGCCTGGCCGGCATCCACGTGGTAGCGCTTCATGAACTGGCGCACCGTCAGTTCACGCATGTCGCGCCGGTGGGCGCGGCCGATCATGTCCCACAGGATGCCCTGGCGCATGGCGCCGGTGGCAAGCGTCATGTGCTCGACGTCGAGCTCCGCAAAAATTGCGCTCATGATGGCGAACCCGCCGGGTAGAACGGCAACGCGGTCGTCCTTCAAGCCCGGCAGAGCCAGCTTTGCCGTGTCGCCCGCCTTCAGCAGGGCCTGGCGCAGCCGCTCCAGCCCGTCCCGGGTAATGCCTGACGCGCTCCAGCCACTGGCTTCAATCATGTCGGCCAGCGCGCGCGCGGTGCCCGAAGAGCCCACTGCCATTTGCCAGTGCTTGCGCGAGTACTGCTTCTTGATGGTCTCCAGCTCGATGCGCGCCGCGGTTTCCGCGTGCTTCATGCTGGACTTAGCGAGCTTGCCGTCGGCAAAGAATTTCAGGCTGTAGCTCACGCAACCCATGTACAGACTTTCCAACCGGTGCGGCTGGTTGCCGGCGCCGACGATGAACTCGGTGGAGCCGCCGCCGATATCCACGACCAGACGCGTTTTCGGACTTGCCGGCAGGCTGTGCGCCACGCCCAGATAGATCAGCCGCGCCTCTTCGCGGCCGGCGACAACTTCGATCGGGAAGCCGAGTGCCGCCTCGAACTGCGGCACGAAATCGCGCGCGTTCTTGGCCACCCTGAGCGTATTGGTACCGACCGCGCGTACCGCGCCCGCAGGCAATCCGCGCAAGCGCTCGCCGAATCGTTTCAGGCATTCGATGGCGCGCGCCTGCGCCGCGTCGTCGAGTTGCTTGTCCGCGGTCAATCCGGCCGCAAGCCGCACCGGTTCGCGCAGGGAATCGAGGGGATAGATCTGGTCATCGACCACGCGGCCGACCTGGAGCCGGAAGGAGTTGGAACCGAGGTCGACGGCCGCAATGGTGGAGAAAGTTTCCATTGCGGTCATTTTGCCTCAAAACTCCTGCGGAGCTTAAAGCGCGCACCGCAGAGGACGCGGAGGAAAATCGAAGCAAGAAGACATTCGGCAGGAAATCCCGATGTCCGCTGCCACTGGCTCAAAGAGGGAATTCTGCCTCCTTTTCGCCCTAGCACTTCCTTTGCGTCCTAAAAGGGTACTCCACGCTTCGCGAGGGTAGCTGCGTCCTCTGCGGTGAGAGGGTTGGTGGAAGGCGTGAGGTGGGATCAGCCCATGACTTCGCGCTCGATCTCCTCGAGCGTGACATGGCGCACGTCCTTGCCCTTGACCATGTAGATGACGTACTCGGAAATGTTCTTGGCATGGTCGCCGATGCGTTCGATCGCCTTGGCGATGAACAGGATTTCGATCGAAACCGAGATCGTGCGCGGGTCTTCCATCATGAACGTGATCAACTGGCGCAGAACACCGCGGAACTCCTCGTCGACGTGCTGATCGCGACGAACCACTTCCGCCGACGTCGCAAGGTCCAGGCGCGCAAACGCGTCCAGAGACTTGCGCAGCATCTCCAGCGCCATGCTGGACATGCGGCGGATTTCCACGGTGCGCGGCTGCTGCAGGCGATCGGTCGAATAGATCAGTTTGGCCATGCGCGCGATCTTGGCAGCCTCGTCGCCGATGCGCTCCAGGTCGGTGATGGTCTTCACCACCGTCATCAGCATGCGCAGATCACCGGCTGTGGGCTGGCGGCGGGCGATGATGGTGCTGCAGTCCTCATCGATGCCGACTTCCTGTGCATTCACCAGATGATCGTTGTTCTCGACCTTGGTGCACATTTCGACATCGCCGGAAATCAGTGCATCCAGCGCCAGCTTGATCTGCTCTTCTACCAGGCCACCCATCTGCAGAACGCGGGCGCGCACGGCCTCGAGCTCGGCCTCGAACTGTTTGGATGTATGTTCGTTGTTCATCATCACCGCTGACCTCCGAAGCCCTGGACGATTCCTGCAGACCGCCAGTTTAAGTCCGCCAGATTACAAATAGGTTTCATCGAATCATGGTTTCATCGAACCATGGTCCGGACGCCGGTCGGCGTGCCCAGCAACAGCACGTCGGCCCCGCGCCGCGCGAACAGCCCGTTGGTCACCACGCCAACGATCTGGTCGATCGCTGCCTCCAGCGCGACCGGGTCGGCGAAGTCCAGGCCGCGCACGTCCAGGATCAGGTTGCCGTTGTCGGTCGTGAAGCCTTGCCGCAACTCCGGCCGACCGCCGAGGCGCACCAGCTCGCGGCCGACGTGGGAACGCGCCATCGGGATGACTTCCACGGGCAGCGGGAAGGCGCCCAGTACATCCTTGAGCTTGGATGCGTCGGCGATGCAGACGAATTTTCGCGCCACTGCCGCAACGATTTTCTCACGGGTGAGCGCGCCGCCGCCGCCCTTGATCATGTGCAACTGGCGGTCGATTTCGTCGGCACCGTCCACATAGACTGGCACGTCGGACACCGCATTGAGGTCGAACACCCGAATGCCGGCATTTTTCAACCGTGCGGTGCTCGCCTCTGAACTGGCCACAGCGCCCTCGATGCGGCCCTTGATTCCGGCCAGTTCATCGATGAAGCAATTGGCCGTCGACCCGGTGCCGACACCGACAATGCATTTATCCGGAATATGATCCAGGGCGGCTCTTGCCACCGCTTTCTTGAGTTGATCCTGGTCCATGCTGCTCATATCTGGCATTTCGCGTAAGCATAGCGGCAACGCCTTCGCGGTACAAATTCAGGCCGCGGCAGTTGCGCGGGCGGGCTGCCCGCTGGTACGCTCGATCGACACCGGAGAAATCATTGAAAATCGACTACCTCGAAAAAATTCTCGGCGCGCGCGTCTACGACGTGGCAATCGAATCGCCGCTGGACCTGGCACCCGCGCTGTCACGACGGCTTGGCAACACCGTTCTGCTCAAGCGCGAGGACATGCAGCCGGTGTTCTCCTTCAAGCTGCGGGGCGCTTTCAACAAGATGGCGCACTTGAGCGCCGCGCAGCTCAGACGCGGTGTCATTACCGCCTCGGCCGGCAACCACGCACAGGGCGTGGCGCTGGCCGCGCAGCGGCTCGGCTGCCGGGCGACCATCGTCATGCCAGCGACCACGCCGCAGATCAAGACAGCGGCCGTCGCGGCGCGCGGGGCACGGGTGGTGCTGTTCGGCGATTCCTACGACGACGCCTATGCGCATTCCCTGCAGATCGCAAAACGCGAAAAACTCAGCTTCGTGCATCCCTATGACGATCCGGACGTGATTGCCGGTCAGGGCACGGTCGGCATGGAAATCCTGCGCCAGCACGGCGGACCTATCGACGCAATATTCGTCGCGGTCGGCGGCGGTGGATTGATTTCGGGCATCGGCGCCTACGTCAAGCGGCTGAGGCCGGAGATCCGGTTGATCGGCGTGGAACCGGTTGACGCCGACGCGATGACGCGATCGCTCGCCGCCGGAAGGCGAGTAAAACTCGAACAGGTGGGACTGTTCGCCGACGGTGTGGCGGTCAAGCAGGTTGGCGTCGAAACCCTGAGGCTGTGCCGCGAACTGGTTGACGAAATGATCCTGGTCGACAACGACGCGATCTGCGCGGCGATCAAGGACGTGTTCGAGGATACGCGTTCGATCCTCGAGCCGGCCGGGGCCCTGGCGATCGCAGGCGCCAAGGCCTGGGTCGGGCGCCGCAAGGCCAAAGGCCGCACGCTGGTCGCGGTGGCCTGTGGCGCGAACATGAATTTTGACCGCTTGCGTTTCGTCGCGGAGCGCGCCGAACTGGGCGAGCAGCGCGAGGCCATCCTGGCCGTCACGATTGCCGAACAGCCCGGCAGCTTCCGCCAATTCTGCACTTTGCTCGGCCCCCGCAACGTCACCGAGTTCAACTACCGCTACTCGGATCCGCGCCAGGCGCATGTCTTCGTCGGCATACAGGTGCGCGATCGCGGCGAAATTCGCGCGCTGGTCGCGCGGCTGCGCAGGCATGGCCTGCCTACGCAGGACCTGAGCGACAACGAAATGGCAAAACTGCATGTGCGCCATCTGGTCGGCGGTCGCGCACCGTCGGTGAAGAACGAATTGCTTTACCGCTTCGAGTTTCCGGAACGGCCGGGCGCGTTGATGAATTTTCTGAAGCATATGGGACAGGGCTGGAACATCTCGTTGTTCCACTACCGCAACCACGGCGCCGATTTCGGACGCGTGCTGGTCGGCATGCAGGTGCCGCCGCGCGATAAGCCCGCATTCCGGCGCTTTCTGACGCAACTCGGCTACCCGAGCTGGGATGAAACCCGCAATCCGGCGCATTCGCTGTTCCTGTCTTAGTCGGATCGGCTCTTTACGCAACCGGCCGCTACGCCGCACGCCTATAATTGTGCGTGCAATTTTTTGCCGTATCGCGCGTTCACAAACGACCGTTGAGAACCCCTTTCCTACTGCTGCTGCTTGTTGCCTGCGAGGCATTCGCCGCGCCGCAGGATGATGTCTTCCTGGAAGCCCGCGATGCATTCCAGCGCGGCGACATTGCCAAGCTCAACGAGCGTGCTGCAAAACTCGACGACGACTATGCGTTGACGCCCTACGTGCGCTACTGGCAGCTCAGGTCGCGGCTCGCCGACGCGCCCCAGGGCGAGATAAAGAATTTTCTCGAGCGCAACGAAGGCAGCCTGGTCGCCGACCGCCTGCGTGCCGATTGGCTGCGGCAACTGGCCAGGGCCGCCGACTGGACGGCATTCATGCGCCAGTATCCGAAGCTCGGCACGGCCGATACCGAATTTGCCTGTTTTGCCTCGCAAGCCAGGTTGGCCCAGGGAGAATCCGGGGTGCTGAGCCAGGCCCGTCCCCTATGGTTTACGGCGCAGGTCCTGCCGGAAAGTTGCCTGCCGATCTTCAAGGCGATGTTCGACAAGCAGATGCTGACGGCAGAGGATAGCTGGAGCCGAGTGCGCCTTGCGCTCGAAAATGGCAATCTTTCCGGTGCGAGAATGCTGCTCGTGTACCTGCCTGCGGGTGAGCGGCCCGATCCAAAATCGCTGGAAGCCATTTCGAGGCGGCCGCAACGTTATCTGGACAAAGCGCCGCTGCTGCTGAAGACCCGCGGCCAGCGCGAACTGGCCATTTACGCCCTGTACAAGACCGCGGAATCATGGCCGGAGATCGCGGCCGACCATATGAGCCGGATCTCCGGCAAGCTGACCGACGAGGAGCGCGAGTACGCCTGGGCACAGATCGCCTCAGTGGCCGCGCGCAATCTGCATCCTGGTGCACTGGCATGGTTCAAAAACGCCGGCAACGGCATGAACGATCGCCAATTATCCTGGTACGGTCGCGCCGCCCTGCGCGCCGGGAACTGGAGCGATGTGCTGGCGGCCGTCAGTGCCATGTCGAGCGGCGAGCGGCTGCGTCCGCAATGGCGCTACTGGCGGGCGCGCGCGCTGGCCGCACTTGGCCGGCCGGCGGAAGCCAACGTATTGCTGGCGCCGCTTTCCAATGAATTCAACTTCTACGGTCAGCTTGCCGCCGAAGACCTTGGTACGTCCATCAGCTCGGCGCCTCAGACCTACCATCCGTCCGCCGAAGAGGTCGATGCCGTCGCCGCCGACCGCGGCATCCAGCGCGCGCTGGCGCTGTACCGGGCCGGACTGCGTTACGAAGGGGCACTCGAATGGCAGTGGTCGATCAAGGACTTCGACGACAAACAATTGCTCGCCGCCGCCGTGCTCGCGGTGCGCAACGACTGGTATGAGCGCGCAATCGACACTGCCGAACGCACGGTGATCCTGCACGATTTCGGCCTGCGCTACCCGGCACCCTACCGCAAGCTGGTGCAGGATTACGCCCAACAGCTCGACCTCGACGAAGCCTGGGTATATGGCCTGGTGCGGCAGGAAAGCCGTTTCGTGCATACCGCACGCTCCTCCGCCGGGGCCAGCGGGCTGATGCAGCTGATGCCGGCTACGGCGCGCTGGGTCGCGAAGCGCCTGGGGCTGAACGGCCATCACACGACGCTGACCGAAACGGTCGATACCAACATCGGTCTGGGTACCTACTATCTCCGGCAGGTGCTCGACTCGGTCGACAAGCACGTCGTGCTCGCATCGGCCGGCTACAACGCCGGCCCGCGCCGCGCGCGCGACTGGGCCGCCAGCCGGCCGCTGGAAGGAGCAATTTACATCGAGACCATCCCGTTTCCCGAGACGCGTGAATACGTCAAAAAAGTGATGAACAATACGCTCTACTACGCGCGGCTGTTTCATCAGTCCAGTCTGAGCCTGCGCGACCGGCTCGGCGTCGTGCCGGCCAAAGCGACGCAAAACAATTGAATGACGAGCGCCTTATAATCCCGCAGTTTGCGGTGACACGCCGCATCCCTGGAATTGCATCGAAATCATGAAAGTCAGATCGGTTTGCGTCATTGGCGGCGCCGGTTTTGTCGGCACTAACGTCGTACGCCAGCTCGCTGCGCGCGGAATCCGCGTGCGCGTGCCCACGCGCCGCCGCGAGCGTGCCAAGGCGTTGACTGTGCTGCCTACCGTGGAAGTCGTGAACGCCGACGTGCACGATCCGGCAACGCTGGGCCGCGTGGTCGCCGGTGTCGACGCCGTGATCAGCCTTGCCGGCATTCTGCACGAAGGCCGCGCAGGCGACTTTGCACGCGTGCATACCGAACTGCCGCGCAAAATCGTCGATGCCTGCCGCGAGCGCGGTGTGCGCAGGCTGCTGCATGTGTCGGCACTGAAGGCGGCGCACGACGCACCCAGCGCGTACCTGCGCTCCAAAGCCGATGGTGAACAACAGATTCACGTCGCACAGGCAAGCGCAATACGCACCACCATCTTCCGCCCGTCGGTAATCTTCGGCCGCGAAGACCATTTTCTGAATTTGTTCGCACGCCTCGCCCATGTGCTGCCGTTCATTGTCCTGGCCAGCCCGAAAGCGCGTTTCCAGCCGGTCCATGTGGAGGATATTGCGCGCGCGCTGGTCGAAAGCCTGGAGCTGCCGCGGACCCACGACCGGACCTTCGACTTGTGCGGTCCGATGAGCTATACGTTGCAGGAGCTCCTGGAGTACGTATGCGGGCTGCTCAAGCTGCAGCGCCCGATCCTGCCGTTGAACAATGAGATGTCCTATCTATTGGCGTGGATGATGGAGTGGCTTCCGGTGAAGCTGATGTCGCGTGACAATTACCATTCGATGAAGGTCGACAGCGTCTGCGACTGCACCTTTCCCGACCTGTTCGGCTTCAGCCCCTCGCCGATGGAGGCCGTGGTCCCCCTGTATATGCTGGACAACACGCCCCGGGCGCGCTATCGATGGTTCCGCATTCGCGCCGGTCACTGAGTCATTACGCGCCCGCCTCAAGAGAAACCCGATGTCCAATCCCGTTCTGGTAATCGGCAACAAGGCGTACTCGTCATGGTCGTTGCGGCCGTGGCTGCTGATGAGGCAGGCCGGCATCGGCTTCGACGAAATCCGGGTATCCCTGTACGAGAGTGGCGCCAAACAGAAGATCCTGCAGTACTCCGCCGCAGGTAAAGTACCGGTGCTGCAGGATGACAATCTGACGGTCTGGGATTCGCTCGCGATCTGCGAATACCTCGCAGAGAAGCATCCGAAAAAACAACTCTGGCCGCCTGAGGCGGCTGCACGGGCCCATGCCCGCAGCGTCAGCGCGGAGATGCATTCCGGATTCACCAATGTGCGCAGCCAGATGCCGATGAACGTACGCCGGGAAATTCCAGGCCGCGCCAATACACCGGAGGTGGCCGCGGAGCTGGCGCGCATCGAGGCAATCTGGAACGACTGCCGCGGCCGCCACGGCGCGCACGGCCGGTTTCTCTTTGGCGCCTTTTCCATTGCCGACGCCATGTATGCGCCAGTGGTATCGCGGCTGCGCACCTACGGCGTGGCATTCGATGGAGCGGCTGGGCAGTACGCCAGCGTCATTCACGAGTTGCCGGCGATGCAGGAGTGGATCGCCGGCGCCCACGCCGAAACCGAAGTCAATCCGCAATACGAATCGTGAAAATCTACGCGGTCGGTGGGGCAGTGCGCGACCGGCTGCTCGGCCGGCCGGTCACCGACCAGGATTACGTCGTGGTCGGCTCCACCCCGGAGCAGATGGAACAACTCGGCTATCGCCCCGTCGGCAAGGATTTCCCGGTATTCCTGCACCCTCGGACGCATGAGGAATATGCGCTCGCGCGCACCGAGAGAAAGACAGCGCGAGGCTACAAGGGCTTCGAGATCCACGCCTCCCCCGAGGTGAGCCTCGAGCAGGATCTGGCGCGCCGGGACCTTACCATCAACGCCATTGCGCGCGACGACGCAGGCAATATCATCGATCCGCATCATGGCGTCGCTGACCTGAACGCGGGCATCCTGCGCCATGTCAGTCCGGCGTTCGTCGAGGATCCGGTGCGAGTGCTGCGCGTCGCGCGCTTCGCCGCGCGCTTTGGTTTCACGATAGCGCCCGAAACGCTGGAGCTCATGCGTGAGATGGTTCGCAATGGCGAGGTCGATCACCTTGTGCCCGAACGCGTCTGGCAGGAGTTGTCGCGCGGGCTCATGGAAGACAAGCCCTCGAGACTCCTGCTTGCGCTGCGCGAATGCGGCGCTCTGGAGCGCATCCTGCCCGAGGTGGACGCGCTGTTCGGTGTGCCGCAACCGGCGCGACATCACCCGGAGGTGGATACGGGCCTGCACATTCTGCTGGTCGTGGATTACGCTGCAGCGCAGAGCCATCCGCTGACAGTGCGTTTTGCTGCGCTGACCCACGATTTGGGGAAGGCGGTCACGCCGCAGGAGCACTGGCCGAAGCATCACGGCCACGAGCACCTGAGTCTGGCGCTGGTCGAGCGGATGTGCGAACGCCTGCGCGTCCCGGGCGAGTGCCGCGATCTGGCGGCGCTGACGGCGCGTTATCACGGCGACGTGCATCGCGCACAGGAGTTGCGGCCAGCAACCGTACTCAAACTGTTATCGGCGGCGGATGTCTATCGCAGGCCCTCCCGCTTCGAGGAGTTGCTGGCCGCCTGCAGCTGCGATTATCACGGCCGCAGCGGCTTCGAATCCCGTGCCTACCCGCAGGCAGCCTTGTTGCGGGCGGCCGCGGCGGCGGCCCGGGCGGTCGATGCCGGCGGCATCGCGCAAAGGATGAACGGCGATCCCGGACGGATCGCGGCCGCGATCGAGGCGGCACGGCTGGAGGCGGTTTCCAGGACTCTTTCGGAGCAGCGTCAACGCTGACACAACACAATCGTTATGACCATGCGCCAAACCTCAAGGAGATTCAGATGATCAAACAATATTTTCCCGGCCTCCTGATCGCCTGCGCCGCGCTGATGGCCCCAGCTACGTTCGCTGCCGACCAATCCGGCAGCAAGCTGGAAGCGGCGTTCAAGAAAGCCGATACGGACAACGACGGCACGCTGACCAAAGGCGAAGCGAAGGCGATGCCGCGCGTGGCGAAAAATTTCGATGCCATCGACGCCGACAAGGATGGCACCGTTTCACTGGACGAGATTCGCACGTCGATGAAGCAGGCGAGCAAGGCAATGCACGAGCGCGCGGTCGAACGCTTCAAGTCCGCCGACAAGGACAACGACGGCACCCTGACCAGAGATGAGGCAAAGGCGATGCCGCGCGTGGCGAAATATTTCGATGCCATCGACGCCGACAAGGACGGTACCGTCAGCGAGCAGGAAATCCATGATTACATGAAGGCGCAACACGCCAAGAAGTGAAGTCCGGCTATCGCGGAAATGACAAACGGACGGGCCTGCCCGTCCGTTTGTTATCTGAGCATCCAGAAAATAAGGCTGGCCAGAAGCGACAATACGACGGTCGAGCCGATCGGGAAGGCGTATTGCCGGCCATTACGCTCGATAGTGATGTCGCCGGGCATGCGGCCGAATCCCAGTCGACGCAACCAGGGCGTCAGCGCGCCCATCACCAGCAGTGCCAGTATCAGCGTCAACAGCCATTTCAGCACGACGATTGCTCCGCCACAATTTCCCGACCCGAAGGTTTCCCGACCCGAAACTGCGACCGATTATACCGGCGCGTTTCCCGCCTTCGATTAGAATTCGGGGTTGCCAAACCAAACCTCCATCGGGAGATATCGTTGATCGACTTGTACACTTGGAGCACGCCGAACGGACGCAAAGTCTCCATCATGCTGGAGGAACTGGCGCTTGCCTATAACGTGCATCCGATCAACATCGGCAAGGGGGATCAATTCGAAGCCGGCTTCGTTGCCATCAGCCCGAACAGCAAGATTCCGGCGATCGTGGACAGCGAGGGGCCGGAAGGCAAACCTTATTCCTTGTTCGAATCCGGCGCAATCCTGCTGTATCTGGCGGACAAGACCGGGCGTTTCCTGCCGCAGAAGAAAACCGGGCGCTTCGAGGCAATCCAGTGGCTGATGTTCCAGATGGGCGGCGTCGGCCCGATGTTCGGCCAGGTACACCATTTCCTGCGTGCCGCGCCGCAACCGGTGCAATACGCGATCGAGCGCTACAGCAAGGAGGCCCGCCGGCTGTATGGGGTCATGGACAGACATTTGGGCGCGAACGAATGGCTCGCTTCGGAATACTCGGTGGCGGACATTGCCACCTATCCGTGGGTGGCGCGCCATGAATGGCACAAGGTCGAACTGGCCGACTTCCCCAACGTCAAGCGCTGGTACGACGTAATCGGCACGCGGCCCGCGGTAATGAAGGGAATGAAAGTGCCAGTCCCGCGATGACGTGAGCAGGCAAGGAACCATGGACGAACCACTGCCAGCCAAAATCGGCAAGTACCCGGTGACCCGCGAGATCGGACGCGGCGGCACCAGCCGCGTCTTTCTGGGACGCGATCCGTTCGCCAATCGCGAAGTGGCAATCAAGTTAGTAAGTGCGGCGGAGGGAGTCGACTCGGATCTGCGGCGTCGATTCCACAAGGTATTCCTCAACGAGGCATCCCTGGTGGGAAAGCTGATCCACCCGCACATCATGGCGATCTACGACGCGGACGCATTCGACGAATTCAGCTACATCGTCATGGAATATGTGAATGGCCCGACGCTCGAGCATTTCTGCAACGTCGCCAATCTCCTTCCCGTGGATCGAATCGTCGAGATCGCATTCAAGTGCAGCCTGGCGCTGGAATTTGCACATCGTCACGGCATCATCCACCGGGACATCAAGCCGGCGAACATCCTGGTCGGCGCGCAGGGCGACATCAAGATCAGCGATTTCGGCGTGGCGCTGCATACCGGGGGCGAACACACTCACCTGCAAGGGGTTGGTTCGCCGGCCTATATGTCCCCGGAGCAGGTGCAGGACAAGGAGCTTTCACACCAGACCGACATCTACTCGCTCGGCGTGGTGTTGTATCAATTGTTGACGGGACGGCTGCCGTTCATCGGCGCCAACAAAGCCAGCCTGCTCTACCAGATCATCAACATCGAACCTTCCCCGCCTTCGACACATCGCACCGACATTCCCCGGCAGCTCGACAAAGTGGTGATGCATGCCCTCAGCAAAAATTGCGGCGAGCGTTACCAGACCTGGGGGGAATTCAGTCGCGATCTCACCCAGACCTACCGCCATCTCGAACTGCCGCCGGATTCCATTTCGGACACGGAGAAATTCAATGCCATCAAGGCGCTGGCATTCTTCCGCGGCTTTCGCGACGTCGAAATATGGGAAACCGTGCGTTTCGCCAACTTTCGCCGCATTCAGCCCGACAAGATCGTCATACGCGAAGGGGATGTCGGTGAAAATTTTTATATTATTGCGGATGGCCGGGCGCAGGTGACCAAGGCCAACAACGCCCTCGATGCCCTGGATGCCGGGGATTGCTTCGGAGAAATCCTCTATTTCGCGGATACCAAGGCCAGGCGCGTGACCACGATTTCATCGATTACGCCGCTGACGGTGATCGAAATCAAGGCCCTTGCGCTGCAAAAGGCGAGTGATGCCTCTCAGAAGCAGTTCAACCAGGCTTTTCTGCGCATACTCATCGATCGTTTGACCACGGCAAACAGCCGCCTGTCGACGCGCACCTGAGTAATTCTCCGAAGACAGACGACAGCACATCCCTTGCGCCCCTCAACGAGGCTACAGACTGATAGCACTCCTGACATCAATATTACTGGTTGCGGTCGCGGAAACAGGCGACAACAAGCGAATGCTTGTTGCAGTGCAGACTCATGCCTGCGCAAGCCGGCGTGACGTCGTAGCTACAAGACGCAGTCTGAAAGCCGATTCCGCTCAACTGAAGGCAGAAAATTGGAAGCCCTGCTGACCTCCATCGTCCTGGTAGCAGTCGCGGAAATAGGCGACAAGACCCAACTGCTCTCGTTCGTGCTGGCGGCGAGATTGCGCAAGCCCTGGCCGATCATCGGCGGCATTTTCCTTGCCACCGTGGCCAATCACACGCTGGCCGGATGGGTCGGCAGCCTGCTGGCCGGATGGGTGCCACCCGCAACGCTCGCCTGGATTGTCGGATTCTCGTTCATCGCGTTCGGGTTGTGGGCGCTGCATCCCGATTCGCTGGATGGCTCGCCGCGTTTGCACAAAGCCGGCGCCTTTGTCACCGCGTTCGTGGCATTCTTTCTGGCCGAGATGGGCGACAAAACCCAGTTCGCCACGGTCGCGCTCGCCGCCCGCTTCGACTCGCTCGGTCTTGTGGTGATCGGCACGACCATCGGCATGATGCTGGCAAACGTGCCGGCGGTATGGATAGGGGAAAAACTGGCACTGAAAATTCCGCTGAAAGCAGTGCGGCTAGTCGCGGCCGCGTTATTCATGGCAGTGGGGGCGCTCACGTTGTGGAGCGCATCGGCGCCCCTCCAATCATGAACCCCGCCACACCATTGCAGAAACGTTGTTCTAGCTGCGGCGCTGCTTTCGAATGCGGCATGGGGCAGGACACGCCGTGCTGGTGCAGCATCGAATTTCCCGCGGTGATGCCGGTGCCGGATGCGGCAAAGGGATGCTATTGCAGGAAATGCCTGGCCCCGTTAATCGAGACAATCCGGCAGGAAAAGAAAGCTACTTGACCAGCAGGACCGGCACGTCGGCGAGTTGAACCACCCGGATCGCGGTCGAGCCGAGCAAGGCGCCGGCAAATCCACCGCCGCCCCGGCTTCCCATCACGATCTGTAGACAGCGTTTTTCCCTGGCATAACTGACGATGGTGGCCGCGATCTCGCCCACGCCAATATGGTGCTGATAGTCGATGCCAGCCTGGTCCAGCAGGGAGCGCGATGCCGCGAGCGCCTTCATGCCTTCCTCGCGGTAATAATCGTTCAGCTGCTGCTGGCTGATGAACATCTTCACCGCACCCGATACCACCTGCATCTGCACGTTCAGAAGATTCACCGAAATCGGATCGCGATACAACTCTTTGAACGCAATTACCTGATTTACCGCACGCAGCGAATTTTCCGAGCCGTCTACCGGCAGCAGGATGTTCATGTATTTTCTTTCTCTTGCGAGGAGACCGGATGCAAATCGTCCCGGGCCAGGTCGACGATTTCTGCCGCCGGTCCGGGGCGAGCGTCGCGCGCCAGCAGTTTGCCGACCACCACTACCAGCAAGGCACCGGCGGCAGGCGCGGCATAGTCGAGCCAAGCAGCTTGAGTGGCAACCCAATCCTTTACGATCGGGTCATACACGGCCATCGACAGGCCAACCCAGCCGAGCAATGCGCCGCCCAGCAGAATGATGGATGGGAAGCGATCCATCAGCCGCAGAATCAACTGGCTCGCCCACACCATCAGCGGAATACTGAGGGCGAGACCGAAGATCAGCAGAAACAGACTGTCGCGCGCCGCTGCCGCCACCGCGATTACGTTGTCCAGGCTCATCACGAGATCGGCGATGATGATGGTGCGGATCGCGCCCAGCAGGTTTCTCGCCGCCCTGATTTCGAGACCGCCATCGTCATGCTGGGGCTGCACCAGCTTGACGCCTATCCATAACAGCAGCGCAGCGCCGATGATTTTCAGGTAGGAGATGGATAGCAGGCTGACCGCGAAGAAGGTCAGCATGATCCGCAGCGCGATCGCGCCGCCAACGCCCCAGAAGATACCGAGCTTGCGCTGCCTTTCCGGCAGTTTGCGGCAGGCCAACGCGATCACTACCGCGTTGTCGCCCGACAACAGGATATCAATGAGGATGATCTGCAGGACGGCAATCCAGAATTGCGCGTTGCCCATATCGGTTACGATTTCCGCGAGCAGCCCTGCCTCCATTTTTTGGCTGGCCAGTCAGCGCAAAACGGACTTGAGGAGCTTGCCCATTTCCGCGGGATTCCTCGTCACCTTGATGCCGCATTCCTCCATGACCGAGAGTTTCTCCGCGGCCGTGCCCTTGCCGCCGGAGATGATGGCACCGGCGTGGCCCATGCGCTTGCCTGGGGGCGCGGTAACGCCCGCGATGAAACCGACCACCGGTTTTTTCATGTTTTGCTTGGCCCAGAGCGCAGCTTCCTCTTCGTCGGTGCCCCCGATCTCGCCGATCATGACCACGGCCTCGGTGGCCGGATCGTCGTTGAACAGCTTGAGTACGTCTATATGCTTGAGTCCGTTTACGGGATCGCCGCCGATGCCGACCGCGGAGGATTGTCCGAGCCCGATTTCGGTGAGCTGGCCGACCGCCTCGTAAGTCAGTGTGCCGGAACGCGACACCACGCCAATCGGCCCTTTGCGATGGATATGCCCGGGCATGATGCCAATTTTTATTTCGTCGGGCGTGATCGCGCCGGGACAATTCGGACCGAGCAGCCGTGTCTTCCGGTTCTGTTTGCGCATGCGATCGCGCACTTCGATCATGTCGCGAACCGGTATGCCTTCGGTGATGCAGATCACCAGGTCGAGATCGGCTTCGACAGCCTCCCAGATCGCAGCGGCAGCGCCGGGCGGTGGCACATAGATGACCGAGGCATTGGCGCCCGTCTGCCGTTTGGCCTCACGTACCGAGGTGAAAATAGGAATCCCCTCGAAATCCTGTCCGGCCTTGGTCGGATGAACTCCGGCGACAAAACAATTCTCGCCGTTGGCGTAGTCGCGACAGGCGCGGGTGTGAAACTGGCCGGTCTTGCCGGTGATGCCCTGGGTGATGACTTTAGTATTCCTGTTGACGAGGATGGACATCAGCGCGCTCCCCGGGCTGCGGCGACCACTTTCTGTCCGGCTTCGGTCATGTTGCCGGCCGAGATAATCGGCAGGCCGGAATCAGCGAGGATTTTCTTGCCGAGTTCTTCGTTGGTCCCCTTCATGCGCACCACCAGAGGAACCGCAAGCTTCACCTGCCTGGCCGCCTCGACCACGCCGGTTGCGATGACGTCGCATTTCATGATGCCCCCGAAGATGTTCACCAGGATGGCGCGAAGGCCGGGATTGCGCAGCATGAGCTTGAACGCCTCGGTGACTTTGTCGGTAGTCGCTCCGCCGCCGACATCGAGAAAATTGGCTGGCTCGCCGCCGAACAGTTTGATGGTGTCCATGGTCGCCATCGCCAGGCCCGCACCGTTGACCAGGCAGCCGATGTTGCCGTCGAGGGAGATATAGGACAGCCCGTGCCTGGACGCTTCGATCTCGGCCGGATCTTCTTCCTCGAGATCGCGCATGGCAACGATGTCCTCGTGCCGGTAGAGCGCGTTGTCGTCGAAGTTCATCTTGGCATCGAGCGCGACTACGTCGCCATCGCCGGTGAGAATCAACGGATTGATCTCCGCCAGCGACGCGTCCGTTTCCCAGAACGCCTTGTAGAGGCTTTTCAATATCGCGCGCGCTTTCGGCAAACTCGCCTCGGCAATGCCGATCTTGCGTGCCAGGTCGTCGGCTTGCGCGTCGGCTAACCCTTTCTGCGGGTCGACGAATACCTTGTGGATTTTCTCCGGCGTGTGCGCGGCCACCTCTTCTATGTCCATACCGCCTTCGGAGGAGGCCATCACGCAGACCTCCTGCGTGCCGCGGTCCACCACCAGGCCGATGTACAGCTCCTTGCGGATATCCGCGCCCTCTTCGATCAGCAGACGCCCCACCTTCTGGCCCTCGGGTCCGGTCTGATGGGTCTTGAGTTGCATGCCGAGGATTTTGGACGCCAAGTCGCGCACTTCATCGACCGACTTGGCGACCTTGACCCCGCCGCCCTTGCCGCGTCCGCCGGCATGGATCTGGGCTTTCACTACCCATACCTTGCCTCCGAGTTTATGTGCGGCAGCTACCGCTTCGTCGACGCTGAAACAAGCCACACCGCGAGGCGTGGTGACACCGTATCTCCTGAGGATTTCCTTCGCCTGGTATTCGTGAATTTTCATCGCTGACCTTTTGCTATTGCTGTTTGTTCGACTCCTGCAGGGCGTCGTGGGCGCGCTTGAGGTCCTGGTAAGCCTGATCATGGCGCTCGCGTGACGCGGTTCCCGCGCAAACCGGGCGCGTTGTTGTGCCACGTCGAGCGAAAGCGGCGCATTGCTGGTTTGCGCCAACACCCCTGCGGCAAGCAGCGTCAACACAATCACCAAAACAGTCTTGAGCATGTCGTTGTCGCGCCCGGCTTTGCAGCGCGCCTTAAAATTGGGGGAAGAATCGTTGGTGCCGACAGCAGGAATCGAACCCGCGACCTTTTGATTACAAAGGATGGTGCCGGGTAAAGGAATCGAACCCTCGACCGTCGCATTACAAATGCGCTGCTCTACCAACTGAGCTAACCCGGCGGCCTTACTGAGACGTTATTAGACAGGTGATTCCATTTGTAATTGACTGAATATGCACACTTTAACAGACTATACCTACTTCTTAAAAATCAACTGCTCTACCAACTGAGCTATGCCGGCATGCGCGAAATTATAGGCCGCCGCCGCGGCAACGCGGAATTACTTGATCACTTGCAGGCGCGGCC